>Ga0065721_10050525_pt1 | contig 19491 bp, 17 predicted proteins | sample Mesricmetagenome_FD_59108 | JGI IMG/M metagenome (GOLD analysis project Ga0065721, IMG submission 59108) | Mesophilic microbial community from rice straw/compost enrichment Sample: eDNA_1 v2 (version 2) | ecosystem: Engineered > Solid waste > Grass > Composting > Bioreactor | place: USA: Davis... | reverse complement strand
GCGAGCTGGGTCCGGTAGTCGGAGACGGCGCGCGCGACCCCGGCGAGTCCGCCCTCGAGCGGGGCGCCGCGGCGAGCGGCCTCAGCGAGCTCGCCCAGAGTGAAGGTGCGCTTGAGCGCGAACGGCGCCTCGCGCACGCACCAGGCGCGGTGCTGCGCGGTGGCGCACACGATGAGGTCCGCCTCGCGCGCGATCGATTCGGTGTACTGGCGCGCCAGGTGAGCCGTGCCGTCGATCCCATCGGCATCCAGGCAGCGGAGCATCGGCGCGGGGATGCCGTGCCCTTTCATCGCGTGGGTGCCGGCGGAGGAGACGGTGACCCCAGCGTCGGCCAATTGCCTGGCAAACAGCAGCTCCATGGCAGGGGAGCGGCAGATGTTGCCGGTGCACACGGTCACGATCGAAAGGGGGGAGGTCACGGCCACAAGGTACCAAGTGCCGCTCACTAGACTTGCCAAGCATGAGCACCATGGCGCATGCAGCAAAGCCGCGCCGACGCTGGGGCAGGTGGGTTGTCCTCGCTGTAGTTCTGCTGGTGCTGGCCTTCGTTGCGGCGTTCGCGTGGGACGGGCTGCAGATCAAGAAGTCCTCGGCGGAGTTGAGGTCGCATGCGGCGGCCGCGCAGCAGGCGATCCGGGATCGCGACGCAGCTGCGCTCAAGGCTGAGGTGGGCGGAGTGCGCGAATCGGCGCAGCAGTTCGCGAGCGCGACCGATGGGCCGCACTGGTGGATTGCCAATCACCTGCCGTGGATCAAGGATCAGACTCAGCCGTTGAGCATTGCTGGCTCGGCCACACTCGCGATCAGTGACGGGGCGCTCAAGCCCTTGTCTGAGCTGGAGAACTTGGACGCGCTCCAGGCCCCCAAGATCGAGAACGGGCACATCGACCCGTATGTGCTGGAGCCGTATCGCGAGACGCTTGCGGGTGCGGCAGGCGTGATGATGGCTCAGCAGGAGCGGCTCGCGGGAGTGGGCCTGGCGGGGACCGTGGATGCGGTTCGTGGGCCGTTCGTGGAGCTCGCCGAGAACATGCAGACCCTGGGCGAAACCGTGCAGGGCGCTCACGTGGCGGCCGAGGTGCTCCCGGGCATGCTCGGTGCCGAGGGCAAGCGGACGTACCTGGTAATGGTGCAGAACAATGCCGAGCCGCGGACCACGGGAGGCATTCCTGGGGCCGTTATTGAGGTGACGGCGGATAACGGGAATATCGAGATGGGGCGGTTCAGCACTGCGAACGCGATGATCAATCGCGATGGCATTGACTTTGAACTGACCGACGATGAGCGCAATGCGTTCTCTGTGCGGATGCTCATGTATCCGCAAGACGTGAACTTCACGCCCGAATTCCCTCGTTCCGCGCAGCTCATGACGCGCTTCTGGCAGGAGGAGTACGGGCAAGAGGCCGACGGTGTCATCTCGGTAGACCCCGTGGCGCTTGGCTACATGCTCGACGGCATGCGGCCCACGGAGATCCAGGGCATCACCGTGACGTCGCAGAACCTCTCGCAGGTGATGCTCAACGAGGCATACCTGGCGTTCCCTGATCCGGAGGAGTCGGACGCCTTCTTCGCGCTCGCGTCCAGCACTCTCTTTGGGATGCTCATGGACGGCGCAACGTCCTCCGTGGCTGGCGTGGAGCGCGCGCTTGACGAGAGCCGCTTCCTGGTGTTCAGCGCGCACGAGGCGGAGCAAGGGCTGCTCCAGACCACGGCGGCGGCCGGTGGCTTCCTCGAGAGGACGCAGACGCTGGGACTGTTCGTCAACGATGGCTCGGGCTCCAAGATCGGCTACTACATCGACTCTTCGTTCCAGGTGACCAACCACATGTGCGGCGACGGCAGCCTCAGTGGGCAGACGGTGACCGCGACCTTCACCCACACGTTCGACGGCGACGTGGCTGATTTGCCCTGGTATGTCTCCGGTGGGGATGTGTACGTGCCGAATGGTGAATTTCACGCAAACGTGCTGCTTTACCCACCAGACGGCGCAGGTGTGACGACATTCTCATTGGACGGCGAGCCCGCAAAGCTCGCCCCCTATAGCCACGACGGCCGGTACTTGAGCCAAGCAAGAATCGACCTAATACCAGGGCAGTCGACAACATTGACCTATGAGTTGCAGGCGAACAAGCGCAATGTGCTGCCGCCAGACTTTGCATCGACACCCGGGCCACACCCTCAAGTGACCAACATCTCTGTCGATTACCAAGAAGACGGCTGTTAACATGGCTGAGAGTTCTACTGGCGGGTGAAGTCGCTCGCCTACATCTAAGAGGGGGTTTTCCCATGATTACTCGTGCCCTGGCTGCTGTCGCAGTCGCAGGTATCGCGCTGGCAGTCCCGGTGACGGCAAGTGCGGTCACGTACCCGGCTGACGACGCCACGCTTGAGTGCTCCGCGACGCAGGTTGCGCCTAACGAGAGCTTCGAGTGCACCATCACCGCTGAAGGCGCCACGGAGGCGCAGCTGCAGGCGACTACCTCTGGTGAGAACGCGTCGATCGCGGGAACTGTGACCTCCGCCCCCAAGGACATCACAAGTGGCACCGCTGACTTCACCGTGACCGCGCCGTCCGTTGAGGGCACCATTGGGCTGACCGCAATCGTCGATGGCGTTGCCGTTGATGAGACCGCGACCGTCACCGTGGCTGGCGACTCGCTGTCCGGTACCGGTTTCGACTCAACGCCGCTGGCCATTGGCGCTGGCGTCCTGCTCGTCGCTGGTGCCGCGGTGGTCTTCGTCGCCGCTCGTCGCCGCTCCGCGCAGAACTCCTAAGTTCCTTAAGCTTCGGACTAGTTCCGAAGGAAACCCCCCGAAAAGAGGGGCCCTGCTCACACCCCCCGAGGCAGGGCCCCTCGATTCGTATCTGGGCCCCGCTGGTCTAGATCAGTCCTGCTGGTAGGCGTGACCATAGCGGCCGTAGCCGTAGGCGTCGGGTCCCTTGGTGGGCAGCATTGTCAGCACGATGCCGCTGACGGGAGCATCAACGTTCTCGAGCGTGGCGAGCGCCGTCTCGAACTCGGGTGTACTGGTCTTGCCGGACGCGACGAGCACCAGGCAACCACCAACGAGGCGTGCGAGCACCGCGGCGTCCGTGACGGGAAGCAGGGGCGGCGCGTCATAGAGGACAACGTCGAAGTCCTTGTTGAGGCGGCCAATGAGGTCGTCCATGAGCGCGGATCCGAGCAACTCCGACGGATTCGGCGGAAGTTGCCCCGACGGCAACAGGAAGAGATCGGTACGGCCCCACCGCTGCACGGCATCGCCGAGCTCCACCCGGCCTATCAGCACGTCGGTGAGGCCAACGGAACCTTCGATGCCCAGGTAATGAGCCATCTTGGGCTTGCGCAGGTCCGCGCCCACGAGGAGCACCTTGGCACCCGCTTGAGCGAGGGCGATAGCGAGGTTGGCCGTAGTGGTCGACTTGCCCTCGCCGGGAATTGCGGACGTGACCACGAACGCGCGCTCACGGCGCCCCGCGTCAAGGAACTGCAGGTTGGTGCGCAGCGTTCGGAAACTCTCGGCGCGGGGACTCGTGGAGTCCTCGTGCACAATGAGGGGGCGGTCCTTCGCCTTGGAGTCAAAGACGATGCCGCCGAGGACGGGTAGATCGGTGACGCGCTCAAGATCCTTCTCATTGCGGATTTTGGTATCGAGCGCCGCACGCAAGAGTGCAATGGCCACTCCAAGAGCTAGCCCGAGCAGGAGGCCCATCGCTATGTTGAGGGCCTTCTTGGGGCTGGTTGGAGTCAGTGGGACCTCGGCCTCCTGGACCACGGTGAGGCGCACCGGCGAACCCTGCAGGGCATCGGTGGTCTCGATCTGCTGGACCACCTCAATGAGTTGATTCGCGGTCTCGGTGGCGAGAGTCGCGGCAAACACCGGATCGGTGCTGTTGACCGTCACGTTGATCACAGTCGTGTTGAGAGGAGCCGAGGCCGAAACCTGGCCGCGAAGCTTCGCGACCGATGTGCTGAGATTGAGTGAGTCAATGGTCGGCTGCAGTACGGCGGCCGTGGTGACGAGTTCCGCGTAAGTCTTGACGCGTTGCTGAGTGAACGTATTTCCCTGTTGCAGATCCGCCGCAGTGGTCGCGCCGGATGTGGAGACGAACACTCGCGCCGAGGCTGTGTACGTCGGTGTAGCGACCAGTGCGTAGGTGAAGCCCAGGCCCGCACCTAGCACAGCTAGCAGAAGGATCGCAATCCAGTTCTTGCGGAAAATCCTCAGGTAATCCTGGATTTCCAAGTGGGTCCCCTCCCGTGTGCCGGTGCAGCCATTTTGGCACGGAATATGGCCGGGCAAGGTCAGCGTGCACGATAACCTGTGACCGTGGGGACAAGCGAGAACACTGAGGAGTCGACTCCTGCGCCGGCTTCCGCGCAGCGCATGTATGGTCCCGGCGGTTGGTCACACAAGTACCAGCGCCGGCTCGCCCTGAATGACTCGCTTGTGGTCGTGCTGGTGATGGTCCTTGCCCAAGCGGTGCGCATTGGGTGGAACCCCGGGGAGCCAGTGGCCGGGCCGTCGGCTCCGCCGTATTGGTTCGTGAGCGTGGCGATTGCTTTGCTCTGGCTGGTCAACCTGGCACTGACTCGGTCCCGTGAGCCGCGAATATTGGGGCATGGTCCGCAGGAGTTCCAGCGTGTTGTGTCGGCGTCCTGGTACACCTTCGCATTAGTCGCCATTGTCGGCTTTCTCACACAGTGGCAGATCAGTCGCGGGTACCTGCTGTTTGCGCTCCCGGTGGGCACCATCGCTCTCCTCGTTTATCGCTCCGCCTGGCGCGCTTGGATACACGCGCAGCGCGATGCGGGCGAGTTGCAGGCGCAGGTACTCGTGGTCGGCCCTTGGACTACATCCGAACAGATGGTCCGGCGGCTCCGCCGCGCACGACGAGCCGGCTACAACGTCGTGGGCGTGTGTCTTCCGCCGACTAGCCCCGGAAAGCTCTCAGACGACATCGCGGACGTGCCAGTGTTGGGTGCCATCAGCAACGCGATCGGGGCGGCGAAGCGCGTGGGAGCGGAATACATCCTCCTCAGCGGGAATGATGCAATGTCGCTGAGTGAAGCGCGTCGACTTGGATGGGCGCTCGAGGGCACTGGCATCGGGCTCATCGTCGCCCCTGCGATGGTGGACATCGCGGGGCCTCGCGTTCTGATGAGTCCCGTCGAAGGGTTGCCGCTGTTGCACGTGGACCCGGCAGAGTTCACGGGCGCCAAGTATCTGCTCAAGTCTGTGTTCGACAGGGCGAGCGCAGCACTGCTAATGATCCCACTTGCTCTCCCCATGCTTATCGTGGCCGTGCTCGTGAAGCTGTCGAGTCCAGGGCCCGTCTTGTTCAAGCAACAGCGCATCGGCAGGAACGGCGAGCCGTTCAACATGCTGAAATTCCGGTCAATGATCGTCGGAGCAGAGACTTTGCTCGAGGAGGTCGTCGACGGCGAGGTCGGTCTCTACTACAAGCCACAGAACGACCCCCGAGTCACACCGCTCGGTCGCTTCATCCGGCGCTACTCCATCGACGAACTTCCACAGATCATCAATGTGCTGAAAGGCGACATGTCCCTTGTCGGGCCGCGTCCGCAGATCCCCGCTGAGGTGGCGCTATATAACGACCTCGCGCACCGACGGTTGTTGGTGAAGCCCGGTATGACGGGGTTGTGGCAAGTCAGCGGCCGCTCTGCACTGAGTCCTGAGGAAGCAATTCGCTTGGACGCCTACTACGCGGAGAACTGGACTCTGGGCGGAGACTTCATGATCATCTTGCGCACTCTGAAAGCCGTTCTGGCGCGCGATGGGGCGTACTAGCCTCGGAGTGAATCGCGGTGCTCGCGATACCAGTCAACCGTGCGCGTGAGGCCAGCCTCCAGGGAGATCTTGGACGTCCACCCAGCCTGGCGGAGTTTGGACACGTCAAGCAGTTTCTGCGGCGTGCCGTCGGGCTTCGAAGTGTCCCATGCGGTCTCGCCTTCGTAACCGACGACCTTGGCGATGGTCTCGGCGATCTCGCGGATAGTGACGTCCATGCCGGTGCCCACGTTCACCTGGCTGGGTCCGTCGTAATGCTCCAGCAGGTGCAAGCACGCATCGGCCATGTCATCTGCGTGCAGGAACTCTCGCCGGGGGTTGCCGGTGCCCCAGTTGGTCACTGTCGCTGCGCCAGAACGAGCGGCCTCGTCATAGCGGCGAATGAGCGCTGGCAGCACATGGGAGCCGGTTGGTGAGAAGTTGTCGTTGGGGCCATAGAGGTTGGTAGGCATGGCGCTGATCCACGGCAGGCCGTACTGGCGGCGGACTGACTGGATGTGCAGGATTCCCGTGATCTTGGCGATCGCATAGGCGTCGTTCGTTGGCTCCAGGTGGCCTGTGAGGAGCGAGTCTTCCTTGATGGGCTGGGGCGCGAACTTGGGGTAGATGCAACTTGAGCCTAGGAACAGCAGTCGTTCCACGTCGTTGGCGAGCGCAGCGTCAATGACGTTCGTCTGGATGCGCACATTGTCGCTGAGGAAATCAACGGGGTAGGTCGCGTTCGCGAGAATCCCACCCACCTTCGCTGCGGCGAGCACCACGTACTTGGGCTTGGTTTGGGCGAAGAACTCGAAGGTCGCGTCGCGGTTCTTGAGATCCAGTTCCGCCGACGACTTGCCTACCAGGCGCTCGAAGCCCGCCTGCTCAAGTCGGCGCCAGATGGCAGAGCCGACCAAGCCCCGATGACCAGCGATGTAGAAGGCCGCATCGCGGTCCAGTGGGCCGGGAGTGAAACCGGTAGCACCGTCTGTAGTCACTTAGTTCCCCAAGACGCGAGCGAGACCTTGTCGATCCACGGTCTGCCGGCGTACTCAAGCGCCTCAATGTCGGCGTCCACCATGAGGCGCGCGAGCGACTCGCCGTCGACCGTGGCCTCCCAGCCCAGGCGTTCCCGAGCTCTGGTTGCATCCCCAATGAGCGCGTCGACCTCGGTGGGCCGCAGGTAGCGCTCGTCGAACTTCACGTACTCCCGCCAATCCAACCCCGCGTGACTGAAGGCCGCTTCGAGGAACTGTCCAACGGTGATGCCGCTTCCTGTCGCCAAGACGAAGTCCTCGGGTTCGTCGGCTTGCAGCATGCGCCACATGCCTTCTACGTACTCGGCGGCGTAGCCCCAGTCGCGGACTGCGTCCAGGTTGCCCAGGTAAAGCTCGGACTGGATACCAGCCCTAATGGCGGCGACGGCGCGTGTAATCTTGCGGGTCACGAAGGTCTCTCCGCGGCGCGGCGACTCGTGGTTGAAGAGGATGCCATTGACGGCGAACATGCCGTACGCCTCGCGGTAGTTCTTGGTCACCCAGTACGAGTACACCTTGGCGGCGCCATAGGGGCTGCGCGGGTAGAAGGGGGTGTCCTCGTTCTGGGGCGGCGGACTCGCACCGAACATTTCAGACGACGATGCCTGGTAGAAGCGTGTATCGATCCCGGCTTGGCGCACGGCCTCAAGCATGCGCATCGAACCGATGCCCGTGACGTCGCCCGTGTGTTCCGGCTCGTCGAAGCTCACACGCACGTGAGACTGTGCAGCGAGGTTGTAGACCTCGTCGGGTTGGATGTCGGCCAAGAGTCGCACTAGGCGGGAACCATCGCTCAGATCTCCGTAGTGGAGGAATAGCCGTGCGGAAGGGTCATGTGAGTCCACGTAAAGATGGTCAATCCGCGATGTGTTGAAAGTACTCGCGCGGCGGATCAGGCCGTGCACTTCGTAGCCCTTGCTGAGCAGCAACTCCGCAAGGTAGGAGCCATCCTGGCCGGTGATCCCAGTGATGAAGGCTCGCTTAGTCATTCCGTCTCCCCTCGTGCGGCTCCACCAAGGATAGTTGCCGATAGAACCCGCTCCCACGCCGTCAGCGCACGGTCTGGGCCAAGTTGCTCTTGCCAATACTCCTTAGCGTTCTTCGCCGCGCGTTCTCGCCATTCGGGATTGTGTGCGAGCAGATCGACGGCGGTGAGTAAGTCAAGCGCGTCGCCGCCCCTGGTGACGGGACCCGCCTGCGCTGCGGCCATAATCTTGGCCACAATTCCGTTCGAAGAAACCGAAGCTATCACCGGGCGCCTAGCCGCGAAGTAGCTCGTAAGTTTGCTTGGAGCAGCCATTTCAGACACACCGGTCGCTTCCGTCACAAGCAGAGCGTCGGCCGCTGCCAAGGCGATCGGGAACTCCGCGTCGGAGACGGGCTCAACGAAATGAAGGTTCGTTAACCCCAGCGCAAGCTGTTCAAGGCGCTTCCGCTCCCCGCCGTCCCCAAGCAAGATGAACTGGATAGGCAACTGCCTCGCCGCTGCACGTTGAGCCGTCTCGATTAGCACGTCTAGGCCTTGCTTGAGACCGATGTTTCCAGCGTGCAGCACGGTAAAACAGTCGGCCCAGTTAAGGTGGGCACGGGCCTCTCCCGGCTCCATGTCAACGGGCGCCACGTGCGACCAGTTGGGGATCACGACTATCCGATCTCTCTTGACCCGGAGTGACGTTGTCATGCGCGACGCCATCGTGTCGTGAATGGCTACGACCATGTGAGCCCTGCGCAAGGTCCAGCCTTCGATTGAGCGCGCGACCCCCTGTGCCAGTCCGCCACCTTCTCCGGTCTCATCCATCCCCTGCGAGTAGAGATCCTGTACCCACACGATGCGCCGGGGCGTTCGCTGGACTTGGAGGCGCAGCATCGCTAACCACGAGGAGAAGAGGGCAGGCGACACCAAGACGACTGCGGTGGGGCGGTGCCAGTTCGCGACTAGCAGGCGTACTCCGAACGAGATCTCGGAGAGCAACCTTCGCAGTCCGCGCGGGGGATTCGGGACGAAGTGGCGAAGGCGGACCAGGCGAACGCCATGATCATTCGCCTCACTTCGCCAGCCCGAGTATCCCGCGTACCGACGCCACTGGGGGTAATGCGGAAATGTGGTGAGCACGGTTACTCGTGCGCCCGCCGCGTCCAGGTGCCGCGCAAGACCGGCCGTGTAAGGCGCGTTGCCGGTCGGCTCCGGCGCGAAGTTGAGTCCTAAGATGGTAACCCGATCACGCATGCGCACCGTGCGAGCCTACTCGACTGCGCACCAGGAGGAACAAGTTGGACCAACCTAGTCCGATCCCGGACGCAATCCCCGTCGTTTCGTTGCGGGATGCTCCGGGCGAACGCGCCGCGTGGGGTCGCAACTGGATCATCGTGTACGCCTGGGGCTTCGTCGAGTGGCTGGTCGTGACAAATGCGCTCCAAATCTCGTCACGCCTACGCGTTCTTGCGTTGCGATGCTTCGGAGCCCGCATCGGATCTAACGTTATCTTTCGACCGCGAACGCGTGTGCGATTCCCGTGGAAGCTCACGATTGGCGACGACTGTTGGATAGGTGAGGGAGTGTGGATACACAACCAGGACGCCGTCACAATCGGTCACGACGTCGTGATCTCGCAGGAATCGATGATCACCACCGGCTCGCATGCGCACCGACGCGATATGGCTCTTCTCACGGCACCCATCACCATAGATGACGGGGTCTGGATTACTTCCCGGTGCGTAGTCTTGGGCGGGTCGCATCTGGGCCGTTCAAGCCTGGTGACGCCAGGGAGCGTCGTCTCCGGAAGCATTGCTCCCGGCCAGATCGTGGGGGGAAACCCGTGCGTTCACGTGGGAACACGGTTCCCCGCACCGGGGTCAGCGTGAGAGTCCTACAGGTATTCACCGTTACCGACCCCCAAGGTTCCTATGGGGGGCCCCAGCGCGTGGCGCTGAACCAGACTACGCAACTCCGATCAATGGGCCACCACGTTGACCTGGTCGCGGGCCATGTCGGATTTGACGTGCCGCCCCGGGCCGTTGACTCCGTCGACCTTCAGTCCTTCAGAGTTGAGAGGCTGCCCAGACTTGGCTTCGCAGGTTACTCGAGCCGGGGAATGCGGGCGTGGCTAAGGTCCCGGGCGAGTCTTTACGACGTGGCCCACGTTCACCTTGGACGTGATTTGGTATCCCTCCCGGCGGCTCTTTGGGCGATACAGGCAGGCATTCCGCTAGTTGTCCAGACTCACGGGATGATAGGGCCCTCGCGCAATCCTTTGGCACCGTTTGTGGACGCATTAGCGACGCGGAGGGTGTTGCGTGCGGCTCATAGTGTCCTCACTCTCACTGACCGAGAACAGGTAGAAGTCCGCGCAGTGGAGCCCGGGGCGCGACTTAGGCACCTTGGAAATGGAGTCCCGGTGCCGGAACTCCCTGACTACCACGGTCGTGGCCCGGAAGTCCTTTTCCTGTCGCGGTTGCATGCCCGCAAGCGGCCTCTCGTCTTCGTCGAAATGGCCGCTATTCTGGCCCCTAAGTTTCCCGGCCTCAAGTTCACTATTGCCGGGCCGGATGAAGGCGAACTGGCGAGGGTTAAAGTCCGCATTGCGGAACTTGGTCTCGAAGACCGTGTGATCTACGAGGGATCCTGTGATCCGGGCGCGGCAAGTGGACGCATCCAACGAGCTAGTGTCTTCGTGCTTCCGGCGGTGAGGGAGGTCTTTCCCATGGTCCTCCTGGAGGCATTTGCGGCAGGAACCCCCGTAGTTGCGACGCCTTCCCTTGGGATCGCCGCTGCGTGCGAAGAGTACGGCGCTGCATTGCTCCCCGGCGAAGCACCATCCGAACTAGCTGAGGCAGTGACGCGTGTCGTGGCGGAGCCTGGGTTGGCGGACGCTATGCGCCGCGGCGCGCACGCCTATCTCAGCGAGAAGTTGGACATCAGGGCCGTGGCACAGGAACTGGAGTCGGTGTACATCGAGGCTGCTCGCCGTGGCGCGGGCACCAAGTGAGGAATCGGGGTGACCGTCGCATGCCCGCTCGACGGCGGGATGAGGTCCGCGGCGGCGTACGCTTCGATTGAGCGTTTACCGATGGGAGGTGGATGTGGCGCTGCTGCTCGATGCGTACGAGAGTTTTAGGCGCGATGTAACCCTTGTCACAGAGAACGTGCACTGGGCGGTGTTGCTCCGTCAGAGGCAGGTCACGGCGGGTGCAATGATCATTCTGCTAAAGGCGGAGAAGTCGCGGCTTAGTGAACTGACTCGCGAGGAAGCCCATGAGTTCTTGAGCGTGTGTAGCGAGTTGGAGCGCTTCGCTCGCGACACCTTGCAGGCGGAGAAGTTCAATTACCTCGCGCTCATGATGGTGGACCCCATCGTTCACTTCCACTTCTTGCCGAGATACTCCGGACCACGAGAGTTCTTCGGGATGAGTATCGAGGACCCCGGCTGGCCAGGCGTCCCGCTACTCGACCAGGGTCCCGTTCTCGACTCGCTGACGGCTTCGTCGATCGCTCGCAACCTTATGAGTCAGGTGCACCTCTAGCGCGTTCGCGTGCGCACTAGAGTCGGTCGAGGGCCGCGCGAAGGATCGTGCTGGACGTGTGGGTTGTGTAGGGGAAGTATACGATCTCGACGCCCCGTTCCCGGAAATCGACCTCCAAGCTGTTCCAAAGGTCGGTGCCTTTCCAGTCGTCTCCGACGAACATTCGTGAAAACTGGATTCGCTCCCAGGCGTCGAACTTGTCATACGTCGCCTGCGGTACGACACGGTCGACATACCGGATAGCCTCTACGACTTGGCAACGCTCCTCGAACGGCACTACGGGTCGCTTGCCCTTCTTTGCCGCGCACAACTCATCTGTGGTAACGCCCACTACGAGCGAGTCGCACATTTCGCTGGCTCGCCTGAGTACGTTCAAGTGGCCGACATGGAAGAGGTCGAACACACCGGTTGTGTAGCCCACTAGTTCGGCCATCGTGTTTTCCTCTCCAACTTTCACGGGTCTATCCGTGGCGACTCGTCTGCGCCGGAAGAGTCTATCCAAGGAGAGTTGCCGCCGTGTTAAGGATGAACGCGCCTCGCTGGTGTAGGTGTCGACTGGCGCGACTCACGCGAGTTCACACCACCTCGACCACTTGGTAGGGTCGGCGCATTAGGTCCGGGGGCGTGGGTCCGTCGGCACTGCAGTATCGAGCGATTGGAAGAGACTTGGCAGAGTCTGTCCGGCAACGGTTCAGCCGACTTCAATCGGGTCAAAAACCTCGCCGGGGCGTCCCAGCGTACACACTGTTCGTGAACCGCCCAATGGGCCGACTCATTGCCGCAGCTACCCCGCATTGGCTTTCCGCCAATGGGATGACGATCTTGGCAGCTGTCTTGTCCTATGGGGCTCTGGGTGCGCTGTGGTTTCTTCGCGAGCCACGGGCAGGTTGGACGCTCGTAGGGGTTGTCCTTCTTCTTGCTTACGTCCTGGACTCTGCGGACGGGCAACTTTCTCGCCTCCGAGGCACCTCAAGCCCCGCGGGTGAATGGCTCGATCACGTGCTCGACGGAGGCCGAATCGTTCTCCTTCACGCAGGGGCCGCGCGTGTTCTTTTCGAGGGCACACATCAGGCTGGTGTCACCGCGATCGCGGCGGCATTCGGGACCTCCGCAGCCCTGATCTATGTCGGCGGAATACTGTTCGACAAGCTCGCTATATCCGGTGCCTCGACGGGGGCATTCAGCCTCTGGCGCTCGATGCTGATGCTTCCGGTCGATTATGGCGTGCTGTGCGCGATCTTCTTGCTGTTGCCGTTGTCGACGGTCTTTGTCGTCGCCTACTCAGTGCTGGCTTTGGCGAACATCTTGTTCTGCGGCGCATTCCTTGTGACGTGGTTCCGCCGCTTGAACGCATCGATCACAAGTCAAACGCCGTCATAGGCCGGTTGTCCAGTGAAGCGCTACTTGACGATGATCGATCAGGTCGTCAACAGTCTCTCCAACATCCTGCTCGTAGTGGCTGTTGCGCGAGCGTCGACCGCCGCCGAATTCGGCAAGTTCTCTCTCCTTCAAGTGGTTCTGGTTTTCGGTATTGGCGTCGGGCGAGCGGCGGTCGGCGAGCCCCTCCTTGTCGGCTACTCGAACAGCTCTCATAAGGAGTTGGCACAGATGCGGCCGTCCGTGCTCGGAGCATGGCTGGTCGTTGCGCTGATGCCTGCTGTTGCCGTGGCCGCAGTCGGTGTGGGACTCGCGGGCGAATACGTGCTGGCGGGGATCGTGTTGGCGGTTGCACTCATTGCCGCCGGACTCCATGACGCCCTCAGGTACACGGCTATTGCTGAGGCACGCCCATCCTTGGCACTGCAAATAGACGGGATTTGGCTACTGGCCACACTGGTCGGGGTGCTCTGGCTGGAGTTCGGCGCAGTTGATCTCGGACTCGCGGGGCCAGCGCTTGCCTGGTTGTGGGGTGCGCTATTGTCGCTCGCGGTTGGTCTGCTAGTCCTGAAGTCGCGCGTTGGCATCGCGGGTGGTGTCGCCTGGCTCAGATCTCACCGAGCGCGGGCTAAGCGATACGCGGCGGAATACGCCCTGCTCAACACCTCCAACACCTTCGTATGGTTTCTAGTTTCCGCTCTAATAAGTAGTGTTGCCGTTGGCTACCTCCGAGGCACTCAGCTCCTGTTCTCACCGCTAAATACCGCGTTCAACTCCGTACGGATCGGCGTGGTCCCCGATCTCATTCGAAACAGAGTCACTGCGCGCTACAAGCGCGTCGCGGTCGAGGCGATGGTGTTTCTAGTCGGGGGCAGTCTTGCGTGGTGGTTCGCGATTTGGCTCGTGCCTGACGCGGTTGGCTATGAGCTTCTTGGTGCAACCTGGTCCGGCGCTCGTGCCTTCGTGCTTGCCTTTGGACTGCAGTATCTCGGTCTGGCGTACTACAACTGGCTCCTCGCAATGATGAGGTCGAAGTCCCTCGATAGAGCTGCGAGTTGGATGCGAGGAACTTTGGCGGCAGCCACGCTCGTGATTCCGACTTCATTCGGTGCTGTCTCGGGCGCGGCCGGCGTTGCATGGGGCGTCGCCACGGCAGTCGCAGCGTGCGTCGTGGTGGGCACGGTGGCACTCGTCCGTGCAGGCAAGTCATCTGCGAAGTGAGCGCCGGAGCCCATTCGTAGGGATTTGCGCTTCTGGGAGCTTCCGCCTTGAGCGCTAGAGTTTCATCGGACGCTCTCGCGTCCCGGTCCCCTAATGCATGGGTAAGGCGCGGCTATGTCTACATCGGAAGCGACCCGTGTGGTCGACGACCCCGCCAGAGCGCGGGTGATTCTGTGGCCTCTCGGCGTCACTCTGCTTTTGGCGCTCGGGATGGGAGTGTTCCTGAGCGTTGGGGCGGAAAGCATGCAGGCCTTCGCGCGATTCTCATTCGCGAAGCAGGTAACGCTTCCTGCGGTCTACCTTGCATTTCTCGTCGCGCTCTTAGCTAGTCCCACCCGTCTCCGCCCTTCACGCCCCTTCTGGTGGTATGCGCTCGCGGGTACAGTCTTCCTGTCGCTCTTGGCCTCGGTCATCTACCCCCGGCAACAAGTTGGGCTGCTTTCGCTGGCCGAGGGCTTGGCCCTTCCCGTTGGGTTCCTCCTCGTGAGCGAGATATCGTTCCGAGCTCGGCCATGGTCGTTCGTGCGTGTGCGGAAACTCTTCGGCTTGGTCGCACCAGTTGTGGGCATCTCGCTGGCCCTAGGCTCCTCGCTCACGCCCTATAACGGGATCGCCATCCCGATTGGCTTCGTACTTGTCTACTTAGCGATTCAGCGCGCTTTTGAGGGCTGGCCGCGCTTCCTGGCGCTTGCCGGAGGCGGGGCAATCGTCGTGGGCGAAGTGGGGAGACTTTGGTCTGATCCAGATGCCAGCCTCGCAGTGGTCGCGCAGGTTGGCGTATGCACTTTCTTGATTGTGCTCGGCCTGCTACCCCGTTCACTGCGAGTTCTGGCCGCGACTACCGGAACACTCGTTGGTCTTGTCTATGTCGTGAACTCAGGCTATTGGCGCCTGGTAGTCGGCGACGTTGAAGAGGATTGGGACGTGACCCTACTGCACCGCTCGTATGAGACGAGCGCAGTCCGCGAGGCGGTGTCTCATCCGGTCTCGATGATCTTCGGCCTGGGACCCGCGGCTACGGTCGACCTGTCCTCGTCACCGGATGCTTCCACGCTTATCGCCTCGGGCCGAGATATCAACGCGGTAGATGACGTTCACATACTTACAAGTTGGCTCCTCCTAAAGTTCGGACTGCTGGGGATACTCTGGGGCGCGGTCATGTTGGTGCATCTAGCACGGGTGGTTCTCCGCATCCTTCGCCATGACCACGGCGCGTCGGCCAACTTTGGGTTCGCGGTGCTGGCCGTTGCCGTAGTAGCTCTCGCTTTCTCCGCCGCGACGAATCTGTTTACCAACCCGTTCTTTGCTATCGGAGTGGGCAGCATAGCGCTTGCTAATTCGACGCAAAGCCGGAGCGGGATGTACCGGCACTCGTCATATCGCCGCCTCCCGGCGCGGTCGCTCTCGCAGGACCGAGACGTGCGGTCATCTGGATGATTTCGCCTGAGCGTGGCCGCTGGCGCGGCGTCTAGTGTAGGCGTGTGGTTGGGACGAGAGGGCTTGCGATTCGGGACGCCGTTGCGCTCGTGCACGCATTGGGGGCCAACCTGGCTGCCCGGGTCGGAGCGCGAACGCTCGCCATCAAAGGGGCGTCCGCCGAGCACCACGGGCTTCGGGTGGAGCGCGCCAGCGCTGACGCCGACATCTGGGTCCGTCCGCCGGATCTCGAGCGGGTGACGGCTCAGCTCTGCGAGTGTGGCTGGGTGCGGCGGGAAGAGTCGCAGAACACTTCAAGTCTCGTCGCTCACTCGATAACCATCGTGCATGGCAGTTGGCCCTGCGACATCGATGTTCACTGGACCTTCCCTGGCTTCCTTGGTGAGGCTGGTTACGTTTTCGACGTCCTCTGGGAGCGGCGTCAAACGATGACGCAAGCGGGCGTCGAAGTGTTCATTCCCGATCGCGCGGGCGCAGTCTTGATCAGCGCACTGCATGCGCTCCGCACCCCGGTGCAGACTCCCCGGCACGCGGAGGAGTTCCGCATGCTCGTGGACGTCTGCGCTGAGATGAGCGAGGCGGAACGCCGCGACATCGTCGACCTCGCCATCGAGACCGGCGCCGTCGACACGGCGCGTCCATTCCTGGAAACTCTCCGCGTCCCCCTCCCCGAGCCCACGCCACCAGGCGTCAACCCAGCACTCGACGAGTGGCGTGCTCGCGTCGCCGCAGACGGCGTCGTGGGAGCTCAAGCGCTCATCGCGGCCCAGCGTCTTGCCTGGTACAGGCGCCCGGCAGCCATGTGGCACATCGTCTGGCCCAGCGAACGCGACTTTCGCATCGACCACCCGGAGGTGACCCCGGGCCGCGGGCCACTCCTGCGCGCCCGCTTCGCCCGCCTAGGCCGCGGCATCCGCCAAGTCCCTGCAATCCTCCGCGGCCGCCGGCAAGCTCGCCGCGGCATCACCGAAACTTCGATGCTGGACGGTGACACGTGAACCCAACCCAAGCGTCGGGCCTCGCCTACGTCGCCCACGACGACTACGTCGTGGTCCTCAACCTCCCCCGCATCGAGGAGCAGCAGTCCCCCTACGTCTTCGAGGGAGCGGCTTTCGAGATCTGGTCGCGCATCGATGGAACAAGAACAGAGGACCAGATCGTTGACGAGTTAGTTGAGGCCACCGGAGCTGAGCGCGAGGTCGTTGCCCGGGACACACGCGACTTCCTTGCGACGCTCCGGGGCCTCGGCCTTGTCGAGGATACGCAGCACGCGCCCCTCCCACCCCAATGAACTTCGTCTCACACGACGCCTACTTCAGTTACCCAACGCAATAGCGCGGGTAACCTAGGTTCACTTGGGCGGAGGTCGTGGGACCACCGCGGTGTCCGTGGAGAGGCGGCCAACGTGGAACTGCAGGACTATCTGCGGATCTTCCGCCAGCACTGGGTTGCCATCATCGTCGCCACCCTGGTTGGCGGCATCGCCGCGTTCGGCTGGACGCTGACGCAGCCCAAGGTCTACACGTCGAACGGCTCTGCCGTGGTCAGCGCCGGCACCTCGGCGTCGATCGGCGATGCGCTCGTTGGTGACAATCTTGCCAAGTCCCGCGCCAAGACCTACCTGGACGTCGCCAAGTCCCGGGAGGTCGCGAACTATGCGATCGAGCAGTATGGCTTCACAGCGTCGGCCGATGCCTTGGTTGGCAGGGTGAACGTCACCAACCCGCTCGACACCTCGATCCTGCGCGTGGCCGCCACGGGTTCCTCGCCGGAGGAGGCGAGGACGCTTGTCGAGGCGTGGATCGCCGGCATGGTGCAGGTGGTCGAGGACCTTGAGGGTCAGGGCAGCGTGGACGGCAGCACCTCCGTGGTGCGGCTCACGACGCTCGACACCGCTTCACTCCCCGGCGCGCCCAGTTCTCCCAACGTAAAGCTCGCGCTCGCGCTGGGCCTCCTCGTCGGTTTTGCCGCGGGTGTCGCGTACGCGCTCATCAGGGCCGCGCTCGACCGACGCCTGCGCACCGGCAGCGACGTCGAGCGCGAGTTCGATGTTCCGCTGCTCGGCACCATTCCGTTCGATCCGTCCATCGCCAAGAGGGGCGTTGCCCTCGCGGACGCCGACTTCCACACCGCGGAGGGCGTGCGCCAGCTGCGCACCAACCTGCAATTCATGGACGTGGACAACCCGCCCCGATTCATTGTGGTCACCTCCGCGCTGCCCGGTGACGGCAAGTCCACGGTCGCCATCAAACTGGCCGACGCTATTGCTGAGTCAGGCCAGAGCGTGATCTTGATCGACGCGGACTTGCGCCGGCCCTCCGTTGCCGACTATCTGGGACTGGTCCCCGGCGTCGGGCTGACCGATGTGCTCGTGGGCCGCGCGACGGTTGAAGACGTGCTGCAGGGGTATGGCCCCACGGGACGCTTCCACGTCATGGGCGCGGGCTCGATTCCGCCGAACCCATCCGAGCTGCTGGGCTCCACGACCATGCGCAACATGCTCAAGTCGCTCGACCCACGCGCGATCATCCTCATCGACAGCCCGCCGCTGATCCCGGTGACCGATGCCGCAATCCTCACAGCGCGCACCGACGGCGCTCTCGTGGTGGTGCGGTCCGGAAAGACCACGATTGACCTGCTCGACAAGGCGCTGCAGAACCTCGAGCGAGTGAAGGGCCGCCCGCTTGGCGTCATCCTCGACGGCGTGAGCCGCAAGGGCGAGGGCAAGTACTACGGCAGTGAATACCGCTACGACGCATCGCAGCCTGCTGGGGGAACTGAGACCAAGGGCAACTGACGATGCCTTGGCGCAGTGGTCTCGCGTTCCGTGTGGTCCTGGTGTCCACGCGCAACTCGACCTGCGCTGCCTTTGCCGAGCGGCTGCTGCGCCCCGCGCTCGCTGACACCGGCATCGAGGCGTGGGCCATCCGCGTCACGTCCGCGGGTCTCGAGGACGAGCAGGGCGCGCGATTCGACCCCGACGCCGAGTTCATGCTGCGCGCTCTGGGAGGCAACCCGGGCGGCTTCCGCGCCACGCACCTTGAGGCAGAGATTGTCGACGATGCCGACGTGCTGCTGACCATGACCCGCGCCGAGCGCGATGAGGTGGTGCGGCGCTTCCCGCGAGCGCGCCAGCGCACGTTCACGCTCGTGGAGTACGCGCGGCTCAATGACCTGGTGCGCCCCATGGCGCCGCTGCGCGAGCACCCCCTCATGCTCGCGCCGGCGCGGTTCCAGGCAGAACTGACGCCGGCCGACGACATCCACGAGCCCGCCAAAGCCGATCCCCAGGAATACAACCTGATGGCCACAGAGATCGCGGAAGCGGTCTACCTGCTCGCCGAACACTGGATAGCGATGACCCCCACGAGGGGACCGCGCCGCGATCCCTTGGGCGCGGCTCGCCTCCTGGACGCGGGGGCCGACGCTGAGATCGTTCGGCTTTCAGCGTTCGGTGTTCCTGTGGACGTGCAGTGCACTGGGGAAGGCGGACGCGCGCTGAGGCGGTCGCTGACCGCGGCGTGGTCGCGATGCCTGCGCAAGGGCGAGGAGCCTGAGCGCGAGCCAGTGCACATCGAGGCGATCGTTCACGACGATCCCACGCGGCTGCGCGTGGCGAGAGCTCGTGGTGCGATCGGCGGAGAGACCACGGCGGATCTCATGCACGCTCTGGCCGGCGCTGTGACCGTGCGCGCCATCGACGAGCGAGCGGGTGACGTGATCATGCTTCACGCCGCAGGGGTGTCGCTCCTGGACGGCCAGGTGATCGCGTTCGTCGCGCCTTCCGGCACAGGCAAGACCACCCTGTCCCGGACGCTGGGCAAGCACTACGGCTACGTCAGCGACGAGACAGTGGTGATCGACTTCGACGGCACCGTCACGCCCTACCCCAAGCCGCTGTCCATCCTCACTGCCAAGCACCACCTCAAGAAGCAAGTGGGCCCGGACGAGGAGCGGCTCCTCATGGCGCCATCGGAGTTGAGACTCGGACGCGTGGTGCTGCTCAACAGGGTGAACCGGCTCGACGGCGACCCCGTCATCGAGGACGTTCCCCTGCTGGCAGGCATGACTGAACTGGCCGCCCAAGTGTCCTACTTGCCCCGGC
>Ga0065721_10050524_pt1 | contig 19495 bp, 14 predicted proteins | sample Mesricmetagenome_FD_59108 | JGI IMG/M metagenome (GOLD analysis project Ga0065721, IMG submission 59108) | Mesophilic microbial community from rice straw/compost enrichment Sample: eDNA_1 v2 (version 2) | ecosystem: Engineered > Solid waste > Grass > Composting > Bioreactor | place: USA: Davis... | reverse complement strand
AAGCTATCCTCCACGATGTCCGCTTTTCCACCCCAAAACCGCACGAGAGGCACGGCCGAGCACTGCAATTAGCATACTACCGCCGGCAAGTCGCGCTGTAGGGGGCGATGGAGGATGGTGCGCCCGAGATGATGAAGATGAGAACTGGCTGATCGTTGTGTGAGGGCCAGAAACGTAACGACAACGTCCGCTTCGCCCGTATCTCAGTCATCCCTATGACTGACCGCGATCACCAAAACCCACCGATCTACTCAGTCGAAGAGGGCGGATGGCATTAAGCAGTTTTGGCGGCGGCTGAAACGTGAGAGCGAATGAAGTCACGGTTTCCTTTTATCCCGCTTTGCTTATGCAGCATTCCTGAAGATGACGTCGTTGACCATTTCCGCGCCAAGAAAAGCAATTAGCATGTTCGAACTTTCAAGATCCTCGTTCATTAACGCTCCGATCGCCTGACCAATCACGACCTCCCAAGGCTTCTTACACTCGAGGATCGCACAGACGAGCTGACGGATGTTCTTGATCTTTTTGTGCCGCAGCCGATCGCTCGATCCGATAAGTTCCTCAACTAGGGCAGTATCCCGATGCTCAGGATTGTCCTCAACCCATTTCATTGCCGCAGCGACAAAACCCATCCATGTAGTACCCATCACGGCAAGGCAGGGGTCAGTCAAAAGGGCATTTTCGATCGCGTAGCATTGCAAACGGTAGCGCTTAATGGGTGCGCGATGTTCGAGCGGCTGATCAACAACACCATCGCCATCGCGGAGGGAGAAGGCGACCGGATTATCGTAGAGTGTGCTGAGCAGCTCAACGCAGAAGGTTTCTAGTTCCCCCTGTTGGTCAACGCTGCCCGCCAGCACGGGAAAGACCCTAATTCGACCTTGCGATGTCCGCGCAGCCTGCTGCCACACGCGTTCGTCATCCTCGCCTTCGAGGATCAGCGCCGCATCTTCGCTCAACGAGAGTGAAAGGGGGTGGCCAAAGAACGGTGCAACCTTGCGAAGCTCAGCGCTGGCCGGTTTCAGTTCGACCGTATCAACCGCAAAACTCTTGGTGCCGATCGAGACATATTGCGAATCCGCGAGAGAACAGACCAGCGGGGAGCTATGGGTGGAGAGGCACACCGCGATGTTGTCCGCGTGGCTCTTAAACTCATCGAGCATGGCGATGATCAGCTTACCGAGCCGCGCCTGAAGATCGGGGTGAAGGTGCACATCCGGCTCGTCAAGAAGCAGCACGTTGAACCTCGTGGGATCAATCGTGTCGAAGAAATAGAGAATCTCGGCGGCCAGAGCCACGGCTTCTGATTCACCGCTGCTGATGTCGTTCGGGCTAATTGTCTGGCCGTCGGCGAGCGAACGGAACTCGAAATCAGCATTTCCCATTTCTAGCGAAATATTGGTGAGCAGTTGATTGACCTTGCTCAGCCGGTCCGTTTCGAAATTGCGTGTTGGGTCCATCCGGATTTCGGGCGTGCTGGCGAGCCGGCGCAGATAAAGTGTTTCGGCTTCCCTAAATAGCATCGCCGATGCGGCTTTAAAGTTCTCGGCTTGATTGACTGCCCTGGTGTGTCGCAGCCAATGCGGGTCATTGCTCATATTTGTGAGAACATTGCCATCGCGCTTGAAGGAGCCGGCCCGCTCCGGGCTAACGTACCGCAGATAAAAGAGCTGTTCATTGTGGCGAGACATTTCCTCAATGTCACGAAGGAAGCGGCTTTTTCCTGAGCCGTTGCGGCCCATGATTATGTTGATGTTGTTCAGGTTCGTGAGGTGGGCAGTTTGCCCCTTCAACTCGTTCGTCTTCAACGTCGCCCCCCCGTGTTTCATCGCCTATATGATATTGGATGCTCCAACGAAATAGGGGCGGATTATTGGGCACGGACGTGGACGTCTCTTATTGGTCGTTCCCGAAATGATTTAGCTGGACGAAGGTTCGCTAGCCTCGCTTTGTCTGTTAAAGGGACCAAACCGCTAACGGCCCATTGCAGCCAGAGTTCTCTCTTCTGTTCGGGAACGGTATCAGCCGGAAATGCCGGATTTCCGTGCTTCTGGCGGTGTGGCGCACCCAAGATGATGAAGATGAGAACTGGCTGATCATCGTCTAATCAACCCATTCCTTCCCTATTACCACATGCCGTGGGCGGAAACCTCCCCTATGGGTGTCTGTCGTAGCGAAGACCAGCAGCAGATACGAAGGCATGATTTCTCAATCGCGCATCGCCGAGCAAATCTGCCCATTCTATGATTTCAATCATGCCTCGGAATTTGCCACTCAACTCCTGAATGCGCCCTCTACCGTTCGACGTGGTGCGCCAGCTGTTCGTATGAATTTCGAGTTTCCCAACGATGTCTGCGACAACGTAGCAGTAGAAGATGCAGTCTGCGGCGACGCGAACGCGACCACCGCGAAAATCCATAATGTCTCCATTCTGAAGCTTTGTGATATAATCGCTAATTTGGTTTATCGGCGAATATCGCTCGTCATAATCCTTCCGGCCTGGATGCTTGAATTCTACAAGCATCACTCGCTTAAGCGGGTCTTCTCCCTCAGCTCCCAGTCCATAGAGACGATCATATATGAGGAGGTCGGGCCTCCTGGTGCTATTTTCTCCTTCTACGATCTGCGTGAAGGGCACGTCTGACGCAAAATATTTGGTGAAGGTCAGACGTTCGTCGATGATCCAGAGGTCGTGATCCGATCGCTCCACTTTCGAAGGATCGTCACCCCGCAATTTCATCGGGCAAATAAATTGATGGAGCGTTTCTTCCAGATGGAAGTCCTGTGAGCCGTTATCGCGCTCTCGGATACGGCGTGTCAGAACCTCCATAACATCTAAGACGGTCTTACGGCGCAAGACATATTCGGTGAGCTGCCGTTGCTCTTCGGCTCGAATTTCATTCGCGGCTTTGCGCACGGCTTCAGCGAAGTTCTCGGGAACATCGTCATTCCCTCCCAACTGCGAGACGATCCTTTGGATGGTGTCATTCCGCTCCTTGTCCCGACGTATTCGAATAGGAATCAGAGCTTGGGCGAATTGCTCCGGCTTCACTGCATTTTTTGGAGTTTTTGCAAGCAGGTCAGTGGCTTCCTCGAAAGCGAACGACGGATATTCCTGCATAAACTCCTGCATCGTTCCGAGTCGCTGATTGTCGAACTGCTCAACTTCTTCGTGGATGGCATTCGACCGCACATGGTCGGAACATTCACGCACAATATCAACAATCACGCTTTCATCGAAATTGAACTGCGTTCGCTCCTGATTGACGCGCTCGTCCAAAAATTCGCCAGTGACGCAACCGTGATAGACGTTGTCACCGTTATCGCCGAAACGACCTATACCTATCAGTCCATCGATTTTCCTGGTCGTGACCGTGCGCCCGTTCGCGACCAGGTGCATCTGATGTAAACCGTCGAAATTAGCACTTGCAGCCTTATCGCAAACGAAACTCGCAAGAGACAGGGTGCCGAACTCTTGGCTCTCGATGCTGGCAACGCCGCGATCCTCCACCCGGAGATTCTGGATTTCTTCAGGGAATGTCGTCGCGTTGCCGTCTATATCCACAACGACGGTCGGGGATCGCCCCATGATAAAGTCTGCAAAGAAATGTGACCCGAAGTGCTTGACGATCGTGGCGGTTTGGCTCGGGAATTTATCGCGATAAGCAATCCCGCGAAGCCGCTTGAAAGTGATCGCTGTGCCAGTGCTGGCTCCGCCGATCACCGGTTCAACATGCTCCTCGGTGATCTGATCCTGCGCTTCGAGGCGAAATACGAAAGACCGGCGGAACAAGGCTCCTTGGTCGCGGAAAATGCTCACAACCTTGACACTGTCGAAAGCATCAAGCCAAAGAAGCCGCCCTACACCCTTACCGCCACGCGAGATTTTATAATCCGTATCGGTGGTGCAAAACGCCTCAAATCGAGGCGATTCCAGACCAACGCCATTGTCATTGACGGTAATTTCAATGTCATCCGGTGAGCGGGGATTGGCGATAGTGACAGTGATTTTTCCCTGCTGCTGATACTGCTCGCCAAAAGCATCCTCTACGGCATGCAAGGAATTGCTGACCGCCTCGAAAACAGGTTGAAGGGCCTCCGCCGCCAGTGATGGCTTCGGCAACCGCTTTACGCGATTGACAATATCCCCCCGCATCGAAGTCATGGACGCCCCCCTAATTTTTCATTTTGCTGCACGAGCCGCGCAGTTGCGGGATCGTAGACATAATCCGTGATTGTGCCGTCCTTGATCCGTTCCACAGCGTCGTCCACGACAAAGCGCGGCACAAGGAACCATTCGCGTGGAACAACGGGATTACCGAAACGGTCCTTGATCTCAATGTTGAGCCGGGCCGGATCGAAGATGCGGTGGATCAGGTTTTCCAGCTTGGTGCGGTTGATGTTGTAGAGCGTATAGGTTGCGACAATCTCCACGTCCGCCAGCAGGAAGGTGGCGTCCAGCCTGGCGTTGGCGATGCGTCGGACCACGTCTCCGCCTGTCACGCCGATCTTGTGCAGCACCTCGCGATTGGCCGCGACCAGCGGGTGGTCGGACTTGCTGCGTAGGACGTAAATCGTGCCGCTGGCCAGGTCGTCGTCTTCTGCCTGACCGGCGAATAATGGCCCAGCCTCTGGGTCAGTGATCCGTCGCCCCGCATCATCCTTATGCAATGCTCGCTGCAACGAACGCATGAGCATGTTGCTTTCGGTGCCGTTGTCGAAGATCACGCGCAGCCGGGCGTCGGTGCGTCCCTGAGCGTTGGTGTATATCTCGTCCATGTCGGCGACGTAGGCTTTCTGTCCGCCGACGATGAACCATGCACCGGGACGGATTTCGGCTTTCAGCTCGAACTCCCGCGATTTGCGAACGCCGCTATCCAGTTCCTGCTGCACCTGCTCAAACAGGGGCCTGAACGTGTCAAAGTCCTCGCACCGTTCGCGGTTGGCGATCTCCTCTGCGGCGCGCTTTTCCTCGGCGGAACGGACATGGCGAAGATCGGAAATATCTGAGCCGCCCAGCGCGCCCTCAAGCTCAGCCAGCAAGGCGTCTGTGTCCATGTCGTCGCTTGGAGCATCAGCCTGCACCTCACCGTCACCCAGCACCCCCTGATGGTCGAGCGGTTCCAGCAGAGCGCGGCAATCTTCCTGCGCCCGCAGCCGTTCCAGACGGGTGGCATAGATGCGCTCAAAGATGTCGTTGCCCTCGCCGTGGCGCGGCGCGTGGCCGTGCTGCTCGACGAAACGCTGAATCTCCTCGAACCCGGCGATGATGCGCTCCTCGCGGGGACTACGGCCGACCTTCTTTTCGGGCGGCGCGAAATCCGCCAGCATATTGGCAAGCGCATCAAGATCGAGGTCATCCGTCATAGCGGCCCTCTTTCTTGTATCGCATGAAGGCAGCTGCGCCCTCGGCCAGACGCTGCTCCCAGGCGTCAGACGAGGTTATCGAGGGCGGACGCTGGCGTTCCTTGATGAATCGCGCTGCCCGCACCGCCAGGTCTTTTGCATCATCGGGCGAGAGGCTGGTGCGCTTGGCGGAAATGATGGAGGCGACCTGCTTCAGGCTGTCCTCGCTCATCGTCTTGGCAAGGATGGCATAGGCTTCCTGAAACGGATTGATGCGGTCGATCAGGTCAATGTCGAGTTCACGCACGTCCATCGCAAATTTCCGCACGCCGTCGATCAGCGCGGTATTCGCACCCGGCTCACCATCCTTCCGGTCATCGCCAAGGGCGATGCGGGCGGCCTGCTGCGTCAGGTTGAGCGCGGCAATGGCATGCTGGCGCACAGCTTCCTGATCCTCTGCGTCCAGCTCCGGGTATTTGTCCTTGATGATTTTTCCGAGGCGAAGCTGGGTCAGTTCCTCCGGCACCAGTTCCTCGTCGAACAGGCCGCGCTCGATGCTCGGTTTATCCTGCACGAACGAGGCGATAACTTCGTTCAGGTCCTCCTTGCAGATACGGACCGCTTGATCGCTCTTGGGCTCTGCCAGCCCCTTGATCTCGATCTGGAACTGCCCCGTCTGCTCGTTGAAGCCGACATTGCACTTATCCGCCTGATAGCCACCTTCGCCATAGTCAAAGCCTTCCTGCGGCCCGGTCTGCGGGTTCTTCGGGGTGAAGTTGAAGCGCGGGGCCAGCACCTGTTCCATCAGCAGGCTGGCAGCGATGGCTTTCAGGGTATCGTTGACCGCCTCAGTCACGAGCGATTCCGCTGCATCGGGTTCCGCAATCAGGTTTGTAAAGCGCGCACGGGTCTTGCCCGGCGCATCGCGGGTTGCGCGCCCGATGATCTGCACGATCTCGGTGAGGCTGGCGCGATAGCCGATGGTCAGCGCGTGTTCGCACCAAATCCAGTCAAAGCCCTCCTTGGCCATGCCAAGAGCGATGATAATGTCCACATGATCGCGGTTGTTCTTCTGCGCAGGGTCTTTCAGCGCGGCGGAAACCCGGTCCCGCCTGGACGGATCATCGTCGACAAGATCGGCGATGCGAAGCGTCTTGCCCTCCGGCGTCTTCACCAACTGGAATCCCGTGGCGTGGTCGATGCCCTGCCAGTCGCCCAGCTCGGTGATGATGTGCTCCACCTCCCTGATCTTGTCCTTCGTGCTTTCACGCGAATTGACGTTGGGAATGTGAATGATGGTCTTTTCGGCCGGATCGAGGACGCTGAGAATGTCGTCCGTGTAGGAGCCGGAATAGAAGAAATAGCCGATGTCGAGCTGCTTCAGATACTCATAGCCGTTGAGCTGCTCGTAATAGGTGTAGGTGACGGTATCGAACTTCGCCTCGTCGCCGGGGGCCAGCACGGCCTCGGCATCGCCCCGGAAATAGCTGCCGGTCATGGCGACGATATGCACATGATCGCGGGCGATGAACTCGCCCAGGTGCTTGCCCAGCACATTGTCTGGGTTGGCCGAAACATGGTGGAACTCGTCCACCGCGATCAGACGGTCATCGAAAGCCTCGATGCCGAACCGTTCCACCGCGAAACGGAAGGTGGCGTGGGTGCAGACAAGCACCGTGTCACCGCTGGCAAGGAAGCTGCCGACGCTGTTGACCTTGCCGCCGTCCTCGCCCGGCGCATTGCACAGGTTCCATCTGGGCACCACGGTCCAGTCGGCCCAGAAGCCGAAGCGGGACAGCGGCTCATCAGCAAAACTGGAACCAATGGATTTTTCAGGCACGACGATGATGGCCTGCTTCAACCCCTGATTGGCCAGCTTGTCGAGCGCGATGAACATGAGGGCGCGGCTCTTGCCAGAGGCTGGCGGCGACTTGATGAGAAGATATTGCTCGCCGCGCTTCTCATAGGCGCGCTCCTGCATGGGACGCATACCAAGGGCATTGGACTTGGTAGAGCCGCCGTTACGGGCATAGGACACCGAAACCGATGGGACGTTCTTTCTGTCAATGGTCACGCGCTTGCCCCCGTCTTCCGTTTCTTGTCCGCGCCGTTCGTGTCCTTTTTTATCGCGTTTTCAAGCCACTTGGGCATGATGGTCAGTTGCGATGCAAAGGTGTTCTCGGGAACATCCTGCCAGAAAGCGATGATAGCGTCAGAGAATCGGTCAAGATCAGCGTCACCGACCCTCAAGTCAGTGTAATCTAACGCTGAAATGAAGAATCCCGGCAAGTCGGAACTCTTTCCCACAAGGTCAGGAGCGGATTTTTTTAGCTCGCGGAATGATGGGCCTGCGCCATGCTTGTAGACGTTAACTACCAAATGGCAGAGATTTAGGCTGGCGTAATATGGACGCTCTCGAATTGGCCATTTCCACGTCTCAAGAAAATCCAGAATATCGTCAATGACTGCGCGCCAGATTGCGGCGTGGGTATGCTCACCCAGCCGAAGTTCCCCCATTTCCCGGCCTAGCCAGTCGCGAAGCTGCTTTTCCCACTCGTGATACATGCCGGCGATGATGCTCAATCGGGTGCTGTTCCGAAGGTCATCTAGACGTTCGTAGAAGATTACGCTTTCGTCGAACGCTAGCTCGTAGTTCGAGGCAGGGTCATCACGATCAGGATCGAAATGCTGCGCCCGACTGGCTAGCCATTCATCGGCATATCGGTCAGCGTCAGCCTTCATGCTTTCATCGGTGAATTGATCGAGAAGTCGCCGTTTTGCCTCAGCGACATAGAACTGGTGGCTCGCGATCAGATGCTCGCGAAAAGGCTCCCACATCTGAAAAAGTACCCGTTCAACCATGAGGCCTCCGCGCTCCGACCGATGTCGTCATCTTTGTGTATAGCTCGAACAGCTTTTCCAGCCGTTCGGTGTCGTTCTTAAAGCGACGGCCGATATAGATGCGCTCCAACACCTCGTCGTTGCGTTCGTGCGCCTCGCGCAGGTCGGCGGGCATGTTGTCCGGGTTGTAGAGATCGGCGATGGTGGCGGGGAAATGCGCTTCCCGCGCCAACAGGATGTCCTCCGCGCAGCGGGTCAGGTCATCCCTGTTTTTCTCGGTCAGTGTCGGCACCGGAAAGGTGTTCCAGCCGAGCGTGTTGGAATAACGGAAGTCGGTTTTGAGCTTACCGCAGACGGTAGCAATCCAGACTAAGTGCAGGCGCGACGCGATGAGAGCCATGTTCCAAAGCGGGGCGTCGTAGAGAGCGAAGGCGAGATTGGAGACGATTGTGCCCGGTTCCATGTAGCCGACCGGGAGGTATTCACGTCCTTCCGAGGACACGCTAGGTGCGATGATGACCGTTTCCCTGCCTGACTGACGGACCTCCCCGAAACGGTATGGAATATTTGCAATTGCGACGGTGGCCGCTTTCGGACTTTCCAAGCGCATTGCCTGGACAGCTTCAATGCGCCTTGCAATGGTTGGAATTGCCATTGCTTCTTCTCGGTCGTTGTCATTTATCCATAGGCAATAACGGGAAAGTCCACGGATAAACTCAGCCGAGCCGAGAATGGGATGCACAAAGCGTTCCTGTTGCGCTGAGTTCAGTTTCAGGGATAAAACCTCCTCGCCGGACAGCAGCAAATTACCCCCATCGACCGGTTTGCTGCCAAAATCCATGCGCGCTAAGTCGTTGCGCGGGCGCGACGCCTTTTCGACAATTACGTTGGGGCCAGGCACCAGATAAGCGTTGATATTTTCTACTTCTTTTACGACGGAATCATCCGCACTTGCTGGCGAAAATAGCTTTCTTAATTTTCCAGCGTGATTTGAAACGCCAACGATGACCACAGTGACACCCGCCTTGTTGCTGGCAAGGTTCGCCCATTTGAATGATGTGTGGGCAAAGGCAATCTCGTGACCAGTGGCAAAAATTAGTGGCCAGAGAATCGGCACCTGTTGGCCTTGGCAGATGCTGTTGGTTGACACGAAGGCCGCTACCGCATTGGTCTGCGTGCCGTAGTCCGCAGCCTTCATGAACCATCCGGCGACGTAATCGAGCGACTTCCAGCTTTTCGTGCGATGACCGAAAATGGCCTGTAGGTCAGCCTTCTGTTCGTCATCCTGCCATGTTGAACCGAGATACGGCGGATTGCCGCAGATGTAGGTTTCACCGCCCTCGTTCTCGAAGTCGATCTGTGCCTGGTCCAGCGGGGTTTCAAACAGGTCATCGCCCACCAGCTTCACGCCGGTTCCGGTCGGCGGGCAGATGCTCAGCCAGTCCAGCCGCAGCGCGTTGCCGCAGGTGATCCAGTTCTGCGCATCGAGCGGTAGAAACTCCGCCAGAGCGAGACGCTGGCCGCGATACATCACATCGCACTGAAACTCTGCGATGATAAGCGCGAGGCGCGCAATCTCGGCGGGAAAATCCCGCAGCTCGATCCCACGAAAATTGGTCAGCGGAATATCGGAGGCGCGGCCTTCCTCACCACGCCGCCGGTTGATCTCGGCCTCAATCGCCCGGATTTCCTTATAGGCGATGACAAGAAAATTACCGCTGCCGCAGGCCGGATCGAAAACCCGAATGCGCGCCATCCGGTTGCGCAGGTTCAACAGCTTCCGCCCATTGTTACCTGCCTCCTCAAGCTGCTCGCGCAGACTGTCGAGAAACAGCGGATTGAGCACCTTCAGGATGTTGGGCACGCTGGTGTAGTGCATCCCCAGCGCGCCGCGCTCCTCGTCGTCGGCAACCGCCTGGATCATCGATCCGAAGATGTCCGGATTGATCTTGGTCCAGTCGAGATTGCCGATGTGCAGCAGGTATGACCGTGCAATGCGGCTGAAGCGCGGCACGTCGGTGCTGCCGGAAAACAGCCCACCATTCACATAGGGAAAGGGCCGCGCCCAGTTGCGGATATTCGCGGCCTGGTGATCCTCCTTGCGCGTGTTCATTGCGCGGAACAGCTGTCCGATCACCTCATGGGTGTTGGAGCTGTCCCGGTCGCTCATCTTCTCGATGGTGCCGGTGAAGGGATGGCTGCGATGGAAGATGTCGGTATCCTCTGCAAAGAAGCAGAAGATCAGACGGGCCATGAAATGGTTCATGTCAGGGCGGCGTTCTGCGGTGCCCCATTCGGGGTTGTCTTTCAGCAGCTCCACATACAGGCGGTTGAGGCGGCTGGTGGCACGGATGTCGAAGCTGCTTTCGCGGACCTGCCGAACGGTGGTGATGCCCGCCAGCGGCAGGAAGAAGCCGAAGTGATCGGGAAACTCGGCAAAGGCACAGGCGACGGTTTCGCCGGAATCGACCTCCTCCGCCTCGAAGGTGTCGCCGTCCGTCGCAAGAATGAATTTCGCCTTTGCCTTGGCAGTTGCGGGGCTGGTGCGCAGCGCGGCAAGGGTCTGCGTTACCGTGCCAGAGGGCGCAACAGCGATGTGGATGTTGCTGCGCTGCAGAACGCCGCCGGGCAGGTCGGACGCATTGGTGGACCCGACACGCAACCGTTTGATGGTCGCAGCCTTGTTGCCGAACGCTTCCAGGAAGGCGAAGGGGAACTCTTCAGGATCAAAGGGCTGTTCCGCGAGGCGGGAAACAGCTTCCTCGATTTCAACCGCATTCATCTCCTAAGGCTTCCCCCTGCATCAACCACCGCGTCAGAATCATCGTGCGCGCTTCAGGCTATAGCCGATGCGAAGCCCACGTGCTTCCGTTTATGAATTTCCGAAATGCACTCTCGCTGTGACTTCTTTCTTGTCGGGGGAGAGGCAAGCAGGCCTGGACGAGCGAAGCGAGGCGGGGCCACTATCCTTCTTTCATAATTTCCGAAATTACTCTGTCCCCTGTATTTAATGAAAACAGGATTATGGATTATTATATATACTATAAATGCGCTCTGATAGAAGCCATTTCGGAAATTGCAATTAATGTCATTTCGGCATGAGGTGGCCGAGAATTTTAGGGAACGCATTGATCGCAGTTGCGGGGATCGGCTTACCCTGAGCGACGTTCTCCTGCAGCCCCATGATATACAGCTCCAGGGCGACATGCCGGAATTTGCAGATCACGGACACGGATGGATAATCGTGATGCCGGTGATAAGCCTTCTCCCCCTGCGCCTTCATCTTCTCGATTTCGATCGCCACGCCTGCTTTGAAGGCAACCCAATCGTTTAGCGCCGCTTTGAATATCTCTACCTGCAGCCCGTCAGGCCATTCCTCGGCCAACACTTTGAGGAGAGGAAACTCTTCCTTTTTGGGGTAGCGACCTGTTTTCGTTCGGAACGCGCCTCGCATGAAATTTGCGATCTTGCGCGGAGTGGGAACCCCAGGCGGTCCGACGCGCAGGAGCAGAGCCTTCTTGCTGTCGACCTGCGTGTAATCCTTCTGGATCGGCGGAATCTTGATCAGGTCTGAGATTGTGTCCACGCTTTTGACGTCGAGCAGCTTGGCCCACTCCGGTTCGGGCCGAACCGCCCAGACGAAACCCTCGAACTCGAATGCCATCCCGCCCGATAGCGACCCGTCGATCGTCTGCAGGATCAAATTTCGCAGGCGTTTATGGCGTTCGCTCTTGTCCTGTCGGATCGGCTTAGCGCCCTTCGCCGCCGGGTCGGCGACCTTGAGTTTGGAAAAGGATGGAGACGCTTTCGCACCCTTTGCCGGGTTTATACCCTTGAGCAGCATGAGGCTATGTGGAAGCGTGATTTTCGGCTTTTTTACAATACGGATCGCCACGACTTCACCGACACACCTGACCATGTGGGATCGGTCTGAGCTACATCGCCCGAGCCGCCACCCCTCCTATATCAATGATGTAAGCATGATCGCGATTGGTTAATTTAGGCTATCTGCGATGAGAAGATCAGCCAATATCGGAAGCCGGGAAGATATCTTTGGCAACAGCCCGCACCGCTGTTTCCAGTTCATTTATCGGCGCCCCGGTCACGATTGATCTGATCGTCCCGAGCGAAATCTGCTTCACATCGGGCAACGCGGAAGTTGGCACGACATAGAACTCCCACTGCGCCGGGTCGCGATGATCGGCATGATCGCCATAGACGCTGTGGTGAGCGAAGACATAAAGGTGCGCGGGACGCCCCGCCTTCGCGATCCACTCCGTGCCGCTCTCCCAATATCCCGTGCGGGCAGCGACGTCGAAGATGGCCTTGCTCGGCTTGCCGGTGGACCATGATTGCATCGCGGCCGATTGCTTCACCTCAAGCCGGATGCCGTCTGACCGCTCGAAGTCCCATCCGGCGTAATCGGCGCTGCACAAGCTCCATTCCGGTTCCAGGGCAAGCGCGATGATCGCCTCGGCCACATGGCCTCGCAGCACGTTCGTGACCAGCGGCTTGCCGAATGCGACCTGTGATACCTTGGTGATCACATCCGCGATACCGAAGGCCGGTGCTGTAGAAATTGATGCGTGTTCGATGTTGCCCCTCCGTCGCCCCTTTGATCCTGGGGCGACGGCCTAAGCCGGATGTTGGAAACCCGCTGAAGCAACGAGCGCATGCGCCTTTACCGGCAAGCCGGCTGGACATGCGCGCATGCCACCCGGCCTCCGAAAATTGGCGACCGAGGTGCTTCAAGAGGGGTTTCCACGCCCCACTCCCGCGTGTCTCGGGAGCAGCGCACTGATAGCCAAAGTGATCTGTCAAAGAAAGATGCCACGCATGCGGGGGCGAGCAGCGCAAATGGCTATGGCTGAACGAGATTTGAACGATTTACGCATGGCTGTCGGCAAAAAATCCTTGTTCGCCAATGCTTTATCCATAGAGAATAAGTTCCAACAACTTCAAAGGCTTATTCAAAATGGAAGGACCCAAGAACAAGATGCCGCATGTGCCGCAGGCATTTGTCGACATGATCGGCGACCACTTCCTCGAAGCGGCCCGTTATCTGCGCGAGATACAAGACGAGCATCCTGACGACTTCGTATCGGTCGCGAAGAATCTCGGTATCGGGGCACGCAAGGCCTATCACCTTGCTCAGATCGACCGAAGTTTCCATGCGCTGGGTATCGCGCCCGATCGTCTGCGCCGTATCGGCTGGACCAAGCTATCGCACCTTGCGCCCCACATTGATGCGGACAACGCGAATGAACTCCTGACGCTCGCCGAAGCCGTCACGGCGCATGAACTGAAGATGCACTTGCGCGGCCACGCGGTCGATCCCGACACCAGAGCTGTCGTGATGTATCTCAGCAAAGAGCAATATGCCGTATTCGAGCAGGCGCTGGTCTCGGCAGGTGCAGTCCCGCATTCGCGTGGCTTGCTGAACAAGGAAGCTGCCCTGACGAAGCTGCTGGCCACTGTTGCGCCGGACTGACCGCTACCCTCTGAACAGCGGAGCATGGGGCCGGGTTACAGATCGTCCCATACGCACTCGGCCCACTTGCGCAGCGCGATGGTGTCGGCATCATTGAAATGTCAGACAGGGGATCGCCACAGAACGAGACGAAACGGGATGCGCCAAGCCTCGACGAAATCGAGGAGTATGAAACCGCTCAATGGCTCGGCGAACATCTCGATCGGATCGAACGCCTCGTGCGCAAGCATAGCGATGACGACGAGATGCTGGAACCGATCGGCGTCCTGCGCGAGGAAAGCAGTCGCTGGGTTGCACCCAATGTTGAGAACCTCGCCCATTCCGGCCGTCTATCCTTATCCAATGACGACGGTAACACCCATTGAGAGCCGGCAAGCGGCGACCCTGCTTTTGCGATTAGTGGCTCACATTTGATACCACCCCTGAATTTAATTGATGATTTCCGCACAGACCTGATCATTATCCCTGATCACCCACGCCGCCGACGAGGCGCGGAGGTGATTGTCCGGCGATAACCCGCCGCCACTTGGCGGCATCAACATCGCACAGCGCAGCAGTCTCCTCCCGGTGGCGTGGTCCACAGTTGGAAGGAGGAACGACGTGATCAAGGTGCCGCGCAAGAAGACTTCTACTATGCCCCTGCAGAATCCCGCTCCGGTCATAGCCATGCCCGTTGAGCTGCTGACGGTGCGCCAGGCCGCGACCTTCGCCCAGGCATCCCAGCCCACGATCCGCCGCTGGATACGCGCTGAGGGTCTGCCTGCCTATCGCTCCAAGGAAAAGGGGCGCGTCAGGATCGACAAAGCCGACCTCGTCAAATTCTTGCGAGGCGACGTGATCTGACTCTTGTGAATACCCCAAATAACTACACTCAAGGAATAGTATATAAGGGGTTTCACAATTTTTATCGCTTGAGCAACGGTGAATAACAATGAACAAGAATGACCATAACAACAGCCACTCGGAGAAGCAAAAATCGCTGCTCACGCTTGAGCATTTGCGCGAATATCTGCTCGAATGTGATCTGCCTACTCCGGAAATCGCCTTGCTCCGCTCTGCCATCAAGCGCGTCGACGAGATTATCGGCCACGGCTTGCTGGACGTAGCGGCTAACCAGCGCGTCATCTTCGAGCGGCTGGGGCATGTATCTCCGGCCATGGCAGGCATGTCCGATCAGTCCTTCGCCAACCTCAAGTCCCGTCTGCGTAAGGCATTTCGTCTCGCCAGGGGCAGGCTGTTTAATCCGCGCTCGCGCTATCCGCTCACCGGCGATTGGGGCGCGTTGCAGGCATCGCTCGACACGAAGATGCAGCGCGCCACTTCCCGCCTGTTCCACTTCGCGTCAGGCCAGGGCGTATTACCGCGTCATATGTCGGATGCCGTGATCGAACGGTTCGAGACCCATCTTCGCGATGAGGCCATGATCGGAAACTGGCTGGGCACGCTACGCGGCAGTATCAAGGCTTGGAACAAGGTCGCTGCCTCGCATGACGACCTTCCCCAACTTACGCCGCCTGAGCCCAAGCGAACCAGCTACTGGATCGATCAGGCCGAATGGCCATCCACGCTGGTGGCGGAACTAGACACTTTCCTCGCTTCGCTCGCCTCGACGTCGTGCTTTGAAGCCAATAGCCACAAGGCCCTGAAGCCCGGTACGATCCAACAATATCGTTACAATGTGACGATCCTTATTTCGGCTCTGGTCCACACCGGCACGCCCTCATCGACGCTGACTCATCTTTCGAATGTGGTCAGGCCGGAACACGTTGATCAGGTCCTGCGCTTCCTGCACGAACGCGCAAGCGGAACGATCACGCCGCAAATGTTCCAGCTGGCATTGCGCGCTCGCACCATCGGTCGCTGGTGCGGCCTGCCCAATAACGAACTCGCCCGGCTGGACCAGATTTTTAAGAGCGTCCGGGATCAGCGCGAACACAGGCGAGGCATGACCGCCAAGAACCGCGCCTTGCTCGACAAGCTCGACGATCAGCGGTTCGCCGATCAGTTGCAGCTTCTGCCGTTCATCCTGCTTGAGCGCGCCATGAAAAATCCGGACCGGCGCGGATCAGCTGCGCTCGCTCGAACCGCGATGGCGATCGAACTGCTGCTGGTGTGCAGCGTCCGCCGCGCCAACCTTGTCGGCCTAGAACTCGGCAAATCTATTCGGAAGATCGGCCACGGCAAGGATGCGTTCTGGATCATCGAGCATGACGGCGCGGAGGTGAAGAACAATGAAGACCTGCGCTTCAGGCTTCCCGATCAAACCGTCGCGCTGCTGGAAACCTATCTGCGCGACTGGCGGCCGAAACTCTGTCCCGATCCCTCGCCCTGGCTGTTCCCGGCGGCGGATGGGAACTGCATCGACCCTAAGACCATGGCCTATGCCATCGGTGCCCAATCAAAGCGCGTGCTGGGCGTGGCCGTCACGCCGCATCAGTTTCGTCACATATCGGCCGAACTCTACCTGAAGGACAACCCCGAAGGCATTTTCACCGTCAGCCAGCATCTCGGGCACCGCGACATCAATACGACCCGTCACTATTATGCCCGGCCCAAGCAGCGGCAGGCCTCCCGCCACTTCCAGGAGCATATTCTGCGCAGCCGCGACACCGCACGGATCAGGGTCAGGCGTAGCGTAAAGCCTCGTAAAGCCGTGGATTGCAGCTTCAACGAGGTGGAGGACGTGTTGTGAGCACTCCTCTTTGCCTCAAGCCTCCCCAATGGCCCGCCGTTGACCAGTTGCGTTACCGTGAGGCCCGCGAGGCCAGAAGTTTTCTGGACGCTCCCAACCCCGCCAGCAAGTGGAGCGCGGCCCGCTGCCGCAATGTCGAGCAGGGGTACGGCCAGTGGCTATCGTTCCTCACCCGCAACGGCTGGCTCGATGCCGGGGCACCGCCCGAAGCGAGAGTGACACCTGATCGCGTTCGTCTGTTCCTCATCCAGCTTCAGGACCGGGTCGCGTCCTGCAGCGTGGAAATGATCTTCGAGGGCTTCGCCAGGATGATCATGGCGATAGCTCCCAGCCAGGACTGGCACTGGCTGCGGACCGTCATCCGCAACCTCAAGGCCGTCGCCAGGCCGGAAAAGGACAAGCGTGCCCACATGGTCGACGCCCGGCAGCTTTTGTCGCTGGGCGTCGATCTGATGGATCGGGCGCTTGAGATGGGGGATCGCCATCACGCCGCGACCTGCATGCGCGATGGCCTGCTGATTGCTGTTCTTGCCTGCTGTCCTGTCAGGATCGCCAACCTGACGGCGATCGAGATCGGGCGGCATCTGCTATTTGACGGCGACCGCTACCTGCTCTGTTTCTCCGAGGAGGAGACCAAGACCTCTCATCCCTATCAGGCCGAACTACCCCAGTCCCTCGCTCTCTACATCGACGTCTGGCTGCGTGATCATCGCCGCAGACTGCTGATGCAAGGCGACGGGCCGAAAACCGACCGGTTGTGGATTGATCGCTGGGGGCAACCAATGGGAGATCGTTCGATCCGGGATCAAATCGAAAAGCGCACAAAGGACGCTTTCGGCCGTCACATCTGGCCGCATCTGGCCCGCAGCATCGCGGCGAGCAGTTTCGTCGATCACGACCCTGACATGGTGGCGCTTGTGCCGGACCTCCTCGGCCACGCCGATCACCAGACTGCACATAAATACTATATTCTCGCCGATGGAACCCGTGCTCACGAAGCGGTGCAGTCGGCCTTCGAGGCGCGAAGAGCCGCCGCAGTGGCGCGGCTGACGGCGCGGTAGGAGCGCGAAGATGCCTGATAGTCTTGTGCAATCAATTTCTTTCGACCCGCAAAGTCGAGCGAGTGGTATAAACCTTGTCCCACCCGTAAAATCGGGCCTTGGTTGCCTCGGGGCAGTTCCCGTAGACAATGGGAGATGGACGCCCAGCCCGCCTCCTGCCCCGTATCGAAGGGCCGCCCTGCGTCAAAGCGCAGTGGCCGGATCATTATCCGGCGCAAGCGGGCTGCGCCTTCCTCTCCGGTCAGGCTGCCAGTCGATGGACGGCAGGCATTGGTCAGTGACCTTCCAGCAGTCATGCCCGTGCTGCGCGACGAAGTGGCGATCCTGCGGGCTTATCTTGGCAGGGAGATCGACGCGATCCTGTTCAGCGAGGAGTGATCGGCCATGACGCGGGCGGCAATCTACGTCCGCGTATCAACCGCACGGCAGGCCGAGCGCGATCTGTCGATCCCCGATCAGATCGTTCAATGCCGCACATGGTGCGCACGGCAGGGCATCGAGGTGGTGCAAGTCTTCTCCGAGCCGGGGGCTTCCGCCCTCGACGAAGATCGGCCCGTGTTCCAGGAGATGATCCACACGGCGAAACGGACGGACAAGCCCTTCGATCTGGTGGTCGTGCATTCCCTGAGCCGTTTCAGCCGCGACTCGCTGCATTCTGAGCTTTATATCCGTGAACTGCGTAAGGCCGGGGTCGAACTGGTCTCGATCACGCAGGAGGTCGGACAAGACCCGACCGGCGAGATGTTCCGCAAGCTGCTGCACATCTTCGACGAGCATCAGAGCCGGGAAACCGCGAAGCACGTGCACCGCGCCATGTTGGAGAACGCTCGTCAGGGCTTCTGGAACGGGTCGCGACCGCCCTATGGCTACGGCGTCGAGATCGCCGAGCGCCGAGGCAACAAGGACAAGAAAGTGCTGGTGGTTGACGAGGCCGAGGCGCGGGTCGTGCGAATGATCTTCGACATGGCCTCGGGCACCGAGGGTCGACCGATGGGCGTGAAGGCCATCGCCACCTGGCTGAACGAGCGTGGTATCCTTCGGCGTGGACGCAGGTTCACTACTGGCGGCGTCCACGACATTTTGACCTCCACCACCTATCACGGCCTGCACCACTTCAACCGCACTGACAGCCGCAACGGTCGACCTCGTCCGCCGTCGGAGTGGGTGCTGTTCGTGGTGCCTGCCATCATCGATGAGAAGGCGTTCAACGCCGTGCAGGCGCTGCTACAGAGCCGGGCGCCCAAACGGGTGGCCCCGCGCATCGTCAACTCCCCCACACTGCTGGCCGGGGTAGCCCGATGCGGCCATTGTGGGGCCGCTTTGATCCAGAACACCGGCAAGGGAGGGCAGTATCGCTATTACTGCTGCTCAACCCGCCTCAAGGAAGGTCCGTTCGGCTGCAAGGGCCTGCGCATGCCGATGGACAAGCTCGATGACATTGTGATCGACGAAGTATCGAAGCAGATACTGCAGCCGGATCACCTCGTCGCCCTGCTCGACGAATATCTACGCACAGCGATCGAGCGCGAGGACCGCAACCGGGATCGCCTGCGTCAGATGCGCCAGGACCATAAGGAAGCCGAGGCTGGTATCGCCCGCCTGCTGGAACTGGTCGAGAAGGGTCTGATGGATGCCGAGGACGCCTCAATGCGGGAGCGACTGGTCAATCTGCGGTTCCGGCGCGACGAGCTTGCCGACCAGATTTCCGATCTCACCCGCCGCCTAGCGATGGCCGAGCCCATGATCACCCCCGAGAAGATCGAGAAGGTTGCGCTTCTACTGCGCGAAAAGCTGCACAGCGGCCCACCTGATCTGCGTCAGGCTTATGCCCGCCTGCTGCTCAACGAGGTCCGCGTGGATGATCGGCAAATCCGCATCAGCGGCTCCAAGGCCGTGCTGGCCCGGACCGCTGCAGGGGGTGTCGCCAAGACCACACCCGCAGTTCTCTCTTTTGTTCGAGAATGGTGCGCCCGACAGGATTCGAACCTGTGGCCCCCAGATTAGGAATCTGATGCTCTATCCTGCTGAGCTACGGGCGCGCCGGCGGCTCGTGTAGCGGGACCG
>Ga0065721_10050523_pt1 | contig 19511 bp, 17 predicted proteins | sample Mesricmetagenome_FD_59108 | JGI IMG/M metagenome (GOLD analysis project Ga0065721, IMG submission 59108) | Mesophilic microbial community from rice straw/compost enrichment Sample: eDNA_1 v2 (version 2) | ecosystem: Engineered > Solid waste > Grass > Composting > Bioreactor | place: USA: Davis... | reverse complement strand
TGTCGATCCGGGCGGTGAAGACCGGCCAAAGGATAAGCTCATCCGGCTTGCTCCTGGTCCCGCATCGACATTCCCGAAAGGGGCAGCAAAAATAAGGATTTTCCCTTTCCAACAAACATCAAAAAAAAGAAAATTTTAGCGGGTAAAACGCGGATAAATATTTATGATTCATGGGGTTGTTGTATATGGCTTCTGAAATCAAAAAACGCGCCTTCAAAACCACCCAAACAACCCACTCTCCATCCCCAAATAAACCCCATCTTCTTCCTCCCTCAGAGGCCAGGTTTTCAAATAATACCCTTCCCCGCTCGTATTCCGTCCATTTTGCAAACTAAACTTATACCTGTGCACGGGACAAACCACGTTCCCCACCGCATCAATATACCCCTCGTCCATAATTCCACTCGCATGCGGACATTTATACGCAAACGCAAACAGCCGCTCCCCGAACCTGCCAATACAAATCTTCTTTCCCCTCACCTCCACCACAGCAATCCCGCTATCATTAAAGAAAAGTTCGGCTGCACTGGCCGCAATACAATGCCATTGGTATTTTTTCTCAGCCATGTAATCAATAGAAGAATTCAGTCTTGTATGGGTACCTGATGCGGTACAACTCCCGCACCTTGTTCAGTATGGTAGTCCGCAACTCATCAATATTGGTGCGCTCGGTGGCGGAAATGAATACGCAGTTGCCCTGCAGCTCGTTTTCCCAGCGGGATTTCAAGTCATTCAAAATCTCTGCCCGCACTTCTTCTTCCAGCCAGGGATCGAAAGTGTTTTTTTCATACTGGTCCATTTTATTGAAAATGGTGATCACGGGTTTGTCGGCGGCACTCAGTTCGCGTAGGGTGTTGTTCACCACGCCAATCTGTTCTTCGTATTGGGGATGGGAGGTGTCTACTACATGCAATAAAATATCGGCTTCGCGCACCTCATCCAGGGTGCTTTTGAAGCTTTCTACCAGGTGATGCGGCAATTTGCGAATGAAACCTACGGTATCGCTCAGCAAAAAGGGTGTGTTCTCGAAAACGACTTTGCGGGTAGTGGTGTCCAGCGTGGCGAATAACTTGTTTTCGGCAAAGACATCGCTTTTGGTGATCAGGTTCATGATGGTGCTCTTGCCCACGTTGGTATAACCTACGAGGGCTACGCGAATGAACTCGCCACGGTCTTTTCGTTGGGTGGCGGCCTGTTTATCAATTTCGGCGAGCCTTTTGCGCAACAACGATATCTTGTCGCGTACAATACGGCGGTCGGTTTCGATCTCGGTTTCACCGGGACCCCTGGTACCAATACCACCACCCAAACGTTCCAGGTGCTTCCACATACCACGCAAACGGGGCAACAGGTATTGATACTGCGCCAGCTCTACCTGCGCTTTGGCCTGGGCGGTTTTGGCGCGGCGGGCGAATATGTCGAGGATGAGGTCGCTGCGGTCGATGGTTTTTACATCCAGAATTTTTTCAATATTACTGATCTGGGAGCCGCTCAATTCATCGTCGAAGATCACAATATTGATATCGCGGCCCTGGATATATTCTTTTATTTCTTCCAGTTTGCCCTTGCCCACAAAAGTGCGACTGTCGGGATGGGGCAGCTTTTGCATGAACCGCTTCACGGCTTTGGCGCCGGCGGTTTCGGCCAGGAATGCCAGCTCCTCCAGGTATTCTTTTACCTGCTCCTCGGTTTGTAACTTATGTACCAGACCTACCAGTACGGCCTTCTCTTCCTGATTGATGACGTTCTTCTTATCTAACAAGTTCCTTGGTTTTCAAATTCAAAATAGACCAGTATATAAGCAATTGCCATTCCTGATCGAAGGGTAAAATTACCGGTTTTGGAGGGAAGTAAGGGGTGGAAGTTGGTGGTACTGCGGCGGAAAGAATGGCTGGCCCGGCAGGGCTTGTGAATGGATACTTTTGGAAGGAGTGGTTGTTTTTGGGAAGGGCCTGGTGAAGGACGGGATCGGCCGGCTTCCGGATGCGAGTGGCTGTTTTGGAGGCGGTGCAGTTTCCAGTCACAAACAAAAAGCCCGGAAGATGCTGGTTCTCCCGGACTCTAATATTTTTAACAGCTTAGTGCTTATAGCCCGCTAATCGTTATCCCCACCTGGAACGGTCTTATATCCGGTCCAAACCCTTCCTTAATAAAGTTATTGATCTGGTACTGTCCGTACAAACCCAGCACACCCTTACTGATGCGCCCGGTAACGGCCAGCCTGGTACTGTTGAAATATCGTTTGGCTTTTTCCTTGGAAACATAACTATTAATAGTACCACCATTCTTGTTCAGCAGGTTCTTACCCTTGGTACTGGCGGCCAGCATAGTTCCGATCTTAGCGCCAATAGCGGCCTTCCAGCTTTTATTGGGATTTACAGGGTTGGCAGCAAAACGCAGCTCTACAGGCGCTTCCACATAAGTGGTCATCAGCTTGTATTTCTTGAAATAGTTGGTATCCGACACATTCCTGAACGTAAGGGCATCTGCGTTGCGGCCGGTGATATCGATGGTCATTTTGTCGAAATATACGTTGTCGGTTCCCAGTCCGGCGCCAATGCCAACGCTCCAGCGCGGGTTGGTTTTGAAGGGAAAGTCGAACATAAAGTACATGTTGAAGCTGCGCGGAAGGCCTTTCAGGTTTACGGTATCGGGCGTTTGCGTCCATCCGTTATAACCGATCTGGATCATGAAGTGGTCATTGGGGCGGTTCGACAGGTTGACCTTACTCCAGTCCTTCTTTTTTGAAGTTTTTGTTGTCGCCGGGACGATGGTGGTATCCTGAGCGGGAGCGGAAGTGGTTGAATCCTGTGCCTTTAATGAATATACTGATGTCAGTGCGAGGAAAAACGTAAACAATTTTTTCATACTGTGTTGAAATGATTGTCAAAAGTATCTTTCACAGGGTTAATGAAAGGTTAAGGTTAAAAAAAAGCCCATAGCACTGCCATGGGCATCACGAAGTTGAGTATTGATAAGAACTTAAATTATGTATTCAGAATGGCGGTTTGCGTAAATCCGTAACTTCTGAAATGCTGTGGATCCTGTTGGGATCGAACCAACGACCCCCTGATTATGAGTCAGGTGCTCTAACCGTCTGAGCTAAGGATCCAACTGCCGGAGCAGTAAATTTTATGTCAAAAGAGCTTTTATCCCGGGGGAGTGCAAAGGTAACTATTTTGACCAATAGACAAAAAGAACTCTTACAATACTACTAAAATACACAAAAGATTGATTGTTAGGATGCCAGTCACGCAAATACCGGGGCCGGCACCCCCAACCATTTCACCCCCTAAAACGGATAATACCGCAACCCCCCATCCACATTCCACACAGCCCCGGTAACATACCGTGCCCTTGGCGACACCAGAAAAACAGCGGTATCGGCCATATCCTCCGGCTCACCAAAATCACCCAGCGCAATATTTGCTTCGGCAAAATCCTTCCTTTGCTGCGGGGTAAACATCCGACGAGTATTTTCGGTATCTATCAAACCGGGTTGCAGGCAGTTCACACGCACATTATAACGCCCTACCTGCGCCGACAGCTGCTTGCTCCATGCGGTGAGCGCGGTTTTGGCAACGGCCGAAGCATTGATGCTTTTCAGTTCGAAAGTACTGATCACATTCAGCACAACACCCTGCTTTCGCTCCATAAAATGCGGCAACAAAACCTGGGTAAGCTGCCGCGGGCGCTCAAATTCCAGGATGAACGATTCCTGCCATTTATCATCGAGGCCCACTACATCCAGAGGCTGGCTGCGGCCGGCATTGTTCACCAGAATGTTTACCTGGCCCAATTCTGCCAATGCCCTTTCAGCGATGAGGGCGGAGCTGCCGGCATGGGTGAGTTCGGCTATCAGCGTTATGGGTGGTACGCCACCAGCGGCTGAGATATCGGCTTTCAAACCATCGAGTAATTCCCTGTTGCGGGCTACGGCCATCACCTGCACGCCTTCGAGAGCAAGGGCCCTGGTAATGGCCCTGCCAATACCCTGACTGGCGCCGGTTACAATCGCCGTTTGTCCTTTCATAAACAATTCCATAGTTATTGCGTTTTTGTCGTTGAACAATTTATGTTCAAAACTAGCAGGCATTGCCTGATGGTGAACGGGTGCAACCAATTGTATGGCCCTATCAAATATGTAAGTAATGTCGATACGGAAACCAAGTTCTACCTACACACGCAACGAACAATGCATCATCAATTGCGATCTTACCTATGCGGTGCATAAAATTGGCGGACGATGGAAGCTGCTGATATTAAGCAAACTGCAAAAAGGCACAGCGCGCTTTTCTGATCTGAAAAAAGAATTCTCCTATATCACAGAACGTATGCTGGCGCTGCAATTGCGCGCACTGGAACAGGATGGGCTGGTAACACGCAAGGCCTACGCTGAAATGCCGCCACGGGTAGAATATCAACTCACGGATATTGCGAAGCAACTGCTGCCGGTACTGGATCAACTTAGTGTTTGGGGTAATCAATTGCGTGCACATCAGCATGCACGAACAGGCACCCGGGGAAGTGATACAAACGGCAACATAGCCATGAAACAAAAGGTTTTATAGTGAACACGGCACGCAATCACGAATGAATGCGACAACCCGGTAGTGCAAATTTTTAAATTTTTACTTTCACTTGTGCCGCAGCATTCTACCGAATGGAACGGTCTACCATCCGGAGCCATTCGCCCTCCAATCAAATATGCTTGCCAGCTCTCACATACAGGAACTGCAACAACGCATTGCGCTTTACGACGACCAATCCGCCTATAAAGAACTGTTTACCCTTTTTTACAAATCCCTTCAGCAATTTGCCTTTTCTTTTGTTCGCTCACACGAAACAGCAGAGGAAATCGTATCGGATGTATTTATGAAAGTGTGGAAAAAAAGAGCGGGACTGAGTCGAATTCAGAACCTGAAACTCTATCTTTTTATCAGTACCAGAAATGCTGCCCTGAATTCCCTGCGGTTGCAGAAAAAGCCGCTGGTGCCGGCAGAGCAGTACCAGGTACAGTTGCAGAGTATTTATTTCGACCCGGAAAAGTTGATGTTAACGGCGGAGATGATGGGCAGGGTGCAAAAGGCGATAGGTGAATTACCACCGAGATGCCAGCTCATATTTAAACTGGTGAAGGAAGATGGACTAAAATACAGGGAGGTGGCCGACCTACTGCACCTTTCCCTGAAAACGGTTGAAAACCAAATGAGTGCGGCAATAAAAAAGATCGGACAGGCTATTCATTTCGATATTAGGACGACGGTGTCGTCGAAATCTTCATAAAAATTCTCCCCAAAAAACCTCCTCCATGCATGGGGGTATCGCCTCCAAACCTGTGTCCATATCTGTATATTCTCTATTTCCCATGAGTAAAGACAGGATCTGGTTGCTGGTGAGTAAAAAACTGGCCGGTGAGGCCAACACCGGGGAATTGATGGAACTGGAAGAGCTGCTGCGACACGATCCTGATATGCATTATGCCCTGCAGAACATCTCCGACCTGTGGAACCTGCCCAACCAACAAAGCATTGAAACGGAAGAAGCCTTCGACCGCCATACCAGTCGCATGAAAGCAAACGGTGTTGCCTGGCCCGACCACAGTGCCAAAACAACCGGGGAACCATTTTTGCAGCGTCGCTCTAATAACACCTTGTGGTTTACCGGAATAGCAACCGCCCTCCTGCTCATAGCAGGCATCATATGGTGGTATCCCGGCGCCCAACAACCCACAACCAACGCGGTGGCCAACAAAACGACAAGCGAGAAAAATGAAATCAGAACCCGCAACGGTTCAAAAACAAAGATCACACTGCCCGATGGCTCAAAAGTATGGCTCAACGCGGGCACCAAACTGGTATATATTAAAGAATTCGGCAATAAGGTGCGCGAGGTGGAATTGAGTGGGGAAGCTTTTTTTGATGTGGTGCATGTTACCGCGCCCCAAAATGGTGAAAAAATACCCTTTATCATTCACACCAATCAATTGGATATACGCGTACTGGGAACAGCCTTCAATGTAAAATCTTATCCCGGCGAAAGCATTACCGAAACCAGCCTGGTTCGGGGTAAAGTTGAAATAGTCATCCATAACCGGCCCGAAGAAAAGATCATACTCAAGCCCAATGAAAAACTAATGGTGCGCAACGATGAACCGGCCGCTAAAAAAGAAGACAGCAGCCTGCTGCCCGAAAACAAACCGCCACCATTGGTATTGCTAAGTAAACTTACACCCCGTGAAGACAGCCTGATAGTAGAAACAGCCTGGGTGCAAAACAAACTGGTATTCGATAACGAATCATTTGCAGAAGTAGCGGCCAAAATGGAACGATGGTACAATGTGCAGTTCCGATTCAAAGAGGCGAGCTTAAAAAAGCTTCGTTTCTCCGGCGTATTTGAATCGGAAACCATTCAACAGGCTTTGGACTATATGAGTATAACCGGACCCTTTCATTACTCTATGCAGGGTAATATTATATATATAGGTAAATAAAACTTATTTCATATTAAAAATTAGCTGCCAAATGAATCAAAACAACAGCACATAATACCCTAAAACCAAAAGCGGGCATCTGTTGCTGCAGACACCCGCCCTTGTCAAATACAGGCTGAATGTGATTTCCTGCTTAACGGAGCAGGAATAAACCCATTATTTAACATTCCAATTAACAAAGTATGGAAAAAAACGGAATTCTGCTGAATTTCGGCAGGGACCCGCTTTTACAAAAGTTAGCCCGGGTTACGAAGCTATCGTTTGTCATCATCCTGATCAGTTGTCTTCATGTTACTGCCGGCGGCTTTTCCCAATCCAGGATCAGCGTCGACTTTCAATCGACCCAATTAAAAAAAGCTTTATCGTTTATTGAGAAGAAAAGCAATTTCCGCTTTTTATATAACGAAGACCTGGTCACCCATGCGCCTCCCATCACACTTACGATGAAAAATGCCGAGGTAACCGATATATTGAACCGGATATTCGACCGGTCGGGTTTAACCTACCAGATCATGGCCAATAATCTGGTGGTGCTGAAAAACGGTGGTGTAAGACAAGCCGACATCGAAATTTCCGGTACGGTAACCAGCGCCACAGGCGAGCCCATTGTAGGCGTGAATGTACTGGTGAAAGGCACTACCAATGGTACGGCTACCGATACGGCGGGTAATTATACCATAGTAGCGCCCGATACAGGCACACTGGTATTTTCTTCCATTGGTTTTAAAACACAGGAAGTACGCATCAATAACCGCACTACCATCAATGTGGTAATGGAGCAGTCTGATGAATCGCTGCAACAGGTGGTGGTGATTGGTTATGGTACCTCTAACCGCCGCGACCTCACAGGATCTATTGGGGTGGTAAACCCTGAAGAGCTCAACAAACGCATGTCGCCCAACCCTATGACGGCGCTGCAGGGTAATGCACCTGGTGTGCAGGTGGTCACCAGCAACCAGCCCGGTGGCTCACCCACGGTACGCATCAGGGGCGCGGGATCGCTCAACAACACCTCGCCGCTGTTTGTGGTGGATGGTATGTTTGTAGATAATATCGACTTCCTGAACCCCAACGATATCGGCGAAATGTCCATATTAAAAGACGCTTCTGCGGCAGCCATCTATGGTGTGCGTGCTGCCAATGGCGTGGTGATCATCAATACCAAAAAAGGAAGGTACAATATGAAAACCCGCGTTACCTACAATGGGTATGTGGGTGTACAAAAACCAACCGGTAATTTCAATATGGCCAATGGCGCCCAGTATGCAGCCATGCAACTGGCCAAAGGCATTCCGGCCGACTCTTTGAAGGTAACCAACTCGGTAGCCAAATTCGGGGGCAGCGGACTGAACCCCACCACCAATACCGACTGGTACGATGAAATTCTGAAAGACAATGCGCTGATGCATAGCAACAGCATCGACCTTTCGGGCGGTGGCAGCAATGTGCATTATACAGTTGGTTTGAACTATTTTTATCAGGATGGTATTATGGAGGCTGAGAACAGTTACAAAAGATACAATATCCGTTTGCAACTGGAAGCAAAACCTTATGAATTCCTGAAACTGGGTTTGACTGCGCTGTACACCAACAGCACACAAAGAAATCCCAACCGCGAGGCCTTTACCCGCGCCTATACAGCATCGCCGCTGTACCCGGTTTTCGACGAAACCAACCCGCTAACCTTCCCGAAAAAATATACTTCGTCGGGCACGCTGGGGTACAACAACAATATCTTTAACAACCCGGTGGCGGTGGCCGATTATTGGTTCGACAGAACAAAAGGGTTCCAGATATTACCCAGCATTTATGCGGAACTGGACCTCATCAAAAACAAACTCTCCTTCCGCAGCCAGCTAAGCCAGCGATATGGCTCCAGCCTGAACCATAATTTTCTGCCGGCTTATTTTATAGATAACAACCAGAATTCAAGAACCACCATATTAACTACTACGCAAGACAGGACAGAGAATTATATCGTAGACAATTTGCTCACCTACCGCGATTCGAAGGGCGATCATAACTGGACCTTCCTGCTGGGTCAATCGGTTCGTGAAGAAAGATACCGTTCTTCACAAATGATCACCGACAGTGTGCCGCACCAGGAAGAATTCTGGTATGCCGACCAGGGTAATCGCAGACCGGATGGATATAATGAAACCGGTTTCAGAAACAGTTCGCTCTCGTTCTTTGGCAGGTTGAGCTATGATTTTGCAGGCAGGTACCTGCTTACAGCTACCTTCCGTGCAGACGGTTCCAATAAGTACCAGGAGAAATGGGGTTATTTCCCATCGGTTGGTTTGGGATGGGTGATATCGGAAGAAAACTTCATGGCCGATCAGAAAATTTTCGATATACTGAAGATTCGTGGTTCATGGGGCATACTGGGTAATGATGGTATCAATCCCAACCCGGGCTATCCCGAAGTGAAACAGGGCAATGAGTTTTCGGGCATATTCGGTAGTACAGGTTCAACCAATGGATCGCTAATAACCGGTTATCGCATCGACCCCATATATGGCACTATTAACTGGGAAGAAGTACATGAGTGGGATGCTGGTATCGATTTTACCATGCTTAACAGGCGCCTGAAAGGTTCGGTGGATTACTACCATCGCCAGACACGCGACCTGGTTTTTGAAAGAAATGTACCTTTTACCGGATTACGAAAGATTGGCAACTGGGGCCGGGTAAATAACACAGGCGTAGAGGTACAATTGAACTGGAGCGATAAGATCGGCAAACTGGGCTACGAGATAAGCGGCAACCTGAGTACATTGAAGAACGAGGTAGTTGACCTGCAGGGTTTGAATAATTTACCCGGCGGCCAGCCTGAATTTCCTACACGCACTTCGGTAGGCCAGCCCTTTAATTATTTCTACGGTTATGAAGTAGAGGGTATTTATCAAACCCAGGAAGAAGTGGATGCCGATCCCATTGCGGTGGCCAATAATGTGCAACCGGGCTTCTTCAAATACAAAGATCAAAACGGCGATAAACTACTAGATGAAAACGACCGCGTGTATCTGGGCAGCTATCTTCCCAAAGTATATTATGGATTTAACATAGGACTTAACTACAATAATTTCGACCTGTCTATATTTTTCCAGGGATTGGGTGGAAACAGCATCCTGAACACTAATCGCGGTCTTCGGCAAAAATTCCCCGACATGAACGGCGATGAGGATTTTGTGACCGGCTTATGGACAGGTCCGGGTTCTACCAATAAATATCCATCGGCATTCGCTACTACGCAAACCTGGAATAATAACGCCAGCTCATTTTATGTAGAAAATGGTTCTTACCTGCGCTTGCAGAATGTACAAATCGGTTACAATTTCAGACTGGGTAAACAGGATAATAGCGCCTCGTTCAGGGTATATGCCACTGCCGACCGGCCGCTGATATGGACCAGGTACAGTGGTATAACGCCCGAAGTAACCAGCCCCGGACGATTGCCCAAAGACCGTCCGGCTGTGGCCGAAAGGGTTCAGGCCACTATGATATCCGGCTATGGATACGATCAGAATGTTTATCCAACAACTGCCGTATATACCATTGGCGTGAGAATCACTTATTAATTTCTAATTCGTTTAAATTATGAAAAAGTTCATCCATACATACTTGTTAGTATCGGTGCTGGTGGCAACAGGGTGTAGCAAAATGCTGGACCGCCCCCTCGAAGACCAGACCCCACCCACCGTGATCGATTACAACGATCTGAATTCTATGTATCTGCCGGTTTCGGGTATGTACAGGGCAGCCGCTGGTGAAAACCCGGGTTTCTCGCATTGGGTAGACCTGGGCATCAGAACGGTGCGTGGCGATGATGTGTCAAAGGGCTCCAGCCCCGGCGACCAGGCTACACTTACTGATATCAAGAATTTCCAGAACAGCAATCCCGGTGTACTGTCGTTCTGGGGCAATGGCAATTACTGGAACGATCATTTTGGTTTGGTTTTATATATCAATGAAGCCCTGGCCGACCTGGACCGCTATGCCGCCAATATTCAACCCGGCGATGCCACCAATATGGCTTTGAACAACCAATATAAAAGCGAGCTGCGGGTAATACGCGCCTGGGCGCATATGTTGGTTTCAAGGGTATTTGGCGATGTGCCCATTGTAGTGGATAATAACACTATTACCACCGTTCCCAAAAGCACCACCACCGAGATCAGGCAATGGATCATTCGTGAAATGGATACGGCCGCCAATTTCCTGGAAGATGCACGGCCCAATCAGGCATCTCACACCGGCGCCGTAACAAAATATACGGCCTTACTCATCAAAGCCAAGGCGGCTGCCGACATTGCGGGCAACGACAATGGCAGCCCCTATTGGGATACGGTAATACAAGCCACCGACGAGATCATAAACAGTGGCAAATTCTCCCTGTATCCTGATTTTTACCAATTGTTTAAAATACCCGGTAAACTGTCAAATGAATCACTGTACGAACTACAGTATACCGATTTTGGCAACAGCACGGGTACAGATGTAAGACCGGGCGCGTTCTTCGATTTCCAGGGGCCCAACAACAATGAACCCCCGATAGCCGGTTGGGGTTTCCTGTCGCCCACGCCCGATATCGAAAACTTCTTCAACAACCGCAACGACTCGGTTCGTTTAAAAACAACCATCTTGTATGCCGGCGCTACCGATAATACCTATGCCACCACACCCAGCGGCGACCAGATTCGTGGAAACGGAAATGGTCAAACCCGGTTTATGGGTAAGGCCTACCTGCCCAAAAACCAAATGACCCCCGGCAGAACAGCCTATGGTTCCAACAACAACATACGTGTATTACGATATGCCGATGTATTGCTGCTGAATGCCGAAGCTAAGGTGCGCAAAGGCCAGAACGGCGATGCGCCCTTTAACCTGGTACGCACCAGGGCCAAACTGAACCCCATTACGGGTGTTACCCTGGAGCAGGTGCTGGACGAACGCCGCGCCGAATTTGCCTGCGAATGGTGGGGCGAACGGTATAATGACCTTATCAGAACCGGCCAGGCAGCCACCGTACTGGCGCCCAATGGCTTTGCACCGGGTAAGGAATATGTGCCCATTCCACAGTCGCAAAAAGATCTGAATCCTAATTTGTAAGCAACCAGAATAAAGCGGGATTGATAGCAAAAGGCTGTCCCTCAAAAAGACAGCCTTTGCTACATTTCAAACTGCAATCGATTTTCAAAAGGCCGGTAGCGTAAAGGCCTGGTATTGAGTTGAATCTGTATACACCAACATCAAATACAATACCCATCATGAAACTCAACAAAAGGGTTATCATAACCATTATCAGCCTTTTATCGGTTCTGCCTCAGTTACATGCCCAGAAACATTTAAACGGAAAAAGACATATGGTGAAAATGTCTGCTGCCGACGAAGACCTTTTTACCACGGTGCAGCGTCAAACATTCCAGTATTTCTGGGATGGCGCCGAGCCCAACAGCGGTCTGGCGCGCGAGCGGTTTCATGTAGACAATATCTATCCGCAAAACGATAAGCATATTGTAACCATCGGTGGCGGCGGTTTTGGCGTGATGGCCATACTGGTGGGCATTGAGCGTGGATTTATTACACGCGAACAAGGCCGGAAACGTCTGGATACAATCGTTCATTTTTTAGAACATGCCGACCGCTTTCATGGCGCCTGGCCGCATTGGCTGGATGGCGAAACGGGTAAAACAAAACCGTTTAGCCCCAAAGACAATGGCGGCGACCTGGTAGAAACTTCTTTTATGATTCAGGGCCTGTTGTGCGTACGCCAGTATTTTGCCGAGGGCGATTCGGCTGAAAAAGCGCTGGCCGCCCGCATCGATACCCTATGGAGAGAAGTGGAATTTGACTGGTACCGCAACGGCCAAAATGTATTGTACTGGCACTGGAGCCCCAACTTTGAATGGGCCATGAACTTTCCCGTGAAGGGTTATAACGAATGCCTGATTATGTATATACTGGCAGCCTCATCGCCTACCCATGGCGTGCCGCCTGAAGTATACCACGAAGGCTGGGCCGATAGCGGCAGGATAGTGAGTCCCTGTACGGTGTATCGCGGGCTGCCCCTGCAGTTTTATCACCAGGGCGGCAACATGTATGGAGGGCCTTTGTTTTGGGCGCATTACAGCTACCTGGGGCTTGACCCGCGTGGCCTGAAAGACCGTTATGGCGATTACTGGCAGGAGAACCGTAACCAAACGCTGATCAATTATTCCTGGTGCGTGAATAATCCCAAACATTATGCAGGCTATGGCCGTCAAAACTGGGGACTCACCGCCAGCTATTCGGTGAAAGGTTATGCAGCCCATGCACCGGGAGAAAAAACCGACCTGGGTGTGATATCGCCTACAGCCGCACTATCATCTTTCCCATATACACCCAAACAATCTATGAGGGCCATGCGCTATTGGTACGAGTACAAAAAGGATGAACTGTGGGGTCCCTATGGATTTTATGATGCCTTTAGCGACCAGGAACAATGGTATCCCAAACGTTACCTGGCTATTGACCAGGGACCCATTGTGGTAATGATGGAAAATTACCGAAGCGGTTTATTATGGAATCTTTTTATGAGCTGCCCTGAAATTAAAGAAGGTTTGAAAAAACTGGGATTTACAAGCCCCCATTTAAAAAAGAATCGATGATGAAATTGTTTTTAAGTATTGTGATCTTAATTATTTCGTTACAACTACCCGCGCAAACTACTACCTATTGTAACCCCATGAATCTCGACTATGGCTATACGCCCATTCCCAATTTTACACAATGGGGTAAACACCGGGCTACGGCCGACCCGGTGATCGTTCGCTACAAAGACGAATATTATTTATTCAGCACCAACCAATGGGGGTATTGGTGGAGCAGCGACCTGGTGTATTGGAATTTTATCTCCCGTTTTTTTCTGAAACCCTGGCACAAGGTGTACGACGAGCTGTGCGCCCCTTCGGTATGGGTGCAGGGCGATACCATGCTGGTATTTGGTTCCACCTACTCCAGAAACTTTCCCATTTGGATGAGCACCAATCCCAAAGGCAATGAATGGAAAGAAGTAGTAGACTCGTTTGAGATTGGCGGCTGGGACCCCGCACATTTTCTGGACGATGATGGCCGCCTGTACATGTACAATGGTAGCAGCAACCGCTATCCTTTGTATGGCATAGAGCTGGACCGCAAAACCTTTCAACCCATTGGCGCCCGCAAGGAAATGTACCTGCTGGAAGACTGGCGTTATGGCTGGCAGCGTTTTGGTGAATATTACGACAATACCTTCCTGGATCCTTTTATTGAAGGCGCCTGGATGAACAAACATAACGGTAAATACTATCTGCAGTATGCTGCGCCCGGTACCGAATTCAGCGGATATGCCGATGGCGTGGTGGTAGGCGATGGTCCGCTGGGGCCCTTCACCCCCCAATCGATGCCCTTTAGTTTTAAACCCGGTGGTTTTACCCGTGGGGCTGGTCATGGCGCTACCTTCCAGGATAAATACAATAACTGGTGGCATGTAAGCACCATTGCCATTGGCGTAAAGAACAATTTTGAGCGCCGGCTTGGTTTATGGCCGGCGGGTTTTGATAAAGACGATGTGTTGTATATGGACGCCGCCTTTGGCGATTATCCCTGGTATATGCCCAATGGACCGGGCGGTGCGAAATTTACCGGCTGGATGCTGTTGAACTATAACAAACCCGTACAGGTATCGTCCACACTGGGCGCCTATAATGCCAACCTGGCCGTCGATGAAAATATCAAAACCTATTGGAGCGCTGCTACGGGCGATAAAGGCGAATGGATACAAACCGATCTGGGCGCTGTGAGTACGGTACACGCCATACAAATCAATTATGCCGACCAGGATGTAGAATACCTGGGTAAAACAAAGGATAAATACCACCAGTATAAACTCTATCATTCAACAGATGGAAAAAGATGGAAGGTGCTGTTAGATAAAAGCAACAACAAAACCGATGTGCCACATGATTATGTGCAATTGGAAAAACCTGTAGAAACAAGATTTATAAAACTGGAGAATATACACATGCCGGGTGGTAAATTTGCCATCAGCGGTTTGCGTGTGTTTGGACTGGGGCATGGCAGCAAACCCGATAGTGTGAAGCAGTTTATTGTGCTGCGCACCCAGAAAGACAAACGCAGCGCCTGGATCAGGTGGTCGCCGGTGGATAATGCCTATGCGTACAATATTTACATGGGATTGGAGCCCGATAAATTGTACAATTGCATAATGGTACATGGCGCTAATGAGTATTATTGCAAAACAATGGATAGCCAAAAGGCATATTATTTTGCGATAGAGGCGATCAATGAAAATGGCGTATCAACAAGAACAGGTGCCTATGCACCGTAAACGCGCCTGAAGATGGATGTTAAGAGATCAAATAAAACCAAACAGAATGATAAAAAAGACCCTGCAATTTTTCGTTGCTTTAGTTCTAACGACCCTTGGCTTGCAAGCCCAACCCTTTAAAAATGAGATTGAGGCCTTTAAAAAACAAGACAGTATTCAAATGCCGCCCAAAAAGGCCATCCTGTTTACCGGCAGCTCCTCGTTCAGGTTATGGACAGATGTACAGGAACAGTTCCCCGGCTACAACATCATCAACCGGGGTTTTGGCGGCAGCACCATTCCCGATGTGATTCGTTATGCCAACGACATCATCTTCCCCTACAACCCCAAACAGGTAGTGATATACTGTGGTGACAACGATTTGGCCGCCCGCGATAAAAACATCACCGGCGACAGCGTGTACAACCGTTTTGTTACCCTGTTCAACATCATTCGTAAAAAGCTGCCCAAAACATCCATTGTGTATGTGGCCATAAAACCCAGTCCCAGCCGTGCCCACCTGATGCCCCAGGCAGAAGATGCCAACAACAAGATCAAGGCTTTTCTGGCAAAAAAGAAAAGGACCGGGTTTGTTGATATCTATCATAGAATGCTAAATCCCGATGGCACACCCGTGCAGACCTTGTTTAAAGAAGACAATTTGCATATGAATGCCCAGGGATATGCTATCTGGAAGGATGCCATTCTTCCTTACCTGAAAAAATAGTAAAACAAAATATCCCATGATGCGGACATTATTGATACTGATTGCCGCCAGCCTTGGTGTACAAGGTATGGCCCAAACCACACCAGCCGCCAAAATGAACAGTTTTATCAGCGGCCTGATGAGTAAAATGACCCTGGAGGAAAAGATCGGGCAACTGAACCTGGTAACACCCGGCTGGGGTGTACCCACCGGGTCGGTGGTAAGTAAGGGGGTAGAAGATAATATCCGCAAAGGCCGTGTGGGTGGCCTGTTTGGCATTTATGGTCCCGAAAAGGTGCGCCAGGCCCAGGAACTGGCGGTAAAGGAAAGCCGGTTGAAGATACCGCTGATCTTTGGACTGGATGTGATTCACGGGCATAAGACCATCTTCCCCATTCCTCTGGGACTGAGTTGTTCCTGGGATACCGCCATGATAGAGCGCAGCGCCCGCATAGCCGCCGTGGAAGCTACGGCCGACGGGTTGAGCTGGGTATTTTCGCCCATGGTGGATATTGCCCGCGACCCGCGCTGGGGCCGTATAGCCGAAGGCTCCGGCGAAGACCCTTACCTGGGTTCGGCCATTGCCCGCGCCATGGTAAGGGGGTACCAGGGCAGCGATCTTTCGAAAGACAATACCGTAATGGCCTGCGTAAAACATTTCGCCCTGTATGGCGCCGCCGAGGCCGGCCGCGATTACAATACCACCGATATGAGCCGTATTCGTATGTACAACGAATACCTGCCGCCCTACAAGGCCGCCGTTGATGCCGGTGTGGGTAGCGTGATGAGCTCGTTCAACGAAATCGATGGCATACCGGCCACCGGCAACAAATGGCTGCTCACCGACCTGTTGCGCCGCCAATGGGGTTTTAAAGGGTTTGTGGTATCTGATTATACCAGCGTAAACGAAATGATAGCGCATGGCATGGGCGATTTGCAAACCGTATCGGCCCTGGCGCTGAATGCCGGTTTGGATATGGATATGGTGGGCGAAGGATTTTTGACCACCCTGCAAAAATCACTGAAGGAAGGAAAGGTAACGCAAAAGCAGATCGACGATGCCTGCCGCCGCATACTGGAAGCCAAATACAAACTGGGGTTGTTTGATGATCCGTTCCGGTACATTAACGATACCAGGGCGCAACAAAACATCATGAACGAAGAACATCGCAGAGCCGCCCGCGAATTTGCGGCCCGTTCTATGGTTTTGCTGAAGAACATAAATAATATACTTCCCCTGAAAAAAACAGGCACCCTGGCCCTGGTAGGTCCGCTGGCCAATAATCAGTCGGAAATGCTGGGCACCTGGGCGGTTTCGGGCGATAAGACCAAAAGCGTGACCATTATGGAAGGCATCAAAAATGTGGCCGGCAGCGGCCTCACTATTTTGCATGCCAAAGGCGCCAATATCACCGACGATACGGCTTTTGCCAAACGCATCAGTCCCTTTGGTCCGCCTACGGAAATAGACCCGCGCTCGCCCGACTCGCTGATACAGGAAGCCGTGGATATAGCCAATAAGGCCGATGTGGTGGTGGCCGTGGTGGGCGAAGCCGCGGAAATGTCGGGCGAATCGGCCAGTCGCACCAACCTGGATATTCCCGAAGAGCAAATGAAGCTGGTCAAAGCCCTGGTAAAGACCGGCAAGCCCCTGGTGGTGGTGTTGATGAATGGCCGGCCGCTCACCATTCCCTGGATGGATGAACATGTACCCGCCATATTGGAGGCCTGGTTCCCCGGCACCGAGGCCGGTAATGCCGTGGCCGATGTATTGTTTGGAAATTACAATCCTTCGGGCAAGCTCACCGCTACTTTCCCGCGTAATGTGGGTCAGATACCCATTTATTACAATGCCAAGAATACCGGGCGGCCCTTGATGCCGGGAGATGCACCCAAGTTCAAAAGCAATTACCTGGATGTGGAGAATAAGCCTTTGTATCCTTTCGGGTATGGCTTAAGTTATACTACGTTTACCTATAGCCATGTGAAGCTGGACCGTACTTCGTTCCGGCCCGGGCAGTCGATTACCGCTTCGGTTACGGTTACCAACAGTGGTGACAGGGATGGGGAGGAAGTGGTGCAGCTGTATATCAGGGATCTGGTGGGCTCGGTGACGAGGCCGGTGAAGGAGTTGAAGGGTTTTCAGAAGGTGGCGTTGAAGGCGGGGGAAACGAAAACGGTTCGGTTTACGATTACTGTAAACGATTTGAAGTTTTATAATAGTGAGTTGAAATGGGTGGCGGAGCCGGGGGATTTTAAGGTGTTTATTGGCGGGAACAGCAGGGATGTGAGGGAGGCGGATTTCAAGTTGTTGCCGTAGCAACCAGCCGCGTCCGCATCGACGCATTCCCTAAATTTGCGGCCATGTTCCAAAACATCATTTTCGATCTCGGCGGCGTCCTCCTCAACCTCGACACCGCCAAAACCCGCAATTCCTTCATTTCCCTTGGCATTACCCACATCGATGAGCTTTTCCGCATCGGCCATGCCGGCTCCTTTTTCAAAGACTATGAAGTAGGCGCCATCAGCGACGAGCAGTTTGTGGATGAAGCTCTGAAACTCGCTCGCCCCGGCACCACCCGCCAGGCCATTATCGATGCCTGGAACGCCATGCTGCTCGATTTCCCGGCCGAACGGGTAGCCCTGCTGCAACAACTCAAAACCCGCTACCGGGTATTCCTGTTCAGCAACACCAATTCCCTGCACCTGCATTGTTTTCAGAATAGCTTCCGGGAAGTGCATGGCATACCCATGGACAGCCTGTTTGAAAAAGCATGGTATTCCCATGTCATTAACCTGCGCAAGCCCGATGTGGCTGCTTTCGAATTTGTGGTGAAGGAAAGTGGGCTGCATGCCGCCGACACCCTGTTTATCGACGATGCCCTGGTGAATGTGGAGGGCGCACGGGCTGCGGGTTTACAGGCAGTGCACCTGGAGCCGGGCAAATCCATAATGGATTTGAATATTGAATGATGAATATTGAATGTTTATTTCTCTTTTACTTCTTCGAAGTCGATGTATTCGCCCACCTTGGAGGTAGTGGTATTGTTGGTATGGGCAGACTGGCCGGACTGCTGCTGTTGTTGCTGTTGCTGTGCCATTTGCTGAAAGTCGCGCATTTGTTGGCGCATACGGCGCGATACCCGCCAAACAGGCAGGGCCACCCTTACGATGAATTTGTAAGTGAACCAGGCAAGCAATATCCAAACTAAAACTTTCAGTATCATAATGCAAAAAAGTATGACGGGTAAAGGTACAATTCCGGTGCCTGAAAACCTGTTAAAAAAGACCTAAGGCCAGCCGGGCGTTGTTTTAAGGAATAACAATCATTTGTCCCATTTGTTCCCCGGTTACTTCATGTAAAAATAATTTGGGCCGGGGGAACTATTTGGAAGTAATTACTTAAATACCTTACCTTTGCATAGGCAAAAGTTAGTTAGAAAGGGAACGGAAGCGTTCCCTTCTTTATTTTCTGTAAGAGCACGATGGAAACACCAGTACAGGCAATTGAACAGATGTTACAGGATTTGCTGGCCAATGATCCGGCTTATTTCCTGGTAGAGATCAAGATAAAACCCACCAATAACGTAAAGATCTATTTGGATGGCGACCAGGGAGTGACCATAGAAAAATGCATTTCCTGGAACCGGGCTTTGTATAAAAAGATAGAGGAGGCCAACCTGTTTCCCAATGGAGACTTTTCGCTGGAAGTATCTTCACCCGGCGTGGACGAACCGCTGAAATTATTCAGGCAATACAAAAAAAATCTCGGCAGGCCGGTAGAAGTGATCCTGAAAGATGGCATCAAGGTGACCGGAAAAATGATAGACGTGCAGGACGAGTCCATCGTGGTGGAAGAAACCAAAGGAAAAAACAAAAAGAAAGAGGTGATTCAACACACCTTTGCATTCGACAACATAAAATCAACAAAAATTCAAACTGTATTTTAACAATCCCCGGCA
>Ga0065721_10005374_pt1 | contig 19521 bp, 19 predicted proteins | sample Mesricmetagenome_FD_59108 | JGI IMG/M metagenome (GOLD analysis project Ga0065721, IMG submission 59108) | Mesophilic microbial community from rice straw/compost enrichment Sample: eDNA_1 v2 (version 2) | ecosystem: Engineered > Solid waste > Grass > Composting > Bioreactor | place: USA: Davis... | reverse complement strand
GGCGCCGAGTGCATGGCCGAAATACACCAGTTTGGCTAGGTGGGCCGATGCCTGGCAGGCTGCCTTGGTGGCGACGACGTGGCGGCGGTCCATGTCCGTTCGTATAAAGAAGATATCCAGGAGCGGACCTGATACGCCGGCGATGAACTGCATCGATCCATTCAACAGGCCGCAGAGTTCCGCGCCGCCGCGTTGTGGCGCCTGGATCACGAATCGGCGAGGAATCAACACCGCCAGGAAGGGTAAAGCACCCAGTGTGAGCAGGATTAGCACCCGGTCAGGCATAAAACCCACAAACGAAAACAGGATGCCGGCGGCCGCCAGTCCGAGCACGAAGCGGCCGAAGATGCGTACATCGATATAGCCGCGCCAGAGGAGGGCCCGCCACCCATTGGCCGTGAGTTGAGCTGCCCCGTGCATCACCATGGCGGCCGAAACGGGCATGAGCGCCAGCAGCAGGCCCATGAGCATCATGCCGCCGGCCATTCCGAATATGCCCGATATGAAGGATGTGACCAACACCGACAACGCTGTGAGCGCCATGACGCCAAGCGGCAACATTCTTTTTTCCTTACGTGAGCTTAGTGAATGACCGCATCCTTCATGCCTACATTGCATAAACAATCAAGAAATTCTTCGTTTGGGGTTATACACCTGACTGATACAGTGCCTGGTTTTCAGGAGAGATGGTCAGCATGGCTGCAACGGAAGAGAAGCGCTTTTGGGATGAGGCACTGGAGACCCAGTCGCGCGAGCAATGGAAAGAACTCCAGCTGCAGTTGCTCAAGAAGCACTTGCGCCACGCCTATCTCAATTCGCCCTACTATCGGAGTAGCTTTGACCAAGCCGGCGTGCATCCCGATGACCTGCGCACGCTGGACGATCTGCGTCGCTTTCCCTTCATCGATAAACGCGTGGTGCGTGACCGCCAGATCGCCGTCCCGCCTTTTGGGGACCTGATGGCTGTTCCTGAGCGCGACGTTGTGTATATCTCGGCCTCGAGCGGTTCAACAGGTGTTCCAACGGCTTCGCCTTTCACGGCTCAGGATTTCGACGACTGGATGGATTACGAGGCCCGGCAGTTCTGGTCGTCCGGCCTGCGTCCGGAAGACCGCTACTGCCATTCGCTGAATTTCTCGCTTTTCGTGGGGGGGCCCTGCGTATTGGGGGCGCAAAAACTGGGCGCCTTGTCCATCCATGCTGGAACCGTGCCCTCTGAACGCTTGCTGGCCATCCTGCGACAGTTCCAGGCCACGGCCATGTGGACGACGCCTTCCTACGCCTGGTATCTCGGAGAGACGGCCATCAAGGAAGGCATCGACATCAAGAACGAGTTGAATGTGAAGCGGATTTTCGTGGCCGGCGAGCCGGGTGGATCCATTCCCGAAACGCGTCAACGCATCGAGGCGCTCTGGGGCGCATCGGTGTACGACTACTACGGCCTTTCCGATATTTTCGGCTCTTGCGCCGGCATGTGCGAAGAGAAGCATGGTCTGCACTGGGCGGAAGACCACATCCTTGTCGAGGTCCTGGATCCGGAAACCGGCGAACCCGTGAAGGAAGGCGAACGTGGCGAGATGGTGCTGACTACGCTTAAGAAGGCGGCGCGCCCCATGATCCGCTTCCGCACCGGCGATATCGTTTCGTTTACCTCGGAGCCTTGCCGCTGCGGGCGCACTTCACAGCGCCTGATGGGCGTTCATGGACGCCTGGATGACATGTTGATCATCAAGGGTGTGAACGTGTTCCCGAGTGACGTTGAGGCCCTGGCCCGCAAGTACACCGAGTTGTCGGGCGAGTACAAGCTTATTGTGACGCGCGAAAACCACTTGGATGCGCTGACGGTTGAGCTTGAACGCACGGCTGCCTATCAAGGGCAAGATGAGCAGTTGGCAGAGCGCTTTGCCCGCCAATTGAAATCGACTGTGGGCATCTCTGCTCAAGTGGTGATTGTGCCGCCGGACACCTTGCCTCGGGCGACGCATAAGGCAAAGCGAATCGAGGACCGTCGCAGCAGCGTCTGGACTCAGTGATCGCGTACCAAGGCTGAGCGCTGTACGCGGGATCGAAATGACGCTGTACCGCGATTGAGCGTTGCAGAGGAACCAAGACAAAGGGCCGTGATGAAAATCACGGCCCTTGTTCATGCCCGGACGGGATCGGTACTACTTCTTCTTTTTGTCGGACTTGCGGGCAAGCAAGTCGCCGGTGCTTTGCACGACTTGGACCAGTACAGCCAGCACGATCACAGTGAGGATCATCACGTCGGTCTGGTAACGGTAGTAGCCAAAGCGAATGGCCAGGTCGCCAATACCGCCGCCGCCGACAATGCCGGCCATGGCCGAATAGCCGATCAAGCTCACCAGCGTCACCGTAAACCCGCGCAGAAGGCCCGGGCGCGCTTCACGCAGCAGCACGCGCACGATGATGCGCGCCGGTGATGCGCCAAAAGCCTGAGCCGCTTCGATGATGCCGCCGTCGACTTCGCACAGTGCTGACTCGACCAGTCGTGCATAGAACGCAATGGCCGCAATTGAAAGCGGAACCGCTGCCGCCACGGGGCCGATGGTGGTGCCGATGAGCCATTGCGTAAGGGGGAGCAACAGGACCAGCAGGATCACGAAGGGCATGGACCGGATGAAATTCACCACGAATCCGCCCACGGTATGTGCGGTTTGGTTATCCCAGAACAAGCGTCGGTCAGTAATGTAGAGCAGTACACCGATGGGAAGCCCGCCCACCACGGCGAAGAAGCTCGATACGCCCACCATGAGCAGGGTTTCGCCGAATGCGGGCACCAGATCGATCCAGATTTCGCTAAGTGCTTCAAGCATGAAGGATCTCCAGGTTGGATACGGAGCTGCGCAGGTAGTCGATGGCGGCACCGTGGTTCGCGGTGTCCTGGCTGGATTCCTGAGGATCAGCCAGCAGGGCGATCATGAGGCCGACAGGGCGTTGATTGATGTACTCAATCTTGCCGTGCAGGATGTTGACCGACACTCCGAAGCGGCGTGTGACTTCCGACAGGACAGGGTGTTCCGCCGGTTCTCCCAGGAACAGCATCTTCAGCAGGGTACCCTTGCCTTCGACGCTTTCCTTCAGGCGTTGTGGCAACTCCAGATCGAACGTGTGTTCCACCAATTGCTTGGTGAACTCGTGCTGCGGTCGCGCGAAGATGTCGTGCACGTCGCCCTGTTCAATGATCTCGCCTCGATTCATCACCGCCACGCGGTTGCACACCTTCTTGATCACGTGCATCTCGTGCGAGATCAAGACCATGGTGATGCCCAGCCGCCGGTTGATTTCCTCGAGTAGTTCCAGAATCGCTGCCGACGTTTCGAGGTCCAGTGCCGAAGTCGGTTCGTCGCACAGGAGTACCTGGGGGTCGTTAGCGATGGCCCGTGCAATACCGACCCGCTGTTTCTGGCCCCCGGAAAGTTGTGCGGGGTATGCGCCGGCCTTGTCTTCAAGACCGACCAGGCGCAGCAGTTCAGGAACCCGCTTTCGGATCTCTTCGCGCGTGCGGCCCGCCACCTCGAGGGTAAAGGCCACGTTCTCGAACACCGTGCAAGTGTGCATGAGATTGAAGTGCTGGAAAATCATCCCGATTTTCCCGCGCTCGCGTCGCAGCTCCGCCCCTTTTAAGTCGGTGATATCGCGGCCGTCCAGCACGACGCGACCCTGAGTGGGCCGTTCGAGCAGATTGATGGTGCGCAGTAGCGTGCTCTTGCCGGCGCCGCTGGCGCCTACGATGCCGTAGATTTCGCCAGCGTCGATGCTCAACTTAGCACCACGAACCGCGTGTACTTCATGTCCTTTCGATCGGAAGCTGACCGAAATATCTTGCAGGTCAATCATTTCTGTGTGGCTGCCTGTGCCGATTGCACCGCTGAGCCTGATGCGGCCGATGGGTTGGCGGATTGCGCGGCCGGTGCGGCCGCGGAATCAAGGCGTTTCTTGATCCACTCGGGGCGCTGGAATGAAGCGAACTGACGTGAAGGATCTGTTACGACTGCCAGGAAGGCGTCGGACTCGACGACTTCAAGGATGTCCTTCACGAACTTCTTGTCGAGATCTTCAGTGCGAACGGCAATCAAGTTCTTGATGTTTTCGTCCATCTCTTCCAGTTCCAACGCGGACTTCAGGTCCAGGCCGGCTGCAATGGCGAAGTTGCCATTGACCACGGCTGCCGTGGCCGTATCCAACGTACGGGGCAGCTGAGCGGCTTCGAGCGGCTTGAACACCAGGCCGAGCGGATTCTGATCGATATCGCGCTCCGAGGCTTGCGTCGGGTCGATGTTGCCCTTGAAGGTCAACAGGCCCAGGTTTGCGAGGAATCGCAATGCGCGCGCCAGGTTGGTCGGGTCATTGGCCAAGGTGATGTCGTCGCCTTTCTTGAGCTCTTTGATGGAGCCGACCTTGTTGGAATACAGGCCCAGGCCAGCGGTGGGCACCAGCTTCAAAGGCGAGAGCTTCAGGCCCTTGTCCTTGGAGAATTTTTCCAGGTAGAGGCCGTGTTGGAACAGGTTCGCATCCACGGCACCATTGTTCAACGCCAGGTTTGGTTGAACGTAGTCGCTGAATTCACGGAACTTGATCTTGTAGCCTTTGGCTTCCAGCCCGGGTTGAATGGCCTGCTTGATCAGGTCGCCATAAGGGCCGGGCGCGACACCCCAGACTATGGTGCCTTCGGTGGCCTGCGCCATGGCAGACGATGCCCCCAAGGTCAACAGCAGGGCGGTCGAGGCTTTCAAGAGCAAGCGGCGGGATGCGTCGAATTTCATGGTGGTTCCGAAACATTGAAAGAGTGAGGGGCAGTGTATTGATCTCTTCAAATAATCAGAACGATGGAATTCCTATTTGATTATCGGTTTGGGCTATAAGACACGGCGCATCTATGGCGCATGTGCTATGGACTGGCATGGCGCTTTCCGAGGCGCTACGATGGCCCCCATTGATTTTGGAACTGCAACATGACTTTCGACCCCATCCCACCCCTGTCTCGTGTGCCCCGTGTGTTTGTCGCTTGCGATCTGCCTGAAAGCGTGCAGTCAGTGTTCACGGAGCGATTCGATGCCCAGTGCAATGCCAAGAAACGTAGCCTGATGCCATCCGAGATCGTGGAAGGGGCCCAGGGCAAGGATGTGCTGGTCATCACGGCCACCGACCGGCTTGATGGCGAACTCGTCGGTCAATTGCCGGGCAGCATCAAAGTGGTGTGTACCTATTCGATCGGCATGGAACACATGGACATCGACGCATTGAAGCAGCGCGGAATTGCCGTGCTGGCCACGCCCGATGTATTGAGCGAATCATGTGCGGATGTGGCGATCCTATTGATGTTGGGGGCAGCCCGACGCGTGGTGGAAAGCAGTGCACTGGTGCGCACTGGGCAATGGACGGGTTGGACGGCAAGGCAGTTGCTTGGGGTGGACTTTTGGGGACGCCGCCTGGGTATCCTGGGCATGGGGCGGATCGGACGTGCAATTGCCAAGCGTGCACAGGGGTTCGGCATGGCGATCCACTACCATAACCGCAGTCGCTTGCCTGCAGAGCTCGAGAGCGGGGCGGTCTACCATGACACGTTGGTGTCACTCGCTGAACACAGTGATTTCCTGTGCGTGGCCTGCCCCTCGAACGCCGGAACGCGGGGCTTGGTCAATGCCGACATCATTGCCCGCCTTCCCCCCGACGCCGTGGTGTGCAATATCGCGCGGGGCGATATCATCGATGATGAAGCGCTGGTGCCCGCGCTGCAATCCGGCAAGGTAGCCGCCGCCGGGCTCGACGTTTTTGCTGGTGAGCCAGACGTACATCCCGCCTACCGGAGCTTGCCGAACGTGTTCGGGCTTCCTCATATTGGCAGCAGCACGCAGGGTACGCGTGTCGCCATGGGGCGGCTTCTATGCGAGGGCATCGCCGCGCATTTCGCCGGCAGCGTACCGGTGAATCGGGTGGCCTAATGCGCCGGCCATCCCCGGTTTCGTGTAGATGCGCCTCCCGCCTTAAGCGCATACATCTGTAAATGGGTCGGTCAATCGGCCGCATTTCCGATGTAGAACAATTGCCGAATCCGGGGAAAGCATTCAATAATCGCTAGTTGATGCATTTACTGGAGATATATCCATGCCCGGCTTGCTTCCCCATGTTGACCCCGATGGTCTGCTGGAATATTCCGTGGTCTACACCGACCGCGCAGTCAATCACATGTCCCAGCGCTTCCAGGGGGCGATGAAGGATATCAGCCGCACGCTCAAGCAGGTCTACAACGCCGATGCCGCAGTGGTGATCCCCGGCAGCGGTACGACCGGCATGGAGGCGGTTGCCCGTCAATTTGCCACGGGGCGTCACTGCCTGGTGATTCGCAATGGCTGGTTCAGCTACCGATGGAGCCAAATTTTCGAGGTAGGCTCCATCCCGGCCAAGACCACCGTACTTACGGCGCAGACGGAGGTTGGCGAACACCAAGCCCCATTTTCGCCGCCGCCCATTGCAGAGGTTGTGGCAGCTATTCGTGAGCAAAAACCGGATTTGGTCTTTGCGGCGCATGTCGAAACGGCGTCCGGCATCATGTTGCCTGAGGATTACCTCAAGCAGGTCGCCGATGCCGTCCATGCTGAAGGCGGCATGTTCGTACTGGATTGCATTGCTTCAGGCGCGATCTGGGTCGACATGAAGGCCACCGGCGTCGATATCCTGATCAGCGCTCCCCAGAAGGGCTGGTCCGGCCCCGCGTGTGCGGGCTTGGTCATGTTGGGGGCATTGGCCCTTGAGCGCATTGAGCTGACGACCAGCACCAGTTTCACTGTCGATCTTCGCAAGTGGCTGCAGATCATGCAGTCCTACGAGCAAGGCGGGTTCGCCTACCATGCGACCATGCCCACTGATTCATTGGTGGTGCTGCGGGATGTCATGGCCGAGGCCGAAGCCCGCGGTTTCGAAACATTGCGTGCGCAGCAGCAAGAGCTGGGCAACCGCGTACGCGCCCTGTTGGCAGAGAAAGGCTTCAAGAGTGTCGCTGCGCCGGGCTTCGAAGCGCCTGGGGTGGTGGTCTGCTACACCGAAGACGACGGCATCCAGTCGGCGAAGAAATTCGTGGAAGCGGGTGTGCAGGCGGCTGCAGGTGTACCGTTGCAATGCGGTGAACCTGCAGGCTTCAAGACTTTCCGGATCGGTTTGTTCGGGCTGGACAAATGGGCGGATGTCGAGGGCACGGTAGAGCGCCTGGCGCGGGCAGTCGACCAAATTCAGGCACCGGCCACGGCATAATTGGCGGCTCGGCATGCGGGGTGTGCCGGGCGGGCCTCACCTGGTCGATGATGGTTTCGGGCCGCTGTTGCGGCCCGAACGCTTTGGGTCTATTCGAACGTTACGTCGAGGTTGGGAAGCTCGAGGCCCGCAAGGCGGGTGGTCCAGCGCTGGCCTTCGGAAATGGGGTAGGCAGCCGTCAGCGTACCGGTGGTGACGGTGTCGCCGGCCTTCAAGGGCGCGCGACCGTGTTGAGCCAAGCCCTTGATAAGGTGCAGGACCGAATTCAGGGGATTCGACAGGACTGTTGCGCCCTTGCCGGTTTCCTTGAGTTCGCCGTCGCAATACAGCTCCAGACTGATCTCTGAAAGACGGGCGACGACATCGCTGCCGAGGTCTGCCACTTTGCGGGGCTGCCCCACGAGCAGGGCGCCGTGCATGCCACCCTGCGCAATGGCTTCAAGTGCCGTGGCGGGTTTGCCGTCGGCGGGCGTAAGCACGACCTCGTAGCCTTGCGCCAGCCAGTCCACGCAGCTGAGGACTTGCTCGATCGTGGCATCTGCATGGGGTGCCTTGAAAAAATGCAATACGATCTCGGGCTCGATCCTGGGCCCGTTCAGGCCGGCCATGACGAAGTGGAACGGACCCTCGCCGACATTTACAACGGACTGGTCGTACATCGCGCCCCACATGGGTTCCGAGACGCCCAGTTGGGCCCAGGCCTGCGTGTTGGTGAAACCGACTTTGTAGCCCACGATGGCTGCACCGTCGCGCCGGCGTTCCTCCTCGCGTTCTCCGGAGCGGCGATAGGCGGCGGCTAACTCTTCGGGCGTGGCAATGTTTATGGTGGACTCGCTCATGGGAACGTTTATCGTTGGGTGAAGGAAACTTCAAGCATACATTGAGCGCCTGCGAAGAGTAAGTGGGCCATGAGAAGGCGCCCAAACGATTATCATGTGCGCGATTCCCTGGAGCTTTTCATGTCTGAACCCGCTGTTCCCTCCGTTGCCATCATTGGTGGCGGGCCCGCCGGCCTCATGGCGGCTGAAGCCCTGGCGCAAGCTGGTGTCAAGGCTGCTGTGTATGAAAGTAAACCGTCGTTTGGCCGCAAGTTCCTGCGGGCCGGTGTGGGCGGGCTCAATTTGACGCATGCGGAGCCGTACGACCAGTTCTGCGCCCGATATGGCCCTGAACGGACCGTGCTACAGCCCATGCTCGATGCGTTTGGGCCGGATGTGATTCGCCGCTGGGCGGCCGAGCTGGGGATAGCGACTTTCGTCGGCTCGTCGGGCAAGGTTTTTCCGGTGGGCATGAAGGCTGCGCCGCTGCTGCGCGCATGGGGCAGGCGCTTGGCAGCAGCGGGCGTGAGTTTTCACCTACGCCACCGGTGGGTGGGATGGGATGATGCGGGTGCGCTCCGCTTTGAAACACCCGATGGCCAAGTGTCCGTCGCTCCGCGTGCGACCGTGCTGGCGCTCGGCGGAGGAAGTTGGCCCCAGCTTGGGTCCGACGCTGCATGGGTGCCATGGCTCGTGGCGCGAGGCGTTAGCGTGGCGCCCCTCCTGAGCGCGAATTGCGGCTTTCAAGTTGCTTGGTCCGATGTCATGCGCCAGAAATATGCCGGTGCGCAACTCAAAGCGGTGAGCTTGCGCTTCACTGATGCAGAAGGTCATACCGAGATTCGTACGGGCGAGCTGGTGGTCACTGACTACGGTGTGGAAGGCAGCCTTATCTACGCTTTTTCGCGGAAGCTGCGGGCAGCGGTATTGCGCGACGGCGCGGCCACCTTCTATTTGGATCTCGCTCCTGGGCGCAGCCGCGAGCGGGTGGAGGCAGAGCTACTGGCCCCGCGCGGTGCTCGCTCCATGTCCAGTCACCTGCAGAGCCGACTTGGGCTCAAGGGGGTCAAGACCGGCTTGTTGCGCGAAGTAGTGGGGCCGCAAGATTACACCCATGCTGCGGTCTTGGCTGCCGCCATCAAGGCTTTGCCCATTACGGTGACCGGCATGCGGCCCCTGTCGGAAGCCATCAGTTCGGCTGGGGGCATCCGCTTTGATTCGGTCGACGAGTCTCTGATGCTGCGTGCGCTGCCCGGCGTGTTTGCTGCCGGGGAGATGCTGGATTGGGAAGCGCCGACCGGCGGCTACCTGTTGACGGCGTGCATGGCGCAGGGAGCCTGGGCGGGAAAGGCGGCCGCTGCCTGGCTCCGACAGAAGCCCTGAGATCGCGTTGTGGGTCAGTATCGCCGTGTCCGCGATACTGACCACTGGATTGGATCAGACAAGGCGGATCAGGCGCTTGCCCAGGTTCTTACCTTCGTAAAGGTCGGCGATTGAACCCGGCGCGGACTCCAGACCGTCAAGAATTTCTTCGCGATAACGCATCGTTCCATTGCGCACCATCGGTGCAAGATGATCGATGGCTTCTTCCACGCGGTCGTCGAAATTGGATGCCAGGAATCCTGCCATGCGCGCGCATTTCACCAATAGGTGCCGGTCGATGCGCGGGCCTTGCGGCCAAGGATCCCAGCTGGAGATCGAGGCTGTCCCGCAAAGTGCGATGCGAGCGTAGCGGTTGATGTGTTGGATGACCGTATCGCTGATCGCCCCCGAGGTATTGTCGAAATAGACGTCCACGCCGTCGGGGCAGGCGGCGCGCAAGGCACCATCCAAATCGGGCTGGCGATAGTCGATGGCGGCGTCGTAGCCGAACTCTTCAAGGCAGATGCGCCGTTTGGTTTCCCCTCCGGCGATGCCCACCGCGCGGCACCCCAGGGATTTGGCCAGTTGCCCCACCACAGATCCCACCGCGCCGGCAGCCGTGGACACAACGACAGTGTCTCCTGGGCGGGCCTCAGCGACGGCCATCAAGCCGAAATAGGCCGTGATGCCGTTGAGGCCCAGTACCCCTAAAGAAAGCGATAGCGGTAGATCAGTTTCCTTGACCTTCCGGCGGATATTCCTGCCATTGCTGATCGTGTATTCCTGCCAACCCAACATCCCCATTACGCGGGCCCCTTCCGGGAAGTCGGGATGCCGGGACTCGACGACCGTGCCGGCAGCGAAGGACCGCATGACCTCGCCAATGCCCACGGGCTTGGAGTAATTCGCGACGGCATTCACCCAGCCCCGCATAGCGGGATCTACGGACAGGAACTCGTTGCGAACCAGGAACTGCCCCGGTTCCAGGGCCGGCAAGTTGGCGCTGCGGATTTCGAAATGCTCCGCCTGCGGAATGCCGACCGGGCGCGATTTGAGAACGACTTGACGGTAAGTACGGGCTGACACTCACGGCTCCTGTAAATGAACGACAGCCGCACAGCATAGGCGGCGACGCGAGTGTTTGCCAGAGGGGTCATCCCTTTTTCGGGATTTTCCAGGGCGTGTCGTCCTTGGGCCCGAGCACGCCGTCGGGCGCCTTGTCCACGTTTGGGTTGCCGTCAAAGCGCGTGGCTTTCTTGCCCTCTGCTTCATCTTTCAGTCGCTGCTTGTCTTGCGAGGCGTCGTTTGCGGTGCGATCGGCGGCGGTACGGGCGGGGTCCGTGACACCCGCAGACTTGTCGTGTTGGTCTTTCGAGGGAAGAGTCATGTTGCGATCTCCGTAAAGGATTGCCCGGAGTGGGTACGGAGACCGTCTGCAATGCGTATGCCGGCCGTGCAAAGCCGGCATTTTCCTTAAAGTCTTTCGATGGCGTGGAAGCTTTTCGCCTCAGTCGATGCGAGCGCCGGACTTCTGGACAATTTCGGTCCACACCGGTGCTTCCTTCGCGATGAAGGACTTGAACTCGTCGATTGTGTCAGGAACCTCGGAAGAGCCCATTTTCTTGAGGGACTCCACGACGTCTGGCTTCTTCATGGCAAACTGCACTGCCTCGTGCAGCTTCTGGATAATCTCGGGCGCGACGCCGGCAGGGGCGAAAACGCCGTACCAGTTCTCCATGACGAAGTCTTCGAACCCTGACTCAACCATGGTGGGAACATCGGGAAGCATCGAAATGCGTTTGGCGCTGGTCGTCGCCAATGCGCGGACGGAATTCGCCTTCACATGCGGCAATACAACGGTCGTCGTTTCAAAGGCGATGGGCACGTGGCCGGCAATAACGTCACTCATGGCCGGCCCCTGGCCACGATATGGAACATGCAGCATGTCGACTTTCTTCTGCTGTTTAATGCGTTCCCCGGCCAAATGCTGCGGGCTGCCACTACCTCCCGATGCGAAGCTGTACTTATCAGGATTGGCCTTGAGTTCTTCAAGCAGTGCTTGGGGAGTAGTCGCGCTCACCTTTGTTGGGTTGACATACAAGATCAGCGGAACGGACGCCACCATTGCTACGGGCTGCAGACTTTGGAGTGGATCCAGACGCAGCGTGTAGAGATTGCGATTGATTACGATGCCGGTATTGTTGCCCAGAAGCAATGTGCATCCGTCCGGGTTGGCGCGGCCGACAAACTCCGTGCCGATATTGCTGCTGGCACCGGGTTTGTTGTCGACGATCACTGGAATACCCAGTTTCTCGCTCATTCCGGGACCAAGAAGGCGTGCAAGGATATCGGTCGTTCCGCCAGGAGGGTAGGGCGAGATGATTGTGACATTCGCGCAGTTCAATTCGGCCGCGGCGACTGTCGAAGGTGCGACGATGGCTGCGGCGATCGCGAGGCCTATGCTTGCCACTTGCATGGCTTTCTTCTTGAATGGGGTTGCAACGCTCATTAATGTGCTCCTTTTATTTAGTCGATTTATTCGTGCTTTGTAATGAGTGATAGCCGAGCTGAGCACGTGCCTCCGTGAGTGTCTTCCCGGCCCTGACCTGTTCAATAATTGCTTTTTCGGCATCCCGGATCTTGCATGCCCGTTCCAGGACCTCGCGGGCGCGGTCAGCGGGAATCACGACCAGTCCATCCCGATCACCACTCAGAAGATCCCCCGGGTTGACGCGCACATCGCCGAGCGACACCGGTGCACCGATCGCCTCAACCTGTACACGGTCCTTGCCGGTGCGCATGAAAACGCCACGGCTGAAAATCGGGTAGTGGCATTCAACGGCTTCTGCCGAATCCCGACATACACCGTGAATCACCGTCCCTTCCACGCCTTGCGCCGAGGCCACCTGACTGAGGATGCCTCCCCACACGGTACAGTCTTGACGCCCGCCGTTATCCAGAACGATGACCTGGCCAGGAGCGACTTGTTCGATGAAATCTCCGACCGTGCCAGGTGCAGCGTGGTCAATGGGGGCGAACCGGACCGTGAACGCAGGTCCGAGTATGCGGTGTGTTCCTGTCACGCACCCGATGCCGACCACGCTGCCAGGCAGACCTAAGGCGTCCAGCGCGTCGGAAATTTCTGCATTTGAAAGATCTCGGAACTCGGGGGCGTTCCACCAAGACTGGGTCATGCTGTCTCCCATTTTGTATTCGAATTTATAATTATTGTCAGACAATTTTGGAACTCATGCAAGCGGGCGGCTGGGGCGTGAGGCCAAGTGCCTGCTAACGGGGCCCATCGGCTCAGGGTGGTTTGTACCTGTCGTCACGATCCGGTATGTTTTCGAAAGATTCGCTTCCCTTCACTCAATATGACTTCCAAACGATCCGAGATTGCCGACGCAGTGAGAAAACAAATCGTCTCGGGCCAGTGGCGTCCGGGCATGCACCTCACAGAAAAGATGTTGTGCACTTTCACCGGTGCCAGTCGCTCATCGGTCCGTGAAGCCTTGCAACTGCTCATGCAGGAGGGCTTCGTCTCGAACCAGCCTAATCGTGGGTATCGGGTGGCGACGTTGGATGCGTCCGAGGCAGCCGATATTTATCAGATGCGCTCGGTGCTCGAGGGATTGGCCGCGCGCAACTTCATCAACTTCGCCACGCAGGCGCAACGAGAAACATTGAAGGGTACTTTGAGCGACCTAGGCGCGGCCGTGGAAGAAGGCGATGTGGGTCGTCAACTTGCGGCCATCGAGGCGTTTTATCGTGTTCTTCTGGATGGCTGCTGTAATCAGGTTCTCAGGCACACATTAGAGAGCCTGCATGGAAAGATTTCGCGGCTGCGCGCGACGTCGATCCTGAGCCCCGGCCGCATCCACAACACATACAAGGAAATGCAGCGCATAGGCGAAGCCATCGAACAGAATGATGAAGAGGCCGCATTTCAAGCGTGCGTGGATCACATGCGCTATACCTCTGCGGTCGCCGTGCGTATGATCCACAGCCTGGCCGAGCGCCCTGAAGCGTAGATCACGCCTGGTCGAGCCACTTCTGCAGGCGGCTGAACACGCGCAGGGCGTTGCCCCCCATGATCTGATTGCGCAGATCGGGTCGTAACCATTCGACGGCGTCGATGTAGCGTTTGGTGTCGTCGTAGTTGAAGCCCGTGGTGGGATCGACGCCCTTCACTGCGCCGATGATCTCCGAGCCGAAGAGAATATTCTTCGCCGGTATCACCGTCAGCAATAGTTCGATGCCGGGTTGGTGATACACGCAAGTGTCGAAGAAGACGTTTTCCAAGAGGGTTTCCAAGGGCGGCCTTCCCATATTCTGTGCCAGCCCCCGATAACGGCCCCAGTGGTAGGGTACGGCGCCGCCCCCGTGGGGAATGACGAACTTCAAGGTGGGAAAGTCGCGGAAGAGATCGGACTCGATGAACTGCATGAACGCAGTGGTGTCGCCGTTGATGTAGTGCGCCCCCGTGAAATGGAAGTGGGGGTTGCATGAGCAACTGGTGTGGATCATGGCCGGTACATCCAGTTCCACCATCTTTTCATAAAGGGGATACCAGTGGCGGTCGTGGAGGGGCGGATCTTTCCAGAATCCATCGGTCGGATCTGGATTGAGCAGGCAGCCCACGAAGCCCAGCTCTTCTACACAACGGGTCAGTTCTGCGATGCAGTTGGCTGGACTTACCCCCGGGGATTGGGGCAGCTGGCACACTGGCGCCAGTCGCTTGGGATAAAGGCGGGCTGCCCGGTGGATCAGGTTATTGCAATAGCGGGTCCAGGCTTCGCTGGTCGCAGCATCGCCGACATGATGGGCCATACCGCCCGCGCGGGGGGAGAACAAGGTCAGGTCCACCCCGCGTTCTTCTTGGATGCGTAGCTGATTCGGCTCAAGTGCCGCCCGGATTTCATCATCGTGGATGGTATAGCGGTCGGCGGGGGGCTCGGCCGCGCCACTCCCCACGTTGTCAATCTGCCATGCGCGAAATTCAGCCAGTGCCTTGGGGGCGGTGGTGAAGTGACCGTGACAATCAATAATCATTCTGCTTCCGTATCTGTGTCAGGTTGGAGGCCCGCCGGTATGGACGGGCCGGCTGGCGCGACTTGATCAGTTCGTGCCGAGATTGGCTTTCTTGGCGACATCCGCCCACTTCTTGAGTTGGTCGTCGTAGAACTTCTTGAAATCTGCCACGGAGCCGCCGCCCGGTTGGACAGCCATCTTTTCGAGTTGCTTCAGGACTTCGGGGTCCTTGAGCGCATTGTTAATGTAGCCATTCAACTTTTCAATAATGTCGTCAGGGGTACCGGCCGGAACAGAGAATCCCCACCAAACGCGCGCCTCGAGGTCGGGATAGCCCAGCTCCCGAGTGGTCGGCACATTGGGCAGTTGCTGCAGGCGCTGCTCACTATCTACGGCCAGCGCCTTGAGCTTGCCTGCTTGGACTTGCGGGAAGACCTCCAGGGGATTCAGGAACATGAAGGTGACCCGACCCGTTACGAGGTCCAGCTTGGCGGGAGATCCGCCTTTGTATGGCACATGTAGCAGTTCAGTATTGGTCGTGATGGCCAAAAGCTCGGAGGCAAAATGGGGGGCACTGCCCGCGCCGGACGTGGCGAACGAAATGGCGTCTTTTTTCTTCTTCGCAGCTTCGATGAGATCGTTGAAAGAGTTGTAGGGAGAGTCCGCAGCTGTCACAAGGATCAAGGGGGCGTGGCCCACATAGGCCACCGGGGCGAGGTCCTTGGCTTCGTTGAAGGAGCGGTTGGGGTTGATGGTGGGATTGGTCGCCATGCCGTTGGCCGCGATCAGTACGGTATAGCCATCTTTCGCAGCGCGTACTACGGCCTCGGTCCCAATGCTCCCATTTGCCCCGCCCCGATTTTCGACGATGACCGACTGACCGGTCTGGGCGCTGATGCTGTTGGCGAAGATCCGGCCGAGCGTGTCGACGGCGCCGCCGGCGGGGAAGGGCACGACGAGGGTGATCGGGCGCTCCGGATAGGCGGCCATGGCGGGCGCCGCGAGGGTGGCCGTGGCCAGCAAAGTTGCTGTGGCGGTGGCCTTGAGCAGGCGCGAGATGGACTTTCCTTGGAAAAGAATACGGCTCATATTGATGTCTCCTGTGTGGTTTTTATCGATACGCGTCGTTCATGCAGCTGCGCGCACGTTCCTAGCAATCCTACGGTTGCGGTCGCGCCCCAGCCAGCGTGCATTTCCCCCTAGCTGTTATTCCGGTTCGGAATATCTCGTTGTGTCTGTGGCCAGCGCTTTACGCGCTGGCATCTTGCAATGGGCGCGATGCTTCGGCGACGGTGGCTGCAAGCAACTCACAAGCTTTCGCGACCAGCGTGGTGCGAGGGCGCTCCGCTGAGGTCGCCATGGCAAGGATGCTTTTCATATCGGGGTCGACGATGCGTTGCATCCTGAGATTCGAGCGCGCGTCGCTGATCGTGACGGGATAATGCGTGGCGATGGCATAACCTTCGTTCTGTGACACCAGCTTCACGATGGTCGCGACGGCGTCGATCTCCATCACTACGGTGGGCTTCAGGGCTCTCTTGGCCAGTTCTGCTTCGATCATCATCCTCAAGGGATGGGGCTGGGTGGGAATGATGAGTGGAAGGTCGGCTATATCGCGCATGCGGATTGGCGGACCCACAGGCCTCATGTTCTTCTTGCGGTAACTGAGCAGCAGAAGCTCGTCTTCACGTACCGGCACAATGTCCAAGCTCTGGGACGGCGCCGGATCGTGCAGCAAGGCGATGTCGATGCGACCCGAAACCAGCCATTCGTACAAGTGGATGGTGAGGCCTTCCGTAATGCACAGGCTCGCCATGGGATAGCGCGATCGGAACGCCTTGATGAAGGGAATGCTTAAGTGGCGCGCGGCGGCGTAGGGTAAACCTATGGTGACACGCCCCAAGGGCGTATCGCGTACGGCTTCCACATCGTGCCGCGCATGCTCGAACTGCATTTGTATCGTGCGCGCATGGGAAAGCAGCCGCTTGCCGGCTTCGGTCAGGCTCACGCCTCGACCATTACGATAGAAAAGTGACTGTCGCAGCTCAACCTCGAGGCTGCGTACATGCTTGCTCAGCGTGGGCTGTCCCACGCCTAGGACGAGCGCAGCCTGCGAGAAGCTGCCAAGGTCTGCCACGTAGATGAAGCTTTGCAGTTGTTGCAGATCCATCGGGCAGCGCGTCTCCTTTCCTTTTTATTGTTTAGGTCGGTCGAGGCGAAACCGGGGGACGCCGGACGACAAGCGCGAATTGCGATGCGCGGTCGGGGCGTTCCACCCGGGCATTCACTTCGAGGCCCGCTTCGTTGGCGGCAATGAGCCAATCTTCGCCGGCAATATCGTAAAGGGCTTGTACCGGCACCATGGCTTCGTTCTGTTTGCTCAAGGCATTTTGCAGCAATTTCACCATGCGGGGGTCGCTGCTGCCAACACGTCCGTCAGTCGGTCGATTGCTGCGGTCATCTTCCTGCATTGTTGCCCTCCTGGGAATTTGAACAAGGTGCTGGGCGAGGCAGCATCCTTCATGCCGGTGAGCACCGAAATCAAAAAGCCCGATCCCTTATGTGGGGATCGGGCCTTCGTCAGTGGCGCCAGCGACGCAATGCCTTAGCGGTAGTACGGGAAGTTGTTGGCGACGTAAACCTTTTCATATTCGCTACGGATCTTGGCCATGAGCGCTTCCGTGTCTTTAGCGTCGAGGAACTTGGGTGCCGTACGTGCCCCGTGCAGTTTCTCGATCACTTCCGGCTTTTCCAGCACTTTCTTGAAAGTCGCTTCCAGCTTTGCGATGACTTCAGGTGGTGTGCCACGGGGAACGGCAGCGTTCAGCAGCAGGCTGGCGGAAATATCATAGCCGAGCTCCTTCGTGGAAGGCACTTCCGGCATGGTGGGGGAGCGATCCTCCTGCAACACGGCCAAGGGGCGCAGCTTGCCGCCGTTCACCAGGCTACCGATTGCGCTTTCGCCGTTGATGCCCACGTCGACCTGACCCGCAGCAACGGCCACGGCGCCTTCCACACCCTTGAAGGGCACGGCCAACAGTTCAATGCCCAAGTCCTTCTTGAGGAATTCAGCTGCCATGTGGCTGACGTTGCCCATGCCGGAATTGGCGTAGCTCAGCTCCTTTTCCTTGCTGCGCTTCACGAACTCTTCGAAGTTATTGATACCTGACTCGGTGCCGGTGAACAGTACGGTGGCCGTTTCGCCAAGCGTTGCGACGTACTGGATGTCTTTTTCGGGTTTGAACGCGGCGTCTTCCTGCGTGTGAGGGGTGAGCACAAAAGTGCCGTGGGTGCTGACGAGCACGGTGTAGCCATCAGGAGCCGACTGGGCGACGTGGCGGGCACCGATCATGGTACTGGCACCCGGCTTGTTCTCGATCACGATCGGTTGGCCCAGATCCTTCTGCATTTCCTCGGTCAATACGCGCATCAAAGCATCCGTGCCGCCGCCTGCCGAATACGGGATCACGATGCGGATGGGGCGGTTGGGATAATCAGTCGATGCGTGTGCCGATACGAAGAGCAGGGAACTTGCGATAGCGAATGCGATTTTCTTGAACATGATGAATGGGGATGAATGGAGGTTTAAGTGTTCGATAAGTGCTTCGGTAACACGGGGGAATGGCTTTATTTGCTGAACTTTTGCCGGCTCTGGGTGGCGGTCGCGCTCATGCCGCTGAGCACCGCTTGATCGATGTCCATATGCGTTGCAAGATGATTGAGCGCGTTAGCGTAGGTATTGATGCTTTGCTTGGTCAGGGTCGTCACCAGGCGCGTGTTCCGGTTCACCTTCTCCGCCAGGGCCTTTGCGTATTCCAGCGCCGTACCTTCGGGTACGACGAAGTCCACCAGGCCGAGCTCCAGCGCCTGCTGGCTGTCCAGGTTGTCGCCAAGCAGTACCAGCTGCTTCGCTTTCGAAGCACCGACGATATTGACCAGCCGAGGGATGGTCTGCCAGCTCAGCGGTATGCCCATGCGAGCTTCGGGCAGCATCATGACCGAGGCTGCAGATTGCACGCGCCAGTCGCAACACAGCGTCAAGGCGATTCCGCCGCCTACGTTGATGCCCTCGACGGCCGAAATCGTGATCTGTGGCATTTCTTCCCAGGCCTTGCACATCTTGACCCCACGGGCGGACGCGAGGCGAATGCCCTCAATATCGTTCGGGTCAAGTGCCCAGCGGTCGGGGTCTGAAAGATCGACACCGGCCGAAAATTCCGTGCGAGTGCCAGTCAGGATCACGGTGGTGATGCTGCGATCCTCTGCCAACTCTTGGGCGGTACGGGTCAGCTCGATCATGATGGCTTGGGAGAGCGCATTCTTCTTTTCTTTGCGGTCTAGACGGACGATCGCAGTCGCGCCCGCCCGTTCAATAGTGACGGCGTTCATGTGGCAAATCCTTGTGAGTTGTTTTGAATGGGGGGGTGCGCCTTAGGATGACTGGCTCATGTGGCGAGCGGCTCCTTCGCCGCAGCAGCTGCGATCTCGCGCAGACGCACTTTGTCGACTTTCCCGATTGGCAACATCGGTAGCTCCGACTCGATGAAGATGCGTTTCGGAACCTTGTAGTTGGCAAGACGCTCTTTGCACCACGCTATAAGGTCCGCTTCCGTTTCGGCGCAACCCTCATGCAGCAGTACAAAGGCATGCCCGACCTGCTGGAAAAGCGGGTCATCGACAGGGACGACGGCCGACATCTTCAGTGCAGGGTGGCTCTCGAGCATGATCTCGACTTCGCGCGGATAGACGTTGTAGCCGCCGGACTTGAACATTTCCTTGATGCGACCGATGATCTTGAAGCTGCCGTCTGCCAGCATGACCGCGCGGTCGCCGGTCTTGAACCACCCGTCGCCGGTGAACGCTTCACGCGTAGCATCGGGATCATTCAGGTAGCCGTTCATGCAGTACTGTTTCCTGACTTGGAGTTCGCCTTCTTCGCCCGCGGCAAGCGGCGTTTCCTGGTCGTCGGCCACACGCATCTCGCCGCCGGGAATCGGCCAGCCAATGGAGTAGGCCACGGCGTCGAAAGAATCGCTTAACG
>Ga0065721_10005934_pt1 | contig 19551 bp, 15 predicted proteins | sample Mesricmetagenome_FD_59108 | JGI IMG/M metagenome (GOLD analysis project Ga0065721, IMG submission 59108) | Mesophilic microbial community from rice straw/compost enrichment Sample: eDNA_1 v2 (version 2) | ecosystem: Engineered > Solid waste > Grass > Composting > Bioreactor | place: USA: Davis... | reverse complement strand
CCGCCGTATTCCTTCGGCCAGCTCGGCGCCGCCCAACCCTGGGTGTACAGGATCTGTTGCCAACGGCTGTAGACGGGGCGGGTGATCTTTTTGCCGCTACGCACGGTTTCGCGGATGTCAGGCGGGCAGTTCTTCTCAACGAAATGACGGACTTCTTTCTGGAATTCCAGATATCTCCCGCTTTCGCTGTTTCCGGTCAGCGGCAAGGACAGGAAATCTGGGTTCAACGCTTCCAGCTGCATCATCAACGCCCCTTGTACTGCGGCTGGCGCTTCTCTAGGAATGCCATCTGGGCTTCGCGGGCGTCTTCCGTGTTGGATAGTGCCACCGTGATGTTCTGCTCGAAGCGATAGCCTTCACGTTGGGGCATGTTGAGGGTGACCTGTGCTGCCTGCTTAGCGTATTGCAGCGCGAGCGGCGCCTTGGAAGCGATCTCCTTGGCAAGTGCCTTGGCGTAAGGCAGCAGTTCGTCACGCGGGAGGCTGGCCTCGATCAAACCGAGGCGATAGAGCTCATCGGCGGAGACTTTCATGCCGGTGTAGAACATGCGGCGGGCACGCGATTTCCCGAACACGCGCTGCAACAGCGCGGTGCCGCCGGCGAGCCCGACATTGATCTCGGGCATGGAAACATAGGCGTTGTTCGAGGCGATCCAGATGTCGCACGCGGCCATGAGGCCGAAGCCGGCGCCGATGGCGGGGCCGTTAACCGCAGCGATCACAGGCTTGCTGCAGTCCGCGATGGCCAGCGAGGCTTCACGGACCAGGCGGTTGTGGCCCCAGTACGCACCGGGGCCGCGCTTCTTGATGGCGGGGCGTTCTGAAATATCAGCCCCCGCTGAGAAGACGTCTCCGTGCGCGGTCAGGATTACGCAGCGTACGTTGTCGTCGTCGTTGAAGGCATCGAATGCCTGGATGATTTCATTGCGAAGTTCGGCGTTCTGGGCGTTTACCGGGGGGCGGTTCAGATACACGATGGCGTAGCCATCCAGGACTTCAGTTTCCAGATTGTTGAAATTCATGACACGTATTCCAGGGTAGGGTTACTCAACGACCAGTTTCACGCCGCCGTCGACGAGGGATTGAAGGCGTTTGGATTCGTAGTTCAGGAAGTCGGCGAATTCTTCAGGGGTGCCGCCGGACACAAAGAGGCCGGCGCCGTCGAGAATCGTCTTGACCTTGGGGTCTTGCAGGGCTTTGTTCAGCGCGGTGTTGATCTCTTTGACGATGGGTTCGGGCGTATCCTTCGGTACAAAGAATCCGAACCAGCTGCCGAAGACCAAGTCAATGCCCTGTTCCTTGAACGTCGGAACCTCCGGGGCTGCAGGGTGTCGGCCATCGTGGGCAATGCCCAATGCGCGCAGGCGGCCGGACCTTACGTTGGAGATGGAGCTGGGGCCATCGAAGATTCCATCGACCATGCCGCCATAGAGATCGTTCATGGCGGGGGCCGTCCCCCGGTAGGGGACGTGGGTGATGGTGATGCCCAGTTCCTTCGCCCACAGCTCTGCTGCGATATGGGGGCTGGACGCGTTGCCCGAAGAAGCAAGCTTCAATGTGCCGGGCGCTTCCTTGCCCTTGGCGATGAAGTCTTGCAGGGTCTTGAAGTCGCTCTGGCTATTCACGACCAGCATGCTGCGGCTGTTGCCCAGCAGCATGACCGGTCGGAACGAATCGGGGTCGTAGTTCAGGTCCTTGCGAAGGATGGGGTTCGAGGTGAACGCATAGCTGGTGAGCAGCATTGTGTAGCCATCGGGCTTGGAGCGACTGACCTGCTGCGTGCCGATCATCGTTCCCGCGCCGCCTTTATTGTCGACGATGACCTGCGTGCCCCAATACTTGCCCAGGAAGTCGCCGATCGAGCGGGCATAGGCGTCCGTAATGCCGCCGTGAGCATAGGGCACGACCATCGTTATGGGGTGGCTGGGGTACTTGTCGGCATGGGCGGGTGCGGCGCAGACAAGGGCGAGGGCCGCGGCAGCGTGCTTCAACGCTGTAAAGACAGAGTTCTTCATAGTTTTCGCTTCAAATGGGCCAGGTCTTCAAACTCACTGCTTCACGCCGATGCCGGCGCTATCGATCACGTCCTTCCAGCGGGCCTGTTCGACCCGGATCAGTGCATCCATTTCCTCGGGCGTGCTTCCCTTCAGGCGGGATCCCGTAGTGGCGAAGGTTTCGCGCAGCTTCTCGTCGGCCGCCAAAGTACGAATGGCCGTGCTCAGCTTCTCGATGATGGCGTCAGGCGTGCCGGCAGGGGCGGTGATGTAGTTGACGGGAGAAGCTTCGAAGCCAGGGAGCGTCTTGGCGATGGGCGGGACATCGGGGATGATGGAGTTGGGCTCAAGCGTCGATACACCCAGGGCCTTGACGGCTCCCGACTGGATGTGGGGCAGGTAGACGCTCAAGGTGTCGATGGACATTTGTACGCGGCCTGACACCACATCCGACGCGGCAACGCCCGATCCTTTGTACGGCACATGCACGAGGTCGATTTCTGCCATCTTCTTGAAGAGTTCACCGGCGAGATGGCTGGTGGAGCCGATGCCGGAGCTCGCAAAATTCAGCTTGCCCGGATTCTTCTTCGCGTATTCAATCAGCTCTGAAACGGATGACGCAGGGAAGTCCTTGGAGACCACCAGGACATTCGTGCCGGCCGTAAGCTGGCTGACCGCGCGCAAGTCCTTAAACGCGTCGTAAGGCAGGTTTTCGATGAGGTACGGCGCAGTCATCTGCTGACCCGGGGTCGTATACAACAGTGTGTATCCATCCGGCACGGCCTTGGCGACTTTATTTGCCCCCATGGTGCCGCCGGCTCCGGGCACGTTTTCCACCACGATCGTCTGCTTCAGGAGTTCAGAGAGCGGTTGAGCGAAGCGTCGCGCCGTGAAGTCAGCGCCGCCGCCAGGTGCGAACGGCACTACAAGGCGAATGGTGCGATCGGGATAGGTGTCGTTAGCTTGGGCGGCATTCAGGTTGAATGCCAATGCAATGGCCATGGCGGCCCTGACGAGCGTCTTCATTTGTCTCCATCCTTGGACTTAAATTTCTTATGCGTTCGTAATTAAACGAACGATCGTTTAGTTAACGGATTCTAAGAAATTTGAATGATGCGTCGATACGAGGGATTACCCGAGGATTGGCGCGGCGGAAGACAGACAAATGGCCGACATTCATATCGGCTGCCGGGGAGCTATTCGCTAAGTGATAGCAGGGCAAAGGGGTAGGGCCGCTGCTCGAACGCAGGGCGGCCTGGTGTGCGGCTGCAGCAACCGTGGTATGCGATACGCGAGGTGTGAGGACCCGCGTTCAGGGCGGGTCCTCGAGCGTGTTGGATACAACCTGGCCGATTGAGAAGCTGTGGAGTCAGAACGGTGGGTCGTCGTCCATTTCGGCCACCGATGCCGGCGACGAAGTCTTGGCTGCTTTGCTGGCGCCGGCCTTGGTGGCTTTCTTCGCCGCTGTTTTTTTCGCCGCCGTTTTCTTTACTGCTTTCTTGGCCGCCTTTTTGGCGGTGACAGAAGTTTCCCCCGCCGGAGCGGTGGCACTGGTCTTGGCTGCAGACTTGCGCGCGGGTTTCTCGGCGCGCGGTTCAAACTCGAAACCGATCTTGCCGTCCTTCTGGATGGTGAGGAAGGCTTTGAACTTGCGGTTGGTCCGCGAGGACACGAAGTCGGTCAGCAGATCGGTCTTGCCTTCGGACAGCAGCTTGCGCATTTGATCGGGGGCAACTTCCTGCTGCAGGATGACCTTGCCGCTGCGGAACGTGCAGGCCTTGTCGGACCCCACGGCTTTTTCGCAGACGTAGTTCATGCCCATTTCGTAGACGTTATGGCTGCACTTGGGGCATTTGCCCAGCGCCGTCTGTCCTGAAAAATCCACGGGGCTATCGTCTTCTTCGTCGTTTTGACCGAAGTCGAATTCCAGTTTGTACTCGTCGGTGATGCGCAGCATGGCCGAGAAGGGCCGGCCCATCTTGCTGATGAAACCGGACAGCGGGCCGAGCTCGCGCTTTTGGAGGAGTTCCTCGACCTCTTGGATTTCGAAGGTGCGCCCGCCGGGATGCTTGCCCATGGAGAAGTCGCACTGGGTGCAGGCGTAGCGCCGGTAGTTTTCCTTTACGACGCCGCCGCACTTGGGGCAGGGTGTGGCCAAGGTTGCGTAGTCGCCTGGCACAGTGTCGCGTTCGTATTCCTTGGCCCGCCGCACGATGTTCTGCGTCATGACCTCGATTTCGCGCATGAAGGCGTCTGCGTCCAGCTGACGCTGCTCGATCTGCTTGAGCTGGTGTTCCCACTCGCCTGTCAGTTCGGGCGAGGTCAGTTCATTGACCCCCAGGCCGGAGAGCAAGGTCATGAGCTGCCGTGCCTTGGCGGTCGGGACCAGTTCCCGCCCTTCTCGGCGCAGATAGCCTTCGTTCAGCAGGCCTTCGATGATGGCCGCGCGCGTGGCCGGTGTACCCAGGCCGCGTTCGGACATGGCTTCGCGCAGTGCTTCATCATCGACCAATTTGCCAGCGCCTTCCATGGCTGACAGCAAAGTGGCTTCCGTAAAGCGGGCAGGCGGCTTGGTGGTGAGNTCGCGGACCTCGACTTCTTCCGTGTGCACGATNTCGTCGGGCGTGATGGGAATCAGCGTACCGTCTTCNCCTTGGGCTTCGCGACCATAGATNGCGAGCCAGCCCGGGTTCACCAATACCTTGCCTTCTGTCTTGAAGACATGCTGTTCGACACGGGTGATGCGGGTGGTCAGACGGTATTCTGCCGAGGGGAAAAACACGGCGAGAAAGCGTCGCAGGACCAGGTCGTAGATCTTGCCTTCCGCGTCGCTGAGTTCGCGCGGCACCTGCAGCGTCGGGATGATGGCGAAGTGGTCCGACACCTTCTTGTTGTCGAAGATGCGTCGATTCGGTTTCACCCACTCGTTGTCGCAGATCATCTTGGCGAACGGGCTGACCGATCGGGCAGCGTTGGACCCCGCTTCAGCCAAGGTGCGCATGGTTTGATGCACCGTGCCGACATAGTCTTCGGGCAGGTAGCGGGAATCCGTACGCGGGTAGGTAAGCGCCTTGTGGCGCTCGTACAGTGTTTGGGCCAGGGCCAGCGTGGTCTTCGCGGAAAAGCCGAAGCGGCTGTTCGCTTCGCGTTGCAGCGAAGTCAAATCGAAGAGGGCGGGCGATGCCTGCGTGGATGGACGGGACTCTTCGGTGACCGTACCTGGCTTCCCCTCGCAGGCCCGTGCAATCTCTTCCGCCTTTTCGCGAGACCACAAGCGGAAATCGCGGCTTTCTGTGTCGTCTTCGTTCTTGCGGAAATCCGGATCGTACCAGCGACCCGTGTAGTGCCCCGCCGAGGCGGCGAAATCAGCATGCAGTTCCCAATAGTCGCGCGGTTGGAAGCGGCGAATGCGCTCTTCGCGTTCGGCCACGATGGCCAGGGTCGGGGTCTGCACCCGGCCGACCGGCGTCTTGAAGAACCCGCCGTCCTTGCTGTTGAAAGCCGTCATGGCCCGTGTGCCGTTGATGCCCACAAGCCAGTCTGCTTCGGCTCGAGAGCGGGCAGCCGATTCCAGCGGCTTGAGCGCTTCGTCGTCGCGCAATTCGTTGAACGCTTCCCGGATGGCGGCCTGTGTCATCGAGCGCAGCCACAGTCGCTTGATGGGCTTCTTCACCCCGGCATACTGGATGATGTAGCGGAAGATCAGCTCACCCTCGCGACCCGCGTCGCAGGCATTGATCACGCTGTCAACGTCCTTGCGTTTAAGCAGCTTGACCAGGAGCTTTAGGCGTTCGGCACTCTTCTTGTCGGTCGGGCCCAATTCAAACTTGGGGGGAATGACCGGAAGGTGTGTGAAGCTCCATTTGCCGCGTACCGGGTCGTTAGGCGCCACCAGGGTGAGCAGGTGCCCGATACTGGAAGCCAGTACGTAGCGATCGCTCTCAAAGTAGTCGCCTTCTCGCGTGAAACCCCCGAGGGCGCGCGAAATATCCAGCGCGACCGAAGGTTTCTCGGCGATGATGAGGGTTTTATTCATGTGATTCCAAAGACCGCAATTGGTGCAGCAATAGCGCGGATAATACGGGCGGTCAATCAAGACGCGCAAGTTAGCCCTGGGCGTAGCTCCGGTTCGCCTCTGGACCAAAGCGCGCGGCCCATGCCGGTATCGCGCGTTGCCAGAAGGCTTCCGTGCTTTCCACCGCGAACGGGGCAAACCCCAGCGAATGCCATGCCGCCATCAAAGTGGACACCGGTTGGGAAAGATCCAACGCCGGTGCATGGTTTTGTTTGGATAGCTTGCGGCCGAATTCATCGCAGAGCAAGGGCACATGCATGTAACGCGGCGCCCGAAAGCCCAGGAGATCTGCCAGCACCATTTGGCGCGCGGTAGAGTCGAGCAGGTCCATACCGCGCACGATATCGGTGATCCCCTGCAGGCCGTCGTCTACCACGACGACGAACTGGTACGCCCAAAGGCCGTCCGCGCGACGAAGGATGAAATCCCCCACTTCCGTATTGACGTCCTGGTGTTGCAGCCCGCACCAACGGTCGGTGAACTGCACGTGGCACGCTGGTGGCAGCTTCAGACGCCACGCGCGCGGTGTCTGGCCAGAAGGCAGCCCGTTGCGGCAGGTGCCGCGGTAAGGGTGTGTAACCATGCGTCGGGTACACGCGCAGCCATAGACCTCGTTTCGTTCCTGCAGCTGATCGAAGGCGGCTTGATAAAGTGCGTGGCGTTGAGATTGCCAGACCGGCGGCTCATCCCAGTGCATGCCCAGGGTTTGCAGCTGGTGCATGATGACATGGTCCGCATCCGGCACCACGCGTGGCGTGTCGATGTCTTCGATGCGCAGCAACCACTTGCCTGCGTGAGCGCGTGCGTCGAGGAAGCTGGCCATGGCGGCCAGCAGGGAACCGTTATGAAGCGGGCCGCTGGGGCTGGGCGCAAAGCGCCCGCGATAAGCGGCCCTATCGCGGGCCGTAGGGGCCATCGTGGTTGCGGTTCTTAATGGGAAATGCTGGAGCGTTCGCCGTTCAGCAGTTCTTCAAGAAGCAGGTGATCGACTTCGGTTTCCTGGCTCCAGAGCACCATGAGGGCAATGATGCGCATTTCATCGAGTGCGATGGGAGACTCATGGGTGGCCTGAGCTCGTTCGATGAGAACTTCCCGCAGGGCGGGGCGCAGCACGCCGGAATTTTCCAGGAAGGTGATGAAGCCGATTGCCTCGCTGCCGAGAGTTTGATATTCCTCGTCGGAGTACACCCGGACGCTGTTACGATCAGAGTACTCGAGGGGTGCGAAGCGTTCGGTACTTTGCGCTAGACCGTGGAGCCAGCCCAGTGCTTCATCGATGTCTTCGTGCTCAAAGCCGACTGCGGCCAGCTTGTGGGCGAGGACATCGGCCTTGGGGCAGGCCTGCGGTGTATAGTAATTTTCGAACAGATAAACCAGGATATCGAACATAGCGCGTTCCGGATGCCGGTAGCGTGTCATGTGAGAGGATCGAACCGGAAACTGCCGATTCATTTACCGACTTTACGCTGTTTCGGGCGCCTCGGCAAATTCAGAAACAGGGGTAGGGCAATATGGCGACAAAGCAGCTAGATACGTCAGTATGTCTTGAACCTGATCGGGGCGATATCAATTCGGAACCCGTGATTCCATCGCTGCATCCCGTTGCGAAGCCGGGAGATCGGCTTCATGACATCGACACCCCAGCGCTGCTGCTCGACCTGGATGCGTTCGAAGAGAATCTGCGAACGATGCAGGCGTTGTGCGAACGGCACGGCGTCGCTTTGCGCCCGCATGCCAAGGCCCATAAATGCCCCAACATATCGTTGCGTCAGATTGCCATTGGCGCCGAAGGAATTTGCTGCCAGAAGGTGAGTGAGGCCTTGCCGTTCGTCCAAGTTGGCGTCAGGGACATTCTGATCAGCAATGAAGTGGTGGGGAAGGAAAAGCTCCAGCTCCTCGCTCGGCTGGCTCGCGTTGCACGCATGACCGTCTGTGTGGATCATCCCGCTGCTTTGAAGGCACTGTCCGAAGTTCTCGATGCGCACCAAAGCGGTGTCGACGTGTTGATCGAGGTCGATATCGGCCAAAAGCGCTGCGGCGTGCACACCCACGCGGAAGCCCTCGAGTTGGCGGCGCTCGCTTCGCGCCTGCCGAACTTGCGCTTCGCCGGCATCCAGGCCTATTACGGCAGCATCCAGCACAAGTCGTCGCTCGTTCAGCGGCAGCGCGCCGCCGAGAAGGGCATACGGGNCACCCTAGGGTTCGTGCAGGCGCTGCACGGCGCAGGATATNNCTGCGAAGTGGTCACCGGAGGGGGCACGGGGACCGCTGCCTTCGACGCCGCATCCGAGGTCTTCACGGAGTTACAGCCGGGCAGCTATGCCTTTATGGATGCAGATTATGGTGCGCTTGAATGGGGCGAATTCGCGGGATTCCGGCATGCCTTGTTCGTGCTTGGGCAGGTGATGAGTGTGCCCGCCTCGGATCGCGTGGTGGTTGATGTCGGCTTGAAGTCCACGTCGGCAGAAAGCGGTTTGCCACGCGTTGCTGACAATGACGCCTTGCACTGCGTGGCGCTGAATGACGAGCACTGCATTCTGCGCGTGGAATCCGCGGCCGGCCGCCCCTCGCTCGGGGACCGCGTCAAGCTCATTCCCGGTCATTGCGACCCGACGTTCAACCTGCATGACGAGTTGGTCGTGATGCGGGGCGGAATGGTCGAGGCCGTGTGGCCCATCTCGGCCCGGGGCCTGAGTCGTTAGGTTTCGATCAAGGCAATGAGCTGTGCGCCATCGCTGACTTGGTCTCCCGGCTGATAGAAGACCTCTTCCACCGTGCCGTCCCAAGGCGCAAGAACGGTGTGTTCCATTTTCATCGCCTCCATGACGAGCAGGGGATCACCGTTTTTTACCTGGTCGCCCGCCTTGACCGCCACGGCCACGATCTTCCCTGGCATGGGTGCGGTCAGGGTACCGCCATGATTCGAGGCCTCTTCGTAAGCATGGTCCATGGCGTCGTGGATCTGCACCGCGTACGACGCGCCGTGCAAGTACACCGTCATGGCGCCGGAGTGACTGACGACTTCACCTCTGTGATCGACACCATTCAGGCGGACACGTAGCCGGCACCGGTCGGCATCCACCGCTTCCGCAGACCATTCCAGCGAGTGCGGCTCCGCGTCGCGTGTGTAGGTCCAAGTCGGCCCGTTTTCGAAGGACGCTTCAGACGACAGCGTGATGGTGTGGAGGATTCCGTCACTGTCATGGAAGTCGAAGACGCGCGCATGGCGGCCGGACACCCTCCAGCCATCGACCACATCCCAGGGGTCCGAGGCGATTCCACACGCGGTGTTCCCTGTGGTGCAATAGCCGTCGCGGTGGAGCCTGGCGGCTGCGGCCAGCGCCAGCACTGCGTCGGGCAACGCAAGAAGCGGCGGGAACAGGGCATGGTGCCGGCGTTCGATCAATCCCGTATCCAAGTCGGCAGCGGCGAATGCTTCATCGGCAATAAGTCGCCTTAGGAAAGCGACATTCGTGTGCAGCCCCGTGACACGGGTTTCGCCCAACGCGCGTAGCATGCGGGCTCGCGCTTCCTGCCGGTTGCGGCCGCGCACAATCAGTTTTGCGATCATGGGGTCGTAGAATGGGCTGATCGTATCGCCTTCCCGCACCCCTCCATCGACGCGTATATCGCCTAGCGTGAATGCGACATGTGGGGGAAAGGCCAGCGTGGTCAGTGTTCCGATCGACGGGAGAAAACCTTTCTCTGGATTCTCGGCGTAGATGCGCGCTTCGATGGCATGGCCCTCGATGGCCAGTTCCTCTTGTTTCAGGGGAAGCGGCTCACCCGCGGCCACCCTCAGCTGCCATTCCACGAGGTCTCGTCCCGTGATCATCTCCGTGACCGGATGCTCCACCTGCAACCGGGTATTCATTTCCATGAAATAAAAACGGCCGTTCGGTTCGGCGATGAATTCCACGGTGCCTGCCCCGACGTAGTTGACCGCCCGCGCGGCAGCAATGGCCGCAGCGCCCATGGCCTCGCGGCGTTCCGTCGTCATTCCGGGTGCGGGCGCTTCCTCGAGCACTTTTTGATGGCGGCGTTGCACGGAGCAATCGCGCTCGAACAGATGAATGCAGTTTCCGTGCATGTCGGCGAAGACCTGGATTTCGATATGCCGGGGCTTCTGCAAATATCGTTCGATCAGGACGCGATCATCGCCGAAGCTGGAGGCTGCCTCGCGTTTGCAGGAAGCGAGGGCCTCGTCGAACTCAGCGCTCTCGTTCACGATGCGCATCCCTTTGCCGCCTCCTCCCGCGCTCGCCTTGATCAGCACGGGATAGCCGATGGCATCCGCCTGCTGGCGGAGGAAGGCGGGATCCTGGTTATCGCCGTGGTAGCCGGGCACCAGCGGAACACCGGCGTCCTCCATGAGTGATTTGGCAGCCGACTTGCTGCCCATGGCGGCAATGGCCTCGGCGGGCGGGCCGACGAACAGGATGCCGGCGTCCCGACATGCGCGGGCAAAGGCTTCGTTCTCAGACAGGAAACCGTAGCCGGGATGAATGGCCTGGGCCCGAGTACGGTGGGCGGCTTCCAGGATGGCGTCGATGCGAAGATAGCTTTCACGTGGCTCTGGCCCCCCGATGCCTACCGCCATATCGCATGCGGCAACGTGGGGCGCGCGTGCATCGGCATCCGAGTACACCGCGACGGTACGGACACCCATGCGCCGCGCTGTGGCGGCGACCCGGCAAGCGATTTCACCGCGATTGGCAATCAAAAGAGTGTCGAACACGGCTGCTCCTGTTTACATGCGGAAGACGCCGAAGCGCGTCTCTTCGATGGGGGCGTTCAACGCGGCGGACAATGACAGCGCCAATACTTGCCGCGTGTCCGCTGGAGCGATGATCCCATCATCCCAGAGCCTGGCCGTCGCGTAATACGGGTGGCCTTCACGTTCATACTGCTCTCGGATGGGGCGTTTGAAGGCTTCTTCTTCCTCGGGGCTCCAGCTTCCGCCGCGCGCCTCGATGCCGTCGCGGCGTACGGTCGCCAGCACACTGGCGGCTTGTTCACCTCCCATGACCGAGATGCGAGCATTGGGCCACATGTACAACATGCGCGGGCCGAATGCGCGGCCGCACATGCCGTAGTTGCCGGCACCAAACGAGCCGCCAATGATGACGGTGAACTTCGGCACGGCCGCGGTCGATACGGCGGTGACCATCTTGGCGCCATGCCGGGCAATGCCTTCGTTCTCGTACTTGCGGCCCACCATGAAACCCGTGATGTTCTGAAGGAAGACAAGTGGGATGCGGCGCTGGCAGCAAAGTTCGATGAAGTGCGTCCCCTTCTGGGCGGCCTCGGAAAACAGAATGCCGTTGTTTGCAATGACGCCCACGGGCATGCCGTGCAGGTGAGCNAAACCGGTCACCAAAGTNGTGCCATACCGCGCCTTGAATTCGTCNAGTTCCGAGCCNTCCACNATGCGCGCAATGACTTCCCNCACGTCGTAGGGCTTGCGCGTGTCGACGGGGATGATGCCGTCCAGTTCCCTGGGGTCGTAAAGGGGCGGCCGCACTGGCTTCCGGACGAGTTGGGCGGGTTTGTTGCGGTTCAGCCGACTGACGGCTTCGCGTGCCAAGGCGAGTGCGTGCAAGTCATTGTTCGCGAGAGAGTCTGCCACGCCTGAAAGCCGGGTATGGACGTCGCCTCCGCCCAAATCCTCGGCGGTGACTTCTTCGCCTGTCGCGGCTTTTACCAATGGCGGACCGCCCAGGAAGATCGTGCCTTGGTTCTTCACGATGATGGAGACGTCGCTCATTGCGGGCACGTACGCCCCGCCCGCTGTGCAGGAGCCCATGACCACGGCGATCTGGGCGATGTCCTGTGCGGACATATTGGCCTGGTTGAAGAAGATCCGGCCAAAGTGGTCCCGGTCTGGGAAGACTTCGTCCTGGTTAGGCAGGTTGGCGCCGCCCGAATCCACTAGGTAGATGCAGGGCAGGCGGTTCTGCTGCGCGATCTCCTGCGCGCGCAGATGCTTTTTCACTGTCATGGGATAGTACGTGCCGCCCTTCACGGTCGCATCGTTGCAGACGATCATGCATTCCTGTCCGGATACTCGCCCGATGCCGGTGATGATGCCGGCCCCCGGGGCGGCATTGTCGTACATGTCGTAAGCGGCCAGGGGGGACAGTTCTAGGAAAGCCGAGCCCGGGTCGAGCAGGCGCTCGACGCGATCGCGCGGCAGCAGTTTTCCGCGCGAAAGGTGTTTTTCCCGGGCGTTGTCTCCCCCGCCCAGGGCGTTGCGTGCAAGCTTTTCGCGCAGATCTTCCACCAGCCTTCGCATGGACTCAGCGTTTTCCGAGAAGGCGGCCGACCGCGTATTTATAGTGGTTTCTATAACGGACATTGCACTCCCTGACAGTAAAAAGGGCACCGACTCAGCGGTGCCCAGGTAAGGCTCAGACCATTTCGAGGGCCATCGCGACAGCTTCGCCGCCCCCGATGCACAGCGAGGCCACTCCTCGCTTGCCACCGGTCTTGCGCAGGGCTCCCACCAACGTGGCGACCAGGCGTGCACCCGATGCGCCGATCGGGTGTCCGAGGGCGGTGGCGCCCCCATGGATGTTTACCTTGTCGTGTGGCAGGCTCAGCTCCTTCATGGCAGCCATCGTGACCGTGGCGAACGCTTCGTTAATTTCATACAGGTCAACCTGTTCGCTCGACCAGCCGGTCTTCTTCAGCAATTTCTGGATGGCTCCAACGGGTGCCGTGGTGAACCATTCCGGCTCATGGGCATGTTGGGTGTGGCCGACGATACGGGCAATGGGGGTGACGCCGAGTTCCTTCGCGGTGGATTCGCGCATGAGCACCATGGCGGCTGCGCCGTCCGATATGGACGACGAGTTGGCGGCTGTCACGGTGCCGTCCTTTTTGAATGCCGGCTTCAGCGTGGGAATCTTTTCGGGCATGGCCTTGAAGGGCGCTTCATCTTTGTCGATCACCGTGTCGCCCTTGCGTCCGGCGATTGTCACCGGAGCAATTTCCCAGGCGAAGCTGCCATCTTCGCTCGCGGCACGGGCGCGGCGAAGGGATTCAAGCGCGTAGGCGTCCTGTTCTTCGCGGGTGAAGCCGTACTTGCTCACGCATTCTTCGGCAAAGACCCCCATGGCGGTACCCCGCTGGTATGCATCTTCCAGACCGTCCAGGGCCATATGGTCGTAGACAGTGGAATGGCCATAGCGATAGCCTTGGCGGCCGCGCAGCAGTAGATAGGGGGCGTTGCTCATGCTCTCCTGACCGCCTGCAACGACGACCCGGGCGCTGCCGGCGAAGAGCAGGTCATGGCCAAACATGGCGGCCTTCAGGCCCGACCCGCACACCTTGTGGATGGTGGTGCAGGGGACGCCCTTGGGCAAGCCTGCGCCCAATGCTGCCTGGCGCGCAGGCGCTTGGCCCTGGCCGGCTTGCAGCACATTGCCCATGATGACCTCGTCTACAACGTCGGGCTGGATGCCCGCGCGCTCGACGGCTGCCTTGATAGCGACCGCGCCCAGTTGATGAGCCGCCAGTTCGGACAAGCTGCCCATCATGCCCCCCATGGGCGTGCGAGCAACGGAAACCAAAACGATAGGGTCAGACATGTAATGCTCCTGATTGTGTCGTAGAAGTGGCGCTTGCCGCCTCAAGCATGGCGGAGTTCGCAAGCAGGCGGCGCGTGGTTGCATAGGGGAAGATATCCACCATGCGGCCTTGCGCGACCTGCCCGCGGCATGCCTGCCACCATTGCGCGCTCAATAGATCGGCATGGTGCTTGAGAAATGCGGCGCGAACGCGTGGGTCGCCTAAAAGGAAATGTCGGAACTCTTCGGGAAAGACGTCGTTGGGATTCACCGGGTACCAGGGCTCGCTCGCGAGTTCGGCCTCCTCGTTGGGAGCAGGGGGAATCACGCGGAAGTTCATCTCCGTCATGTTCTGTATTTCGTCGTAATCATAGAATACGACCCGGCCCAAGCGGGTGACGCCGAAGTTCTTGTAAAGCATGTCGCCCGGGAAGATATTGGCGGCCGCAAGTTCCTTTATGGCGTCTCCATATCCCTTAATGGCGGCATCCAGCGCCGCGTCGTTGGCGCGTTGGACATAAAGGTTGAGAGGGGTCATGCGTCGTTCGATGTAGACATGCCGCAGCACGATGCGGTCGCCGTCCTCTTCGAGCAGGCTCGGGACTTCCTTGCGCAGTTCAGCGAGCAGGGTATCCGAGAATCGGGCGCGCGGCAGTGCCACCTGCGAGTATTCCCACGTGTCGGCCATGCGACCTACCCGATCATGCTTTTTGACCAGCAGATACTTGCGGCGCACAGTGTCATGGGTCATGCCGGGTTTGTTGATCCGATCGCGAATCAATTTGAACACGTAGGGGTAGGACGGCAAGGTGAACACCAGCATCACGAGGCCGTGTATGCCCGGTGCGACGTCGAACTTGTCATGCGAATGAGCGAGGTGGTGCAGGAAGTCTCTGTAGAAGAGAGTCTTTCCTTGTTTCTGGAGGCCGATGGTCGTGTAAAGCTCCGCCTTGGGCTTGCGCGGCATGAGACTCGAGAGGAAGTTCACATAGGCGGCTGGGGTCTCCATGTCGACTAGAAAGTAGGCGCGGGTGAAACTGAACAGCGTACTTAGGTCGTTCTCGCCCATCAGCAGGGCATCGACATAGATGTGGCCCGACGGGCGGCGAAGTAACGCCAGTGCAAAAGGGTGGGTCGTGCCGTGGTTGATGAAGCGGCCCACTGCATAGGCACCCTTGTTCCGGAAGAACAGTGTGTTGAGNACNTGGACCTGGCAATCCGGTGCGAGACGGCANGGGGTGTCATTGGGCAGCAGNGCCCGCAGGGCATGGACGGCTTTCCGTGCCACCAGTCGGGCNTCACGCGGCAGGTCCTCCATCGGGGCCGCCAGGCCAAAGCCAGCCAGCATGTCCGTTATCGATGCTTCAAGTCCCTGTGCCAGCGGGTAATAGACCCGGAAGGCAGGCACATGGCTGCCTAAATAGTCTGTGGCGACGGCCGGCCGCACGAAGAGACAGTTGTTGTGATAGTAGTCGCGATGCAAGAGGCGGCAGGATACCGAATTGAAGAAGGTTTCCGCGCATTCCGGCTGGCGGTGGTCGGCAAGCAGGCTGACATACTCGGTCTTTACGGCTTGCCAGAATGCTTCGATTTCCGGGGGCAGGGGCGAGAAATCACCGGTTTCGGCCGGGGCTTGCCCGCGCAGGTCTGCGCCCACTCGGGCAACGCATTCCCTTACGCGCGTGTCGTAATATTCAATGCGCTCGGTGGAGAGTTGCTGCATGTGCCGCCAGTTTCCCGACTCGAACAATGTCTTTGCCCGCTGCGCGCTATAACGGAACAGTGAGTAATGCCGGTTGAACCCTTCCAGAATCGCTGCCGCGACTTGCCGGGGCGAACGGCCCGCAGGCGCGGGTCGTTCTATCTTGCGGTGGTCTGAGTCCTGGGCCATGCCTTGATACACGTATTCAGCGTGTCTCGTCGAAGAGTTCGCGGCCGATCAGCATGCGGCGGATCTCGCTTGTTCCGGCGCCGATTTCGTAGAGCTTGGCGTCGCGCCACAGGCGGCCTGTCGGATAGTCGTTGATATAGCCGTTTCCACCGAGAATCTGGATGCCGTCGCCGGCCATGCGGGTCGCGTTCTCTGCACAGTAGAGTATCACTGCAGCGCAATCCTTACGGACCTGGCGCACATGCGAGCTCCCCAGGGAATCTAGGTTCTTGCCGACTGCATAACTGAACGCCCGGCTTGCCTGCAGGGTGGTGTACATGTCGGCGACCTTGCCTTGGATGAGCTGGAATTCGCCGATGGGTCGGCCGAATTGCTCGCGCTCATGGATATAAGGGACGACCACGTCCATGACTGCCTGCATGATCCCCAGCGGGCCTCCCGCCAGTACGGCTCGCTCGTAATCCAGGCCACTCATCAAGACTTTCGCACCGCCATTGACTTGTCCCAGTACGTTTTCTTCCGGTACCTCGCAATCCTGAAAAACCAGTTCACCCGTGTGGCTTCCTCGCATTCCCAATTTGTCCAGTTTCTGGGCCACCGAGAACCCCTTGAATCCTTTTTCGACAATGAAGGCAGTGATGCCGCGCTGGCGGGCTTCCGGGTCGGTCTTTGCATAGACGACCAGTGTGTCGGCATCGGGACCATTGGTGATCCACATCTTGGTGCCGTTCAAGATGTAGCGGTCACCCTTCTTTTCTGCGCGAAGCTTCATGCTGACGACGTCGGACCCCGCAGCGGGTTCGCTCATGGCCAGTGCCCCGACATGTTCGCCACTAATCAGGCGGGGCAGGTAGCGACGTTTTTGTTCCTCGGTGCCATTGCGATGGATCTGGTTCACGCACAGGTTCGAATGGGCGCCATAGGAAAGGCCCACGGACGCGCTGGCGCGAGAGATTTCCTCCATGGCCACCATATGGGCGAGATACCCCATGTTCGTGCCGCCATACGCTTCGCCGACCGTCATGCCGAGAACGCCCAGCTCCCCGAACTTGCGCCANAGATCCATGGGGAACTGGTCACTNTGATCGACCTCGGCTGCGCGCGGCGCGATNTCNGCNCGTGCGAACTCGCGCACTGCATCGCGCAACATGTCCACGTCGGAGCCCAAGTCGAAATTGAGGCCGGGAAGGTTCATCGCGCTGTCTCCATGGTCTAGTTTTGTCGCGCTCAATTTATGACGTTTACGTAAACGTCAATATAGGGGTTTTTTCGAGTAATGATACCGCCGTTGGTATCAGGAGGCCCGGGTTTGCTCCAGTAGGTGACGGCAATGGCTGAGTTGCTCTCCGATTTCCTTCAGTGTCTGGTCCAGGTCCTGGCGCTGCTGCTCCAGCGTAATGCGGTGCTTCTCCAGCATTTGGATGTAGTGCTGGAGTTGNGCNTCGGTATTGTGGGGAGCGGCNTCGTACATATTGATGAGATCCAGGATTTCNGAGAGCTGGAATCCCATGCGTTTTCCGCGNAATGCCAGCTTGAGCCGCGTGCGGTCGCGGGGNGAGTAGACGCGATTGCGACCATCGCGCTCCGGGCTCACGATGCCTTGGTCTTCGTAGAACCGGATGGTGCGAGGCGTAATTCCGAACTCCTTGGCGAGCTCGGATATCGTCCAGGTTTTCTGGTTCATGGTTGTGCTGGCAGTTTACGTTAACGTAACATGATGCCATAAGGCAGGGCGGGGGCAAACTCGCCTCATAAACGATGGAGAACTGAATGAATCCCAATGAGCAGCGGCTTGAATATCCCTTTGGCGACACCTTGGCGCCCGCAGGAGAAGTAATGGAGGTGGCCGAAGGCCTACGCTGGATACGGATGCCCTTGCCGTTCGCTCTGGACCACATCAATCTGTGGCTGATCCGCGACCAGATCGATGGTCGGGAGGGGTGGACCTTGGTGGATTGTGGTGTGGCTCGACCCGAGGTCAAGGAGCTATGGGAGCAACTGTTCACCAACGCCCTCGAAGGGCTGCCAATACTGCGGGTAGTCGTCACGCATATGCACCCCGATCACGTGGGTCTGGCCGGCTGGCTGTGTGAACGCTGGAATGCCCCGTTGTGGATGACGGCCACGGATTATTTCGTGGCACGTCTGTGGTCGCAGCCGGCTCAGGGGGATCGGGCCGGTGGCGGGCTGAACGGGAGTTCAGCGGCGGCGCATTTTTCTCGGCACGGCTTGCAGGACCCTGAGTCCCTCGACAAGATTCGCCAGCGCGCAGGCTACTATCCCAGCCTGGTGGTACCGGTGCCGACAAGCTACCGTCGCATCATGCATGGTGACCGGTTCAAGATCGGTGGGCGCGATTGGCAGGTGATCACGGGCCACGGCCATGCGCCGGAGCACGCTTCTTTGTATTGCGATGATCTGCGTGTCCTGATTTCCGGCGACATGGTATTGCCGCGCATATCGACGAACGTAAGTGTGGTCGACTTGGAGCCCGAGGCCAATCCCTTGCCGCTGTACCTCAACTCATTGAAGCGGTTCGACGATTTGCCTGAAGACACCTTGATCCTGCCTTCGCATGGCAAGCCATTTCGCGGTCTGCACGAACGCATTTCGCAACAGCATGCGCACCATGCCGAGCGGCTGGCGGAAGTACTCGAGGCGTGCGCAGTGCCATTGTCGGCGTCCGACGTGGTGCCCGTCCTCTTCAAACGCAAGCTAGACCTGCACCAGCTCACCTTTGCAATGGGTGAGGCATTGGCCCATTTGCATGCCTTGTATTTCGAAGGAAAGCTCAAGCGCGCGATGGGGGACGACGGCGTTTACCGTTTCCAACAGGCGTGAGCGCGGCGGCCGGTATCAGCGGTCGGTGGTCAGGAGTTTGAGCGCCAGACCAATGAATACCAGGCCGGCCAAGCGATTCAGCCAGATCTGCACCCCGGGAGATCGCTGCAGGCGTTCGCCGATGGCGCCCGCGAAGATCGCGATCAGGGTGAACACCAGTAGCGCCGCCAACATGAACAGTACACCAAGCATCAGCATCTGCAGGCCGACCGAGCCTCGAGCCGGTGAAGCAAACTGGGGCAGGAATGCAAGGAAGAAGATGCTGACTTTGGGGTTCGTCAGGCTCATGATGATGCCGCGTCGGTAGAGTTGCGACCCGGTCTGACGGGGCGATCGCCCAACATTGGTCCCGGATGCGCCGGCGCGAAGCGCCCCCCAAGCCAGATACAGCAAATACGCTGCGCCGGCGAGCTTCACCACCAGGAACGCTGTCTCGGAGGCCGCAAATACGGCGGCGAGCCCGGCCGCCACGGCCACGGTGTGTCCCAATACCCCTGTGCACAAGCCCAGCACCACCGACAGCCCAGCGGAACGCCCCCACAAGACAGACTGTGTCAGGACAAAAAGATTGTCGGGCCCGGGTGAGAGAGCCAGCAGGACGGCAATTCCGAAGAAGGATAGGGCGATTTCAGGAGTGAGCATGGAGTTTCCTGCCAGGCAGCGATGTTGTGAGGGCCTTCCGCGATTTTCGCACGCAGGGTGATAAGCTTTCGACTATCAAAAGAGCTCGAGGCGATATGGCTGATTTGAACCCTGCAAACGAAACCGCATCTGCACTGAATCTCGCGGATGACCCGAAATCCCTCGCTGTGGGCGGCCAGTCGCAGCGTCTGGACACCCAGCTTCAGCACACCGGGCTGGCGGCCTTCGATCCCGTGACGGGCGCGGCGCCCGTGGCGCTGCCATCGATGCGGACCAGCACGGTCCGTTTCCGTGACTTGGATGCACTCGACGCCGCATACGCTTCCCGGAAGCGCGGCGAACGNGGNGTGACGTACGGGCGCATGGGNATGGATACCCACATGGCGCTGGAAGAAGTGTTTTGCCGGCTNGAGGGGGGCCAGCGCGCATTCCTGGCGTCGTCCGGCTTGGGTGCCATCACACTGAGCATGATGACCTTCCTTGGCGCGGGCGATCACGTATTGATTGCAGATTGCGCCTACGGACCCGTTCGTACCCT
>Ga0065721_10050519_pt1 | contig 19561 bp, 13 predicted proteins | sample Mesricmetagenome_FD_59108 | JGI IMG/M metagenome (GOLD analysis project Ga0065721, IMG submission 59108) | Mesophilic microbial community from rice straw/compost enrichment Sample: eDNA_1 v2 (version 2) | ecosystem: Engineered > Solid waste > Grass > Composting > Bioreactor | place: USA: Davis... | reverse complement strand
GCAGGTACGCGGTATCTCTGTCAACAGGGACAAAACGGCTCATCGGCTCGAAACCTCGGCAGGACTGCGGCCATTGTCCAGGATGTCAGCAGCGCCCCAGATGTACCGAGAAGTCCGACAGCCTCCTAGAATCACCAGCCCCTATTTTCCAATCCGGCAAAACCATGAACATGCTCGTCCATCGCCCGCTGGGCGCCCAGGTGCTGCAGGCCCGACTCGGCAACGCCGGTGACCCGTTTTATTGCAGCCCGCTGGCGGAGCGTTTCGAGGGCCCGGCGCGTGGTGGCGTGCCGGTGCTGTTCCCGCAGTTCGCGGAATATGGGCCGCTGCTCAAGCATGGATTTGCCCGCAACCGGGACTGGACGCTGCTGGAGCACGGCGCCGATGGAGCACGGGAGCGTCTTCACTATGTGCTGGAAATCACACCGGAAGATTTTGCGGGCTGGCCCCATGCCGCGCGGCTGGAACTGGAAGTGCTGGCGCGTGAATCCCGCATCGATTTCAGCTTCACCGTGCTGAACACCGGCCACGACGAATTCAGCTTCACCGGCGGGCTGCATCCGTATTTCGCGGTGGACGATCTATTGCAGGTCCGCGTGGAAGGACTGCAGGGCCTGGCGGCCTCCGACCGCTATCAGCCCGGATTCACGCGGCAGGACGAATCGGTGCTGCGGTTCGGCGAGGCGATATTCGAGCGCCTGTATGACGGCTGCCCGGCCTTGACGCTGAGCGACGGCGCCCGGCGCATCCGGCTGTCGGCTTCGGGTTTCGACCAGTGGATGGTTTGGAACCCGGGGCGGGAAGAGGCTACGAAACTGAAAGACCTGCCGGACGGGGATTGGCGAAAATTCATTTGCATCGAGCCGGTGTGTGCAGGGAGGCCAGTAATAATAGGCGTTGGAAAAAAGTTTTCAGGGGCGATGGAAATTCAGATGAATGCTTAACGTTTACAAATCACCGCCCTTGGCGGTGCCGAAGGGTGGGTTGCTCAGGACCACCTGGCTCACATGGGAGGGAAATGCCAAGCACGGCGCACAACGGCGCCGGGAAGAAACAAGATCAGGCGGAGAACCAGTCGGTCCAGCGCAAGCCGGGAATGGCGCTGAAGTCGCGCGCATTGCGGGTCACGAGCGTAAGGCCCTGGGCCATCGCGATGGCGGCAATCTGGCCGTCCACCACAGGTAAGGCCCGGCCGGCACGTACCAGGTCGGCACGCAATTCGGCATGGATACGTGCCGCGCCTGCGTCGTAGGGCAACACCGGCAGGTCAGCAACCACCTCCTGCAGATAGCGGCCGATGGCGTCCTTGCGTTGTCCTTCCGGCATCCGCAGCCACCCGTAACGCAACTCGTGCCAGACCGGTGCCGCGTCACCATCGATGACAAGCTGTTTGCCAAACGGCGCGCTGAGCGAACCGCCTCACGCCGGCGAAGACCTCAACCCATAAGCCTTGCCGTCGATGAACAGGTACTCGGCGCGCAGCACCGGGTCGCCCTTTTCCTCGGCGAAGGTGAAGCCCAGCACGCCCACGTTCGCGTCGCGCTTGATGGGCTCGATCTGCCAGGCCTGCATGCGCGTCAGCGGCGCGAGCTCCACGGTCCAGCGCTTGTCCTTGCGGCTGGGCAGCTTGGCGTTGGCCAGCAGCGCCGGGCCGTCCACGTTGGCGCTCTGGGCCGGCAGCGGGCGCTGGCGCAGGTCGGCCGGCAGGGCCAGCGTCGGGGGCAGCTCCAGCACCAGCTCGGCGTGCGGGTTGCGCCAGCGCACCTCGCGCGCCGCGCCTTCCAGGTAGATCGGGCGGCTCTGGTCGAAGCTGCTCCAGCCGTGGTGGGCGCGCGCCGTGGGCAGCAGCGCCACCGCGCCGGAGGCCAGCAGCAGTCGTCTCTTCAGGTCCATCTTCGGGCTCCTTTCCCGGTTAGGCATAGGCGATCCAGCGACCGCAGATGATCACCGCCAACCACAGCCCCAGCGACAGCGCGGTCTGTGCCCGCGCCACGCCATCCAGCCGCTCGACGCCGCCGCGCCAGTGGAACAGCACGGCATTGAGCCCGGCGGCCAGCAGCAGGCCCAGCTTGGCCACGAAGTAAGGGTTGGCGAACAGTTCCCCGGGCTGGCTGCCGAACATCAGCAACCCGCTGGCCGCCGCCAGCGCGAATCCCCCCAGGGAGACGCGCAGCGCCAACCGCGCCAGCGCCGGCGCCGGCAGTTCGCGCCCCGCGCCCCAGGCGCGCAGCTCGAACACCACCAGGCTGCCCAACAGCAGCGCGATGCCCGTGATGTGCGTCGCCTCCAGCGCCGGGTAAGCCCAGGGATGGCCGGTGATCCAGGCCAGGGCGGCGGGGGGTTCGAGGGTGGTGAGGCTGGGCATGCGCTGACCATATAGGAACAGGCGGGGCGCCGGACAACGCCCTCAACCCTGCCAGCCGCGGCTCATCCCACCAGCCCCGCCTCCCGCACCCCGCACACCTCCCCGGTGTGCGCCGCCTCGTAGCCCGGCAGCGCCGCCACCCGCGACCGGTAGGGCACCGAGCGCATCAGCGCCAGCAGCGACCGCAGGTCCGGCCGGCCCTCATCGGCCGCATTGAAGGCCAGGAAGTAGCGCTCGCGCAGCAGCGGGATGAAATACAGGCCGAAGCGCTGCGCGGCCGTCTGCACCCCGAGCCCCACGTCGGCCATGCCGCTGGCGATGTAGGCCGCCACGGCCGCGTGCGTGAACTCGGCGTTGTCGAAGCCGTTGACCTGCCGCGGCGCCAGGCCGTGGCGCGCCAGCAGCAGCTCGGTCAGCAAGCGCGTGCCCGAGCCCGCGGGCCGGTTCACGAAGCGCAGGTCCGGCCGTTTCAGGTCCTCGATGCCGCCGATGCGGCGCGGATTGCCCGGCGCCGCAAACAGCCCCTGCGTGCGCACCGCCAGGTGCACGAGCCGATGCTTCTCCGGCTGCAGCCATGAGCGGTAGCGCTCGGCCGCGGCGGCCTCGAACTCGCCGATGGGCACGTGGAAGCCCGCCAGCTCGCATTCGCCGTGCGCCAGCGCCGCCACGGACTCGAAGCTGTTGCGGTAGCGCAGGTCCAGCGGCAGCTGCTGCGCCTGCAGTTCCTCCAGCAACGCCGCCACCGCGAAACCGTGGCTGGCATGCAGGCGCAGCACCCGCGGCGGCGCGGGCAGCGTGCGCTCCAGCTCGCCCTCCAGCTCCGAGGCCAGCGACTGCAGCAGCGGCGACAGCCGTGCCGCGACGCGCTTGTCGGCCCAGATGAGCTTCTCGGCCAGCGGCGTGAGCGTGGAGCCCCGCCCGCGCCCGGCCACCAGCAGCGGCTGGCCGAACAGCGCTTCCGCCTGCTTGATCTGCCCCCAGGCGTTGCGGTAGCTCAGGCCCAGCGCGCGCGCGGCCTCGGCAATGGCCCCCGTCTCGGCAATGGCGGCCAGCAGCGCGATCAGCGCCGTGGTGTCCGCTTGCGGCGCGGTGCCATCCAGGCGCTCCAGTTCCCAGCGGGGCGTGATGCGGATACGGAACATCTGGCAAGCCTTTGCATATTTGAGCCAGGCCCGGGGGCTATCGTCCCGCCCAAGCCGAAGCAAGTTTCGGTCGATTCAAACATATGGCAGCCCCGACATAGCCCGCGAGGAGACCTTGATGAACAGCGTGATACCGATCCGACCGCTGCAGGCCGACGCCCCACGCCGAGGCCAGCGCACGCAGCGCGAACGGCCCGTGACGGCCACGGCCCTGGCCGACGTGGAAGCCGCCACCGCGCACCTGGTGCTGCGCCGCGACCTGCTGATCGAGCACCTGCATGCGCTCAACGACCGCTTCGGCCAGCTGCGCACCGACCACCTGGCGGCGCTGGCACAGCGCTTCAGGCTGTCGCAGACGGAGGTGTTCGAGGTCGCGAGCTTCTATCACCACTTCGACATCGTTCGGGAGGACGCGCAGGGCGCTTATCCCGCGCCGCCGCGGCTCACCGTGCGCGTGTGCGAGAGCCTGAGCTGCAGCCTGGCCGGCTCCGCCGAGCTGCTGGAGCGCCTGCCGCAACTGCTGGACGCCGATGTGCGCGTGATCCCGGCGCCCTGCGTGGGGCGCTGCGAGCAGGCACCGGTGGCGGTGGTGCACCAACACCCGCTGCCGCAAGCGACGGTGGAGCAGGTGGTGCAGGCCGTGCAGCAAGGCGCCACGCGCCACGCGCCGGAGCCTTATGCCGACCTGGCGGACTACCGCGCCGCCGGCGGCTACCGGCTGCTGGAGGCCTGCCGCCGCGGCGAGCGCGACGTCGAAAGCGTGATCGCCACGCTGGAGGACGCCGGGCTGCGCGGCCTGGGCGGCGCGGGCTTCCCAGCCGGGCGCAAGTGGCGCCTGGTGCGCCAGGCACCGGCGCCGCGCCTGATGGCGGTGAACATCGACGAGGGCGAGCCCGGCACCTTCAAGGACCGCTACTACCTGGAGCGCGATCCGCACCGCTTCCTGGAGGGCGCGCTGATCGCGGCCTGGGCCGTGGGCGTCTCGGCCATCTACATCTACCTGCGCGACGAGTACCACGGCTGCCGCGCGATCCTGGAGGCCGAGCTGGAGAAGCTGCGGGCCGCGCCGCCGGAGGGCGGGCTGCCCGCCATCGAGCTGCGCCGCGGCGCGGGCGCGTACATCTGCGGCGAGGAGTCCGCGATGATCGAATCCATCGAGGGCAAGCGCGGCATGCCGCGGCTGCGCCCGCCCTACGTGGCGCAAGTGGGCCTGTTCGGCCGGCCCACGCTGGAGCACAACTTCGAGACGCTGTACTGGGTGCGCGACCTCGTCGAGCGCGGCCCGCAATGGTTCGCCAGCCAGGGCCGCCACGGGCGCAAGGGCCTGCGCAGCTTCTCGGTCTCGGGCCGGGTGGCGAAACCCGGCGTGCACCTGGCGCCGGCGGGCATCACGCTGCGCGAGCTGGTGGACGAGTATTGCGGCGGCATGCTCCCCGGCCATGAGCTCTATGCCTACCTGCCCGGCGGGGCCTCGGGCGGCATCCTGCCGGCGCGGCTGGCGGACGTGCCGCTGGACTTCGACACGCTGCAGCCGCACGGCTGCTTCATCGGCTCGGCGGCGGTGATGGTGCTGTCCCAGCACGATCGCGTGGTGGATGCCGCGCGCAACCTCATGCACTTCTTCGCCGAGGAAAGCTGCGGCCAGTGCACGCCCTGCCGCAGCGGCACGGCCAAGATCGCCACGCTCATCGCCAGCGACCAGTGGGACAAGCCGCTGCTGGCGGAGCTGTCGCAAGTGATGCGCGACGCCTCCATCTGCGGCCTGGGCCAGGCCGCCCCCAACCCCGTGGATTGCGTCATCAACTACTTTCCCCAGGAGCTGCAGCCATGAACGCGCGCATCCCGAACCTGAATGCTGAAACCATCGAGCTGCAGCTCGACGGCCGCGCCGTCAAGGCGCTGCCGGGCGAGACGCTGTGGGAGGTCGCGCTGCGCGAGGGCGTGGAGATTCCGCACCTGTGCCACACCGACGGCCTGCGCCCCGTGGGCAACTGCCGCGCATGCGTGGTGGAGGTGGAGGGCGAGCGCGCCCTGAGCGCCTCCTGCTGCCGCGCCGCGGCGCCGGGCATGAAGGTGCAGATCGACAGCCCGCGCGCGGTCAAGGCGCGCTCGATGGTGCTGGAGCTGCTGGTGAGCGACGCCGGCAGCACCGACGAGTACACGAAGGAGTCCGAGCTGACGCAGTGGGCGCGGGCGCTGGAGGTGCCGCGCGGGCGGCTGCCGCAGCGCGAGCGCGGCGCCTACGCGGCGCCGGACCTCAGCCACCCGGCCATCGCCGTGAACCTGGACGCCTGCATCCAGTGCACGCGCTGCCTGCGCGCGTGCCGCGAGGAGCAGGGCAACGACGTGATCGGCCTGGCGCTGCGCGGCTCGGCCGAGCGCATCGTGTTCGACGCGGGCGACCCGCTGGGCCAGTCCAGCTGCGTGGCCTGCGGCGAGTGCGTGCAGGCCTGCCCCACGGGCGCGCTCATGCCCGCGCGCGGCGCGGGGCTGGCGGAGATCACCAAGCGGGTGGACTCGGTGTGCCCCTACTGCGGCGTGGGCTGCCAGCTGACCTGGAACGTCGGCCCGGACGGCGAGGGCGGCGAGCGCATCCACACCGTCACCGGCCGCGACGGCCCGGCCAACCACGGGCGGCTGTGCGTCAAGGGGCGCTTCGGCTTCGACTACATCCACAACCCCAAGCGGCTGCAGGTGCCGCTGGTACGCCGCGAGGGCGTGCCCAAGGACCCGGCCGACATCGAGGCCGTCAAGTCCGGCGCCAAGCCGCTGCAGGCGCTGTTCCGCGAAGCGAGCTGGGAGGAGGCGCTGGCGCTGGCGGCGCAGGGCTTCCGGCGCATCCGCGACGCGGCGGCGCCGGGCTTCGAGTCGCCGCTGGCGGGCTTCGGCTCGGCCAAGGGCAGCAACGAGGAGGCCTACCTGTTCCAGAAGCTCGTGCGCCAGGTGTTGCACAGCGCGCACGTGGACCACTGCACGCGGCTGTGCCATGCCAGCTCGGTGGCGGCGCTGTTGGAGGGCATCGGCTCCGGCGCGGTGAGCAACCCGGTGGCCGACGTGGCGCAGGCGGAAGTGATCTTCCTCATCGGCGCCAACCCCACGGTGAACCACCCGGTGGCGGCGAGCTTCATCAAGAACGCTGTCGATGCGGGCGCAACGCTCATCGTCGCCGACCCGCGCCGCCAGCAGCTCTCGCGCCGCGCCAAGTGGCACCTGCAGTTCCGCCCCGACACCGACGTGGCGCTGCTCAACGGGCTGCTGCACGTGATCGTGGCCGAGGGCCTGGTGGACGAGGCCTTCATCGGCGCGCGCGTCAACGGCTTCGAGCAGCTGAAGGCCTCGGTGGCCGAGGCCACGCCCGAGCGCATGGCCGAGATCTGCGGCATCCCGGCCGAGACGATCCGCGAGGTGGCGCGCGCCTTCGCCACGACGCGCAGCGCCATGATCCTGTGGGGCATGGGCGTGAGCCAGCACGTGCACGGCACCGACAACGCGCGCGCGCTGATCGCGCTGGCGCTGATCACGGGCCAGATCGGGCGCCCCGGCACCGGGCTGCACCCGCTGCGCGGCCAGAACAACGTGCAGGGCGCCAGCGACGCGGGCCTGATCCCGATGATGCTGCCCAACTACCAGCGCGTGAGCGAGGCGGCCGTGAGGCAGCAGTTCGAGGCGCTGTGGGGCAGCGAGATCGACGCGCGGCCGGGCATGACGGTGGTGGAGATCATGCACGCGGCGCACGAGGGCCGCATCCGCGGCCTGTTCGTGGAGGGCGAGAACCCGGCCATGAGCGACCCGGACCTGAACTTCGCGCGCCAGGCGCTGGCGGAGCTGCAGCACCTGGTGGTGCAGGACATCTTCGCCACCGAGACCGCGCTGCTGGCCGACGTGGTGCTGCCGGCCTCGGCGCAGCCGGAGAAGTGGGGCACCTACACCAACACCGACCGGCTGATCCAGATCGGCCGCCCCGCGCTCTCCCCGCCGGGGCAGGCGATGCAGGACCTGTGGGTGATCGAGCAGATCGGCCGCCGCCTGGGCGCCGACTGGAACTACTGGCGCCCCGAGGACGGCGACGGGCGGGAGTCCGCGGAGGCGCCGGTGGCGCGCGTGTACGAGGAGATGCGCGCCGTGATGGCGCCGCTGGCCGGCGTGCCCTGGAGCCGCCTGGTGCGCGAGGACGCGGTGGTCACGCCCGCACCCGCCGAGGACGCGCCGGGACAGAGCGTGGTGTTCGTGGACAGCTTCCCCATGCCCGATGGCTGCGCGCGGCTCGTGCCCACGCAGTTCCGCCCCGGCGCGGAGCGCACCGACGCCGACTATCCCTTCGTGCTGACCACCGGGCGCGTGCTGGAGCACTGGCACACGGGCGCGATGACGCGCCACGCCAGCATGCTCGACGCCATCACGCCCGAGGCGCTGGTGAGCCTGCATCCGCTGGACGCGGCGGCGCTGGGGGTGGCCGACGGCGCCAGCGTCAGGCTGGAAACGCACCATGGCGGTGTGGTTGCGCGCGCAAGCGTCACGGACCAGGTCCAGCGCGGCCAGCTCTTCATCCCCTTCGCGTTCTGGGAGGCCGCGGCCAACACGCTCACGGGCGACGCGCTCGATGCGGTGGCAAAGATCCCGGGCTTCAAGGTGACGGCGGCACGCTTGTTGCCTCAGTGACATTCGTCACGAAAGCCCCGGCCGCCCAGCGCCCGGGGCTCAACTGCATCTACTTACGCCTCCCAAGATGCCGTAACGCGCGCTGCAGCATCGCGTGGCATTGTTCGGTCCGTGCCGCTCACGTGCTTCTTCGTGGGCAAGCGCAATCCCTGTAGACCCTGAGCACAGAAGGCGCCCGACATAAGCGCCCGCCAGGTCCGCTTGTGCCCAAGTCCGGGTATGCACGCTTTGGCGTGCATGCCGGGGCGAGCCATTGACTGACCGATGAAACTCACGACCCAAAGAAAGCTTTTGGCAATTGCCATCGCGTGCACCGCCCTTCTTGGTGCATGCGGCGGAGGCGAAGACCTCCAGAATGAAACTGCTGCGCAGACCGAGGTTGCGACTTCATTGGCCAGCGCTGAGAGAGAAACCGCTGCGGGTTTGACGACGGCCGCCACGGTGGATACTTCCGGCCGTTATGGTCCTGACGATTTCGTGGGCGACGACGCTCCGCAACTGGACCCGCTGACTTTCGTGCGTGAAATGGCCGCTGAAAATGGCCCGCTGTCCGCGTCGCTCGCGGCCGGTGGCGTGACCAAGTGGAATCCGGGCCATTACGTCGAATTCGGTTCGAAAGCCGGTGATTTCGTCATCGATGCCGGCCTGAATGAGACCGCCAATATGCCTTTCGTGAAGGGCATCATGGTGCGTGCCAGCTGGTGGCAGATGGAAAAGGGCAAGGGTCAATACGACTTCTCGCGCGTGGACCGGTACCTGGGCAAGGCCAAGGCCAAGGGCAAGCGCCTGTTCTTGACCATCGGCACCAAGACCTTCGACGGCGACAAGGCCGTGCCCGACTACCTGCGCACGGCGCAGTACGGCGGCGGCGCCTTCCGCATCGGCACCATCCGGGGCACCTACGGCGAGAACGCGTCGCTGCACAACGACGCCACGCGTGACCGCCTGATCGCCCTGATCCAGGCCCTGGGCAAGCGCTACAACCGCGACAACAACTTCGAAGGCATCACCTTCAACGAGACGGCCTTCGGCATGATGGTCAAGCCGCTGTCCGACGCGCAGAAGGTGAAATTCTTCTCCAACCTGGCGAAAGTCGATGCGGCGGCGCGCGCGGCTTTCCCCAACAGCGTGGTAATTCAGTTCATCAATTACCCGTCCAATCTCGTGCCGCCGCTGTTTACCGCCATGAAGGCCAATGGCGTGGGCATGGGTGGTCCGGACGTTTTCATCAACGATCCGAACCTGGAGAAATCCGCTTATCGCTTCAATGCCGAAGCCAAGGGCATTGTGCCCATTGGCATGAAGGTGGAATCCGATTCCTATGAAGCGGTCCGGCACGGCGGCCCGTATACCAAAGTGGATGTGCGCAAGATCTACTCCTTCGCACGCGATCGACTGCACAGCAATTACGTCTTCTGGTATCGGCATACGGCCAAGCACAATCCCTGGAACGACGTGCTGCGCATGTTCAAGGGCGAGGCATTCCCCACGAACAGCGCCGGCGGCCTGAATGCGGCTTGCCCGACGAAATTCGCGTCCTGCGCGCCCAAGCTCTAAACCAAAAACCATCACCCTCCTTGAACGGGCCGGCACTGCCGGCCTTTTTTTTGCCTGTCCACCCCGTGCCCGGCTCCAGGCCTTGCCGCAGGACTTGCGGCAGCCGCTACCGGGCCTAGGCGGGCCTCGCGCGCCGCGCATGCAGGCCCCTACGCGCGGCGCGCGGCAAGCCGCGGCGGCGGCATCCACGCCGCTCCATGGCGGCCGGGCCTGTTTCGCCGCAAGGCTTCAGCTCCACACAACGGTTGCACGCACAACGTCATGCGATCCGCATCCATCGTCGCCCCCGCATGCAGCACTGCCAGGGCGCCCCAATGGCGTGCGCCCGGCAAGCGCTTTCGTGAGTCCTCACCTCCATGCAATCCGACCGCTTGCAGCGTCCGGCCACGGACGCGAAGCGGACCTGAACCGGCCTGGGCCGGCCTGCACCGGACCTGGAACACCGCCGACAACGCTTGCGGCAGCACATGCCGCACCCCCGTAAAACCCTCCATAGACCGCCGACGGGCTATGTCATAGGCAACGAAGCTGTAACGCAGCGTGACGTCGGCGGCGTTGGTCAATCCCCTTTCAGGGCGCTTTCGCAACGGTGGCCATGGCAAGTTGTACCCATACATGACAATGGTTCTCATTCGCCTGCCCCATGGTGTGAACGACATGAGCCTGCCTTCCGAACCCGCCACCTCGCTTGCCGCCACCGTCCCAGGGCCCGAAGGGGACCTGGCAGCACTGGCGCAGGCGCTCATCACTTCGCGCCAGAGCGTGCTGCCCAAGCGGCTGGCCGAGCCGGGCCCCGACGCCCAGCAGTTGCAGCGGCTGCTGCTGGCGGCCGCGGCGGCGCCGGACCATGGCGAGCTGCGGCCATGGCGCTTCGTCATCGTGCCGGCGGCCAAGCGCGTGCTGCTGGCCGACATGTTCGAAGCCGCGCTGCTGGACCGCGACGCCCGGGCCACGGCGATCGAGCGCGAGGCCGCGCGCGAGAAAGCGCACCGGGCGCCGCTGCTGATGCTGGCGGTCGCCAAGCTGGGGCCGGCGCAGCCCGACATGCCGGCGCCGGAGCGGCTGGTGTCGCTGGGCGCGGCGCTGCAGAACCTGCTGCTGCTGGCGCACGCCATGGGTTTTGGTGCCGGGCTCACCAGCGGACAGGCGATGCAGTCGCCACGGTTGCGCACGCTGTTCAGCCTGCTGCCGGGTGAAGAGGCGGTGTGCTTCGTCAGCGTGGGCAGCGTGACGCAGCGCAAGCCGATGCGCCCGCGCCCCAGTCCGCACGAGATCGCCAGCGAGCTGTAAAGGCGCGGGACGGAGGCCGGTTCGGCCGCGGCCGGGCGTTCAGCGCGCAGCGCAGCGAATCCGCCGCGACGCCCTTACGCGTCGCAAGGCCACAGCCGGTGCAGCAGCTCGTGAGCCCAGTCCGGCAGCGTCGCGCCGGGCGCGTCCGCCAACCAGGCTTCCACCTGCTCGTAGTCGTCGCCTTCGATCACGGCCTCGTGCGCCAGTTCGCCCTGACCACGCACGCTGAACTTCAGCCATCCCCGCTCGGCGCTTTCCCATGCCAGCGCGATGGCGCCATCGGGCTCCACCGTCACTTCCGGCGCCGGCCAAGCCGCCGCGGTGAGCTCGATCAGGCGCTGCGCCTCGTGCAGCGTGGGCGGCGTAGGTGCGCGCCAGCCACGCTCGGCAATGAAGAGTTGGGCTTCGGACAGGGCGGATGACAGCAGGGGTGACATGGTGGCGATGGTAGGAGCAAGGCGAGACGGTCCGCGGCGGACTCACCGCCACGCCCGGCCTCGGCTTGGCTCGCTCGGGGCTGGCTGCGCTGGCGTGGAACGAGCACCAGGCCGTCCAGATCGTGCTCGCCCCGTCTTCATACCCTGATAATTCTTGTTATGCAGGTACAACAAATATTCGGCCTACCAGCCATGGAGGGCGGCGCATGGGGAGTGCCGGCTGCGGCTCCAGGCTGCGAGCAGGCCCGAGGCCGTGGCGTTTCGAGTCATTGGCCGCGGGCCGGTGGCCGGTCCGGGACATGACGGCGCCGCTGGTGGCGCCGCGGCGTGGCCGGCCGCGCGGCAGCCGGACCGAGGTGACATCCTCGCAGGCGCTGCTGCGGCTGCATCACTTCAGCTTCCTGCGGGCGCTGGCCGAGGGCGTGAGCCTGCGCGCGGCCTGGGAGCGGTACATGGCTTTCGCGGGCGGGCCGGACGACGAGCGCCATTTCGCGGCGCAGGCGCGCCGGCTGCGGCGCCAGATCGCGCAGGCGGCACGGGCGCATGGCCTGGACGAGGTGGCGGCCGAGGCACTGGCGGAACCGGCAGCGGCCACCGCGGACGCAGGCATGCCGTCCTTACAGGACTGGATCGCCCAGTCCTGCGAAGCAGGCGGTTTCCACCCCGAAGACCGGGACCCGGCGGAATGGCTGCGCGAGTACCAGGCCGAGTTCGGGCTCGACGCGGCGGTGCTGCCGCAGCCGGCCACCGCCGGCTTGGCGCCGCGCCCGGTCCGGCTGGGGGCGCTCAACCGGCTGGCCACGGCGCTGTCCGCGCCGCCGTCGCTGGAGGACGCGCTCGCGTTGTGGCTCACGCCCACGTTGTCCGCCGCGCTGCGCGGGGCCGGGCTGCTGACGCTGCGCGACCTGGCGGACTTCGCCAACGCGCATGGCGCGCGCTGGCACCGGCGGGTGCCGGGCGTGGGCACGGTGCGGGCCGGGCGGCTGCTGGACTGGCTGCGGCCGTTGGCCGAGTCGCTGGGCCATCCGCTGCGGGAGGCAGCGCTGCAGCCCGCGCGGCAACTGGCTCTGGCGCGCGAGCGGGCGCTGGTGGCCGTGCAGGACCGCCGCTTGGGCATCGTCCCGCTGGAGCGGCTGGCGGTGCCGCCCGATCTCGACGGCCGGCATGGCGTGTTCCGCCTGGCCACGCCCAACGTGCTGGGGGCCTCGACCGACCTGGAGGCCTTGCGCGCCTGGTTGCAGCGCTATGCGATGTCGCCGCGCACCCATGCCTCCTACGCGCGCGAGGCCGAGCGCTTTTACCTGTGGTGCCTGTGCGTGCGCCGCAAGCCGCTGTCCTCGGTGCAGGAAGAGGATTTACATGCCTACCGCGGCTTCATCGCCAATCCGCCCGGGGACTGGCTGCAGCCGCGCCAGGAAGGCCGCGACAGCGAGCACTGGCGCCCTTTCCGCGGCCCGCTGAGCCCGCTGTCGCAGCGCCACGCGCTCACCGTGATCGCCTCGATGCTGGGCGCGCTGATGAAGGCGGGCTACCTGGGCGCCAACGCCGCGGCCGGCGTGGCGCCGCACCTGAAGCTGCCGCGCCCGGGCATCGACGTGCGGCGCAGCTTCGACGAGGCGCAGTGGCGCTGGCTGATGTCGTGCTGGGAGGCGCTGTACCGCGAGGCCGGTGCGCCCGGTGGCCTGGCCGACCTGGGACCGGACGCCAAGCCCGCCCGCGCCCGCAGCCTGCGCCGGCTGCGGCTGGTGCTGGAGTTGGGGGCCACCACCGGGCTGCGGCTGATCGAGCTGTGCACCGCGCGCCTGTCCGGGCTGCGGCGCGAGCGTTTCGAGGGCGAGTCCGTGTGGATGCTGGAAGTGCTGGGCAAGGGACACCGGCGCCGCAGCGTGCCGATCTACGACGACATCAAGGCCCTCATCGACCGGCACCAGGCGGACATGGAGGCGGCGGGCGTCGGCCACGAACCGGCGGCGCCGCTGCGCACGCTGCTCACGCCGGCGGGCACCGGTGGCATGCCCGTGGACGGTGCCGACGCGCCATGGCCCGGGATGGAAAGCGACAGCACCCATGTCCGTGGCGGTGCGCCACGGGCGCAGCGCCCGCTCATCGGCGCGCTGCGTGGCGCGGTACCGCGCTGGCGCCTGGACGCGCAAGGCGTGCCCACGCTGGAGCCCGGCCGCCAGGCCGACCGCTGGGGCGCGCTGGAACCGTCGGCGCTGTACCAGTCGCTCAAGCGGCTGCTCCGCCACGCGGGCGAGCGCGCGCATAAAGCCCAGCCGCCACTGGACGGCGACGCCTTCCGCGGCGCCTCCACGCACTGGCTGCGGCATTTCTTCGCGAACAACGCGGCGGCCGACGGCGTGCTGCCGGTGGCGCTGATGGGCGCCATGGGGCACGCCGATCTCAAGACCACCTCGCTCTACACGCGGCCGGAGCAGCAGCTCATGCTGCGCGAACTGGCCAAGGTGCGGCGGCGTGGCGGAGGTTGAACGGGTGCGCGGCAGCGGGTGAGGGTTTTCGGGATGAAAGCCCAGTCCGGCATGGGCAGGGTGTTGAACGGTTCAACACCCTGCCCCGCGCTGGCACGCGGCCTGGTCGCGGGATGAACGCCCTGGCCTGTTGCTTGCGCCCGTGAGCCGGTGGGCGCGGTCTTGCAGGGGGCTGGGTGTCTGCGGCATCGAAGGCCATCGTTGCGAAACCGGGCGCCGCATGCTGAAGGTGAGATTTTTCGGGAGCCATGACAGCGAAAGTCCGCCCTGTGGACAATACCTGTTCGCTGAACGGTTTTTGCGTTTTTCCTCAAAAATTCGTAAACACACCCACGCTTCTTGATCTCGAACCCGGAGCGAAGGATTCAGGACAAGCGTGGCTCGGCCACCCGCCGCGTATCCAGGAATGCAGGCCTACGGCCCTCGAAGTCGCATCGGCCGGAAATGCGTCGTGAGTGGGCAAGCCGTGGAGCGGCCCGGCACGGGGACCATGTGTTGAACCGTTCAACACCCGGCTGGCATGGGCATGCATTCCTGCCCTGCCCTGGCTGGGATCAGCTTCACAGCGGCTGTTTCCGCGGCCCGGGACTCCTTCGAGCACGTACCCTGATGCGAACGTTCGGGTCAGCATGTCCAGATGCCCTGCGAGGCGCTGTGCGGCCATACGTGAGCATCTACGGGATGCCCGCGGCCCACAGCAATGGCGCTTCGCACAGCGGGCAGCCGGGCACTCCTTCCGTGCCCTGTAAGGGCGAGGCTGCTGGCAACGTGCCCACAATGGCAGCACGTCACGGCGGGGTGTTGAACGGTTCAACACTCGTCGAGATCCGCGCAGCGCGCGGTGGCGTGCCGTCATCAGGCCGCTCCCAGATAGCGTGCTGCGGGCCCGTCCGCCATTGCCGGACGGGAGCCCGGGGTAGGCCGCCGTCCCGGGCTTGGCCGGTTGGCAATTCGCACGGTTGCCGTGCAGGATGCGCCTGCTGCGCCGGTACGCCGTCCAGCAGAGGACAGGCCTTCACACCGTCCGCAGACTCTCTCCCCTACGGCCACGGAAGCGGCAGTGCGCTGCCATCCCCGCCTGCGGGTACTGCCATCCGGGGAAACCTGCGACGCCAGGATGCCTCGCGTGCCGTAGTGCCAGCCACGGAAAAAACGTCGTCATCCCGTGCATGGTCGGAGCCCTGGATGCCGCGAACCAGTCCCCGGCGCCGGCACGTAATCCGAACTGCCTGCGACAGCTGGAGGCACTCCCGCCTGCGCGCGACCGAGAAATCAAGCAGCGCGACTCACGAGGTGCCATGGCTCGTCGCTTCCCCGGATACCCGTGGGCTTCCGCCGGAAGGCCGACCGGGTGGGCCGGCAGGCCGCGTTGCAGCCGGCAAGGCGATCGGCCCGCGCACGCGGGTGTTGAACCGTTCAACACCCGCGCGGCAACCCCGTGGAGACACACCCCGAAAGCTCTCCGGAGTCGAGCCACGGAGGGTGTTGAACGGTTCAACACCCCAGGAAAAAGGCGCCTCGCGGCGCCTTTGGGTTCAGGCTGGATGGCGGCGTATGAAGTCCTCGACCAGCCGCAGCAGTTCGGCTTCGCGCTCCGGCGGCAGCACGCCGGCCTCGAAGCGCAGCGACGCGCGTCCGCGCGCATCGCGGCTCAGCGTGGCGAGCTTGCGGCCGTCGCGGCGCAGGTGGGAGGACGCGGCGGCCGGTCCCGCTGGCATGGCCTGGCCGGTGAGGGCGTTGAATACGGCCTGCGCCGCCAGCGCCTTGCCCTGCCCCTTGAGCTCGCGCGCCCGTTCCAGCACCGCGTCCGGGTCCTTCTGCAGCAGCTCCGACAGCGGCTGCGCCCAGCGGAACTGGATCTCCAGCGGCGAGGCAAAGGCCTCCACCACGGCGGCCGGCAAGCGTGCCAGTGCCAGGCTCTTGGACACCAGCGACACGTCCACCTGCACGGCTTCCGCCAGCTTGCGCAGCGACGGGTACAACCCCTCGTCCAGCGCGCGCCGGTACATGCAGCCCTGCTCCCACGGGCTCAGGTTCTTGCGCCCGCGGTTCTCGCGCTCCATCGCCTCGAAGAGCTGCTGGTCGGTGACCTCCTCCACCAGCGCGCGCACCGGCAGTCCCAGCTCCAGGCAGGCACGGTGGCGGCGGTGCCCGAACACCAGCTCGTAGAGCACGCCCGATTGCGCCGCGCGCCGCTCGGCCTCGGACAGCGGCCGCACCTTCACCGGCTGCACGTTGCCGCCGGCGGACTCGATCTCGGCCTTGAGCTCGCGGAACTCCGCATCCGCAAAGCTGGCCTCGTGCCGGTTGGCCCAGCGCGAAGGCCGCACGGAGGCCGCGTCCAGGCTGCGCATCGGCACCGCGCCTTCGAAGTCGCGCAGCCGCTCGCGCAGATCCTCCGCCTCCTTGATCGCGGCCGACTGCGTGGAGAGGAACTGCAGCATCGAGCCCGGCGCCGTCTTGGCGCGCGCATCCTCGGTGGCGGTCCCGGCGCCGCCGGCCACCGGCGACACCGGTGGCACCTGGATCAGACCGGCCTTGGCAGCGAGTTTCTTGCTCATGCGCGCGCCCTCGCCTTGCGGGTGTTGAACGGTTCAACACCCTTGGCCACCGTGCCCGCCGGCGCGCCCGAGCGCTGCTGCTGTTGCGCCCAGACCGAGCGGATGGACCCTTCCACGTGGCCGACGAAGGAGTCGTAGGCGTCGCGCGCGCGCTTGAAGGTACGCGCGCTGCCGTCGTAGCGGGCCACGTCGTACACGGTGCCGAACTCCGCGGCCGTGACACCCGTGACGGCCGTCTTCGGAATCTCCACCGGCAGCACTTTCTCGGCATAGGTCTGGCCGATCCACTGGCGCACGATGGTGCTGGCGGCATCGGTGGAGTCCACCCGGGCCAGCAGCACGTGGATGAAATCGAACTCCTTGGACAGGCCGCGGCGCCCCAGCAGTTCGGTCGTGAGGTCGGAGAACAGGCTCCAGAACTGCGCCGCGGAGGCGAAGTCCAGCGCGTTGGGCGGCAGCGGCATGATGATGCCGTTGCTGGCCATGAAGGCGTTGATGGTCGTGTAGGAAAGGGCAGGCGGCGTGTCGATGATGATCACGTCGTAATCGGCGCGCACGTCGTCGATGCCCAGGTCCAGCACGCGCCAGAACTCGAAGCCCGGCTCCTGCGTCTGCCGCGCCGGCAGCGCGAACTCCGCGCCGAACAGCACCGGCGCCGCCGCCACCAGGTCGATGCCGTCCCAGTAGGTTGGCTGGATGGCGTAGCGGATGGAGGTTTCGCTGCCCATGCACAGCGGCAGGATGGTGTGGGTCTCCTGCACCTCGGTGTCCGGCAGGATGCCGAACAGCGTGGTCAGCGAACCTTGCGGATCCGTGTCGATCACCAGCACCCGGTGCCCCAGCAGCGACAGGCCCTGCGCCAGCGTGACGGCGGTGGTGGTCTTGCTCACTCCCCCTTTGAAGTTGCCGATGCTGACGGTGACGGCCTCGGCGCCGGCCGGGCGCAGTTGCTCCTTGCGGTACTCGCGGATCCAGGTGCGCGCCTCCGCCAGGCTGAACTCGCGGCGCGAGCCCGATTCGTTGAGCTTGCCGCCGGGCAGGTCGCCGCGCGTCATGCGGTGGCTGAGCGAGCCTTTCTCGATACCGCACAGCGCCGCAAGCTGGCTGAGGTTGAACACCGGCGCGTTCTTGCGCGCCGTCGGCGCCAGCATCGCGCTGCGGATTTCACCCATCATCGCGACGGCGCGCTCGGCCTGGTCGGCGATGTCCTGCAGGCCGATCGGCCGCGGCGGTTTCAATTCGATCTTGTCCAACACGGAACCCTCACTTCTTCTGGTTGGGCAGCGACTTGACGCTGCAAGCATGAGTGCCGCGCATTGTGTCAAGCAGACGTTTTGTTGCAAAGCATTTGCATCGCACCGTGCGGTTAGCACCACAGCGGGATGGCGTCATTGGTTTGAAAAATTTCAGCGCCCGCTTTGGAAAGGTTCAGACCCTTAACACCCTTAATACCCTTTAAGGCCGAATTTCTCCATGCACGACAAGCGCTTAGATCGTTTCACGTGAGTGGAAACGGGAGCTTGTGGAGCCTTTTCGGGAGCACGGATGCAGGGATACGGGACGTGTTGGAGCTTTTTCGGGGCGCCACGTGCATGGATACGGGACTCGTTGTCGCCCCGGCCTGTGCACAACCTGGCAGCCAGGCGATCCCGCGAGGTGAGGGTTTTCAGGAGCTGTGCGGGGACGAGCCAGGGGCCGGAACGGCAAGCCGGCGCAGCGGATCCGGACTGGTTCCATCCACCTTCGGCACCGGCCCGATTCAGCGCCGGGCTGGACAGGTGAGTGTTTTCAGGAATTCCGCGAAGCCTCGCGGTCGCCAGGCCGTGGTCGGGACGTGAGAGTTTTCGGGGTGTTTGCCGGCCATCGGGTGGCCGGACCGCGTGCGCTTCGCGTGAGGATTTTCGGGATTCGCCGTGCGTGACCCTGAACGGGCTCAGGCCAGCAGCAGGTGAGGATTTTCGGGATCCCAGGGGCTGGGGCGGCCGCGGTTTCACGTGAGAAGTCGCTCTCACGCGTGCGCTACAGTGCCTTTCCATGACGAGCGATGCGCCACCTCCGCCTCCCAAGCGCCGGTCCAGGTCCCGGTCCAGCGCCGCGGTCGGGGCCGGAACCACGCGCGCCGTCACCGTGCGCAAGCCGGTCAACACCCTGGCCATCGTGCCCAAGTCGGCCCGCATCACCTCGCTGGGGCGCAAGAGCTACAACGTGCTGCTGCACGAGGCGCAGGCGCAGGGGCTGGACAAGGACGTGTTCCGCGCCCCGCTGGAGCGCATCGTGCGCGGCGTGGACTTCGACTCCAACGACCACGCGCTGATCAAGAAGCACCTGCGCGCCATGGTCTCCACCACCGTCGAGTGGCAGTCGCCCACCACGGGCGAAGGCACGGCGTGGAACGTCAGCGGCTTGCTGGCGCACGCGCGGCTGACCAAGGAGCGCGGGCAGGTGTGGGTGGAGTGGTCCTACGCCGTCAACCTGAAGCAGGAACTGCTAGAGCCCAGCGTCTTCGCGCGGCTGAAGCTGGAGATCATCAGCCAGCTGCGCTCGCATGCCGGCATCGCGCTGTACGAGATCTGTACCCGCTACAAGGACGTGGGCCGCACCTCGCGCCAGCACTGGCGCTGGTGGCGCCCAGTGCTCAGCGGCCAGCCCGAGAGCGAGCGCACGGCCAAGCTGGAGTACCGCATCTTCAAGCGCGACACCTTGAAACCCGCCATTGCCGAGGTCAACGCGCTGACCGACCTGCAGGTGGAACTGGCCGAGTACAAGGATGGACGCTTCATCGGCGATATCCAGTTCCTGATCAAGGTGAAGCCTCAGGCCGCGCTGCCGGCCGCAGCCGCGCCGCAGCCGGTGGACCTGCAGCTCGTGGCCCGCGCGCAGACGCTGGGCGTGGCCGAGGAGAAGACGGAGCAGTTCCTGCAGGCGCACGGGAGCGCGGCGGTGCAGGCGGCGCTGGAATTGCTGGCGCGGCGCTCGGTTTCCAACTACCCCGAGCCGCTGCGCGACCCGGCGCGCTACCTCAAGGCGATCCTGGCCGGCGAACCGGCCGCCGGCCCCGAGC
>Ga0065721_10005522_pt1 | contig 19561 bp, 27 predicted proteins | sample Mesricmetagenome_FD_59108 | JGI IMG/M metagenome (GOLD analysis project Ga0065721, IMG submission 59108) | Mesophilic microbial community from rice straw/compost enrichment Sample: eDNA_1 v2 (version 2) | ecosystem: Engineered > Solid waste > Grass > Composting > Bioreactor | place: USA: Davis... | reverse complement strand
ACATCGTTCCTCGGGACGCGGTCATAGCGTCTTCTTGCATTCGGTGCGCAACCTCGACTCCCTTGGACCGAACCAATCACTTAGACAACATTCCAGTCAGCTTGGATCCCTTTTTATTCCTATATTTCGGACAAGCCTAGAAGGACCCCCGCTTTCGCTGCTCGATTTCTGTACTCTATAGGAACACGCTAATCTCGAACCATGGTAGTATGGTCATTGTGAGCCAGGAAGACCCACCCAAACGACCGGACTTCATCTCCCTTCTGACCGAAATACAACTCCGTCTCATAACCCCAATGAATGGTGCCCACAATCATGTCGATCAGCGCACGGGCGTAGTGAGCGATGTCTGCGCGGTGCTGAGTGACGGCATCCGGTGTTAGTTCTGCTGCTGAGCTCAATGCTGAGTCTGGGTCTGCCTCTGGGGAGTTAGCTGCGGGACCGGGAATGATGTCTGGGGTGAGGAACTTCCAGTTCGGCCGGGGCCCTTGGCTTTCACTCAATCCCACAACAGACCTGACCATGTTCAACCACCCCCACCCTCCCTCGCCTCCTGCACTACTATGAGAAGTCGCCCCAATGGCCGTTGGTGGAGGATGCAACTCGCGATCGAGTCGCTGGACTTCTTCGAGGGCTTCACGGACCATACCTCCGGCGTAGTTCATCGCGCCTTGGACTGAGAGATTTTTGTGGGTTGTAAGGAGAGTGATGAGATTGTGGGATTTGCAGCGCGTGAGACCAGTTGTGCCTGAGGCATATGAGAAGATGTCCTGTTCGTGGACGAGCTCTGGCGAAAGGGTTGGGCAGATTTGGTGAGAGTACTTACGAGGATCCATCCGACGATATCTATGGTCAGGCTCTCCATCCTCCGAACCGACTCTTCTTCTCTCTCGAGCCTGTCTTTCAGATTCTTCGCACGGTTCCCATTTCCATAGGTGAAAGGTCTCTGCGAAATCTCGAGCAGGTCCAACAAGTCCATGAACATTGATATGCCGTACATCTCCCTCCTCAGCGCGATGTACTCTGGGAGAGTGGGGACAGATCCATTCCGCAGGTTCTCGTAGACCTTGAGTTGTGCTTTGGCGAACGATTTGGTAGAGTGTGTGAATTGTGTGTTCCAGCGGGTGAAATGGGATGGAGAGAGGCGGGATGAGGCGCGTTTGAGGCTGGGGACGACGCTGGACGTTCAAGGGAAGGTGTTAGGCGGGCAAATAAGCGCCTAGTCAAGGCCATCGCATACCTCTTCAACAAACTGTTCATTTCCAGAAGCTCCATCCCATCTTCTACACTGTCTACATGCATACTGCTCATCCACCCTGAGCCTGCGCTCCACCCGTGTCCGTGCACTGCTCCTGCTCCCGCCCATCCCCTGGCCTGGTCCCAGGTCGGATTCCCATCGGGTCGTGAGTCATTTGAGGTGGAACGCGAAGAAGGACGGGACCCGTGAAGGATGCGGATATGTGACGTCCATACGAGTGCAAGGAAATCTGCGAGGATGCGCAACTGAGGTGCATCCGAAGTGGGGCTACACAGACTCGCAAGCAACCCGTACTTCGAGCCGAGCAGAGATTCCTTCTCGCTGACCGAGAGAAGAGAGTCTATCCCCGTATACCCTGCGCCTTGCCTCGAGAAAGTTTCAGAGCTGGGCGATACAGAGGGAGGGGCACTCGAAAGGGAGAGAAGCCACTCCTCCGACGCATCTGAAGCGAACTTGCAGTTCTTGTTCACCCGAAAAGGGAATGAACTTGTGAGGGCGAGGAGGTCGGGGAGCTGGAAGCTGAGGTTGGACAGTGCTGCAGGATTGGACGACCTTCTTGCAGTCATTCTTGAAATGAACAGGGAGGATGAGAATGTTTCGATTGGCCGAGATACGAGCTTGATGGGGAGATGGTGGTCGAGATGCAACAGGGAAAGAACGCACCGAAAGCCCGAAAGCGTAAGTACGAGCTTCTTGTTCATTACAACGAAACGTTACTTCCTGCGAGCGACCTACTAGTCACCACGGAGAAAAGTTTAGATATGCCTGTTAAAAAACACAATGTTTTATGGAGACCGAAAGCTAGCGAATTTCGATGATTCTATCCTGAAAGCAATGTCCGTGAATTCGCAGAGAGGGCCTAATCCTGGCGAGAAAGCCTTGCAAGCTCGTCGGCCTGCTCAGCTACAACCCTTTCCATCCCCATCAACCACCCCTCGATCTCTGGCGCCCCAGTATTCCCGGAATCTGGAGAATCTGATATAGGCTGATATGACATCCCCAATCCAATGAACCGAGCGAGCGAGAGAACGGGCAGTCTTCGCAGCGAGCGTCCTGATATCTTTTGTGCCTATTTCACAAAAGGTTGGTGCCGAGAACAATCAAACATGGCGTGGACTCACTTTGCATTGGTCCGCTAACCTGAGAAGGCGCAGACCAAGGTTCTTTGACCGTGCTCGAGGGTCGAGCACCGTGACAGGGACGCCATCACCCTGGGTTTCCTCTGGTCTTGATGTAAGTTCAAACATTTGGACTTGCTTAAGCGTCGGGAACGCCTTTGGCAGAAGGAAGCGTCAGTAAAGCATATACCTCACAGGGCAGCACACATACGACAGGGTTGACAATTCCTTTGTCCATCACCTCACAGAGACAAGTGCGGAGAATATCGTAGATCGCTTCGCGCCCTGGGAGGTCGATGTACTGTACAATGTCGGCGCGATCCAAGAACGCCGTATCTACGGGGATGTGAAGTTCAAAACGTCGAAAGCCTGAACAGCAACAGATTCGCACCTATGGCGTTCACAAGATTGCTGGTGGACATCACTAGCACGTTCTTCTTATGCCGCAGCTTGTCCAGCTGGGTGAGTAAGGCGTTGACAACCTGGATGGGATGGTCTCAGCAAAGGGAAGACACGTAGGCAAATGCTTTTTACGCGAAGGCCGTCGGATGGTTCTGTTCCTGCTACTGCACCAGCCCTTGCTGCCGTCAAAGACTCCACCTCATCTATGCACAGGGTCAGCGCGTCCTAGGCCCCAGGGATTACTGAGCCCACCTATCAAAACCACTACGAAGGCATCTTCTTCGTCGATGAGCTCGTTTATGCTATTGAATAGCCTCTGGACGAGTTTTCCAGATTCAGAGAACCACTTGGAGAAGAGGGAATGGGAATTGATCTCAAGGAGACGTGCATGCGAGTATCTTCAAGACGTCAGACGACACAAGTGACAAACCTTCTGCGAATGTATGCGCACCGATGCGACAGCCTGATCGATAGTTTTTGGGCGAGGGCGCGACAAAGCGATGTCTTACCCGTCCCAGGTGGTCCATGAAGAAGAACAACACGATTCCAGCAAATGAGATTTGCTACGAATCGGGCATTAGAGTAAGAAATAGTATGAAAGAAGGAACATACAGTCAATCCCAGCATCGCTCAGGGTAAACGTGGCGTGGATGTAGTCGAGAAGTTTCATCTTCACGTCGTCGGCGTAGATAAGTGAATCCCACAAGCCCTCCCAGTTTTTGTTGGGGAGCTCGCAGACAGTTGCAGCCATGGTGTCGTCCTCGCCATCTCCGGAGCCCGCAGCATTGGAAAACTCTTCAAAGGATTCAGTGTCGGACGGTTGATAGACATGAATTTGGAGGAGAGCGTTTGAGATGCTCAGTATGTCGAGCGGGCATCGGGACTCGCAGACTACAATCTGGTCAACGGCGGAAGCCAGCTCTGGGACGCTATGCCAGCCCTGCACTTTCGAAGGGAGGACGATCCTGTCGAGCTCCTTTGTCATGTAGTTGTATACGTGTTTCCGGATGGTCTCAAATCGTGATGCTGTGCGTGTATGCAGTCGTACCTCGACTGAAGATGCTTCAGCAGCGGTCAATCGCGACGACAACCTCCTCACCATGCACCGTCCATCGGGTATTCTCTGTCACCTCAGCGCGGTGGTCAGTAGCTCTTCCGTCGTTGATGGCCATGGAGATGGTGGTGGTAGGCAACCAAAAGAGATTGGGTCTCAAGAGCACAAGACGCGCACTTAACACGAGTTTGATGAGAATGGCTGAGCAAACAACGCGTAAATAAGTAATTGAGTCACGCTTGCATTGCTTGGATCTTTGTTACAGACAGCCATGTCATGCTCAATCGATGGTCCAGAGCTCGCACCCTCCCAGATGGAAGAGGTCAAGCAAGATCCTATGAACCCTTCAACCTTCGTGTTCCCTCAGCCACTGGCAGGTAACGCGGTGGCGATCGAGTTTTGTGATAGAGTGCGTCCAAAGCTGTGAGTTCGGGGACCTGAAATGAACCGTATTACTGTAGTGTCGCTGGTAGGGGAGTTTCTAGATCGCGTCCACAAAGTCCCTCATCCAGAGGACAGGTTGCACCGAGCCACTTGGGTCCAAACCGAGCTGTTTTTGACCTTCCCTCCGCCCACAATCAGCTGCATTAGCCTGCTTCCCCGCAACACCGAGGATACAGCTGGTAGATTTCGCGTCTGGTTGTCAATTTCAGGACAAGGAAAGCCAATACTCGCCTGGGATCGCAAAGTCGAAGGGGGGTTTCCAGAGCTCAAAGTGCTCGTGCGTCTTGTCCAGATAATCTGGAGTGACATCAGCTTACAGGCCAACAGAAACAGAGGATCCGCGACCATCTTCAGCCGGGAAAGTCCCTTGGCCATTCCGATGCAAAGTAGTTATAATATTTGAATAATGAAGTGCATTTCTTTGGGTACCTGAGAGGTTGCCAGGGTCCTCCCGTGACGCGGCGCGTCACTCCAGATCAACGTCTGCCCAAAGTGAGCGAGAGCAGGCTTTGCTTCGTCCACTCACGGTCCCCGACTTGTTCAAAATCGCCTCTTCCCTGTCGACGTGCCTTTGTCACGAACGCGCGACTCTCTGCTGTCGGCACCTCAACAATGGCTTCTGACGAATCGCGGATAGAGAAGATTCTTGCACAGTGCAAGAGCAATGGCAAGTTCAGACCCTGGGTTGCTTGCGGTGAATTTACTTAAATGACCTGATATATTTGCCACGACACAGACGTCGATGTTAAGGTCGATGGGTTAGCAAAGCTGCAGTTGGAGTTCGAGAACGGTGCCGAGGTGCGTGTCAACCAAGGATTTATGGGCCTTACGATCCCAACCCCGGACACTGCAGATTACCGACCTCGACGCAGTTCTCTCGCTTTTCAAGACTTCGCTCCGAACTTCAAATCAGCACCTCACCAGCGCCACGCTCTATGCCCTCCCATCGCTATTGCCACTCATTGTCGCACGAAATGCGTCCACAAACTCGAACGGCCCTCTCTCATCGTCATCGTCCAGCGGCATCGATATGTATGCACTGCGACAGGTCTTTGGTGCGTTTCTTACGCCAGGTGGCATAGTCGACAGGCTTGGCGACAAGGAGCGCCTACAGGCAAAGGCACGCGAGTCCCTCGTCCTGATCGGAGGGTATGCCTATCGCGCGGGCTCTAGCAGTACCTTTTTGTCGAAGTCTACCAAGGGAGGCGAGACGCCGTTAGCAGCATTCGAACGAGTGGTGAAGGAAACTGGTCTGGCGAGCAAAGTGTGGAAAGTCAGGGAGCAGGTGAGTAGAGCCTCGCATCACCTACGCCACCTGTCCTCACCCTGCGATAGTCGATCTTGACTCTCTTGCATCTACGACGTTCAATCCCCCAGTTTCCGATTCGACCCTATCTTCCTCAACTCGTTGACTGCCTGGAAGATACTGACCCTCACGTTCGCGAATGCGCCAAATCTTCAGTCATCGAGCTCTTCTCAGGAGCCCATGTCACAGATGCTGCCCGAGCTGACCTTAAGAAGGAGATGACGAAGAAAAACGTCCGCAAGACAATCGTGGATGCGGTTCTGTCCAAACTTCTCGCCGGATCCAGTGGGCCCCAAAGCAACGACGGTGGCTCTGAATCAGGGGAAGCTGGGCCATCGAAGCCCAAAGAATACATCCCCCCCAGTCTAATGCTAGCAGGAAAGCGACCAAGAGCACCAAGCTCCGGCTCAGGCCTTTCGAGCTCCACAAGCCAAGCCAATGTGCAAGAAGTGTCGTCCTTCCGCCCCGATAGTCGCGGTGCTGCAGCCTCCCCAACCCCTGCGACACCAGGGCCCACCGCCTCCTTCGAATCCAACGCCGATGTCCGACCGGCATATGTATGTATCCAGTCCTCGTTCATGAGACCTTCGGGCTCACTCCTCGTTTAGATTGCATCTGCCAAAGATCTAGAGAGTGAATTCGCCGCAATGGCGAAACCATTTGAGGTGTGCCATCTTATCTTGAGATTGAGTGTTCATTAATGCTAAGCATCTTTAGGGAAAGGAAACAGAGCACAATTGGGCGGCTCGTGAAGAGGCGATACAACGCGTTCGCGGAATGCTCAAAGGAGACGTGCACAATCGCTACAGTGAGACCTTCTGTGCCTGCTTGAAGGATGGTTTCATACAGTGGTCCTTGAAAACGGTGAGTATTCTCTCGTTTCTCGAAGCTTATGGAGGCTGAAGGATAATGTTAGCTTGCCAGTTTGCGAACAACGGTTGCCATCAACACTTGTAATCTCTACTCGGAACTCGCCAAGGTTTTGGGAACCGGTATCGACCCGTTCTGCGAAATTCTTCTCAGCAACTTGTTGAAAATGTCAGGCTTTACGAAGAAGCTCACTGCTCAGCAATCGCAAGTTGCAGTAGCCGACATCATCACTTACACCTCAGCCTCTCCCCGCATTGTTCTACCTCTCCTGTGGCTCACACTGCAGGAGAAGACACCTCAAGCGAGGACGTTCGTCGTAGGTCATCTGAAACTTTGGATCGAGCTCCATGCTGCTCGGGCGAAAGCCAATGTCGAAGCGACTGGCCAGTTCGAGACACTGGAGAAGAGCATCAAAAAGGCACTCGCAGACCCGAACCCAGCTGTGAGGGAAACGAGCCGAGTCATGTTCTGGTCTTACGAAACCGTCTGGCCAGAGAGTGGAGCTGCCATCTTAGAGTCCCTCGACGCCACAGCGCGCAAGCAGCTGGAGAAGGCATGCCCCAACCCTGAACAAGCTGGCCTTCCAGCTGCCCCGCCCAAGGCCGAGAAGAAATCGAGCATCGCCGCTGCTATCGCTGCAAGTCGGGCCAAGGCAAAGGCAATCGCAAACGCGCCTCCCACTTTGCGACATCAAGCCACCTCGTCTTCCACAACACCTGGTCGACGAGTTGTGTCGCCGGTCACCAAGACCCCTCCCAAGGCAACAGTTCCTCGACCCTCATCCCCTCTCCGCATGTCATCGATGCCTGGATCACCTTCGGCAAAGCCAACGCCTGCATCCCGCTCGATGAGCTCAACATCAGCAGGCATAAGTCAGCGTGCTCGCTCCCCTTCGCTTTCTGACCACCAGCCTGGGACTCTGCGTCGAACCTCTTCCCCCCTTACGGGCTCGCCCAACGCTGCTTCGAACACGCTGAAGAAGGCTATGCAAACCGCTCTCCCCGCTTCTCCTCCAACATCAACCTCCCAGCTCTCCCCTGCTCGTCGTGTCCCCATCCCAGTTCACTTGAACGCGCGAGTGTCGTCAGGTCCAACCTCCCGGCAATCCTTGCTCATGCCCATGCACCAGGCGGAAGATGAATCTCTTCTCATGGCTCAAGCCGTTCCTATCCCCGAGGGAGATACAGACTCTGAGGACGAGGGCCAATCAATCAATTTGATGTCGTTCACCGCGGCATTTGACAAGTTCCCTCAGCTCTCTCCGAGGTCAGCTGGGTCCAAGCCTACCGCGTCCGTATCAAATGCCCTATCCTCTGGCTCGTTGTCGGATATGGCATCTACCGGGCCGGGTGTTGTGGAAGATGCGCTGAGGGCTCGTGCAGAGCAAGCTGAAAGTGCTGCTGAGCGCTTGCTTGAGCTCGTTGACGAGAATGATCTCCAGCAACCGATTGCCCCTGTCTCGCTAGCTCTTCCCACCACCCAGTCAAATGGTAATGGCACGGTGAAGGTGAAGACCAAACCTGCCCCGATCCCTGCTGCCCGGGCGGCCGTGGCACCGCCCAAGACGCCAAAGAGCAATTCAAGGGCGAGCGCCGTCATGAAGCAGGCTGCTGCGTTTGTGGACAGTCCGGTGGCCAACAGGAGAGCAACGTCGTTGTTGGATGTGTTGCAAGCACAGAGGCATGAGACAGGGTGGTGGTTGAAGCGGACGGCTTGTGCGTTCCATTTTGTAGTCCTGTTGATGACAACACTTATTCTCTTCGCTCGCAGTGATTTCCAAGGCATCGCCTGGATCTTCGAAGGATGTGCCAGAGCAAGCAGAGGAGCTTGATCTACTCATCGCGGAATTGTCCAGTGGAAACGCCGCAAAAGAATCGCTGCAAAGAGTCGCTCTGATTTGCATGGAGAACGGTGTCGCCGAGCCGGATTCTCCTACAAGTCCGTCGCCGTTCGTGGTCAAGGATACCCCAGCGTCTCTTGCTTCGGGTTCGGAGTTGTGGGACTCAGAAAGGAGGTTCGCAAGACTCTTTGGCACGCTGCTCAAGTTTCTCGAGCCAACCAAGGTGGATAATCTCTTGTTTCAGTGGTGGCCAGGTTTCTGACCGAAATGTAGTCTGAGGATGAGCTGGAGTATGCCTTGATCGCTGTCTGGGAAATGCTCGAAAATCAGGGTGCATACCTGGAAGGTCGTGAAGCAGATCTCTTCTCCATGCTCCTCTCTGTTCGATACTGCAACAGGGTCAATGTATGCCTCTTCCTCTGCACCTCGCTCAGTTCCCGCTCTGATCCTTTCTTTCCTTGAAGGTTCTCGAAGCGACGAATACCATCCGAGATGCTCTGACGAGTAAGATTGACCCTGTATACGGGTTGACGACCTTCCATGGATGCTTGAAGTCGTTCCAAGCGGAGGCTTGCCCTGAAGGGTTCGAGGCTGACGTTAAGTCTGCGACAATCGCCTTTGGATTGATTGCCCTTGGGAAGTTCATCCTGCGTCTCCCCGCGGAAATTGCAGAGGAAGAACTTCCCAGACTCAAAAATACTCTGATTCCTGTGCGCTGTCTTGTTTGTGGACCTCGCGAGTCGCAACCTAACTGACCCACCCCATAGGCACTCAACGACCGTTCCTCTCTCGTTGTGCGCGAATCTGCGGCAGCGGCCATCATCTCCGCCCAACTCGTTCTCAAAGACGAGACACACCTCTTTGCTCTTCTCGATGGATTGGCGGATGACAAGAAGAATTTGTTGACCTACCTCTTCGACAAGCATGGCGCGAGAGGAACAGACATTGCGAATGGAAAGGGTGATGCGGGGATCGCCAAGTTCCAGAAGGAGATCTTGAGGCTTGATACCAGGACAAGTACTCCTTTGAGGAGTGGGAGGCTACCATAATGAATACTCTGGTGGGCCTCGATGAATCGATAATGGTTTCCTAGTGTTCTTCTCTTCTCTACATTTTTGCTGTCTGCTTTCGATGTCGTTTACTTTGTCTGCTTGAATTAGTATTGCTGTGCGCCTATCCTGGCGGGTGGTCCTGCCGTCCTCTCTTATAATCATGGTGTTCGTGTTCAACCTTTTCATTTTGCGAGATACTTGCTGGTAAAATATGACCTCAATTGGCGCCACGTAGCGGGAAAATGGTGACCGTCAAGAACCTCAAAGCATTTGATGAAACGCACAAGTCCACGTAACCCCGGGAGTTGAGAGCCCCACGCCCACCGTGGTACCATTGCTTTGCCCTGACACTCTCCTGATGTCAATGCCTCTCGTCACTGGTATTGACGGCGTGCCTCTTCCTGTCAAATGCCGACAAGTACATACATAGCTACATGTCGTTCCAAGAACCTATGCATGTCTCTGGGCGTACGGTGAGAGCAGGTTGGAGTGAATTGGATGCAATCAAATTTAGCGCCCGTATTGCCTAAGCGTTGCCAACAAATCGGCGGTCCAGGGCGGGTGAGCCGAAGAGTCACCATGGCAAAATCAGTTAGAGCCAACTGTTTCCCTTTATCCCACCATCTTCCTCTTGTGTTCGTAGCACATCCATGTCATCCCAAACAACTGTCCTTCAGAACACCGACTTGGTCTCGGCGATCTTACAAAACTTCAAGCCTCTGGGGGACCGGCGCCTCTCCAAAGCGGGCGTTCGAGAGCTTCTCGCTATAGCGCTGGTGTCGAAGGCTTTCGCAGAAGCCGCCTTGGACCTCTTATGGAGGAGGTTGGATTCTTTCGATCCAATCCTCGACACGATACCATCAATGGGATGCACGAAGAAAGGTTTCTATGTGTGTTCTCAGCGCTTACATAGTGAATGTTGTTCTGCTCATGCCCTGCATTTCTCAGGAGTTCCACGTTGGCGCGGAAAAAACCCTTGGTCACCGATTCGCCTACTACGCCAAGCGCGTCCGGATTCTCGAGATAACTGTCCTTGCTCGTGCTTTATCTATCAGCGGCCCATCCTATGAAGAATTCAGCAGTGCGTTGGCAGGCTCTCCAATCTTCCCGGCCTTAGAGACCCTCCATGTTGCCTTGAGGCAAATCCCAGGGCGAGGTTTCGTACTGAAAACACTACCGCAACTAAAGCTACCAAATACCAGTCTAAAGACACTCACCTTGGAGGGGAGTGCGCTGCGTGAAGAAGAGTTCTACTTCGGTTTCCTCAAGCCGTTGGCACAGTCAGCTCCTAGCCAGTTGAAGGAGCTCACTGTGAAGTGCGGCTCCACATTGGAAGGCCCTGGGCCATGGGGAGTTATACCCACATTCCAAGGATTGGTGTCGTTGTCGGTCTGTTTGCCAGGCTGCGAGGACGTCCCCATCGATTTCGTGGAGCGCCTCGGGGAGATACCCACCCTCCGCGAATTGACCCTCGATATCCACTTCCCGCACCACAAGCGTCCCATCGGTTCAAGACCTTCACAGGAGGCACTCTTTCCCTCGTTGAAATATTTCACCCTCATCAATCGCTTCCCCACAGGGCTGTGCGAGTGCTTCTCAGTCCCATCCCTCTTAACCCACCTCACATCTTTTATATTCAACTTCACATACGACACCAACGACGCCCTTTCGCTCGTAGCTGAAAGGCTGGGGCCTATAAGCCGCGCGACGCTGAAGCGCATCGAACTCATGCTCCCCACGCCGGACTACACCCCCAACACGGGCCTGTTCACGGACGAGGACGTTTACCCATTTCTGGAGCACCTAGACCCGGAGGAGATCGTGTTGACTCAAGGCAAGCACCTTGCACTCTCGAGTGATATGGACGCCGTGTCGACTCTCCATGACCTGCTACGCGTACTCCATGATCGTCGTCAACCCACCCAAGGGTCCACCAACCCTCCTCGGACACGCCTCCATACTCTGCGTCTTACACCCGATTGGTGGCAGGGTTCTATCCCGCTCATACGGCTGGGAGACGTCGCGCGGATTTGTCCAGAACTTCAGCACTTGACGATTACAATCGATTCAGCTGCTGGGTCATGGCCCGAGCTCGATGCCGTCAAGTCAGGCCCAGTCCCTAGTCAACTACGGTCTTTGGAGATCTCGGACATGAGGCCGGTAGCTCCTGGATCTGCGAGATTGTTCACGACAGAGGAGTACAAAACAGTCGCTCGGTTTTTGGATACCTGTTTCCCTAACCTGGTGGAGCTGAAATTCAAGGAGAGGGGATTCGGGCCACCGACACAGAGATCGGAGGACTGGGCGATGATAGACCATCTTCGTTCGTTGTATCAAGAACTCCGTCTGCGCTTCTCGAGCTAGGGAGATGCGGTTGGTCATGAATAAGTTACAGGGTGTAGTGAATGAGGGGTGAGGTTTGGGAAAGCACTTTGTCATGCCTAGTAACGGAGGAGGCGACCTGTTCGACGCATGAAGATGTAGTATAGCACACCAGAAGCCATTCCACCGATGTGTCCAATTGTATCGGTTCTGCCGGTCTGTTCGTGTGGTTGTCAGTATCACGGACCATGCCTTGTTGAAGAGGGTGCAACATACGGTGCCCGAGTAGGTCGAATAAACGTCGTAGGAGAACAAGCCGACAGCACAGAGCCAGGCTGGGACGGGGATAATACCATATAGCTGGAATGTCATGGTAGGAGCGACACAGGCGAGGAAAGAGGTAACCGCGTAGATAGCGCCTGGAGATAGCGCCGGGTCAGTCAGCTTGGGCTGGCAGTTGGAGGAGGTTTGAACCATACCACTCGCTCCATGAGAACCCGTGTCCTTGTGGGCGTAGTAGCGACCATAAAGCAGGCTCACAGCGGAGGATGTCATGCCAGCTTCAGGGGGGATGAGCGTAAGGTTTTCTACTATCAGAGCCAATACGCACCACCAAGGTAGAGGAAGATGAATTTGCGACTTCCAAGGATTTGCATGACGATAGGCGACATGAAGAAGAACGTGAAGCCGTTGAAAAGAATATGTCCAAAATCATTGTGCGAAAAGCACGACGTGAGGACAGTCCAACTGAAGAACACTGTCGTCAGATGGTAATTCGGGAACGAGATGAGGTTCGAACGCACAATCTCCCAGACTGGATGTTCCTCCAGCTGCTCAAGAAGTTCTGAGCCATGAAAATCAGGGGTCCCGGGTCTCTGTTGACTTCCTGAGTGAACGTCGGATGCGGCAGGGCAGTCAAGTCAAACTCGAGTTCATACCATCTGCTTTCGAGCAAAGAACCACATGGTAAAGACCAATCCGTTAAGACCCATGATCGCTACCAGTAGAGTCTTTTGTGGAATCCTGTCCAGGAATCGGTAGAATGCATTCTCTTGTGGTGGGGGAGGTGGACGAGGATAGTAGCTGCGAATGGACCTTGTTGAAGAAGTAAAGAAGGAGCGTGACGTGGTGCAGCCAGCGAAACGCAAACGAAGGGATGCGAATGGTGATGTCGAATTCGGGAANGNTGANTGAGCCTGAGAGAAGGGCTTCGTCCAGCAAGGCCGCTGGTTTAGNAGGTCGAGAACCCGTGAGGGAGGTTTGCCAGTTGCGAAGGCCCGCTTCGTTGGGATTGAGAGTCGTCGAGTGGCGGCATTCCGCAGAGAGGGAAGGGTGGACCGCAGAGTGGTTTGGAAGAGTAGAGACGTCATGGCGCGCTAAAGGCAAACGCGTTGAGATGCCGTCGGAGGACTGTGATGGGTGTTTGGGTCTGTTATGGCCCAATTAGATAGACGACCTTGACGGCTGCGAGCGCTAGTCAGAGCGGCCTTGATAGGTTAGCAGCATGTCCCACCACTTGTTCATTCTCTCCCCATCCGATACCCCTCTGTACAGTCTGACACACCAATCGACCAAGCCAGCCCCGACAGTGTCGTCGCCCCTGGCTGCTAATTTGCCCACTTGGTCCACCTCTGCATTTGCGGGGACACTCACAGCTCTCTCGGGGGCATCAAGTGCGACGCAGCATACCACAGGTGGTTCAGTCCGGGTGGGCGGTGGGCAAGATCGTCATGTCTTGCAGATGATCGCGAACGCGAGCTTGGACGCGATTGAAGACGTGATGCGCAGGGAGAACGCAATGTGGGTGAACAATGGCCCCTCGTAAGGTGCTATCGTATTGATACGAAGAACGATAGGTACCTGAAAGCGGTCGACAAGTTTAACGAGTGGACTGTGTCTGCTTTTGTTACTCCTGGAAGTGAGTCGGGTCAGCGATGTGGTGGAGCAGCCCCTGGCTGACTGCGGTCAGACGTCAAATTCCTATTGTTGCATGAAGCAAAGAACGACGATGGGATCCGGTCCTTTTTCATGGAGGTTTGGGAGCTGTATGTCAAGGTGGGTATTGTCTCTTCAGGAAGGGGCATGTACTGAAGACAAAAAAGACGGCGGCGAATCCCTTTCACAGCGCACACACCGCGATCAGGAGTCCCATATTCGATGGGCGGGTGCGGGCTTCTGCGAAGAAGTATTTATAGGGATGGATAGATACAATAATGTGTAGGAAAGGCTCTGGTGATGAGGAAGCCATAGTCGGAGTTTGAAGCTGAGATATGTAAACGGGCAATGAGACCGGTTAGAGTTTGGTCTAACCTCTCTCCTCCTCTCATCTTCTGGTTGGCTCTGGGCCGTCTTCCCCTTCTTCTTGTCCTTTATCTATTCCTCTTTCCACTCTCAAAACTTTACTTGCTCTTTAATCATCGACGGCCCATCCCTCGAGAGTACACCAGCCTTCCCCCAATTTCTACCCCAGTCGCCCAGTTTCTACCAGGCCCGCCACCAACTTTCTCATTTCTATCTCAAGTCAGCCGTCCGTACAATGTCTACCGCAAACTCCAACAACCGCGCCTCTCTCCTTGCCGGCCTGCGCACAGGCGGTGTCCGCTCCAGCTCGCTCAACGTCCCCCACACTGCTGCCCCCACTGGCACTTTCAACATCCCCCGAGTCACTTCTTACAACAACCCCGGCGTTTACTACGAAGAAGAAGAGGACCAGGTCGTCGAAATGCCCTCCAACATGTTCGCCCCTCGCGGCATGCCCATGACCGCTGTCGATGGCCCCGGCAACCGCTTTTCCCAGCAGCAAGCCCGCCCTATGAACCCGAACAGCATCCCCTTCAGCCCCGGATTCAACCCCAACGTGATGCATCAGCAGCAGTTCAACCCGCAAAATGCCATGCAAATGCAGATGTTGCAGATCGAAATGTTGAAAATCCAGCAGGTGAGCCTTCAATTGCCCCGTCACCTCCCAGCCCCACAGTGCCGCTTAACCGCCCAACCCGATAGGCGCTCCAGGTTCAGCAAGCGCAGCAGTATCAAGCAGAGCTTTTGGCGCAAGCCCAGCTTCAGCAGCAGCAGCAGCAGCTCCAGCAGGCTCAGGCTCGCCGCACCAGCCTTGCCTACAATCCCCCAGCCACTGCAGGTCCGATGGCCAACTCATTCGATCTCAGATCTGCCCAAGCCAGCGCACACATGAGGCGCGCTAACCAGGCCGACCAACTCAGGGCTCAGCTCGGTGTTGGCGCCCCCGCCTTTGAAGATCAGGTCCCGATGACCGCTGCCCTTGGTGGCAGGTTTGGCAGTCGCAACGCCGGGCTCGGCGGACCTGACGACGGGCATGGTCCCGTCCCTCCCACCCCTGGTATGACCACGGTCATCAGCGGAGGAACTTCCCTTGGCGCTGCTACCCCTGCTCCCCCCTCCAAGTCAGACGCTGCGTCCAGCTGGAGGCGTGGAGGCAACAATAACTCCGTCCTCAGTGGTAATCGCATGGCATCGTCTCCGAGCGTCAAGATCACACCTCCCCCGGCAGAGACCCAGCGCGTCTCCCCTCCTCCTGGTCTTTCCGCTCCATCCGGTAACAATGCTTCAAAGTTCAGGCCTCAGCCGCTTCGCTTCAATGCTGCGGTCTCCCAGCCCATCCCTGCTGTGACCATTGATACCACGGATGATGACACGGACGCTGACACCCACTCTTCCGACTCTTCAGTCAAATCGTCTTCCCCCACCACCCCTCGATCCTCCTCGTCCAACGAGATGCCCCTCTCGCCGCGCGAAGAAGCATCCAAGAAGTTGTATGAGGGCTTGGGGATCGGAAGGCCTGTCTCTGCCACGCCTTCCGAGACGCAGACTTCTCAACAGTACCCGACCACCTCCGTCGCCAACCACAGGATGGTGAGCCAGCCGACGAGGCAGCCCCGTGGGCCCCCGTCGGGTACTGAGGAACTCGGGCCGAAGAACTTTGCCAGTCGTATTAGGAGAAAGGCCATCGGTGGTCTTGGTGCTTTGATGGACGCCAGGGAGAGGCGCGAGATTGTCGAGGCGTACTAGGCGGTGTCCCATCCCCCTCACGCTGCGCTACCCTTCCTTCAAATGCCGGGTCCCGGTGAAACCTCGTCAACTCCTCGCTTCTGCAAGTTCTGACTATCGCAAGCTTTCTGGAATCCCTGGTCGCTGTTGTCGTCGCTGGGCGTTCAACCTTTCTTTCTTTTTGCTCTTTTACGCTTTTATCATTTGAATGTTGGTGTTTGGTTTGGAGATGACCGATTCTTTGTTGACTGGGCCTTTTACTTATTTATAAAAAATGAAGAAATAACCGCAACCTTACAGTCTTTTCTCCCTATGTTGTCCCCTTCCGTTTCTCGTCACGCTTTCCTCTCTTTCGTCCCGTATCGTGTTTGTCCTCACACACATTTACGATGACCGGGCTCGCGTCTTTCCTCTCAATCACACCCTTTATGCGTATGTGGTTATCGGTTAGTCGCTATCCACTCTACCGTCGGTGGTAGCCGTTCGAGGTTGAAGCTGTTTCCCCTTCTCTTTCCTTTTCCCTCATTCTGCTACTTTACTGGCTCTGCTTTACTCCTCCGCGTTTCCCTCCTCTGGTCCGCGTTTGTCCCTGTGCGCCTTACGTCCACTTGCGGTCTCTCGCTCCCTCTCGGTTTCTGCTCGTCACCTTGAATTCCCCTTGCCTACCCCGTCTCCGCTGCTTTGCTCTGTGGTCGCTTGGCTGCGAGAGCTCGCTCTCTTTGATCACTCGCCTTTTACCTCCTTTCGTCTATCCCAAAGGACACCATTCATTGCCTGTATGTATGTACTTGTGTTCTAGCTCGTCCTTTCCTTTGGCTGTGATTGTTAATTGACAAAAAACAGGAAAAAAATACATACGGTTCGCTCTGCTGCAGCTTTTTCGTGTGACATGATCTTGTCCCATATCTGAGTGCTGAGTGCCCGAAGCAACCGGCATCTATTGCCACTGTCGACTGGTGAGTCAAGCAAGTCAAAGGTGATTCGTATCACTTCGGAGAGGTGTGTACGAGGTGAAATGAAGACGGCATCTGGGAAAGGAGAAAAGGTTAAACCGTTGATTGGACCAAATGCTCCTCATACCGCAGGTCGCGCTGTCCCCTCGTCGAGAGCAAGTAGGATCGGTCAATGCATTGAATGGTGCACAAAACAGGCGTATAGATAGGGAGAGTAAAATGGTTAAATGTCCGAGCCGCTACCACTATGATACACTACACAATGGATTTCGAATAGCGATCGTGGGTTTTGATATCTTCAGTGGGTATATCGTACAAAGCAAAGACCAGGAAAAGGAGTGTGATCGCATAAGATGCGATATCAAGCGTGGTTCCCAACTCAAACCTGAGGGGTAGTCTGATATTGTTGCGTAACAGGTGCGCCGACATACGTAGCCGTTCCGGTGGGCTGTGGCGACGGGGTCTGAACAGGGTATGCTGGTTGGCCAACAGCCTGGCCCGTCGCAGCAGGGTATTGCGCGACCTGGGCAGTCGCACCGGGCGTCTGAACGGGAGTGCCCATAGTGAATTGCTTGCCGACGGCGCCTTGGATGTTGGGGGCGTTCCAGTCGAAGGTGTTCACCTCGGACTTCCAGACCTCAGGGTGGCCGCGTGTGTGGGCAATGACGGAGAGGACAAGGACAGTGCAACCGTAACCCATCACTTCATGAAGAACAGGGATTGGTAAGGATCGAGTGGGGTAGAGTTTGAAAGAGAATACACTTACAGAGGAGCCAGCTGAGGAAGCCGAATGCCTGGACGACTTGGGCCTCTGCGCACAGACCAGAGCGACAGTGGTTGAGGCCCCACAAGTTGGATGCGGATCCACCCACAGCAACCCACATGATCCAGAGGAACCAGAGCCATGCAATTTCCACAGCGATGAAGGCAGGGAAGGCGCCTCGTCGGTTCAGCGCAATCCAGTACCTGTGAGAGACAAGGTGTTTGAACAAACGCGTTCTCGCGGACTAGAAGTGAGAGAATGTGAACGTACATTGCGGGGAGGGTGGCTAAGCTAAGGATAGCTGTTGCAATACCGAGGGCAGTGAAGCCGTAGTAGTAGCCATATGAGCCGGACGTCACGCTGATCAAGTGCGCGCTGAGAGCGAGCACGATCAAGGACATGAAGGACACAGCGCCGAAAACGCCAATTCGCGCGAGCGGAAGGATCTTGTTGAAGTCAACCATATCGCAAAGGATCGAGGGAGTGGTGGGTGAATCAACTAGAGAGTGACAGGAAAATTAGGAGAGAGTGGAACGCTTGAATGACAACCTCGCCAGCCAGACCCTTCCTCTTATACGAGTTGCGAGGGGCATGAGGTTGGGGTTGCTGGACCGTGTGAGACGCCGTAGATCATTGAATTGGGTTAATCAAAGGCTGCCGTCAGGTTCCGGTGCCTGTCAAGGTCTGTTCGGTTATGGATTGCTTGCGAAGGAACCGGCGCCAATTTTCTTGGGACTTGAATCTTGTGCTGGTCAAGGCTGTGGACGACCATCGAATCGATAATCCCAGAGGGACACCGCCCCCGCCCTCACGGATAACTCTTGATTTAGGCCGAGTGTCGGCCACGTTAGGCTCTAGTGCGGAACAACAAACGGGAGATGCGAAGTCAGTGACAAAGGATGTGATTCCGCAGTCCGAACGAGGTCGTCTGATTCTTGGGGTGGGATGACCATTTTAGTCGGGCCTGAAATCCAGGCAAGCACCTACATCTGCAGAATGAAAGCACAATTTCGAACGCATCCACAGCTGACCTGGCCCTCGAAGTTCGTTGAAGCTGGTCTAAGCACATTTCTGCTGAAGCGTTTCTCTTGACTGTGCTTGACGACCGCAAATTACCACGGGCACTGCCCTCGACGTCAACCCTTCCGCCACCGTCTGCACACCTTTAATCTCTCCCGAACCATCGCAGACATGACCATGTGGAAGAGGAACAACAAGAGACCCTTGCTGTAAAGTCGTTTCCCCAAAAAGCTAGCAAATGACCAATGCCAGGAGAATCGCGGGACCCGGCACTGACAAGGTCGAGGTACTTTGTGCCCAGTGTTTGCATTCGGAACAGAGTCGCCTGCGGTCGGCTCATGGATGCGAAAGACTGTTGGGCCCAGCAGTTAGCCCCGTCTGGTTGACCTACCGAGACACCCTTTGCTTCGCAGAGAAGGGCATGGTCAAAGTGAATCATTTTCTAAAAGAGCAAGCGAAATAGGCGCCCAAAGCACTCTAGAAAGAGGTGCAGACTGCTGGATGCAAGACTGTCTTGCACTCCTGCTTCTTCTGCCGGCTTCCTTGGACTGACGTGCAATAAGAGGCGTAATCTCACTATCTGGTGCCTGTGGAGGAATGGGCATCAACTGCTCATCCTTGGGGTTGCTGTTCGAGTTGGAAGAACCATCTCATCCAGCCCCCTTCGTGAGACAAGTGCACTGGATACAATAACGATAAAGAGAATCAAGAACTCATGCCATGCAATCCCACAATGACGGCAGAGTTATATTGAGTGGTCACAATTCCACCAGGAGTTCCCTCATTGTTGGGCAGCAGCCCAATCTTGAGCTCCTCGCGCCCTTCTATCTTCGCTTCATGTCCAACACTCTCAATTGTCGATTTCTATTGGTCATGGTCCCATGCTGCCTGGGTCTGGAGTGCAAAGCAACTTATTCATGGTGAAAGAGGGGTAACAGGATGCGAAATTGTGGAATATATACAGAGCAGGTACAAAGAAACCCACAGCGAGCGAAGGGCAACCAAGAAGTGAACTCTAGGGATGGTGTGATGGAGGCCCAGTGAATCTGCTTTGGAAGAAGCGGACCTCCATCAATCTTATCTTGGGGCAGGGGAACATCGGAAAAGATGGTTAAGCGACAAGAGGCATATGG
>Ga0065721_10050518_pt1 | contig 19564 bp, 14 predicted proteins | sample Mesricmetagenome_FD_59108 | JGI IMG/M metagenome (GOLD analysis project Ga0065721, IMG submission 59108) | Mesophilic microbial community from rice straw/compost enrichment Sample: eDNA_1 v2 (version 2) | ecosystem: Engineered > Solid waste > Grass > Composting > Bioreactor | place: USA: Davis... | reverse complement strand
AGCAGGAAGACGAAGCGGCGCGGCCGGCCGCCGACCCGGGCGTGGAGGGCGGAGGGTGCATAGCCGAGCCGGGCGATCGCCTCCTCGACCCGGCGGGCGCTGCGCGAGGCGTCGCCGGCGCGGCCGTTGAGGACGCGGTCCACCGTCGCGACGCTGACCCCCGCCTCCCGTGCCACGTCCCGGATCGTCACCCGCGCCATCGCGCCCCTCCGATTTCTTTGCATCACTAGTTTGATGCAATCACATCGTCAAGGGGTGACAGGGGGCGGCCGCTCGTCATTGCCCGCAGCGCCCCCCTCTCCCTCACCGTATCCGTCCTCCCGGTTGGGCGAGTTCGTCCGTTCGCCGGGGCCGCCCGGACCGAATATCCTACGGCTGGGCCAAGCCTCGCCGCCCCTCTCCCTCACCGTATCCGTCATCCCGGCCTCCGAGCCGGGATCCAGCATGCGGCAGGGGCGAAGGCCACGGCTCCTGCCGCGACGATGCGGAGCCACCCGCGCCTGACCCTCGAGGCCGCGCCCGCGGATGGCTGGATCCCGGCTCGGAGGCCGGGATGACGAATACGGGACGGAGGGATGTCGGAGGATCGGCCTCTCCAGGCCGATGCGCCCGCCGCGCCGCAGCCGGCGACCGCCGCCTCTCGCCCCGCCACCGCCTCTCGCCCCGCCGATCCCTCTCGGCCCATCCCGGCCAAAGCCCCTCCCCTCGCTCGCCGACCGCGCGCCGTTGCCCGTCCGAACAATTGTCGCTATGCAACGACAAACACTCGGGAGGGCTTTCGCCATGCTTCTGTCCTGCGGCGACGCGTTGATCGACTTCGTTCCGGTGACGCTTCCCGACGGGCGGGACGGCTACGTGCCCGCCGTGGGCGGGTCCTGCCTCAACATCGCCGTGGCCATGGCCCGGCTCGGAGCGCCGGCGGGCTTCGTCTCGGCGATCTCGACCGACCTCTTCGGCGACATGATCGCCGCCCACATGGCCGCCTCGAACGTGCGGTTCGACCACCTCGAGCGGTCGGAGCGCGAGAACACGCTGGCCTTCGTCAAGATCGTGGACGGCGAACCGCATTACGCCTTCTACGACGAGAATTCCGCGGTCCGGAACTGGCGCTGGACGCCGGGGTCGATCGACTTCTCCACCGTAGAGGTCGTCCACGTCGGCTCGACGACGCTGATCAACGATCCGGTGTCGAGCGAGACCCTCAAGATGGTCGAGGACGCCGCCGGCAGGACCGTCGTCTCGCTCGATCCCAACTGCCGGCCGAGCCTGACGAAAGACCGCGACGACTACCGCCGCCGCATCGAGGCGCTGATGCGCCACGCCGACATCCTGCGCATGTCGGACGTCGACTTCGACTTCCTCTACGGCGACGCCGACTGGGACGCCAAGGCGGCCGAGTGGCTCGGCGTCAATCCGGTGCTGGTGCTGATCACCCGGGGCGGCGAGGGCGCCGTCGCCTGGCACCGCGCCGCCGGGCGCATCGAGGTTCCCGCTCCGAAGGTCACGGTCGCCGACACCATCGGCGCCGGCGACACCTTCCAGGCCGGAACGCTGGTCGCGCTCCACGACGGCGGCTTCCTCGCCCGCGAGCGGCTCGCGGCGATGACGGCGGACGAGATCCGCGGCTGCGTCGCCTTCGGCATCCGCGCCGCGGCGATCACCGTCTCGCGGCCCGGCGCCAACCCGCCTTGGCGCCACGAGATGGACGCGCGCTGAGAGCGACCCGGCCGTTTTCGCTATCGCCGAGGGCTGGAGCGCCCGGCCCGGCCGAGGCTGATGAACCCGTCACGCCGCCGCGGCCTCGCCGTCGTAGGCGCGCTGGGCGGCGAGCACCGCGTCCATGTTCTGCTCGGCCCAGTGGGCGAGCGCGGCGACGGTGTCGGTGAGGGTGCGGCCGAGCGGGGTCAGCGCGTATTCCACCGTCACCGGCACCGTCGGATAGGCGGTGCGCGAGATCAGGCCGTCGCGCTCCAGCCGCTTCAGCGTCTGCGACAGCACCTTCTGCGACACGCCCTTGATGTCGCGCCGCAGCCGGTTGAAGCGCACCGGCTCGTCCTTCAGCCGGTCGAGCACGAGCAGCGCCCATTTGTCGGCGATCCGGTCGAGCACCATGCGCGTCGGGCAGCGGTCCTCGTAGACGTCGTAGGCGAGCATTTCGGCCGAACTCCCGTATCATCCGTGGCGTGTAAATCTCCGACTCGTCGGAAATTCATACCGTTGCGGCCCTCCCCGCCGACCCTGCCGGTTTCCCGAAGGAAACCAGGTGAGCGAAAAGTGCCTTCTTTCATCGCTTTCCGTTCCGCAGTATCTGCATTTCGGAAACATGGTTTCCCCTAGATACTACAGGAGACGGACGATGGCAAAGGCGGTTCTGGTTCTCGGCGGCAACGGCACGGTGGGCACCCATCTGGTCGCGGCTCTGCTCGCAAAGGGCGAAAACGTCAAGGTCGGCTCGCGCAGCGGCGCGGCCCCGGCGGGCGCGACCGGCGTCGTGTTCGACTACGCCGACCCGGCCACCGTCGCCGCCGCCTTCGAGGGCGTCGACCGCGCCTTCGTGATGCTGCCGGGCGGCAACACCGCGATCACCGAGATGCTGCTGCCGGTGGTGGAAGCCGCCGCCAGCCGCGGCGTCAAGATCGTGTTCCAGAGCGTCTTCGGCGCCGACGCCGACGACGCCATCCCCTACCGGCAGGTCGAGCTCGCGATCGAGCGGTCCGGCGTGCCCTTCGTGATCCTGCGGCCGAACTGGTTCGCCGACAATTTCCACGCCTTCTGGAAGGCCGGCATCGACCACGGCGTCATCGCCGTCCCGGCCGGCGAGGGCAAGTCGAGCTTCATCGACGCCCGCGACATCGCGGCGAGCGCCGCCGCCCTCTCCACCGACCGCTTCGACGGCAAGGCCTTCGGCCTCACCGGCCCCGAGGCGCTCGGCTACGCCGACGCCGCGGTCATCCTGTCGCGGGTTCTCGGCAAGCCGGTCGCCTACCACGCGATCGACGACGACGCCTTCGTCGCGATGCTGACCGGCGCCGGGGTGCCGGAGGCCTACGCCCGTTTCCTCGCCACGATCTTCCACCCGGTCCGTGAAGGCTGGACCGCGGCGGTGACGGGCGACGTCGAGGCGCTGACCGGGCGCCCGCCCTTCACCCTCGAAGACTACGCGACCGCCAACCGCGACCGGTTGGCCTGACCCGAGGCGGCGGCGCGACGACCCGCGCCGCCGCATCGCCCGCCGCTCACAGCAGCGTCAGGTGATTGTCGAAGGCGAGGTCGTCGCGGCGGACCGGCCGGGCGGCCTCTTCCCCGGCGGCGAAGGCGAAGCGGACGACATCGCCCTCGCCGCCGGCACCGACGATTTCGTCCGGAGACAGCCCCGGCGCGATGCCGCAGCCGTCGGCGAGCGGGGCGAGGCCGAGGAAGCGGCGCGTCGCGGCGTCAAAGGCGAAGACGACGTTGCCGCGCGGGGCCGAGAAGGCGACGATGCCGCCGTCGCGGCTCGCCGAGACGGCGCCGACGTAGTTGCGCGGCCGCGCCCGCAGCCCCTCCGGCAGCGCCAGCAGTTCCATCGCACCGTCCTCGGACAGCCTGCCGGCCAGCGGCGGCAGTTCGGTCGGCGCGCCCTCGTGCTGGCATCCGAACCAGATCGAGCCGTCTTCGGCAGCGGCGAGATGGCGGATCGAGAGCTGGGCGTGGTCGGCGCCGAGGTCGTGCACCGCCACGACCCGCTCCGTCGCCACGTCGACGAGGGCGAGCGAGGGCGCCATCTCGGCGGTGTTGAGGTCGAGGCGGCCGAACTCGGGCGTGGTGTCGAGGCCGCCGTTGGCGATCGCCAGCGTGCGGCCGCCCTCCATCAGCAGCAGTTCGTGCGGGCCGACGCCGCCGGACGAAAATTCCCCGATCCGGGCATAGCCGGCGCGCACGTCGTAGACCCCGATCACGCCGCGCGCCGCCGCGGCGTCGTTCTCGGTGGCGTAGAGCAGCGCCCCGTCCGGGCTGAAGGCGCCGTGGCCGTACAAGCTGCGGCCCGGCGCGGCGGAAACGATCTGCGGCGCCTCGCGCGGGTCGTCCCCGAAGGCGGCGAGGAAGCTGCCGGGGCGGCGGGCGAAGGCGACGAAGCGGCCGCTCGGCGCGTGGTGGGCGATCTCGTGGCCGCGTCCCGGCAGCGGCCGGTGGCCGAGGATCACGCCGGCCTCGTCCAGCAGCACGGCGGCGAAGCGGCCGTCGGCGAGCCGGGCGCAGGCGGCGAAGCGCGGCGCGTCGGTCCCGGTGCCGGCGAAGGCCCGCGCCGGCCCGAGCAGGCTCGCCCCGATCGCGAGGGACAGGATCTGGCGGCGGTGGAGTTGCATGGTGGTCTCCGGTTCGGCGCGGCCGGCCCCTGCCCTTCAGTCGCCGTCGAGCGAGTTGAAGCCTTTCGACAGTCCGATCGCCCCCGTGAGGTCGCTTCCGACCTCGGCGCGCAGGCTCGACAGGGTCAGCGCCAGATAGCCGGCGAGAGCGCGCAGATCCGGTTCGCTCACCACCCGTTCGATCGGCGCGTCGAGCCGGGCGGCCGCCCGCTCGGCGTTGGCGAATTCGAAGTCGATCGCGTTGCCGAGCCAGGCGAGCTCGGCCGGCAGCCGGCCGGCCGCGCCGCTCGCCGCGACGACGGAACGAAGGCCGGCGACGTCGGCCCGCACGCTCGCCATCGTCAGGCCGGAGCGCCAGAACGGGGCGAGCCTCGGCTTCGCCTTTTCGGGCGTCTCGCCGAGGATGGTGCGCAGCTTGTGGTCGGCGACGATCTCGAGCCCGGTCGCGACCTGCTTGAAGATCTCGCCGGCCGCCTCCCGCGAGGTCTGGAACATCGGATTGTCCGGTCCCGGCTCGGCGAACAGCCGGCGCGCCGGCGAGGCCGCGTCGGACCAGGCCGCGTCGAGATCGCCGGCGATGCCGGCGACGTTGGCAGCCGCCGCGGCGGCGTAGCGGCAGCGGAAGTCGGCGGCACCCGGGACCGCCAGATCGTCGGCGCCGGCGCCCGCCAGCAGGAAATCGAGGGCGGTGACGCCCTGCATGGCCACCGACTTGCCCGCGAGCGTCTCTGCGCTGGCCGCGCTTTCGTCGGCGGCGGCGAGCGCGCCCTGCACCTGGCGCAGGCCGAGGCCGCGGGCGTCGGGCCAGAAGGCGAGGCGCTCCAGCCGGTGGTCCTCGAGGAGAGGCCCGAAGCGCAGGTATTCGACGGCCGAGAAGGCGAGCACCGTCTCCCGGAAGGAGCCGCGAAGACCGGCGAGGCCGGAAGCGTCCGGCGCCGCGCAGAAGGCGGCGACGTCGCCCGAGAAGCGGGCCGCCGCTTCGTCGAGCGTGGCGAAGCCGGGAACGACCGCCCCGTCGATCACGCCGGCGACGATCGCCGCGTAGTCGGCCTCGCCCAGCGCCGCCACCGGCGCCGGCCCGCTTTCCTGTGCGCCGGCCGGCGATATGGTGACGAGGCCGAGGAGACAGAGCGCGGCGAGGCGGCGGGCAAGGGTCATCAGAGCGACTCCACGTAGCGGATCAGCGCCCGGCGGTCGGCCTCGTCGAGGCCGGCCACCGCGTCGCGGGCGGCCTCGCCCTCGCCGCCGTGCCAGAGGATCGCTTCGAGGACCGAGCGGGCGCGGCCGTCGTGCAGATAATAGGTGTGGCCGTTGACCGCCTTGGTCAGGCCGAGGCCCCAGAGCGGGGCCGTCCGCCACTCGCGCCCGCTCGCCTCGGCCTCGGGGCGATCGTCGGCGAGGCCTTCGCCCATGTCGTGGAGCAGCAGGTCGGTGAAGGGCCAGATCAGCTGGAACGCCAGTTCCTTCTCCGCCGCGTCGCGGCGGGTCACGAATTTCGGCTGGTGACAGGCGGCGCAGCCGGAGGCGTGGAACAGCTCCTTGCCCCGCAGCACCTCGGGATCGTCGACTTCGCGGCGGGCGGGAACGGCGAGATTGCGGGAATAGAACACGACGAGGTCGAGCACGTCCTGCGGCACCTCGAAAGCGCCGAGCCGTTCCTGGACGCCGGTCGGCAGGTCGAAGCAGGCCGGCTGGCCGGCCCGGGTGCAGTCGCCGGCGGCGGCGGTCATCAGCGGGGTCGAAAGGCCCATGTCGCCGAAGAAGGCGTGGGCGCTCTGCTGCTCGATGGTCGGCTGGCCGGCCTTCCATCCGAAGCGGCCGAGGACGATGGCGCCGGTGCGGTCGTCGACGACGCGGTTGACCCGCCCGGAGATGCCGTCGCCGTCGGCGTCGTCCGGATCGGCCAGCGCCTCGATGTCGCCGGGGTGGACGGCTTCGAGCAGGCCGAGGCCGATCATCGGCGTCGCCACCCGCGGCGACATCCGCGTCTCCTCGCCCATCGGGCCGAAGCCGAGGTCGGTGACCGCATAGGTCGGCGCCCGCAGCGAGACGACGGTGCCGTCGGCGAGCGTCACCGGCCGTTCCTCGTAGGTGACCGATATCCTGCCCTCGGCCGGAAAGCCGGGGACGGCGAGATCCTGCAACTGACCGCCGTAGACCGGGTGCGGCCGGTCGACGCCGTCTGATCCCTGCACCGAGAGCCGCATCAGGAAGCTCTCGGCGTCGCCGCCCTCGGGCGGATGGCCGCGGCCGTCCTTGAGGTGGCAGTTCTGGCAGGCCCGGGAGTTGTAGAGCGGGCCGAGCCCGTCAGCGGCTTGGGTCGAGGACGGCGAGGACACCCATAGCCGCCGGAACAGGCCGTTTCCGAGCTTGAAGCTCTCCTCGCCCGCGAAGTCGAGATTGCCCGAAAACTGGGAGAAGGCGTCGCGGCCGAAGACCCGGGTGTTGGTCGTCGCGCCGCCGGGCATCGGCTCGAAGGGTTCGGGCGCGGTGAACGCCTTCGGTGCGGCGGTCACCTTGGCGACGCGGCCGCGATCCTTCGGCGTCAGGTCGGTGCGCCAGGGCATCGGGTCGCCGCCGGCGAGGGTCGGCGCGGTGAGGGTGGCTGTGAAACAGGCGGCCGCGAGCGCGGCCAGACCGGGGCGGGCCCTTCGGGCGAAGGTGAACATCGTTCTCGTCAACTCCCGGCCGCACGCCCCTCCGGCGGCCATCGAGGAGGATCCGCGAGCCGGCCCGTTCCCGGTCGCATCCACATCATCGGTCTTTGCGCGGCCCTTCGGCCGCGGCAACGTCTCGTCGGGGACCCTCCGCCGCGCCCGGCCGGACCGGCCGTGCGGCGGAGGGCACTCCGCACCTTACTGGAACACGGCGCCCGGATTGTCGAGGCTGTCGGAGCCCTCGAAGGCGATCTGCGACAGGCCGAGGGCGGCGACGGCGCGCTCGATCGAGCGGGTCTGGTCGACGAGGCCGTCGATCACCGCCTGGACCACCGCATTGCCCTCGGCGTTGTTCTCGCCGATCATCTGGTCGTAGGCCTCGACGCTCTCGCCGCGGGCCTTCATCGCCTCGGCGGCTGCAAGCGTCGCGTCGAGCTTCGCCTCGAGTTCGCTCGCGACGTCCGGCGCCTTGGCCTTCACCATGTCGGCGAGGCTCGGCCCCTCGACCGTGGTACCGTCGACGCGGGTGTAGCGGCCGAAATAGACGTTCCGGATGCCGACGATGTCGTAATAATGCGAGTTGAAGGTGTTGTCGGAGAAGCAGTCGTGCTCCTCCTCCGGATCGTGCAGCAGCAGGCCGAGCTTCATGCGCTCGCCGGCGAGTTCACCGTAGGAAAGCGACCCCATGCCGGTGAGGATGGTGGCAAGGCCTTCTTCCGGCGACTTCTCCTCGAGCGCGGTGCGCGCCTCGCCGCCGGGCGCCCAGGAGGCGACCATGTCGCGAAGGTCGGAGACCAGCAGTTCGGTCGCCGCGGCGAGATAGGCGGCGCGGCGGTCGCAGTTGCCGCCGGTGCAGTTCGCCGTGTCGAAGTCGGTCGCCGGGCGCGTGCCGGCCCCCGGGCCGGTGCCATTGAGGTCCTGTCCCCAGAGCAGGAACTCGACGGCATGGTAGCCGGTGGCGACGTTCGATTCGATCTCGCCGGCCTCCTGCAGCGTGTCGGACAGGAGCGCCGGGGTGATCTCGGTCGCGTCGACCTGCTGGCCGGAGATCTCCACCTTGGGATTGGCGATGATGTTGAGGACGTAGAGGCCGTTGGCGTCGGATTCGGTGCCGTAGCTTGCGTCGACGTAGTCGATCAGGCCCTCGTCCAGCGGCCAGGCGTTGACCTTGCCTTCCCAGTCGTCGACGGCGGCGTTGCCGAAGCGGTAGGCCTCGGTCTGCTGATAGGGCACGCGGGCGGCCTTCCAGGCGGTACGGGCGGCCTCGAGCTTCGCCTCGGTCGGCTCGGCGATCAGCGCGTCGACGGCTGTGGCGAGCGCCTCGGCGGTCGTGAGCGAGTCGCCGTATCCGGCCTCGGCGATGGCGACGTAGGTCGCGACCACCGCCTTCGCGTCGGGCGCCTCGGCGGCGAAGGCGGGTGCCGCCGTCAGGACGGCCGCGAGGGCGGCGCCCCCGGTGAGAAAGGATCGAAGTCGCATCGCGAATGTCCCCGTCAATGAATTTGGTCGCGCCGGAGCCCCGCCCGGCCGGCCGGAAACGGGCGCCTTTGCGCGCACGGCAGATGTCGTCCCCCGCCGGCGGCATCGCAGCCGCGAGGAGCGGGATGCGGGCGAACCGTCGGTCCGGCCCGGCGCGGACCCTCTCAGAGCCTCCCCACCCTGTCAAGTATACTGGAGGATTCTACTCATGTTTCCGACGTCGTGACCGAGCCACCCGCCAGCCCGGCCGAACGACGGCGCTTACCGAAAATCAACCAAGGCTGCGTAGGGTCGGCCATCGGTTCCGACGGGTCGCCCGGCCAAGGACGGCTCCAATTACCAACGACTTCGGCCGGATGCGGCGTGTGTTCGAGCATCGCGGGGCCGGAGCGGCCGCGGTCACGGCGACGCGGCCGGCGCCAGACGAGGACCCGCGCGTGGAAGACAAACGCAGCACTGCGCGCAAGCGCACCATCAAGGCGGCGAAGATCGTGTTCGGCGACTACCGTTTCGTCTTCGACTGCACCGTCCGCGACATCTCGGCTGCCGGCGCCCGGGTCAAAAGCGAGCACAGCGACGAGGTTCCCGGCGAGTTCATGCTGTTCGACGTTTCCGCCGCAACGATGCAGCCGGCCGCGGTGATCTGGCGCAAGGGCAAGGAACTCGGCATCAGCTTCGGCGGCGAGGCCTTCTCGATCCACGAGAAGAACGACCCCCGCCTCGCCCGCTTCCGCTTCATGAACTGACGGCGCGGCCCTGGGCGCCGACCGGCCCGACGACGGAAAAAGCCCCGGAAATCCGGGGCTTTCTCGTTCCTGTCTGGAGATACGAGGGCCTCAGCTGAGGCCTTCGATCTCGCCCTTCTCGTCGAGCCTGATGTGCATCGCCGAGGGCACCTTCGGCAGGCCCGGCATGCGCATGATGTCGCCGCAGACCGCGACCACGAATTCCGCGCCGGCGGCGAGGTGAACCTCGCGGACCGGGAGGACGTGGCCCTCCGGCGCGTTCTTGGCGTTGGGATCGGCCGAGAAGGACGACTGGGTCTTGGCGATGCAGACCGGGACGTGGCCGAAACCGGCGGCCTCGAACTCGGCGAGGCGCTTCCTGACCGACGCGTCGGCGGTCACCGCGCTCGCCCGGTAGAGGGTCTTGGCGATGGTCTCGACCTTGGTGAGCAGGCCCATCTCGGAGGGATAGAGCGGGGTGAAGGGCGCGTCGCGCGGGGCGTCGAGCAGTTCGGCGACTTTGCGGGCAAGCGCCTCGGTGCCCTTGGAGCCCTCGCCCCAGTGGGTGCAGAGGATGGCGTCGACGCCGGCCTTCTCGCTGGCGAGCCGGATGACGGCCTCCACCTCGGCGTCGGTGTCGGTGACGAACTTGTTGACGCAGACCACCACCGGGACGCCGAACTTCTTCGTATTCTCGATGTGGCGGGCGAGGTTGGCGAAGCCGATCTCGAGGGCGCCGACGTTCTCCTTGGAGAGGTCGTTCTTGGCGACGCCGCCGTGCATCTTGAGGGCGCGGATGGTGGCGACGATCACCGCCGCGTCCGGAGTGAGGCCGGCCTTGCGGCACTTGATGTCGAAGAATTTCTCGGCGCCGAGGTCGGCACCGAAGCCGGCTTCCGTGACCACGACGTCGGCGAGGGCGAGAGCGGCGGTCGTCGCCGACACCGAGTTGCAGCCGTGGGCGATGTTGGCGAAGGGGCCGCCGTGGACGAAGGCCGGGTTGCCTTCGAGCGTCTGCACGAGGTTCGGCTGGAAGGCGTCCTTGAGCAGCACGGTCATCGCCGGGGCGGCGCCGATGTCGCCGCAGGTGACCGGCTTGCGGTCGCGGGTCTCGGCGACGATCATCTTGGCGAGGCGCGCCTCGAGGTCGGCGAGGTCGGTGGCGAGGCAGAACACCGCCATCACCTCCGAGGCGACGGTGATGTCGAAGCCGTCGGTGCGCGGATAGCCGTTGGCGACGCCGCCGAGCGAGGAGGTGATCTCGCGCAGGGAGCGGTCGTTCATGTCGATCGCCCGGCGCCAGGTGACGCGGCGGGTGTCGATGCCGAGTTCGTTGCCCCAGTAGATGTGGTTGTCGATCATCGCCGACAGCAGGTTGTGCGCGGCGGTGATGGCGTGGAAGTCGCCGGTGAAGTGGAGGTTGATCGCCTCCATCGGCACGACCTGGGCCCAGCCGCCGCCGGCCGCGCCGCCCTTGACGCCGAAGCAGGGGCCGAGCGAGGGCTCGCGCAGGCAGATCGCCGCCTTGCGGCCGATGCGGTTGAGTCCGTCGCCGAGGCCGACCGTGGTCGTGGTCTTGCCCTCGCCGGCCGCCGTCGGGGTGATGGCGGTGACCAGCACCAGCTTGCCGCGCGGCTTGCCCTCGAGCGACTTGAGATAGGCACCGTCGATCTTGGCGATGTGCTTGCCGTAGTTGTTGAGCGCCTCGTCGGGAATGCCGAGCTTCGCCGCGACCTCGCCGATCGGCTTCATGGTCACGCTGCGGGCGATCTCGATATCGGTGGGCATGGCTGGTTTCCTCGACGCTCGTGTCAGTCCCCTTGACCGGGGCTCGTTTCGCCCGACACCATGCCCGAGCCCACGGCCGGGAGGAAGACGGGCACGCTGCCGCACGAGGGGCCCGGCCCGGCGACCGGCCGCCCGCGCGGCGAGGCGTTCCAGTGCCGAGCAAAGGCAGGAATTCCTTTTATTTCAATTCATTATATCTTGCGACGATCATAAGATCAGGTGAATTCGTGCCAGGACGTTGAAAGTGATCGTCCGGCCGCAAGCGTGGCGGCGAGGGGATCGGTCCGCGCGCGCCGGTCTCCGCCCCCTCCTCCGCACCCCCCGGTCCCGATCTCCCGAGAGAAGAGGGAATCTGAAGCGGGCGGAGGGCGACCGGCACCGGACGAAGCGCGCGGCGACGCCCGCCCTATTCCGCCGCCTCCGGCAGCGTCGTCCCCGTCAGCCGCCGCGGGGCGAGCGGCAGCGGCAGGGGCAGCGTCGGTTCGGCCTCGACGGCCGGCACCGCCGGTACCGAAGCCTGCGGCCGCCTCACCCGGAACCAGAGCGCGTAGAGCGCCGGCACGAACAGCAGCGTCAGCAGCGTGGCGACGGCGAGGCCGCCCATGATCGCCACCGCCATCGGCCCCCAGAACACGTTCTGCGACAGCGGGATCATGGCGAGGATCGCCGCGAGGGCGGTGAGCACGACCGGCCGGGTCCGGCGCACGGTGGCGTCGACGATCGCCGTCCACGGCGGGCTGCCGGCGTCGATGTCCTGGCCGATCTGGTCGACGAGGATCACGGTGTTGCGCATGATCATGCCGGCGAGGGCGATGAGGCCGAGCAGGGCGACGAAGCCGAAGGGCTGGCGGAAGGCGATCAGCGCCGCCGTCGCCCCGACGAGGCCGAGCGGCGCGGTGGCGAAGACGAGGGCGAGCTTGGAGAAGCTCTGCAGCTGGATCATCAGCAGCGTCAGCATGGCGAGGATCATCATCGGGAAGACCGCGTAGAGCGCGGTGTTGGCCTTGGCGCTCTCCTCGATCGCCCCGCCCATCTCGATGCGGTAGCCGACGGGAAGCGCCTCGCTCAGCGGCTTCAGCTTCGGCAGGATCGCCGAGGAGACGTCCGGCGCCTGGACGCCGGGGACGATGTCGGCGCGCACGGTGATCATCAGGTCGCGGTTCTGGCGCCACAGGATCGGCTCCTCGAAGCCGTAGTCGATCCGCGCCACCTGCGACAGCGGGATCGCCGCCCCGCCCACCACCGCGACGGTGAGATCCTCGAGGTCGGCGACGCCGGCCCGCTCCTCGGGCACGGCGCGGGCGACGACGTCGATCGCCTCGATGCCGTCGCGCAGGCTGGTGACGGTGTAGCCGGAGACGAGGGTCTGCAGGGTGTTGGCGATCGCCACCGGGTCGAGGCCGAGGGCGCGGATGCGGTCCTGGTCGAGGACGAGGCGCACGGCTTTGGCCTGCTCGTTCCAGTCGAGCTGGGCGTCGACGGTCATCGGGTTGTCGGCGACGATCGCCTGGACCTTGCGGGCGATGTGGCGCAGCTCGATCGGGTCGGAACCGATGACGCGGAACTGGACCGGGAAGCCGACCGGCGGACCCAGCGCGAGCTCGCTGACCCGGACCCGGGCGCCCGGCAGCCCGCCGTCGGCGACGAAGACCTCGATGTCGGCCTTGACGCGGTCGCGCGCCTGCGGCCCCGCGGTCTCCATGACGAGGATGCCGTAGTTGGCCTTGGGCAGCTCCGGGTTGGAGGCGAGGAACCAGCGCGGGGCGCCGGCGCCGACGTAGGTCGAATAGGTCTCGACCTCGTCGTCGCCGGCGATCTCGTCCTCGATCACCTTCAGCGCCGCGCCGGTGGCGGCGATGGCCGCGCCCTCTGGCAGGCGCACCTCGACCATCAGCTCCGGGCGCGGCGAATTGGGGAAGAACTGCTGCTCGACGAAGCGGAAGGAATAGATCGACCCGGCGAAGCAGGCGATCGTGACGAGGACCACGACGAAGCGGTGGGCCACGCACCAGTCGACGATCGCCCGCCAGATCCGGTAGGTCCGCGAGGCGTACATCGCCCGGGGGCCATGACCTTCATGACCGGGGCCGTGGCCGGCCCCGGTCTTCACGTCCGGCAGCAGCTTGACGCCGAGATAGGGCGTGAAGATCACGGCGACGAACCACGAGGCGACGAGGGCGATGCCGACCACCCAGAAGATGCCGCCGGCGTATTCGCCCGCGCTCGACTTGGCGAAGCCGACCGGCACGAAGCCCGCCGCCGTCACCAGCGTGCCGGTGAGCATCGGAAAGGCGGTCGAGTTCCAGGCGAAGGTCGCCGCCTTGAGGCGGTCGTAGCCCTCCTCCATCTTCACGACCATCATCTCGACGGCGATGATCGCGTCGTCGACCATGAGACCGAGGGCGATGATCAGGGCGCCGAGCGTGATCCGGTGCAGGCTCATGCCGAGCAGGTCGAGCACGATCATCACCGCGGCGAGCACCAGCGGCACGGCGAGGGCGACGACGATGCCGGTGCGCCAGCCGAGCGACAGGAAGCTGACGACGAGCACGATGGCCAGCGCCTCGATGAAGGCGCGCAGGAATTCCCCGATCGACTCCTCGACGATCTTCGGCTGGTCGGCGACCTGGGCGATCTCGAAGCCGAGCGGCAGGTCGGCGCGGACGGCGGCCATGGCGGTGGTCAGATTGGCGCCCAGCGTCTCGATGTTGGCGCCCTCGGCCATGACGACGCCGATGGCGAGCGCCTCGCGGCCCTCGTGGCGCACCTCGAAGGACGGCGGATCGGCGAAGCCCCTGCGGATGGTGGCGACGTCGCCGAGGCGGAAGCTGCGGCCGCCGGCCCGGACCGGGATCGCCTCCAGCGCCGCGACGTCGTGGGGGGCGCCGTCGAGGCGGATGGCGATGCGCTCGTCGCGGGTCTCGATGGTGCCGGCCGGCGTCACCGCGTTCTGGGCGGCGATCGAGGCGAAGATGTCGGATGGCGCGATGCCGAGGGTGGCGAGCTTGGCGTGGCTGAACTCGACGAAGATCTTCTCGTCGCGGTCGCCGTAGAAGCGGACCTTGGCGACGTCGGGCACGCGGAGCAGCCGCTGGCGGATCGCCTCGGCCTCGTCCTTGAGGTCGCGCAGGTCGGCCCCCTCCCCCTTCAGCATGTAGAGCACGCTGTCGACGTCGCCGAAGTCGTCGTTGATGAAGGGGCCGACGAGACCGGCGGGCAGGTCGGCGCGGATGTCGCCGACGCGCTTTCGAACCTGATACCAGACCTCCTTGACCGCCCCCGGCGGGGTGGTGTCGGCGATCTGGACCTGCATGTAGACCTGACCGGCCGTCGAGTAGGTCCGCACCTTGTCGAAATGCGGCACCTCCTGCAGCACCTTCTCGATCGGGTCGGCGACCTGCGACTGGATCTCGTCGGTGGTCGCCCCCGGCCAGACGGCGGAGACGATCATCACCTTGATGGTGAAGCTCGGGTCCTCGGCCCGGCCGAGCCGGGCGTAGGAATAGATCCCGCCGAGCGAGAGCACGATGATCAGGAACAGCACCAGCGACTGGTGCGTCACCGCCCAGCGCGACAGGTTGAAGCGGCCTTCCGGCACGGCGTCGGCCATGGTTCAGCTCCGGGCTTCGTCGACAAGGGGACGGACGGTCTCGCCGTCCTGCAGCTTGGCGGTGCCGAGGGTGACGACGCGCTCGCCGTCCTCGAGCCCGGAGGAGACCGTGACGGACCCGTCGCCGAAGCGGGCGAGGGTGACCGCGCGCTTTCGCAGCGTGCGGCCGTCGTCGCCGATCACGAAAACCGCCGGTCCCTCGCCCTCGTCGAGGATCGCGGTCGCCGGCAGCAGGGCGACCGGGGCGGGGTCGCCCTTCGTCAGCGACAGCGTCGCGGTCATGCCGAAGCGCACGGCCTCGTCGGCGTCGAGCAGGGCGTAACGGGCGCGGTAGGTGCGCGACAGCGCGTCGGCGCGCGGCGCCACTTCGCGAAGGCGCGCCGCATAGTCCCGTCCGCCGGCCCAGAGCCGGACGGTCGCCGAGGCGCCGTCGACGGCCGCGAGCCGGCTCTCCGGCACGAAGACCTCGATCTCGCGCTCGCCGAGGGGGGCGAGCGTCACCACCGCCTCGCCGGCGGCGACGACCTGGCCGGGCTCGGCCGAGACCGCGGTGACGACGCCGTCGGCACCGGCGACGAGGCGGGCGTAACCGAGGCGGTTGCGGTCGAGCTGCACCGCCCGCTCGGCCTTATCGAAGCGGGCCCGGGCTTCCTCGGCGGCGAGGCGGCGCTGTTCGTCGGTCGAGCGCGACACCGCGCCGCCGGCGGCGAGGCTGGCGAAGCGGGTGCGCTCGGTTTCGGCCTGGGCCAGCGCCGCGGCGGCGGCGGTGCGTTCGGCCTCGGAGGCTTCGAGGGCGAGCTTGAGATCGATGTCGTCGAGCCGGGCGATCTCGTCGCCGGCGCGCAGAACGTCGCCGACGTCGACGGGGCGCGCCGTGATCTTGCCGCCGACCCGGAAGGCCTCCGGCGTCTCGCGCCGCGGCACGACGACGCCGGCGTAGGTCACGGTGTCGGCACCGGAGACGAGGCGGACCACTTCGGCCCGCACCACCGGAGGCGGCACCTCGACGGTCTCCTGCTCCTGGCAGGCCGCCAGAGCGAGGGGCATCATCAGCAGCAGCTTGAATCTGAAATGCGGCATGGCGAACTCCGCCGGGCGAAGAGGAAAGACGGTGTGGTGACGAATGGACAGGTGACGTAAGCCGACATTCGTCAGACATCGGGCGTGACGACGGGACCGGCCGGAAAGGCCCGGTCAGTCCCGCTTCTTGAGACCGTTGACGAGAACCTGAACGAGCTTGCGCGCCACCGGCTCGACGTCGACGTCGCAGCATTGCTCGATCATTCGGGGGTGGAGGAACATCACGAAGCTCGACTTGACGACGTGGCCGAGCAGGTCGGCGTCATCCTCGGCGAACTCGCCGCTCGCGATGCCTTCGCGGATGAGGTCGGTGACGATGGCGCGCATCGCCGCGATGTGCGCCTCGATCGCCTCCCAGTTCTCCTCCATCGCGACGCCCACCATGTCGTGAAGACGCTGGTCGTTCATCAGCGTCGCCCGGTTGTGGCGGTGGATCTCGACGAGATAGCGTTCGAGGCGTTCGGCGACCGTGCCCTCGGAGCGGGCGATGGCGAGGCCGAGTGCCTGGATCTCGCCGGTGACGCGGGCGCAGATCGCGCCGACGATCGCGGCTTTCGAGGGGAAGAAGCGGTAGACGTTGGCCGGGCTCATCTTCAGCACGGCGGCGATGTCGGCCACGGAGGTCTTCTGGTAACCGAGCCGGCGGAAATGCTCCTCCGCCACTTCCAGAATGGCGGCGCGGACCTCTTCGGGGTCGGTGCGCAGGCGAATCGCTCGGTTCATCGGATGCCCGGTGAATGGGGCCCCGAATGATCGGAGCCTGTTGAATGACGATTTTTTTAAATCATCACTCGTCATCCGTCAAGGGCGCCCCGAAGGCATCGCCGCCCTGCCGATCGCCGGTTCCGGCGCGTCGGGCGGCACGCGGGACGTCATGGTTTCCCGATCGTTGCCGATCGGTGCGATTTCGCCGACCGCATTGACGATCCGCAAAGCATGTCCGGCAAATCCGCTTCGGATTTCCCTTCCTCTTCCTATTGTTAACGCGGTCGCCACTGCCCGCGGGCATCACTGGTCGCAGCAAGATCCTCCGCCCAGCTCGGACGCAAGACCCATGGCTCTTCAGGAAGGTACCGCAAGCTCCGCGCAGGCGCCGGCCGCCACCGGCGCGGCCCACGAGGTGGCCGAACGGCGCTCGCGCGCCGTGCGCCGCGTCGTCCTCGGTGCGAGAGCCCGCGGCGTCGCGACCGCGTTCCGTCAGGAGTCGATCCCGGCGAGCATCGTTTCCGGCATGGCGGCGATGCTGGAATTCGCACTGATGATCCTCCTCGGGGTCGCCTCGATCGCGATCTGGAGCCGGTCGCTGCCGGTGCCCGGCGCCATGCAGATCGGCCCCGTGCTCGGCGTGCCGCTGCTCGTCGTCCTCGTCAATCAGATGATGGAGAATTTCGCGCTCGGCCGGCTGCGCCGCGCCACCTTCCGCACCGTGCGCGCGCTGACGGCGCTCGCCGCCGTGGTCGGGGCGATGTTCGCCTTCCTCTTCGTCGGCAACATCGGCACCGACCTGCCGCGCGACTGGCTCGGCATCTGGCTGGCGGCGCAGGCGCTCGCCGTGGTGCTGGCGTCGTCGGCGATGGGCTGGCTGGTTCGGACCTGGACGAGGGCCGGCAAGCTGCAGCTGCGCACCGTCGTCGTCGGCGGCGGCCGCCACGCCGAAGACCTGATCCGCACCGCCGAGGCCCACGGCAGCAACGAGCTGAAGATCCTCGGCATCTTCGACGACCGCGCCGACGACCGCTCGCCGGAGGTGATCTCGGGCTACCCCAAGCTCGGCAGCATCGCCGAACTCGAGGTCTTCGCGCGCCTCGCCGCGGTCGATCTCATCGTCGTGGCGATGCCGCTCGCGGCCGAGACCCGCATCCTGCAGCTGCTGAAGACGCTGTGGGTGCTGCCGGTCGACATCCGCCTCAGCGCCCTCGCCTCCAAGCTGAAGCTGCGGCCACGGGCCTATTCCAACATCGGCGGCGTGCCCTTCCTCGATATCTTCGACAAGCCGATCACCGGCTGGGACCGCATCGCCAAGCGGGTCTTCGACATCGTCTTCGCCAGCCTCGCTCTCGTGCTGCTGTCGCCGCTGATGCTCGCGACCATGATCGCGATCCGCCTCGAAAGCCGCGGTCCGGTGCTGTTCCGCCAGAACCGCTACGGCTTCAACAACGAAGTCATCGACGTGATGAAATTCCGCTCGATGTTCCACGAGATGGCCGATCCGGCGGCCGCGAAGGTCGTCACCAAGGGCGACCCGCGGGTGACGAAGGTCGGCCGCTTCATCCGGCGGACCTCGATCGACGAACTGCCGCAGCTCGTCAACGTGCTGCGCGGCGAGCTGTCGCTGATCGGCCCGCGGCCCCACGCGGTCAACGCCCACACCGAGCAGAAGCTCTGGGAAGAGGTCGTCGACGGTTATTTCGCCCGCCACAAGGTCAAGCCCGGCGTCACCGGCTGGGCCCAGATCAACGGCCTGCGCGGCGAGATCGACCGGCCCGAGAAGATCCAGGCCCGCGTCGAGCACGACCTCTACTACATCGACCACTGGTCGGTGCTGTTCGACCTCTACATCCTGTTCATGACCCCGATCCGCATCCTCAATCAGGAAAATGCGTATTGATGCGCAAAGACATGATTAACATAAGATTAAATTAACCATCAAAAATCCCGATCGAGCTTCACGGATCGCACACCACTTGTTCACGTAAGACAGTCGCAGAGACAATGAGCCAATGACTTTGATGGAACTTCGCCTTAAATTGTAATCATCGAACCGACGGTCCGCGCCGCCGGTCATCACGGGACCAAGCGATGAACTCCATGGCTCAGAAACTCGCGATCCTTCAGGGCACCACCCCAGCTCTGACGAGTTCCCGCGCCCGGATGGCGCTGCCGGCGCCCTCCGACGTGGAGACGAGCCTGCTCGGCGGCCTGCCGATCGCCGTGATCGACCGCGCGACGTCGGCGGAGCTGATGGTCGACTGGGCGCTGGAGCGGCGGGGACAGGCGAAGCCTCCCGTCTACGTCACCTCGGCCAACGGCCAGGTGCTGGCCAACTGCGCCAGCGATCCGGAAATCCGGGCGCTGTTCGACGAGGCCGACCTCATCCACGCCGACGGCAATCCGATGGTGGCGATCTCGCGCTTCAAGTGCGCGGCGCCGATCCCGGAGCGGGCGGCGACCACCGATCTCGTCCACGACGTCGCCAGGATCGCCGAGGCGCGCGGGGCGAGCTTCTACCTGCTCGGCGCCTCCGAGGAAGTCATCCGCAAGGCCGAAGCCAACCTTCGCGCCCTCTATCCCCGTCTCGCCATCGTCGGCGCCCGTAACGGCTACGTCTCCGCCGGGGACGAGGACGCCGTGGTGGCCGCGATCAACGCCGCCGCGCCGGATTTCCTGTGGATCGGCATGGGCGTGCCGCTCGAGCAGCGGTTCGTCTCGCGCAACCGCGAGCGCCTCACCGGCGTCGGCCTCGTCAAGACCTCCGGCGGCCTGTTCGACTTCCTGTCGGGCGCCAAAAGCCGGGCGCCGAAGGTGATGCAGGCCCTCGGCCTCGAATGGCTCTACCGGGCGCTTCTCGAACCGCGCCGGCTCGGCAAACGCTATCTCGCCACCAACCCGCACGCGCTGTGGCTGCTGCTGACGAGGTCGAAATGAGGCTCGCCCGCCGGCTCGGACGTCTCGCTCTCGCCGTCGGCGTCGCCGCCGGCGTGCTCGGCGGCGTCGGCGCGGACGTCGCGTCCGCCGCGGCCGCGACCCCCTTCCCCGCCTGCCTCACCGACAACGACCAGGGCGTTCCCGCCGAGCGGCTGAAGGCCCTCGCCCGCGGCTTCAACATCCCGAGCTGGCTCGACCGGCCGGACGGGCGCGGGCCGGAGCGCATGGTGCTGC
>Ga0065721_10050515_pt1 | contig 19565 bp, 16 predicted proteins | sample Mesricmetagenome_FD_59108 | JGI IMG/M metagenome (GOLD analysis project Ga0065721, IMG submission 59108) | Mesophilic microbial community from rice straw/compost enrichment Sample: eDNA_1 v2 (version 2) | ecosystem: Engineered > Solid waste > Grass > Composting > Bioreactor | place: USA: Davis... | reverse complement strand
TGACCGCGGGCATCTGGCTCGTGCCGGGGTCGGTCGTCAGGAATTTTATCTTTGCCTCAGACTTGTCCAGGTCCCATCTGTTTCGGTCGACCTGCGCGACAACGATGACATCAGGGTTGCTTGCGATGATGCTTTCCCATCCGAGGGCCGGCGACTCGGCCTCGGTAGTAATAGCATTCGTTCCGCCAAGCACATCGGCGATAAAGCCGGAGGCGCTGTTCTTGCCGCCTAGATATGCATCGGCAGAGGGGGACGGGCTGGAGAACCAGAAGACGTAGGACAGCCTCTTTCCATCCTTCGGCGCATCGGCGCGCAGCGCAGCCTCACGCTTCTTCAAGTCGGCGATCAAAGCGTCTCCCCGATCGCGGACGTCAAATATCTGCGCAAGCTCGCCGATCTCCTGATAAAGGGTGTCCATGTTCCAGAGCTTTGACCGGTCACCATATCCGAACTTGTCTTTGGCCGCCCCCTCAGCGACGCAGGTGCTCGGTGAGATGTAGCTTGGCACGCCGACCTTTTCGAAGTCCTCGCGCTTGGCGACCTTGCTCGACGGGCCAAGCAGGCTTGGCAACGCGGCCGCCACGAAATCTGGGGTTTGCGCCAGAATGGCTTCGAAGGTCGGAAACTCGACGGTCAGCACTTTGACCTTCGCATTGGCCTCGGCGAGTTGCGGAAGAACCTTGTTCGGCCAAAAGGCCGTCCCCACCATCCTCTCTTCAAGGCCAAGCAGCAGCATGATTTCTGCGCTGTTCTGGCCGAGTCCGATGGCGCGCTCGGGAGCCTTGTTGAAGGTAATCTTTGCGCCGCAGTTGTCTACGGTCAATGGGTACGTGGTGGCGGCGATGGTCGGTGTTCCCAACAGACCAACGATCGCAAAAATACCCGCACCTGCAAACATCCGTTTCATCGTCTCTCGCATCCTTACTTCCCGGCTTCGACCAGAGATAATCGTCCTGTAATCATCGGCATCCCGAAAAACAAGATCGTTTTCCTCATCTTTCTTCCGCGCGATGCAGATCATCTGGGGCAGAGCACCGTTCGCAACTGCACTGAGGGACCCGTCGACGAAGCCTTCGGCCGGAGGGACAATTGCGGGAGGGCGCCCCCATTCCTGCTGTTCAAGCCTTGGCGTTATCTTCTCCGCAGATCAATAACCTTTGAGAATAGGGTGGGCCGATCTTATTATTGGACGGCCTGTTTCGCGGATCCCATAGTGTCATCGTCGGGTGATGATGTCGGTCCTCCCAAACGTCACTCAATCCGTCGCAAAACAATATGGGGAACAACAATGTTCAAGACACTTACTCACCTGCCGATGTTTGCCGCGCTCGCTATGATTTCCATGAGCGGCCAAGGCTTCGCTCAAAGTTTTGACACGTCGTCGATCAAGGTCGAGGACGCTTTGGCGACTAGGCTGCCGGAGAAAATCAAGGCGGCCGGCGTGCTGACGATTGGGTCTGATACCGCCTATGCGCCGTGGGAATTCCTGAGCGAAAAGGACGGGCAGACGCCCGAAGGCATCGATGTCGACATTGCCAATGCCATTGGCAGGAAGCTCGGCGTCAAGATCGATTTCCAGACCTCCGCCTTCGAAGCGATCCTGCCGGCTCTCGGGACCAAGTTCGACCTTGGGGTCTCGGCGTTTTCGGTCACCAACGAACGCATGAAAGCCGTCAATTTCGTAAGCTACGCGGATACGGGCAGCATGTGGGCCGTCAAAGCGGGGAACCCGACAAAATTCGATCCGAGTGATCTCTGCGGTCGCAAGATCGCGATTCAGTCTGGCAGCTATCATGAGAAGGCGGTGATTGCCGAAAACGATCTCTGCAAGTCCGCAGGCAAGGCCGAAATCGAAATCCTACCCTTCTCCAAGCAGCCGGAAGCGCTTACCCGCGTCGCTGCCGGCGGTGCCGATGCCACTGTCTCCGGCGAAGCGGGCATCGGCTATGCGGCGAAGCAGTCGAAAGGTGCCTTTGAGACCATGAAGCCGACCGGCGGTGCGTTGAGCAAACACGGCCCGAACGGTATTGCCGTTGCCAAGTCGGATATGGCGTTGACCGTGCTGGTCGCCGACACGATCAACTCGCTTATTGCCGACGGCACCTACAAGGCTCTGCTCGATACCTGGGGCGTTGGTTCGGTTATCGTCGAGAAAGCTCTGGTCAACCCTGACGTCAAGATCTGAGCCGATGGCCTACAACGTTGAAAACATCGGGACCGGCTTTCAGCCGGTTCCTCCCGAGAAGGCGGCGATCACGCGGAACGTCGTTGTCCCGCGCCGCCATCCCGGCCGCTGGCTCGCTGTCGCCATCCTGGCAATTCTGGCTCTTCAGGTTGGACAAGCCGTTTCGACCAATCCCAATTTTCATTGGGATATCTACCTGACCTACCTGTTTTCGCCACAGGTCATCCGCGGAGTCGGCTGGACGCTCCTGTTGACGGTCGTTGCCATGACGATCGCGATCGTGGTTGCAGCTCTGCTCGTCATCATGCGCGACAGCGACAATCCCATTCTGCGCGGAATCGCCTATGCTTGGGTGTGGTTCTTCCGGGGAACCCCGATCTACACGCAGCTCCTGTTCTGGGGTCTCTTTGCGGTCTTGTTTCCCAATCTGAGCCTCGTGATTCCTTTCGGCCCCGAGATCATCAGCGTCGAAACCAAGTACATCGTCACACCGGCGATGGCGGCGATCCTCGGCCTCGGTTTCAACGAGTCGGCCTATTTGACGGAAATCTTCCGCGCGGGGTTCAACTCGCTTGATCGCGGGCAGACCGAAGCGGCGCAGGCGCTCGGCATGAAGCCGGCGAAAATCTGGTGGCGCATCCTCATGCCCCAGGCGATGCGGGTGATCATACCGCCTACGGGAAACGAGACCATCGGCATGCTGAAGATGACATCTCTGGTCCTCGCCGTCCCGTTCACCCTGGACCTGACCTTCGCGACCAATGCGATCTCCAACCGTCTCTACCTGCCAATCCCGCTGCTGCTGGTGGCCGGCACCTGGTATCTCGCCATAACCAGCCTGCTGATGGTCGGCCAGCATTTCCTCGAACGCCATTTCGGTAAGGGCGTTTCCGTTCACCCGACACGGGCGGAGTAGGCCATGAGCGCACATGTCTCCGAATTCTGTGTCGAAATGCAGAACATCCACAAGTTCTATGGCCCCGTTCATGCGCTGAAGGGCGTGGATCTCCGCGTACGGCGCGGCGAAGTCTGCGTTGCCATCGGGCCGTCCGGCTCCGGAAAATCGACGCTGCTGCGATGCATCAATCAGCTGGAGAGCATTTCGGCGGGTCGTGTCTTCCTAAAGAACCAATTGCAGGGTTTCACCGAGCGGGACGGCCGTTTTCACCCTCTGAGCCCGGGACAGATCGCGGCACAGCGGCGGTTGACCGGCATGGTGTTCCAGCGCTTCCACCTGTTCCCGCACATGACTGCCCAAGAAAACGTCATGGAAGGTCCGCTGCACGTCAAAGGCTGCTCAAGGGAAGAATCTCGCAAGAAGGCCGACGACCTGCTCAGACGCGTCGGACTGGACGGCTTCGGAAGCCGGTATCCGGCGCAGCTTTCCGGCGGCCAACAGCAGCGCGTTGCGATTGCTCGCGCGCTTGCGATGGAGCCTGAGGTGATGCTGTTCGACGAACCGACGTCGGCGCTCGATCCCGAACTGGTCGGCGAGGTGCTCGACGTCATCAAGGATCTGGCACGAAGCGGCATCACGATGGTCGTCGTCACTCACGAAATCGGCTTTGCCAGAGAGGTGGGAAACCATCTCGTATTCATGGATCAAGGCCAGATCGTCGAGGAAGGGCAGCCGCACACCATGCTCGCCAGTCCGCAAAATCCGCGCACCGCCGCCTTTCTTTCCAAGGTGCTTTGAGGTGGCTTGCTCATGATCAGGGGGAAAGGCTCAGATCGCTCCACGCAGCTCCCGGATGAAATCCTCCAGAATTGCGGATGGAAGACGATTGGGCGGTGTGATGAGAAGCGTTCGGAAATGAAGCGCCGGCTCGAACGGCCGCAGGGTCAATCCGTGCCCCTCATAAGGTTCGGCCGTCAGTGGATTGACGAGGCCAATGCCGATGCCGGCAGCCACCATGGCGCAGATCGTCGTCGAATACGGCGTTTCCATCACGGTGCGAACGGCGATGCCTTCATTTGCAAAGGCGATCTCTGCTTCTCGCCGGGTCGTGTCTTCGGGAGCGAGCGCAACAAAGGGCTGTCCCGCAAGGTCGGCCGGGCGAATGACCTCAAGGGCTTCGAGCGGATGTCCCTTGGGCAACGCGACAGCCACGCGGAACTGGGCGAACTCCTCGACCTCGACGCCCGTGCGGTCGATCTCGTCCGCAACGATACCGAGGTCGAACTGGCCGGATGCCACGAGGTCACGCACGTTGGAAGACATGCGTGCCTGGAAGGTGACGGCGACATTCGGGTTGGCTTGCATGAAGGCGTGAAGGGCGCGAGGCAGAACATTGGTCGACAGGGCGGAAAGACAGGCGATTCTGATTTCTCCGGAGCCGTAATCCCGGATGCGGGCTGCTGCACCGCGGAGATGGGTCAACCCCAGAAAGGCCTGCTCGACCTCCCGGAAGAACAACTGCCCCTCCTGCGTCGGTTGCAGCCGCCCCTTGATCCGCTTGAAAAGGTCGAAGCCGAGCGAGCGCTCAAGCTCTTGGATCATTTTGCTGATCGCGGGCTGGGAGACATGCAGCACCTCCGCAGCGCGTGCCGTCGTGCCGTTGGTCATTACCACCCTGAATACTTCCACCTGCCTCAGGTTCACCCGCGGCTCCATACATCATCAATAACTTCAACGAATAGCTGTAGCGCACAAATGACAATCCTGGAATTGCTTTCCGTGAATGTCGCCACTCGTTGCAGAAAGGCCTGACCATGAGCGATCTCACCCAATGCGTCCTCACGCCCGAAGTATCAACTGACGGTTTCGCGCCGCTCGGCGTTGGTGTTCATCGTGCTTCGACGATCGTCTTCGAGGATGCAGCGGCCTATGCATCGCGGGGCGAACGTGGCCACGAGGGCTATTCCTACGGCCTGTACGGTACGCCGACCACGCGCACGCTTGAGGCCAAGCTAACGAGCCTCGAAGGCGGCGTCTGGACATTTCTCACCCCGTCCGGCCAGGCAGCCAATGCCTTGGCGGCTCTTCCATTTCTGGCAGCCGGTGATCACATTCTGATCGCCGATACCGCCTATCCGCCGATGCGCGATCTGGCGCAGACCGATTTGCGTCGTCTCGGTGTGGAGGTCGAATTCTTCGATCCTCAATTGCCCGAAGACGTTGCATCCAAAATACGGAAATCGACCCGGATCGTCTGGTGCGAAAGCCCCGGGTCAACCACGATGGAAGTCCTCGATCTGCCGAGGATCGTGGCCATCGCCCATGAACATGGTGCGCTGGTAGGGGTCGACAACACCTGGGCGACGCCGCTCAATTTCAAGCCGCTCAAACATGGTGCCGATATCGTCACCGAGGCGCTGACCAAGTTCGTATCGGGCCATTCCGATGTACTGATGGGCTCCATCACCGTCAGGGACGCCTCCTTGATCAAGCCGATCCGTTCGTTGATTGGCCGAATGGGCATCGGTGTCTCGCCGGACGATGCTTCGCTTGTCCTTCGCGGCTTCGAGACGCTCGGCGTGCGCCTGCGCCATTCGGAGCGGGTTGCGCTCGATTTCGCGCGCAAGATCGAAGGTCATCCTCTCGTGAAGCAGGTCCTTCATCCTGCCTTGGAATCCTTCTCTGATCATGCGCTCTGGAAGCGGGATTTTCTCGGCTCAAGCGGTGTTTTCAGCATCGTTTTCACGGAAGAGGCATCGACCCATGTAGCCGCGTCTCTGGACGCGTTGAAGGTCTTTGCCATCGGCGCTTCCTGGGGCGGCACACGGAGCCTTGCCGCGCCCATGTCCGTCGAGGGCTTTCGCAGTGCCACAGCCTGGAATGGCCCCGACATCATCCTACGCCTCAGTATCGGGCTGGAGGATGAAGGGGAGCTCTGGGAGGACGTGGAACGCCTGCTCGAGTGCCTCGATGTCCGGACCGGCGGTGTTGCAAGCGACGCAACGCCGAAGACGGCTCGTCGCGGTTGATATCGGAAGCGATATTTCAGGGATCCAGGGAGGAAAAGGCGTGCCAAAGACAGAAGACGTGCTGCGGGATATCGACGACAAATTTGATATCGCTCTGGGCAAACTGCTTGAACTGGTTTCGATCCAGTCGATCTCCAGCGAGCCCGCGGGCAAGGATGGGATCGTGCGGGCGGCGGAATGGCTGCGACAGGAGCTTTCTTCCATTGGGCTTGCGGCGGATGTTATCGGGACAAAGGGGCACCCGATCGTTCTCGCTCGCTCCTCGGCAGCTTCGACCGATAACAAGCCACGGCTGCTGTTCTACGGCCACTACGACGTCCAGCCCGTGGGTGATATCGGCCAGTGGAAACACCCGCCCTTTGAGCCGACCGTCATCAAGGAGGATGGCGTCCGTAGATTCTATGGACGCGGCACCTCCGACAGCAAGAGCCAGCTCTGGACCTTCATCGAAGCATTGCGGGGCTGGAAAAGCGTGCACGGCGAATTTCCCGCTGAGGTCATCGTCATGTTGGAAGGCGAAGAGGAGTGTGGATCGCCGAGTTTGCCGGATTTCATCAAGGCCCATAGGGATGACCTGACCTGCGATGTCGCCTTCATTTGTGATGCCGAGATGTGGTCGGCCACGCAGCCGGCCATCACAACTCAACTCAAGGGGCTCGTCCACGAACGTGTTACCATCTCTGCCCCAAATCCAGACCTGCATTCGGGGCACTACGGAGCGGTTGCCGCCAATCCGATCCGGGTCCTGAGCACCATTCTGGCAAGCCTGCATGACGACAAGGGGCGGGTTGCCATCGATGGCTTCTATGATGGGGTGCGGGACATCCCTGATGCCGTGCGCCAGCAATGGCGCGACCTCTCCCGGCAGCCCGAATTGTTCGCCGATGTCGATCTTTCCGGCGGCATCGCGGAGGAAGGCTACTCGCCGATCGAAGCGATGTGGAGTCGCCCGACGGTCGACATAAACGGCATTACCGGGGGCAATCAGGGACCGGGCGAGCGTTCCGTCCTGCCGGGAACGGCAACCGCGCGGCTGTCCTTCCGGCTCGTGGTCGGACAATCACCGGAAACGATCCGCCAGCGTTTCCGCAGCCATGTCGAACGGATGGTACCGAAAGGCTGCCGTGTCGAGTTCGAGGGTCACGGCGGTAGCTCTGCGGTCGTGCTGTCGCAGGACAGCCTCTACCTGAAGGCAACGGCGCGGGGGCTTGAAAAGGAATGGGAAACACCGGTCGTCCTGCGAGGGACGGGCGGGGCCATCCCGCTGGTCGAACAGCTCAGCAATACCCTTGAGACGGAATGCGTGGTGATCGGTTTCATTCTCCCAAGCGATGCCATCCACGCCCCCGATGAACACTACGACAGCGAGCGGCTTCGCAAGGGCGCCAGGAGTTGGATCCGGATCTTCGACGAGATTCAGGCGCAGATGCCAAGTCAGTCATAGACGTTCAATGACATCCACAGAGCCGGCTCCGCCCAAAACATCCACCACATCCGTCCGCGTTGAAGAGGACGTGCTTGGCACGCGGCAGGAACAGGCAGATTATATGCGGGATCAGGCAATGCGCTACCTCTCCCGGTGTCTTATCGTCGCGACGGCAAAGTTGTCAGATACATTTTCCTAACCGGAACATGCGCCGGATCTTCTTGATAACCAGAGAGGCTTGAATGACACCCGAGGAATTCCGACGCCGAGGTCACGAAATCATCGACTGGCTGGCGGACTATCATGCGAAAATAGCCGACTACCCGGTTCAACCTGCCACACAGCCGGGTGACGTGAAAGCTATGCTTCCCACCGTCCCGCCGGTAGACGCCGAGGATTTCGATCGGATCATCGCTGATCTTGATTCGGTCGTTCTCCCGAACATCTCGCATTGGCAGCATCCGCGTTTCTTCGGCTACTTCCCCTCCAACTCGCTCGGCTCGGGTATCCTGGGCGACCTGGTCAGCGGTGGCCTCGGGGTAGTGGGCCTGTCCTGGCAATCGTCGCCTGCGGTGACGGAGATCGAGGAGGTCACCGTTGACTGGTTCAGGCAAATGGTCGGCCTGTCTTCCGCCTGGTTCGGTGTCATCAACGACACTGCCTCGACAAGCACTCTGGTCGCCCTGCTGTGTGCGCGGGAGAAAACAACGGGCTTTTCGCTTGCCCGCGAGGGCCTGCAAGCGGAACAAAGACCATTGACGATCTACACGTCGGGAAGCGCCCATTCTTCCGTCGAAAAGGCGGCGCTGCTGGCAGGCTTTGGACGTAAGAATGTCCGCATGGTCGATGTCGACGCCAATTTTGCGATGCTTCCAATGGCGCTCGAAAAGGCCATCGATGCGGATATACGCTCCGGGTTCACTCCATGTGCGATCGTCGCGGCCGTCGGCGGCACGGCCACGGTGTCCATCGATCCGGTATCCAAGATCGCCGACATAGCGCGCAGACACGGCTTGTGGCTCCACGTAGATGCTGCCATGGCTGGAAATGCGATGATCCTGCCAGAGCTGCGATGGATGTGGGAAGGCATCGAGGACGCAGACAGCGTCGTTATCAATGCGCACAAATGGCTCGGCGTACCTTTTGACTGCTCGCTCTACTTTGTCCGTGACGAGCCGCACCTGCTTCGTGTTATGTCTGCCGATCCAAGCTTCCTCCAATCCCTGGCCGACGAGAAGGTGCGCAATCTGCGCAACACCGGCATTCCCCTCGGGCGGAGGTTCAGGGCGTTGAAACTGTGGTTCGCCATACGCGAGCAGGGCGTCTCCGGGCTGCAAGCCAGGTTGCGGCGAGACATTGCTCTTGCCCAAGATCTCCGTTCGAAGGTCGAAGCAACCCCGGATTGGGAGATCATCGCGCCGGTCGTTCTGCAAACCGTATGTCTTGTGTACCGTCCGAAATCCGTGCCGCTCCATCGTCTCGACGATTTCACCCGCGCATGGGCGCACGCGGTGAACGCATCGGGCCAGGCCTATGTCACGCCCGCGACTGCAGCGGGGCATTGGATGGTCCGTGTCTCGATCGGCACGATATCGACGGATGCGCAGGACATCGAGACGGTTTGGCGCACGATGCAAGAAGCGGCTGCCGCGCTCGTCCCGGAATTCTCGTGAAGAACCGACGCGGCCGGCAATGAGACCGTCCGCCGATGAGAGAGCGTTCAATGGATGATCGCATCAACGCGCTTACAACAAAGCTTCCGCGGTCTATCCGTCGCCGCCCAGCCGCGCCTAGCTTCTTCTCATTAGCGCGCCACGAATGGCTTGTTCGAGTCGACAGAGCTGGAACCCCTATCGTCGGCTCTTCAAGGTTGACCAGACAAGATTTCCGCTAGAGCAAGGCCAGCTTCCCCGGCAACTGAATAGATCAGGTAGCGTCTTCCATCTTCTTCGTAGACCGCCGGATCACGAAGTTGCCTTACAGGTTTGTCTGCGGGACCGATTACTGATGGTTCGATGGGAAGGCGTCCCCCTTCCCAGTCCCGCTCGGGCGCAAGTAATATCCTCGAGGGTCCTTCCCGCCACGTGAGCCAGTCACCGTCAAGCGGTACGCGAGCGTAGAGCAGGCACTCGGGAGCATCGCCCCGATTGCTGTAGACTACGTGAAGGACACTGTCTTCCAACCAAACTGCGCAATGTCGCATGTTTGGCGAAAACAGCGTAGGCCCGGCTGTAAATCCGGAAAGGCCGTCAGACGACCTGTAAATCGTCCCTGGCATGGTGATGGCATACACCCAGGAGCCGTAAGTGAATAATCGAGCATAAGGGTTCATCAGATTGTCAGGCTGGGCTGTGAAATGGAGACCATCAGGCGAGGTCGCCAAGCGCGTAAACTGGTTCTTGATCTCGTCGCCTCCGTGAAAAAACATCCGGATTTGCTTCTTCTCATGATCGACGACGATCTCTGGGGAAGCCAAATGGTGGGTGAATCCGGATTGCGAAAGAGGAAGCACACCGTCCTCGTATATCGCCCAAGGTCCGATCAGGTGATCTGCATATGCAAGGCGGATGTGATCTCCTCGATGATGGGCAAAATAGAGGTAGTAGCGTGCTAGCGGACGCTCAATCCAGGAAGGGACCCTGATCACGCTCGGCCCATTGATGTTGGTCCCGATCCGCGGCGACATGGCGGGCACGATAATGGGCCGGTCCAGAATTCGCACCGCAACAAGTTCATTGTTTTCCACGTTTCGCCCTCCCAGTCTCGCAGTCAGCTTACGAGCTCCCGGACCGGCGTAAACAGTCTTATCGAGCCAAACATCTTTCTCAAATCGGCAAAACTCAAACCGGCCTTTTCAAAGATACGGTGAGGAAAAGCTCTTGGATCTTTCGATCTTTGCGAAAGCACTCTTGGCGTATTGGTGCCTTCTCGAATGTACTTGGCGTTGGGTAAGGTCGGGAAAATCCAATAATCGCGCTGGAGCAAACCAGCTGAACTTGATGTCGTGTTGTTCAATCGTGCAAGCGCATCAACCTGAGGAGGAAATGATGATTTCGAAAATATTTAAAGGCTTGGCCGTCGCAAGCCTGACCATAGGCCTGGCAACGGTTGCCCATGCCCAACAATCTTGGGAGGACGTTGTCAAAGCAGCGAAGAAGGAGGGAACGGTTACGCTGTATACGTCGCAGGTCGGCGTTCCTCAGCTTGACGAAATCTTGTCTGCCTTCACGGACGAGTACGGGATCAAGGCGCTTAAGCTCGAACTTCGAGGCAGTGAGTTGTTCGAGAAACTGCGTCTTGAACTGGCGACCAATCGAGGTGCCGCAGACATGTCCTTCAGCGGAGGTTCCGTCTCGCTGGAGGCGATGGGCGTGCTCGAAAAACACGGTGATATTCCGAACGCGTCTCGGCTAGCGCCGAATTTCGCGGGAAACGAAATGAGACTGCCCGTTTTTTCGCAAAGCATGGGCATCGTGGTCAACGCGTCGATGCCAAAAGAGGAGCGACCGAAAAGCTGGGCTGATCTCGCGGATCCGGTTTGGAAGGGCAAGATTTTGTCCGACGATTTTCGCTCCGTCGGAGGCGGTGGTCTGTTCTTTGCGGTAACCTACGACAAGCTCGGCGAGGATTACCAGAAGCGGCTTGCCGAAAACAAGCCGGTCTTCACCCGCGAAATCAGAGATAGCCCTCGTCGTGTCGCACGCGGCGAATACCCGATTTACATCCCATTCATTCTGCCCGACACTCTGCTGAATAAAGGCTTGCCGCTTGAGGTCATTCTTCCGTCCGAAGGCCTTGTTTATGGGAACTTTGACGGAGCTGTCGTCAAGAACGCGCCGCATCCCAATGCTGCCCGGGTGCTCTTGAATTTCTTCCTCTCTGATAAAGCCCAACTCATTTATGCAGGCTCTGCGCGGCGCCCGACGGTTACGGGCCTTGAGGACAAATATCCGGCCAACGTTAGAGAGTTTCTGAAAGCACCGCTGCTCGGCACACAGGAAGACGCAACGGTTCGAGCCGAGATGCTCAAGCGCGCGACGGAGATGTACAAATGAGGCAGTCGAGCTGATGTTGAATGGTAGTCGCCTGTGGGATGATCTCCTCACCCACGCCGGTTTTGGAGACAAGGCGGCAGGCAGCGCCGGAGATCGCGCCACAGCTGACTGGATCGCTGGCGAGCTTTCCAAAGCTGGATATCAGTTGGAAACAGTGCCCGTTCCCGTGCCGACGTTCCGGGCTCGCCGATGTGAGCTGATAGGGCAGGGCCGTTCGCTCGAGGTCTATCCGCAGCCCGTTGTTTTTCCAACATCGGATCATGGCGTGGAGGGGCGATTGGCGATGGTTCATAGCCTTTCAGACGCACCCGGAGCGGCAGGCTGCATCGCCGTCATTCTCCTGCCCTATGGTCGTCATGCAGCGATCTGGACGTCAGCCGTTGGGCCGCTCTTGGAAGCGGTTGCAAAAGCCGGCGCTCTGGCTGCAATTGTTCTGCCGTTCGGTCCGACTGGCGAGATTGTCGGCTTGAACTCTTATGCCGACCGGCCGTTCGTATCGTTGCCTGTGGCCATCGGCCGTCCGCTTGATTTGTCCAGCTACGCGGCGATGGCTTCTGCGGGACAGCCTGTTAGCCTCTACCTGAATGGAGAGGTGGATGAAGGCGACAGCCCGACATTGGTTGCACGGGTGTCTCGTGGCGATCGGTGGATCGTGATGTCCACCCCTCGGTCTGGCTTCTTCACATGCTCGGTCGAACGCGGCACCGGTACGGCAGGGTTCCTCGAGATGGCCCGCTGGTTGCCGGAAGCGTTTCCAGAACACTCTTTATTCTTGATGAACAGCGGGGCGCATGAGTTGAGGTTCGCGGGAACTCATGCGGCTTTGGATCTGGCTCCTCCACCTGATAAGACGGATGTCTGGGCACACCTGGGCGCGGGACTGGCTTCTTGTGCCCGAACGGAAATTCGTGGCGGTCGAATCCTTGAGGTTGCGGATCTCAACCGCATCTGCATGGTGACGCCCCCTTTGCACGAAGCGGCGAGAGCAGCTTTTGCCGGTTTGCCGGGATTGGACGATCCGCAACCAGTTCTATCGGAGGCAGGTGAATTGTCCACGATTGTCGCGAAAGGTTACGAGAAAGCTTTTGCCTGCCTGGGGGTTAATTGGAGCTGCCATACCAGGCTCGATCTTCCGACAGAGGTTTCACGGAGCCTCCTCGAGCCGGTGATCGAAGCGCACCGCCGCTTGATTGAGCTCTCTGTTCGCAGCAGGTGATTGACTGGCATACCTGTTGGCTAGGCAAGCTTGAGCAGGAGCGGGGAACGATATAGCTGATGCAGCACCAGCGCTGCGGCGCCTCTCGCCCAGAAGGCGTCATCCCGTTCGTCGAGCACGAAATCCAGACGATTCTCCATCGGTGCGCGTACGTTTGGGAAAAGCGCTTCCTTCATGGATTCCAACCACAAGTCGGAGCTTGCGATATTCGGCCCGGAAAAGATGATACGGGCGGGATCAAGGATGCCAACGAGATTGGCTAGCGAACGGCCGAGGCGTGTTCCCATCAAGCGGAATATCGCCTGCAGGTGCTCGTTGCCGTCGCGTGCCTTGCCGATCAGCTCCATTACTTTCTGCTGGCGCGCGCCGGCGTCATCACTGATCGGTCCGGTGATCTCCTCTCCCGCCTGACGTAGCAGGCCGAGGAAACCGATATGCGCCTCCAGGCAACCTCGCTGCCCGCACTCGCAGAGCGGACCGTCTTCGCTGATCTTGGTATGGCTGAGTTCGGAAGCGAAGCCGTGCGAGCCTCGGTAGATCTCGCCGTTGATGATGATGCCAAGCCCGACGCCATGGCCAAGCGTGATCACAACGCAGTTTTCGATGCCCTGTCCGCTGCCAAACATGGTTTCTGCCGTGGCGAGCGGAATGGTGTGGTTCTCGATTACGGTCGGCACGCCCAGTCGCTTGGTCAGCAAGCTCGCAAACGGAACGTCTTCCCGGGAAAAGGCGGGGCTCCAGTGGCAGACGCCGGCATTGCTATCCACAACGCCGGGCACACCTGCACAGATAGCCTTGATATCGTTAAGCCCGAGACCGCAGTCAATCACCGCGCGACGGATCGCGTCCTCGACGACATCCGCAACGACCTCGGGGGCCTGCCGTGCAGACCGGAACGGGAGCACGCTCGAGCCGATCACGTCACAGACGAAATCCGTCACCGAAACGGTGATCTGCGAAATGGCGATGCGCACGCCGACCGCATAGGCGGCCTTCGGATTGAGCGTCAGCCCGACACGGGGCCGGCCGCGAGCGAGGTTGCTGTCGGCAGAGGCGGCAGCCGGTTCCTTGGCGAAATCGATCAGCCCCTCCTTCAGCAGACGGGCCGTGATGCCGGTCACCGTCGAGCGGGAGAGGTCCAGCTTCTCCGATATCTCGATGCGGGAAATGGGGCCGTATTGCCGGAGCGTATCCAGGACCAGTCCGATATTGGCAAGGCGAGTGGATTCATTCTCGTTGTCGGCTGCCGCGATCTCGATCGCCCGACCGGCCGGACGTGCGGATTTGCGAAAGGGTTTGTTACCGCTTGCCATTCCTTCTCCTGCCGAACCCTTCCGCTACTTCAATGCCGATCCATAACGGCATATTGCGCTTTTGTGCCGTGAACAATGTCTTGTGCCACGACTTCGATCCAGGCGCCACGCTGTGCTGCAGATTGTGCCAATGCTTCGATGACCGCAGCGTTGAGCAGCGCATCTCCCGGTACGAACGGTCCGGGTGACACGCCACGAATGGCAGCCGCAAAGGCGTCGATCTCCTCCCGGAAGGAGGGAACGGGGCCGAACTCCAGGACTTCCGGATCGGCGGTCGGCAGCGTGTCCCTATAATCCGCAACCACGGCGGCCGGGCGCGCGGGAGGCGGCATGACGGGGATGCGGACATCGAGACTGCCTTCCGTACCGACGATCAGGACGCGCTGGAAGCGCCTCAGCCGTGAAGAGACCGTGAAACTAGCAGTACCTCGGGGAAACTCCATCATGGCGCTCAGGAAGGTGGTCACGCCAAGATCGGGATCGTCTTCCGCAAGGGCGGTGACGCGGACCGGCTCGGCGCCGAAAGCAAGCCTTGCAAAATGGACGAGATAACATCCGCCATCCAGAAGCACGCCGCCGCCGAGTTCCGCGCGGTTGGCGATCGCGTCCGGATCGAAGGCATTCGGCGGCGTACGGGTCAGCATGCCTTGCACGGCGCGGACTTCGCCGATCCGGCCGGCGGCAAGAATGCCGTCGACCGCCCGCCATTGCGGATGGTGGCGGACCATGAAGCCTTCCCAGACGATCCGGTGGGCTTCGTCGGCCGCCGCCATTACCCGTTTCGTATCGGCCGAGCCCGTCGTCAACGGCTTTTCGCAGAGGACGTGTTTTCCCGCCCGCAGCGCCTTGATCGTCCATTCGGCATGCAAGGCGATCGGCAGGGCGACATAGACAGCTTCTATGGAAGGATCGGCTATAAGCGCCTCGTAGCTGCCGAAGCTCGCAGCAATGCCAAGTTCGCCCGCCACCTGCGCCGCCTTCTCTGCGGAACGCGATGCGATGGCGACGATTTCAGCGCCGTCGGCCTGAAGCATCTGTGGCACCGCGAGCCGGACGATACCGCCGGTTCCGAGTATGCCGAGGCGGACGCGCTTTTTATCGGGCATCTCCAGATCCTCGCGTAGGCTCAATCGGTGTCTTCGGACATGGGCATCGAAGCCCAGGGTTCTTTTGGCGGCAGCTTGCCGCCCTGCTGGACGATCTCCACGGCGACGCCGTCCGGCGTCGTGAATATTGCAAAGAGCCCGTTGCGCGGCGGCCGGTTGATGGTGATGCCGCGCCGCTTGAGTTCGTCGCAGAAGCCATAGATGTCGTCGACCCGATAGGCGAGGTGACCGAACTTGCGGCCGGTGTTGTGCTTGCGACGCGCTTCCTCGTCCCAGTAGTACTGAAGCTCGAGGGTTGGAGCGAATTTATCGGATCTGGCGGCCTCGATGTCATGGGGCGCGGCCAGGAATACGCAGGTGAAGCGAAAATCGTCGAACTCCATGCGGCGGACTTCGACCATGCCCATTACCTCGGTGTAGAATTTCATCGTTTCGTCCAGATCATCGACCCGGATCATGGAATGCAGGTATCTCAGCAATGCAGCCTCCCAATCCGCTCCCAAGCGGCTCTGTCGGACCATAGCCATCGTTTTGGATTAGAGCTAGAATTAATTCGCGGATTACGCATAATTTTTTTAGTCTGCGCAGACACCCAATGTTGTTCCAATATGCGCGGATGCAGGTGGAATACGGTATTTCGGCGCAATTTTTCTCAATTTCTCAAAAACAAGCTTGACTTTTATCCAGCGCAAAGCTCTCTTTAGTTCGGCATAAGAATTAAATTACAAAGCCGTATTCGCCGATGGGAGGACATCGCTCGAAGCGCGGTTAGGGCCGTTCAATGTGGGAGGATGAAATGAGGCTGCATTTTATGGCCGGCGTCTGCGCGCTGGCATTCGCCGTACCCGGAAATCCCGCCTTCGCGGCAGACAGCGTCGAGGTGGTGCATCACCTCACCGTCAATACCGAACGGGCGGCGATCAAGGAAATCGCCGATCGCTTCACGGCCGCCGGCGGTGTCTGGGTCGACAACGCCGTCGCCGGGCCACCGAACTCGCGCCGCGTCTATACCACACGCATGAATGCCGGCCAGCCGCCGCAGGCTTACCTGACTGTCACCAATCTTGATCACTACGATTTCGCGGCGCAGGGGCAGTTGGTCAATCTCGATTCCGTTGCTCAGGCGGAGAACTGGGCGAAGGTTTTCCCGCCCGAGATCATGGAGACCATCAAGGCGCCCGACGGTCATATCTATGTGGCACCGCTCGGGCTTAATGTTCCGGGTTACGTCTTTTACAACAAGAAGATTTTCGATGATCTCGGCATCAAGGAGCCGGTTGGTTTCGACGATGACTTCTTTGCCGCGCTCGACAAGGTGAAGGCGGCGGGCATCATTCCGCTTGCCTATAGCGGTGATCCTTTTCATGTGCGCTTTCCATTCGAGGCGATCATGATGTCGCTGGGTGGCAAGGATCTGTGGGATAACGTCTGGCGACAGCGCAGCAATGCAGCGATCCGCTCGCCGGAAATGCGCAAGGTCTTCGAGACGTTCGAGAGGCTGCGCGACTATACGGACGAAGGATCCTCCGGCCGCGCCTGGAACCTTTCCGCCAATCTGGTCATGTCCGGCAAGGCTGCGGTCCAGATCATGGGCGACTGGGCCAAAGGCGAGTACATCGCCGCCGGCATGGTGCCTGGCAAGACGCTGGGCTGCTTCATCCCCGGTACGGACGACCTGATCCAGATCCATGGCGAGGTTCTGGTTTTCCCGAAACAGCCTGGGACGACCGCCCTGACGCCGGCACAGGCGAAACTTGCCGCGATCGCCACCAGCGCCGATGCGCAAACCGCCTACAACGCGCAGAAACGCTCGTTCCCGTCGCGGCTCGATGCGAATGTCGCAGCCATGGACCCCTGTCTGCAACTTAACATCGACGCCTACCGCAATCCGGGGCATATCGTCCAGAATCCGCGCTCGTTGATCACACAGCAGATGGATGGCGAGTATCGCGATCTGGTCAACGAATTCATGGCCGAACCGGAAATGACAGTCGATGAGGTAGTCGACCGCTTCGCCGAGGTGCTTCAGGCGAAGTGACTGTCCCATGCCTGGGTGCCTTGAAGCGGTACCCGGGAGCTTCCCTTCGCTTACCGGAGCCCCCGCATGCGGCACCTTTCTGCAAAGATCGCCATAGCACCGACCGTGCTGGTGACGCTCATCGTTTTCGTCGGCTGTCTCGTCTGGACCTTTGCCATCTCCTTTACGTCCACGCGGGGCGTACCGGTCTTCGATTTCGTCGGACTTGCCAAATATCAGGAACTCTGGGCCAGCTCCCGCTGGCAGACGTCGTTCAAGAACATGTTCATCTTCGGGGCGGGCTTCATTTCGCTGAGCCTCATCCTCGGCATGCTGCTCGCCGTGCTGATCGACCAGCAGGTGCGCGCGGAGAACGCGTTCCGTACCATCTTCCTCTATCCGCACGCGCTGTCCTACATCGTCACCGGGCTCGCCTGGCAATGGTTTCTCAACCCGCAGCTCGGCCTGCAGAAATTCGTGCAGGATCTCGGCTGGAGCGACTTCACCTTCCGCGTTCTGGTCGACCGCAACGTGGCGATCTATGCGATCATCGCGGCTGCCGTCTGGCATAGCGCGGGCCTCGTCATGGCGATCATGCTTGCGGGTCTCCGCGGTGTCGACGACGAGATCTGGAAGGCGACGAAGGTGGAAGGCATTCCGAGATGGCGGGCCTATATCTGGATCATCCTGCCGATGCTCGGGCCGGCGATGACGACCTGCATCATGCTGCTCGCCTTCGGTGTCATTCGCAACTACGACCTCGTGGTGGCAATGACCAATGGCGGGCCGGGCACTGCCACCGAGGTGCCAGCTAAGTTCGTTATGGAATACCTCTTCGAGCGGCAGAACGCCGGGCTGGCGAGTGCCGCCGCGACAATCATGCTGCTCAGCGTCGTGGCCGTCGGCGCACCTGTCTGGTATCTGCAAAGCTGGCGCAACCGCCGGCGCATCGCGGGGAGGGGCTGAGCCATGGTCGCCGTCAGCCAGACCACCCCGTTTGCCGGCCATGGCATCGAAGCCGCCGGTCCGAAGCCGCGCCAGCTCACTCTGCCGCGCTTCGGCGTCTACGTCTTTCTCTTCGTCGCGGCGTTGTTCTTTCTGCTGCCCGTCTATGTCATGATCGTCACCTCGCTGAAGCCACTCGCCGAGATCCGCGAGACGAACGTGCTGATGCCGCCCATGGCGCCGACGCTTGCCGCCTGGTGGGAGGCCTGGAACAGCGCCTGCACCGGCCTGAAATGCGACGGCGTGAAGGTCGGATTCCTGAACTCGGTCAAGATCGTCGTGCCGACGGTGATCCTGTCAGTGCTGATTGGTTCGCTGAACGGCTACGTCATGTCGTTCTGGCGGTTCAAGGGCGCCAATCTGCTGTTTGCAACGCTGATGTTCGGGGCCTTCCTGCCGATCCAGGTCGTGCTTTATCCGATCGTGCGGCTGTGGTCGGCCATGGGCCTGTTCGGTTCGCTGCCGGGCATCATCCTGATCCACGTGATCTTCGGAATGCCTATCGTGACGCTGATGTACCGCAATTTCTACGCGGCGCTGCCGATCGAGATATTCAAGGCGGCGCGCGTCGACGGGGCCGGCTTCTGGCGCATTTTCGGCCATGTCTTCCTGCCAATGTCCGGGCCGATTACCGTGGTGGTTGTCATCTGGCAGGTTACGGGCGTGTGGAACGACTACATCATGGGGCTGACCTTCGGCGGGCTCAGCAACTCCCCGATGACGGTCCAGCTTAACAATATTGTCGGATCACAGACGGGCGAACGGTTTTTCAACGTGGAAATGGCCGCGACCATGCTCACCGCGTTGGTGCCGCTCGTTGTCTACATGGTCTCGGGCCGTTGGTTCGTGCGCGGCATCACCGCCGGCGCGGTGAAAGGATAGCGGAATGGCGGAAGTCGAAGCACGCAACATCTCAATCAGCTACGGCTCCTTCAAGGCCTTGCAGGAGCTCAACCTCAAGATCAGCCATGGCGAATTCCTGGTCTTGCTCGGCCCGTCCGGGTGTGGAAAGTCGACGTTGCTCAACGCGGTCGCCGGGTTGCAGGACATCTCCGCCGGCCAGATCTGGATCGGCGGTCGCAACGTCACCTGGGCGGAACCGAAGGACCGCGGCATCGCCATGGTCTTCCAGTCCTATGCGCTTTATCCGAAGATGAGCGTCCGGGAAAATCTGTCCTTCGGCCTGCGCGTTTCCGGCATGCCGAAGGAGGAGATCGCCAGGCGCGTTTCCCGCGCCGCCGAGACGTTGCAACTGAGCGCCATGCTGGATCGGCGGCCGTCCGAGCTTTCCGGCGGCCAGCGGCAGCGCGTCGCG
>Ga0065721_10050517_pt1 | contig 19570 bp, 23 predicted proteins | sample Mesricmetagenome_FD_59108 | JGI IMG/M metagenome (GOLD analysis project Ga0065721, IMG submission 59108) | Mesophilic microbial community from rice straw/compost enrichment Sample: eDNA_1 v2 (version 2) | ecosystem: Engineered > Solid waste > Grass > Composting > Bioreactor | place: USA: Davis... | reverse complement strand
CGACCACCGAGATCTACACTCTTTCCCTACACGACGCTCTTCCGATCTGTGGCGCGCGTCACCGTCCGTTTCATCACATAGTCGGTGATCCGCGGCGCGAAGGTCTCGGCCAGGGAGAACAGCTTGGCGCCGCCGCCGACATACATGTCGCGCATCGGGTGTTGGGCGGTGTGCAGGATGGCCTTGGCCACCAGCTCCGGCGCATAGACCGGCGGCGGGTTGCTGGGCTCCACGTCCATCAGGTTCTTGGCGTGCTCCTCGTACAGCGTGTCGATGGCGGCCGGCTTGATGAGGGTCACCGAGACGGGCGCCCCGTCGGTCTCCAACTCCATCCGCAGGGCGTCGGTGAAGCCCTTCACCGCGTGTTTCGTGGCGGAATAGGCGCCTTGCAGCGGAACCGCGCGGTCGGACACGACGCTGCCCAGGTTGATCAGAGCGCCGCCGTTGCGGCGCAAATGCGGAATGGCGGCGAGCGAGCCGTTGACGACGCCCCAATAGTTCGTTTCGAACAGGCGGCGGTGGTCGTCCATCGCCGTGTCGATGATCTTGCCGTAGATGGACACACCGGCGTTGTTCACCCACGTGTCGATCCGGCCGTAGGTGCGCATCGCCGCGTCGGCGACCTGCCGCAGGTCGTCTGGGTTCGCCACATCGGCCACGCAATGGATGGCGTCGCCGCCTTCGGCGCGGATCTCCTCCGCCACGCGGGCGAGCCCTTCGCGGTCGCGGGCGGCCAGAACCACCTTCGCCCCCTGCTGCGCGGCCATGCGGGCGGTGACGAGCCCGATGCCGCTGGATGCGCCGGTGATGACGATCACTTGCTCTTCGATGGGCTTCAATTGCAGCCGCATGATCGGTCCCCTCCGTTGGCTGTTCTTCGCCCGTCCGGTGTCCGGGCGCGCGGGTATGGGTTCTGAACAGCCGAGCCGGCATCCCGTTGCCGCCATTCCGATGCGTCCATTCCGCAGGGTCGGGTATAGCCCGGCCTCACCCTTTGGATGGTTGGCGGCCCCTCGAACCGGTCCACCTTAACCGGGACCAAGACGCGGGGAAGGAATTTGCGCCCATGCAGAGACCAGCAACGGCGCCGCGGCTCGTCGTGCGTGACGACGGGCTTGCCGAGCGCTATCGCCGGGTACGCGCCACTTCGGTGGGGCTCGCCGGTGGCCTGTCGCCGGAAGACCAGGTGGTTCAGTCCATGCCGGACGCCAGCCCGGTCAAATGGCACCTGGCCCACACCACGTGGTTCTTCGAAACCTTCCTTCTGATCCCCAACCTTCCATCCTACCGGCCGTTCGACCCGGCCTTCGGCTATCTCTTCAACTCCTATTACGAAGCGATCGGAGCCCGGCATCCGCGGCCCCGGCGCGGCCTCGTGACCCGCCCCGGCGTGGCCGAGGTCGCCGCCTACCGCGACCATGTGGACGCCGCCATGCTGACCCTGCTGGACAATCCGGTGGCGGAGCGGCTGGCGCCCCTGGTGACGCTCGGTCTCGCGCATGAGGAGCAGCATCAGGAACTGATCCTGATGGACCTGCTGCATTTGTTTTCCTGCAACCCGCTGGCGCCGGCCTACCGTCCCCACCGGCCGGCCCCGCGCGCGGCTCCACATGGGGCGGCGGGGGAGGGGCGCTGGATCGCCGTGGACGGCGGCATCGTCTCCATCGGCCATGATCCGGCCCAGGATCCCCACCACGGCTTCGCCTTCGACAACGAAGGACCGCGGCATGAGGTTCTGCTGCGCCCCTTCCGCCTGTTCTCTCGCCCGGTGACCAACGGCGAGTGGCGGGCCTTCATCGACGACGGCGGTTACCGCACGCCGACCCTGTGGCTGTCCGACGGCTGGGCCGCCGTGAACGCAGAAGGCTGGGAGGCCCCGGCCTACTGGCGCCGCCGGGACGGCGGCTGGGCGGAGTTCACGCTGCTGGGCGAACACCCGCTGGAGGAGGATGCGCCGGTTTGCCACGTCAGCTATTACGAGGCTGACGCCTTCGTCCGCTGGGCCGGCAAGCGCCTGCCGACGGAAGCTGAGTGGGAAGCCGCCGCCAAGGGGTTACCCGCCACCGGCAACACGCTGGGCACCGGGCTTCTGCGTCCGGCCCCCGCCTTATCCCCGGCCATCCCCGACCGGCCGTCGCAGATGTTCGGCGACGTCTGGGAATGGACGGCCAGTTCCTATTCGGCCTATCCGGGCTTCCGCGCCGCCGAGGGTGCGGTCGGCGAATACAACGGGAAATTCATGGCGAACCAGTATGTGCTGCGCGGCGGATGCTGCGCCACGCCGGACGGGCATGTCCGTGCCACCTACCGGAACTTCTTCTACCCGCACCAGCGCTGGATGTTCAGCGGCGTGCGCCTTGCGGAGGATGCGTGATGACCGGAGTTTCCGCCGCCCGTGCCCTTCCGGCGCAACAGGATGACGTCTTCCTGGCCGATGTGCTCGACGGGCTGTCGCGTCCGCGCAAGAGCCTGCCCTGCAAATATTTCTACGACAGTGAAGGCTCGGCCCTGTTCGACGCGATCTGCACGCTCGACGAGTATTACCCGACGCGGACAGAAACGGCTCTGCTGCACGAGCGTACCGGCGAGATCGCGGCCCTCGCCGGCCGGGGCGCCACGCTGGTGGAGTTGGGCAGCGGGTCGAGCGTCAAGGTGCGCATCCTGCTCGACGCGCTGGACGCGCCGGCCATGTATGTCCCCGTGGACATCAGCCGCGACCACCTGATCGCCGCCGCGGCGCGGCTGGCCGGCGATTACCCGTCCGTCACCGTCGTGCCGGTCGCCGCCGACTACGTGCGCGGATTCGCCCTGCCGCGCGGCGTGGCGCCGGAGCGCACGCTGGCCTTCTTCCCCGGATCCACCATCGGCAACTTCCGTCCGGCCGAGGCGCTGGCCTTTCTGCGCGGGCTCGGCCAGCGTTTGGGGAAGGGTGCGCGGCTGCTGATCGGCGTGGACCTGCGCAAGAACCCCGCCGTGCTGGAGGCCGCCTACAACGACGCCCGCGGCGTCACCGCCGCCTTCAACCTGAACCTGCTGGGCCGCATTAACCGGGAACTGGACGGCAGCTTCGACCTCGACCGCTTCGCCCACCGCGCCCATTATGACCCCGTGCGCGGGCGCATCGAGATGCATCTGGAAAGCCTTGCCGACCAGACCGTCCGCATCGCCGGCCACGCCATCCGCTTCGCGAAGGGGGAGACCATCCACACGGAGAACTCCTACAAATATTCTGTCCCCGGCTTCCGTCGCCTTGGCGCCCGCGCCGGTTGGCGCGCGGAGCAAAGCTGGACGGACAGCGGCGGGCTGTTCAGCCTGCACTGGATGGTCTGGCACGGATGATCCACCCGGATTGCGGAACACCGCCATGCCCGCCGGGTTGTCCCTGGGAAACGAACGTTTCTCAGACACCGCAACAACGGGACATGTGCGATGACCATCTTCGACCGGATCAAGCAGGATCACGACACCATCCGCCGCCTGCTCGATGAGGCCGAAAAGGCCGACGGCGGGGCCCGCTCGGTCTACGAGAATTTGCAGCGCGAACTCTGGGCCCATGGAAAGGTGGAGGAGGCCGTCTTCTACCAGTCGCTCGCCAAGGCCAAGAACACCAAAGAGGAAACGACGGAAGGCCTGAACGAGCACCACATCATCAACGGCTTCCTCGACGAACTGAACGCCATGCCGGCCGACAGCACCGCCTGGAAGGCGAAGCTCCAGGTGCTGGGCGAAGTCACCCGCCACCATTTGGACGAGGAGGAGGAGGAGTTGTTCGAGGAGGCCAAAAAGGCTCTGGACGACAAGCGCGCCGCGGAACTCGGCACCATCTACGCCGAACGCAAGGAGCATATGCTGGCGGCCCTCGCCCCGTTGCCGAAAGGCGTCTGACCACGAGGCCTGGGCGAGCGTAAGGCGGCTTCTGCAACCTTGCGCGCCGCCGCAAGGCGGCTTATTTTAGGAGGGGAGGAAGCCGGAGCGTAGCCCCGACTCCCCCACCTTCAGATCAGGTACTCGACGGCGAAGCGGAACTGCCATCCGCTCGCCGTCTTCCTGAACTTCAGGCTAAAGCGCAGCCTTTTCAGCATGGCTTTGCCCTCCTGAACATCAGTCGGGAACATTCCCGCCTGACGCGTGCATGTGTATGGGTTTTTCGCGCTTTCGGAAATCGGGCGCGGCTCCATGCCGCAGTCGCGCTGGCGCTGCCCCTTGCGCCGGGCTTTCCTCCCATGACAGGGTGCGGCCTTCCGTTTCGCAACACAAGCCTGCGCCCATGCCTCCCGCCTCCAAGCCTGCCCCGAAATCCGTCCCGAAATCCGCTGCCGGATCGCTCGCGTCCTTTGCTCCGTGGGCCGCGGATGGCGGCGTGCGCGTCTATCTGCGTCCGGTCGGGCTGCTGCCCATCGATGCCTGGGCGAAGGGGGCGGCGGTGCCGCTGGCCGGGGGGCGGTTTTCCTTCGCCACGGCCGAACTGGTCGTCCGGCAGGGCGCCCGGATCGAGCGCGCCTTCGCGCCGCTCTCCGAAATCATGGCCTGGGGGTGGGAGCGCGGCAAGGCCGTGGCCGAGGCGCTGGACAAGCGGCTCGGCGCGCTGACACGCGCGCGGGCGCCGTTCGGTGGGCTGGAACTCGGCCGACCGCGGATCATGGGCATCGTCAACGTCACGCCGGACAGCTTTTCGGATGGCGGAGACTTCTTCGACGCCAAGGCCGCCATCGCCCATGGCGAGGCGCTGCTGGAGGCCGGGGCCGACCTGCTGGACATCGGCGGCGAGTCGACCCGTCCGGGCTCGGCCGCCGTCTCGGCGGAGGAGGAAGAGGCGCGCGTCCTTCCCGTCGTCCGACATTTCGCGGGAAAGGGGGCGGTCGTATCCGTGGACACCCGGCACCCGCGGGTGATGGGGGCGGTGCTGGACGCCGGCGCGGCGATCATCAACGACATCGCCGGTTTGGGGGAGCCGGGCGCTCTCCCGCTCGTGGCGGGGAAGGCTGCTCCGGTCGTGCTGATGCACATGCAGGGCGAGCCCGGCACCATGCAGCAGAACCCGGTCTACGAGGACGCCGCGCTGGATGTCTTCGACTGGCTGGAGGAGCGCGTCGAGTCCTGCCGGCAGGCGGGGATGCCGCTGGAACGCATTTGCGTCGATCCGGGCATCGGGTTCGGCAAGACGGTGGACCACAACCTGGAGGTTCTGCGGCACACCGCGCTGTACCACGGGCTGGGCTGCGTGGTGCTGATCGGGCTGTCGCGCAAGACCTTCATCGGCAAGCTGTCCCGTGGCGAACCGCCGAAGGAGCGCATGGCGGGTTCGCTCGCCGCGGGGCTGGAGACGCTCAACCAGGGCGCGCAGATCCTCCGCGTGCACGACGTCGGCCAAACGGTGCAGGCCCGCGCCGTTTGGGAGGGGTTGCACCCCGCGCCTCACCCCGCGTCGCCGTGACGCGGTGAATGCTCTATAACCCTTTGGCGCTTGAACGGAAGGGCGCTTGACCATACACCCCACGTCAAGCGAAGAAGTCTTCAAGACATCCGCAATTGCGGTACAGTGACAGGGCTTTCCCGAGGGTACTGATGACGCGACACCTGTTCGGAACCGACGGCATCCGCGGCACCGCCAACATCGAACCGATGACCGCCGAAACCGCGCTGCGCGTGGCCATGGCGTCGGCCTTGCAGTTCCGCCGTGGCGACCACCGTCACCGCGTGGTCATCGGCAAGGACACCCGGCTGTCCGGCTATCTGCTGGAGCCCGCGCTGACCGCCGGATTCATCTCCATGGGCATGGACGTGGTGCTGCTCGGCCCGCTGCCGACGCCGGCCGTCGCAATGCTGACCCGGTCCCTGCGCGCCGACCTCGGCGTCATGATCTCCGCCTCCCACAACCCGTACCAGGACAACGGCATCAAGCTGTTCGGACCGGACGGCTACAAACTGTCGGACGCGGTGGAGATCGCCATCGAGACGCGCATGGGCCAGCCCTTCGCGCCCGATCTCGCGGGGTCTGCGGACCTCGGCCGTGCCTCCCGCCTGGAGGACGCGACCGGCCGCTACATCGAATATGTGAAGAACACCTTCCCGCGCGGCCTGCGGCTCGACGGGCTGAAGATCGTGGTCGATTGCGCCAACGGCGCCGCCTACCGCGTCGCGCCCAAGGTGCTGTATGAGCTGGGCGCCGACGTCATCCCGGTGGGCGTCGCCCCGGACGGCCTGAACATCAACAAGGCCTGCGGCGCCACCGCTACCCAGCTGTTGCAGGAGCAGGTGGTCGCTCACGGGGCACATCTGGGCATTGCGCTGGACGGCGACGCCGACCGCCTAATCATGGTGGACGAGGCGGGCCGCGTGGTGGACGGCGACCAAGTGATGGCGCTGATCGCTTCTTCCTGGGCGCAGGCGCAGTCGCTGCGCGGCGGCGGCGTGGTGGCCACGGTCATGTCGAACCTGGGCATGGAGCGGCACCTGAAGGGACTGGGCCTTCAGCTGGTCCGCACGCCGGTGGGCGACCGCTATGTGGTCGAGCACATGCGCGAGCATGGCTACAACGTCGGCGGCGAGCAGTCGGGCCATGTGGTGCTGTCCGATTACTCCACGACGGGCGACGGGCTGATCGCGGCGCTCCAGGTGCTGGCGGTGCTGATCCAGGCCGGCGGCCGTGCGGCCAGCGAGGTCTGCCGCGTCTTCGACCCGGTCCCGCAGAAGCTGACCAACGTGCGCTTCGCCGCTGGTTCGACGCCGCTGGAGATCGCGTCCGTCAAGGATGCCATCCGGGACGGCGAGGTGCGCCTGAACGGCTGTGGCCGTCTGCTGATCCGAAAGTCCGGCACCGAGCCGGTGATCCGCGTCATGGCCGAGGGCGACGACGAGACGCTGGTCCATCAGGTGGTGGGCGACATCGCCGCCGCCATCCAATCCGCAGCACGCCCCGTGGAGTCCGCTCGATGAAGTCAGGCCCGGCAAAAGTCAGCCCCATCAAGGGGCGCGTTCTGATCGTTGCCGGGTCCGATTCGGGCGGCGGTGCGGGCATCCAGGCGGACATCAAGACGGTCAGCGCGCTGAACGCCTACGCCATGACCGCCATCGCCGCCCTGACCGCCCAGAACACCACGGGTGTCCACGGCGTCGTGCCCGTCGATCCGGCCTTCGTCGCCTTGCAGATGAAGGTGGTGCTGGAAGACATCGGCGCCGACGCCATCAAGATCGGCATGCTCGCCAACGCCGCGGTCATCGAGGCCGTGGTCGGCGAGTATGAGCAACGGGCGGTCAACGTGCCGTTGGTCGTCGATCCGGTGATGGTCGCCAAGAGCGGCCATTTCCTGCTGGAGCCGGACGCGGTGCTGACTCTGCGCAAGCGGATGCTGCCGCTGGCCGAGGTGGTGACCCCCAACCTGCCGGAAGCCGAAGCGCTGACCGACATTCCGGTGCGCACCCTGGACGACATGCGCCGCGCCGCGGAGATGATCCGCACCTTCGGCCCGAAGGCCGTGCTGTTGAAGGGCGGCCATCTGGAGGACGAGCAGCTCAGCGACCTGCTGCTCACCGACGACGGGGAAGAGGTGTTCGAGAGCCGGCGCGTCCACACGCCGCACACCCACGGCACGGGCTGCACGCTGTCCTCCGCCATTGCGGCCGGCATCGCCCAAGGGATGTCGGTGCGCGACGCGGTCGTCCGCGCGCGTTCCTACGTGGAGATGGCCATCCTGACCGCCCCCGGCCTGGGCCACGGCCACGGTCCGCTCAACCACCTCCACACTGTGAAGCCGTTCCCGTAAAAAGGGCGGTATCACACGATCGACAGCATGGCCGATTCCGGGTTCGCCAGGGCATCGGCCAGAATGTGCAGGCCGCGGGCCAGTTCCTCGCGGCTGTGCGGGTGGCAGAGGCCGAGCCGCACCGCGTGCGGGGCGCTCGCCCGGCCAACCGCGAAGACGTCGCCGCCGGTGACCTTCACGCCGCGCCGCTGGGCCTCGGCGATGAAGTCGTCGCGGCGCCAGGGCTCCGGCAGGACCAGCCACAGATGCTGCGCGGCCGGGTTTCCGCACACCACGTCGGCCGGCAGGATGGAGCGGGCGATCTGCTGCCGGGCGGAGGCCTCGCCGCGCTGGGCTTCGGCGATCCGGTCGGCGTTGCCGTCGGCGATCCAGCGGGTCGCCACCTCGGCGGGCAAGGGCGGGGACGAGTATTGCAGCGCCCGGATGACCGCCTCGACCCGCGACACGAGGTTCGGCGGAGCGACGACGCAGCCGATGCGCAGGCCGGCGGACACGCTCTTGGACAGGCTCGACACATAGAGGGTGATGTCCGGGGCGAGGGCCTGGATGGGCTTCGCATCGGGCACCAGGAAGCCGAACACGTCGTCTTCCACCAGCACCACGCCGTACCGGCGCGCAATCTCCGCGATGTCCAGGCGGCGCGCGGCGGGCATGACGGCGGCGGTGGGGTTGTGGATCGTCGGCACGAGGTACAGCGCCTTCGGGGCCAGCCGGCGGCAGGCGCTGTCGAAGGCGTCCGGCACCACGCCATGCTCGTCGATGGCGATGCCTTCCAGGTGGTAGCCCTCGACCGCGGACAGCGTCTTCATGCCGTAGTTGGTCAGCCGCTCGGTCAGGATCACGTCGCTTGGCCGCGCCACGGCGGCCAACGCCACCGCCATGGCGTTCTGCGCGCCAGTGGTCAGCAGGACGGAGTCGGCGGACGCCACGACGCGGTGTTGCCGCGCCAGCCACTGGGCGACCGCCGCACGGTGGGCGGGCAGCCCGGCGTGCGGAGTGTACTCCAGCAGGGATCGGGTGTTTCCGGACGCGGCCATGGCCATCAGCGTGGGCCCCAGCGCCTGGACGGCGAGCTGATGCTCCGGCGTGACGGCGGTCATGTTGACGACGGAAGGTTCCTGGGCGGGCGACCAGGTGAAGGGGTCGGGCTGCGCCGCGAGCCGCTGCCCCTGGACGAAGGTCCCGCGCCCGACCTCGCCGCCGATCAGGCCGCGCTTCTCAGCCTCGGCGTAGGCCCGGGTGACCGTGCCGACGGTGACGCCAAGATGGTAGGCGAGGTCGCGGTGGGTGGGAAGCCGTGTTCCGGGAATCAGCCGTCCGCTGGCGATGTCGTCACCGAGCGCGTCGGCGATGGCACGGTAACGGGGGCCTTGGCGGCCGGAAAGATCAGGTGTCCAGTTTGTCATCGGTACAATAGTGACATTTTGCCAGGAATTGGGCAAGCAATGCCGCATTGTCTCCATCGGGGCCTTCCCCCGGCGCCCCGAATGTCCCGAATGGGCGTCCGAAGGAGGGAACCCGGCCGGAGGGCGGAGCGTTGGAAGCATGCCCGCCCGGTGCCTATTCGGGCCGTTTCCATGCCGGGCATTGCCGGGAGACACAGAAAATGACCGCCGAGAACGCCATTCGAGACACCTACGACCGCTTCTTCGGGGGCGAACAGAACATGGGCTCCGTGGAGCGCGCCCTTTCGACCGGGTTGGGCCTGATCATGGCCGCGGGCGGCGTCCGCCGCGCCGACTGGCAGGGGGCCATCATGGGCCTTGCCGGCGCCGCGCTGGTCGCGCGGGGCATGAGCGGACACTGCCCGGTGAAGGCCATGATGGAAGACGGCGGCGGCCACCACCGCCTGACCGGCCATAACGCCAGCGGCGATGGCGGCTCCCACGTCGAGTATGACGAGGACTCCCGCCTGCGCTCCTACTCGTCCTGACGAATAGGCGGCGCAGTCCAAACGGTCATGACGAGGAAGCGGCGCGCCGGCGCCGTTTCCACTCGCGCCAGCGGCGCTCGCCCTGCACCAGCGCGCGGCCGATGGGGGCCTTCAGAAACGGCACGTCGTAGGCGAGCAGCACGAGGCCGAGCGGCAGCATCCAGATGCCGAGCACCGGCAGGAAGCTGAGCAGCCCGCCGATGATGAGCAGCAGACCCACCGGTACCCGAACCCAGGTCGCTTCCGGCTCGCGCAGCCAGCGCAGAATGCGGGCCATCCGATTGGGGAGTTTCCCCTCGATGCGGTCAACCCGCCGATCGAGCCGTCTGTGGTGCTGGTCCGTCAAATTCCAAAGTCCCTTTCCTGGTTACCCACGACGCCATATGGGAACAGGCCGGGGCGTTCCAAGTTGCCCGCCCCCTTCGCGCCGATTCTCAGCCTGCTTCGGGTTTGCCGGGATCTTGAAAGGGGTGGGCGGAGCCTCCACCTGATAGGACGTCACGGATCCGGGCCCCTCTGGCAGCCGAGTCGTCGGCTGCGATGTCGGATCCCTTCACCTGCTCTTGCGCCGACGGGCGTGACCGCATTTGGAGGGTCCTTGATGGAGACCTCGCACCGGATCGCCGCTGGCGTCCATCCCAATCCTGCGCTGCAACGCTCCTCATGCGGGCGTTTGCATCCTACCGACCACCGGTCGGTGACTTGGCACACCTTTGCCGTGGTGGGCGGCGCAGCGGGCGGGAATCGACCATCCACCCACGTCCAAGGCCCGGGCGGCGCGCCGGGCGTTCAGGTGCCGGCGAGCGGGGCAACGTTCGCCGGGAAACTCCGCGTCAAGACTGGGGCGTAAACGAGGGAGCTTTCGTCATGTTCAACCAATACCCGAACCAAAGCCGATGGGGCGCCGGGGCACCGGCCTACGACCGCGCGGCGTTCGATGAAGGCCTGCGCAAGCACATGCTGCGGGTCTACAACTTCATGATGCTGGGGCTGGTGGTGACCGGCCTGGTGGCCTTCTTCGTGGCCAGCACGCCGGCGCTGTACGTGCCGCTGTTCACCACGCCGCTGAAGTGGGTGGTGATGCTGGCGCCGCTGGCCTTCGTGATGGTGCTGTCCTGGCGCTTCGAGCGGATGTCGGCGAGCGGCCTGCAAGGGTTGTTCTGGGCGTTCTGCGGCGTGATGGGGCTGTCGATGGCCTCCATCTTCCTGGTCTTCACCGGGGCCAGCGTGGCGCGGGTGTTCTTCATCACCGCCGCCATGTTCGCCGGCATGAGCCTGTGGGGCTACACCACCAAGGCCGACCTGTCGAAGATGGGCTCGTTCCTGATGATGGGCCTGATCGGCATCGTGATTGCCGGCCTGGTCAACATCTTCATCGGCTCCAGCGCGCTGCAGTTCGCCATCTCGGTCATCGGCGTGGTCATCTTCACCGGCCTGACCGCCTACGACACCCAGCGCATCAAGGAAGAGTACGCCGAGGGTTACGGCCACGAGACCAACACCAAGCTCGCCGTCATGGGCGCCCTGTCGCTCTACCTCAACTTCATCAACCTCTTCCAGATGCTCCTCCAGCTCATGGGCCAGCGCGAGGAATAACGCGCCATTCCATAGCCGGGCCTTCCGGGTTTCAGAGAGGGGGCTGGCCGCCACGCGCGGCCGGCCCTTTTTCGTGTGCGCATGATGGGCTGTGGCATCTCGGATACATCCGACATCGGAAATGTAATGGAGACAATTACGACATTGACGACCGCGATTGCACCCACATAATCGCCATTGTCTCGATTGTTCGGGGCCGAATGTTCAGACGATGGAGGTTCATCATGCGCACCACCGAAGCGACCCGCTCACCCGGATCGTCCTCGTCCAAGACCGCCGCCAAGGTCATTGCGCGCGTCCTCGCCGTCGGCATCCGCCCCGTCTGGGTCGCGCTGGAGCACGGTTTGGGCGCCTACGAGCGCTGGCGGCAGCGGCAGGCGCTGATGCGGCTGGACGATCATCTGCTGAAGGACATCGGCATCACCCGCGCCGATGTCGAGCAGGAAGCCGGCAAGCCCTTCTGGCGTGGGTGATCCCGTGAGCAACGACACGATTCTCTACGCGATCGAGCCGGACCTGTCGGCCGACGACTTCATCGATGTGCTGCACCGTTCCGGGCTGGCCGAGCGCCGGCCCGTGGCGGACCGGCCGCGCGTCGAGGCGATGCTGCGCAACGCCGACCTGACCATCACCGCCCGCGTCGACGGGCTGCTGGTCGGCGTTGCCCGGTCCGTCACCGACTTCGTCTATTGCTGCTACCTGTCCGACCTTGCGGTGGACCGCGCCTTTCAGGGGCGCGGCATCGGCAAGGAACTGATGCGCCGCACCCGCGCCGCGGTGGGGGAGGGCACGGCCTGCCTTCTGCTGTCCGCGCCCAAGGCGGTCGGCTTTTACGAAGAGGCCGGGCTGGAACGGCACAACCAAGCCTTCCTGTTCACCGGTAAGCCGTAAGGACCCGTCCCATGCGCCTTCCCATCTACCAGATCGACGCCTTCACCGACTCCGTCTTCGCGGGCAACCCGGCCGCCGTGGTGCCGCTGGAAAGCTGGCTCCCCGACGCGACGCTGCAATCCATCGCGGCGGAGAACAACCTGGCGGAGACCGCCTTCTTCGTGCCCCAGGGCGACGGCTATGAGCTGCGCTGGTTCACGCCGACCGTTGAAATGGACCTGTGCGGTCACGCCACCCTGGCTTCGGCCTTCGCCATCGCCACGATCCTGGAATGGGGAAGCAACCGCATCGCCTTCACCACCCGCGAAGCCGGCGTGCTGACCGTCACCCGCGACGGCGACCTCTACACGCTGGACTTCCCCTCGCGACCGCCGGTGCCGCTGGCCGAAGCGCCGGCCGGCCTTGTGGAGGCTCTGGGCGGGCCGCAGCCGGTGGCGGTCCTGAAATCCCGCGACCTGCTGGTCGTCTATGAGGACGAGGCGACGGTGCGGGCGCTGTCTCCGGACATGAGCGCGCTTGCCCGTGTGGACGCCTTCGCCACCTGCGTCACCGCCCCCGGTCGCGACGGTGTGGACTTCGTTTCCCGCTTTTTCGCTCCGGGCGGCGGCGTGCCGGAGGACCCGGTGACCGGCTCCGCCCATTGCACGTTGGTCCCCTATTGGGCCGAGCGCCTAGGCAAAACCCGCCTGGAGGCCCGGCAGGTTTCGGCCCGTGGCGGTGCGCTGGCTTGCGAACTGGCCGGCGACCGGGTCAAGATGGGCGGCAAGGCCGTGCTCTACCTGGAAGGGAGCATCTTCGTGTGACCAGCGCAACGCCTGCCGCCATGGTCCGTCCCGCCGTGACCGCCGCCGACCTCGACGAGGTGCGGGCGCTGTTCCGGGAGTATGAGCGGTCGCAGGGGCAATCGCCCTGCTTTGCAGGCTTCGCGGCGGAGTTGGACGAGCTTCCTGGTGCCTACGCGGCGCCGGAGGGAGCCTTGCTGCTGGCGGTCGCGGATGGGCGGGCGGTTGGCGTTGTCGCCATCCGGCCGCTCGGCGACGGTGCGGCGGAGATGCGCCGGCTGTTCGTGAGACCGGAAGCCCGGAGCGGCGGGGTCGGGCGGCGGCTGGCCGAAGCCGCGCTGGCCGCGGCGCGGCCGGCCGGGCACCGCGCCCTGCGGCTGGAAACCTTGTCCTCCATGATTGCGGCGCGGGCCCTGTACGAAGCGCTGGGTTTCCGCGAGGTCGCCCCCTACGTTACAAAGCCGATCTGCGGCGCCCATTATTACGAGCGCGCCGTCTGACAACGATCGGGAAGGGGACGAGCATGGCCGGGCGATATTTCGAGGATTTCCACATCGGCGACATCATCGAGACGGAAGGGGCAACCGTCACCGACAGCCAGATCATGGACTACGCCCAGCGCTTCGACCCGCAGCCCTTTCACATGGACACCGTGGCGGCGGCCGAGGGGCCGTTCGGCGGGCTGATCGCCAGCGGATTCCACACGCTGTCGTTGGCCTTCCGGCTGTTCCGCGACACCGGCGTCATCACCGGCACCAGCCTCGGCGGCTCCGGCGGGGACGAGTTGCGCTGGCTGCGGCCGGTGCGCCCCGGCGACACGCTGCGCGTCCGCGTGGAGGTGGTGGAGACCATCCCTTCCCGCCGCGGCGACCGCGGCACGGTGCGGCTGGCCTACACCACGCTGAACCAGCATGGCGAGGCCGTCATGACCATCACCCTGAACCACATCATCGCGACCCGCTCGATTCCCGTGTAGCGGACGTGGGACGTAGCAGAGGACGCAACAAGGAAGGGATGACCGTACGGGTGTCTTGATCCCGATGGCCCGCCCCTGTATAGCGTCGCCCCTTTGCTCACGGGGAGGGGATTTCCCATGACGGCCTGCGGCCTCGACTTCGGCACGTCCAACACCACCCTGGGAGTCCGGGCGGCGGGTGTCGGCAACGGAGACGCCTTCCGTCTGCTGCCGCTGGACGGCGAGCGGGTGACGCTGCCCAGCGCCGTGTTCTTCGATTTCGAAGCCGACGCGGTGACGGTGGGGCAGGCGGCCATCGATGCCTATGTGTCGGGGGTGGAGGGGCGCCTGATGCGCTCCATCAAGTCGATGCTGGGCACCGACCTGATCGACGCCGACACGGCGTTGCGCAAGGGCCGCATCAGCTTCCGCGCGGTGATCTCCACGTTCTTGGACGCGGTGAAGCGGCGGGCGGAGACGGCGCTGGGCGGTGAGTTGACCGACGTGGTGCTGGGCCGACCGGTGCATTTCGTGGACGGCGATCCGGCCGGCGACGCCGCGGCGGAGGAGACTCTGGGCGAGATCGCGCGCGCGGTCGGTTTCCGTTCCATCTCCTTCCAGTACGAGCCCATTGCCGCCGCGCTCGACTACGAACAGCAGGTGGACGGGGAGGAACTGGCCCTGATCGCCGACATCGGCGGCGGCACGTCGGACTTTTCCATCGTGCGCATCGGGCCGGACCGGCGGGGCAAGGTGGACCGCAGCGGCGACATCCTGGCGAACGACGGCATCCGCGTGGGCGGCACGGATTTCGACCGAGACCTGTCGCTGGCCGCCGCCATGCCTCTGCTCGGCCACGGCAGCGCGATGAAGCGCGCCGGCTTGCTGGCGCCAAAACACCTGTTCTTCGATCTGGCGACCTGGTCGAAGATCAATTTTCTCTACACCGCCAAGGCAATGGCCGACCTGGAGCGGCTGCACCGCGATTCCGCTGCGCCAGAGCGGATCGAGCGGCTGATCGGTGTGGTGGAGCATCGCCTCGGCCACGCGCTGGCGATGGCGGTGGAGCGCACGAAGATCGCCCTGTCCGACGGACCGGAGGCCGGCTTGCTGCTGGACTGGGGCGATGGCGACATGACCCGCCCGGTCACGGTGGCGGAACTGAACGAGGCGACGGCGGTGCTGGCTGGCCGCATCGGCGGGCGCGTCCGCGCCTGTCTGGCGGAAGCGGGGACTGAGGCGGCGAGCGTCGACGCCGTATTCCTGACCGGCGGTTCCACCCTGTTGCCGCAGGTGCGGGCGGCCATTCTGGCGGAGGTGCCCGGCGCGCGGGTGGTGGAGGGCAACATCTTCGGATCAGTCGGCACCGGCCTGACCATCGAGGCTGGGAGGCGTTACGGGCGTTCGCTTTGAAGCGTGGGCGGAGGCTCGGACAAAATTTGCGACACTTGCCGGTTGGCATACGCTAGATTGTCAGTGTGTAGTACCACCCAGTGGCTACCCTGACCGCTTGCGCTCGCAGATCACCGGGAATTTGTCCACATGACCTCCGCTGCCATGGGGGCGCCGCAGTCGGGCGCCACGGTTTCGCCGAACACCTCTACGCCTTCTAAAATCCATCCGGCCACCAGCCATCCGGCGAACGACGCCCAGGCCCGCAAGCGCGCCGCGCGGTTTTGGGCCGAACGGACCGCCCCCTACAAGGACCCGAGCGTCGCCCGCAGCATCGGCCAGCTTGCCAGCACGCTGGGACCGCTGCTCGGACTGATCGTGCTGATGGCGCTGACGCTGAAGGTCGGTTACTGGCTGACCCTTCTGCTGGCGGTGCCGGCGGCGCTGTTCCTGGCGCGCCTGTGGATTCTCCAGCACGACTGCGGCCACGGCGCTTTCTTCAAGTCGGGCAAGGCGAACGACTGGGTCGGCCGCGTTCTCGGCGTGATCACGGTGACGCCGTACGAGATGTGGCGGCGCGACCACGCCATTCACCATGCGACCTCCGGCAACCTCGACAAGCGCGGCACGGGCGACATCGACACGCTGACGGTGCGCGAGTATCTGGCGCTCAGCCCGTTCAAGCGCTTCACCTACCGGCTGTACCGCCATCCGCTGGTGCTGTTCGGGCTGGGGCCGACCTTCCTGTTCCTGTGGAAATTCCGCTTCCCGCTCGGCGATCAGGTCCGCGACGTGAAGGCCTGGGTCAGCGTTCTGACCACCAACGCCATGATCATAGGCCTGCTGGCGCTGTTCGCCGCGGCCTTCGGGATTGCCCCCGTGCTGAAGGTGTGGCTGCCGGTGGTGCTGATCGCCGCGACCATCGGCATCTGGATGTTCTACGTCCAGCACCAGTTCGAAACCGTCTACTGGCGCCACGAGCCGGAATGGGACTTCCACGAGGCCGCCGTCCACGGCTGCTCCTTCTACGACCTGCCGGGCTGGCTGCACTGGATGACCGCCTACGTCGGCTATCACCACGTGCACCATCTGGCTTCCCGCGTGCCCAACTACCGCCTGCGCGACTGCCACCGCTCCATTCCGGAATTGCAGAATGTGCGCTCCATCAGCCTGAAGGACAGCCTGAAGACCGTGCGTCTGGCGCTGTTCGATGAGGAGTCGCGGCGGCTGATCGGGTTCCGCGAACTGCGGGCGATGGGCGTGGCGTAAAGTCTTGGCGTTGGGCCCCCTTCCCAACCTCCCCCCACTTCGTGGGGGGAGGAGTTGAGCGCGAGAGCGGCGGTAGTTCCCTCCCTCGCCGAAGGTGGGGGAGGGTTAGGGAGGGGGCCCAACGCTGAAACTCAAACATTCTCCAACAAAAAACCCCTCTCCCAGCGGGGCTGGGAGAGGGGTTTTTCGCGCTGTGATTTACACCCCCAGGCGCCGCCGCAGCAGGGACAGCGGCTGCGGGTCGTCGAGCGAGGGCTGAAAGGCGACGGTGATTTCCGTCAGCGCCCGCGCCCAGCTCTCCGGGTTGGTGCCTTCCGGCGCTTCCGCCGAGGTGAAGCCGGTGCGCATCATGAACTGGTATTGGTCGGGGATGATGTGCCCGACCGCGCGGATTTCACCCTGATAGCCAAAGCGCTCCCGCAGTTCGCGGGCGGTGGAGAAACCGCGGCCATCGCGGAACTTCGGGAATTCCACGGCGACCAGCGCGAAGCGCTCCAGGTCCGGGGCGATGGCGGGGGCGAGTGTGCCGCTCTTCACCCGCACACCCAGGGCGGCGTTGCGGCCGGCGAAGCTGTCGCGCTCCGCCTGCCAGCGTTCGAAGGTGATGATGGCCGGGCGGTCGGCGGGCACGGGCTCGCCGTCCGGAACCTTGACCCAGTCGTCCTCGACGATGCGGCCGTCCTTAATGAGCGGCATAGACTCTCTCCTTGAACGGGCCGTGGCCGGTGCGCTTCAGCGTGTCGAGGAAGCGTTCCCCGTCGTGGCGGTTAGCCAGATAGACCTCGACGATGGCCTCGATGGCGTCCACCGCCTCGTCGGCGGTCACCGCCGGGCCGAGGATGTCGCCGATGGCCGTGGTCAGCGTGGGGTCGCCGCCGACGGTGATCTGGTAGAACTCCTCGCCCTTCTTATCCACGCCCAGGATGCCGATGGCGCCGACGTGGTGATGGCCGCAGGCGTTGATGCAGCCGCTGATCTTGATGCCAAGCTCGCCGATGGCCTGCTGCCGCGCCGGGTCGGCGAAGCGGGCCGAGATGGCCTGGGCCAGCGGGATGGAGCGGGCGTTGGCCAGCGCGCAGTAGTCCAGGCCGGGGCAGGCGATGATGTCGCCGATCAGCCCGACATTGGCGGTGCCGAGGCCAGCCCCCTCCAGCGCCGTCCACAGGGCGAACAGGTCGTCCTGCTTGACGTGCGCCAGCACGAGGTTCTGCGTGTGGGTGACGCGGATTTCGCCGAAGCTGTAGCGGTCGGCGAGGTCGGCGACGAGGTCCATCTGCTCCGACGTCGCGTCGCCGGGGATGCCGCCGGCGGGCTTCAGGGAGATGGTGGCGACGGCGTAGCCCGGTGCCTTGTGCTCCGTCACGTTGACCGCAACCCAGCGGGCGAAGGCCTCGTTCTGCACCCTGGCGCCGTCAAAGGACACCGACGTGGCCGGCAGGTCTTCGAAGGGCGGAGGTGCGAAGTGCTGGCGGATTTCGGCGACGATTTCCGGCGCAAGGCGGTACTTCGGCCCACGCAGCCGCGCGAACTCCTCCTCCACCTCGGCGGTGAACTTCTCCTGGCCCAGTTCGTGGACGAGGATCTTGATGCGCGCCTTGTAGATGTTGTCGCGCCGGCCGTACTGGTTGTAGACGCGCAGGATGGCTTCGAGGTAGCCGACGAAGTCCTCCTCCGGCACCCACTCGCGGATCAGCTTGCCGATGAAGGGCGACCGGCCGAGCCCGCCGCCGGCGTAGAAGGCGAAGCCGATCTCGCCCTGGTCGTTGCGCTTGGCGATCACGCCGACGTCATGGACGCGGATGGCCGCGCGGTCCTTCTCGGACCCCATGATGGCGATCTTGAACTTGCGCGGCAGATAGGTGAATTCGGGGTGCAGCGTCGTCCACTGCCGCAGGATTTCGGCATAGACGCGGCCGTCCACCAGCTCGTCCTTGGCGGCGCCGACGAACTGGTCGGTGGTGACGTTGCGCACGCAGTTGCCGCTGGTCTGCAGCGCGTGCATGTCCACCTCGGCCAGCTGGTTCAGGATGTCCGGAGTTTCCTCCAGCTTGATCCAGTTGAACTGAAGGTTCTGGCGCGTGGTGAAGTGACCGTAGCCCTTGTCGTATGTGCGGCCGATCTCGGCCAGCTTGCGCATCTGGCGCGAGGTCATCACGCCGTAGGGCACGGCGATGCGCAGCATGTAGGCGTGAAGCTGGAGGTACAGGCCGTTCATCAGACGCAGGGGTTTGAACTCCTCCTCCGTCAGCTCGCCGGACAGGCGGCGCTCGACCTGGGCGCGGAACTGCTCCACGCGCTCCGCCACGAAACGGCGGTCGATCTCGTCGTAGGTGTAAACCCCGGCGTGGCGGCCGGGCGCGATGTGGTTCATGGAACTCGCCCTTAAAGGAGGTCAGGCCGCCAAATCAGGCAGCCAGGTCAGGCCGCAGCCTGCTTGCCGAGATCGGTGCGGACGGTGGGGCCCAGCGCGCGGATGCGCTCCCGCGTCTTCACGGGGATGCGCGTGCCGCCGGTGACGGTCACGTCGAAGGCGTAGACATCGACGGCGTACTGGTCGCGGTCGGCCTGCGCCTTCGCGGCGGCCAGCGCGGCTTCGGCCTCGGCGCCCTCGAACAGGGCGGCCTCGTCGAACCGCTCGACCCACACGCCCTCGGACTGGAAGAAGACGACCTCGCCATCGCGCAGCCGGTTCCCGGTGATGGCCTTTGGGGCCGCATCCTTCAACGCCATGCCTTCAACTCCTCGAACAATCAGTCACGCCGACACGGCGGTGGTGGAAAGGGGGTGTATAGCCGTCTGTTGCCACTGGGAAATCCAGCCGCGCAGCCGCACGACCTCGCCGACGACGATGATGGCGGGGCGCTTGGCCTGATGCCGGACGACGTCCCGCGCGCAATGGGCAAGGTTGGTCTCGACGACGCTCTGCGCCTCGGTGCTGGCGCTGGACACAATGGCGACCGGGGTCATCGGCGGCTTGCCGGCGGCCACC
>Ga0065721_10009037_pt1 | contig 19571 bp, 16 predicted proteins | sample Mesricmetagenome_FD_59108 | JGI IMG/M metagenome (GOLD analysis project Ga0065721, IMG submission 59108) | Mesophilic microbial community from rice straw/compost enrichment Sample: eDNA_1 v2 (version 2) | ecosystem: Engineered > Solid waste > Grass > Composting > Bioreactor | place: USA: Davis... | reverse complement strand
TGTCGGGGTTACGAAGCCCATTGAGACGCAGTTTATTTAACATCCAGCTGCTTGATCCGTTCAGTAAGTATCGCACAGCTTCCGCAAAGATTACTCCACCCTGGCTGTGAGCCACCCATTGGGTAGCATTGTCCTGCGCCTGCGTATCCATGAGCACTTTTGCAAATTGACGGGTGACACCGGTTGTAAACCCGAGCTTGTCGCGCAGGGACTCCCATGTGTCACCAATACCTCCAACGCTGGGATTATGAAACAAGGTATATTCCTGCAGGCTTTTAAATTCGTATTCAAGATGTGCGCCCATCAACCAGGTGGCTTTCGTCAGGTTGTTAGACTGGCCATTGACGGCGGCGTGGGAAGTTAAAACCTTGTCTACTTTGCCACTGACCTGCCAGACACCCTGATGGTTTCGCTTCACACAATAAAGCGCAGGTTTCTCTAGACGGTCACGTTGTTTTTGAAGCTTATCTACTAGCTGAATGTTATGGACGACTACCTGGCCGTTAGCGATACGATAGTCGATCCGATACGCATCGTTCTCCAACTTAAATGTCGTAACACTATCTTTAAGAATGCTAGCGGAGGGGGAGCGAGGCATAGCCCGTAAACTTCTTAGAAGATTATCAAGGCTTTGAAAATCAGAAGTTTTACTTTCTCTCTCCAGTATGTAAGAGGCATAGCCGGCAAGGATCACTTGGTAGCCTGCGGGACTGGAGGTGCCATCAACGGTGCTGATAAATTTTTTACTCTCCTGCGTATTCAACATCGCAGCATGCTGAGGAGATGTCTGTACGGCACCATGTTTGAGCAAAAGCTGGGTATGAATGTCCTGGCTGATATCCATATTTATTAATCCTTTAATAACGCTGTCCTGAAATCCCGCGCCGATGATAAATCAACGGACTTTAATTTCAAGCCTTCCATCTCCGAAATTCAAACCAACACTGCGGCTGTGTTAATTTTTCACAACGAAAAGCCCCGCTCAAAACGAGGCTTCATCTCCCTGTCAATTAAGCCACCGGCGTCGAGATAGTACCGTTGCAGATAGGTTCAAAAGCGGTAAGACGATCCATCATTGCTGAACTGCCGAGGCCGTGGTTGGGAAACAGGATTGGGAATCGGCCTTGTTCGTTGTGCAGCGCCATGTAGTTCAGCACCACCATTTCTACCAGCAGGTTAACGTTGTTGGCCACGGGACTTGATGCAGTTTCCACGTCGCCGCTTGCGCGCATGTAGCCGATCTGTTGATGCTGTGCCTGTTCGGTTGCGGTGCTGCCAATCAACGCAGGGCGGCCGCCGGGGTTGTACACGAGGAAGAAAGAAGAGGCGGTCTGTTGATCGTCACCGGTCCAGACACCTTTGCCGCGCCCGGCTTCGGANTTATCCAGCATGCCNTTGCTGAAGACNGAGCCATCGCTGAAGACGTAGATCATGATGGGCACGCCTTTGCGACGGGCGTAGTCAAGGCAGGCACCGATGCANCGGCCTGCGCGCAGATCACGCTGCTCGCCGGTGGAGCGGTCACCCGTGTGATAGTCGTATCCGCCCATGGTGATGGTGCCGGCACCGGCATAACCTTCTACCACCAGCTTCATCACAGAGGCGGTCTTCCGGAATTCGCCATCGCCATTAAATTCAGCNGTGCTGAAGACCCCGGTGGGACCGACAATATCCGGGTCAGCTTCGGGGTTGATATCCGATGGATTACCAAACCGGTCTGCCAGGTCCGCGCTTTTTACATAACCGCAGCGCATCATCTCCTTCAGCACTTCATCGCGGGTGACACCGGTACCCGGATTCACATAGTCCAGTTTGCTCTTGCTGAGTCGATAGATGGATTCCATCACCGCCACCGTGTCCTGCTGGNTGAGCAGGCCGACCAGATCGCCCACGTCTACCAGCCCGGTAACATCGCGGGGGTTGTCCACCTTGGTGGGCCGGACTTCCGGGTTGATCATGGCAGCCGGCGCCATGGAGTTGCCACCGGAGTCCCCCGCGCGGGAGCCGATCAAAGCGAGCAGTGAACCATTGGAGCCGGCGCGATTGATGCCGTACATGGGGTTATGGGGATTGTTGCCGGTATCGTTTTCAGAGCGGGCGGGAATAACAGCGCCATTGGTGGCCGGCGCGGCTGCCGAGGCTTTTTCGAGGATGCCGCGCAGCATCTGGCTGTCTGAATGAAATGCCAGACCCAGGTCAGTGTTGATGAAGTTTCCCGCTGATGCATTAGGGACCATGTCCGCCGGCAGGCCCTGCTTGCTGTAACCGCTGGCGGTAAGGAAGTCGAGCTGGCCGTTCTGTTTACCCACCAGCACGTTGGAGCCAGCGATGTTGGCACCGCCAGCAAGGTCAAAGCAGATAAAGGGGATCTTGCCTGCGCCCTGGGCAGCGATACCACAAGCGTCGCGCGCTGTCGCTACGTCGCCGGACAGTGCCGCTTCGGCCTGACGGGGGTTGGCAAACAGGCTGAACACTGAGCCGCCGAGCACCGTACCAAAACCTGCCTTGAAGCCCTGGGCGATAAGTTCGCGCCGGGTGACCGGTCGCCGGTGGTCGTTGAGGTACAACGGCGCATCGGGGGTGAAGTGGATGTCTGCGTTTAGCCATGGGTATGTCCTTCGCTACTTGGTCTCGTAGTCGTATTCGTAAAGAGGGAGGCGCGCTCCCGTGACGTTACTGCAGCAACATCACCGCGCCGCCAAATGCCGCCGAGCAGGTGGCCAGCGCAACCTGTGAGGTGCCTGTGCCGCCACCGACCAGGCGGCTGATTAACTGATTCAGCTCAAGCCGCAGGTCATCCGGCTCAGCCTGTATCTCCAGCTTGCTGCCACCGATTTCATGGGCCAGCAGTTTTGCCAGCAGCGGCTCGATAATCCGCTCACGACCTGCATCGTTGAAGGCAAGGCTTGCTGCGGCTCCGAAATTAAAGCCTGGGAAGAAACTGCTGCGACGGCTGGCGTCATTCACCAGCGCGTTGCAATAGGCAACGGTCAGCTGGGTCACCCCCATCTGATGGGCGGCCAGGAAGCCATCCATACTGGGCACTGTCGGCAGCTGTTGCTGGACGTTGGCGTAGGTCTGCGCCACCGACGCTGTGGTGGCAGGGACCGTAGTCAGGGTGCTCAGGGTTGCATTGATTTCGGCAAAGGTCCGCAGGCCGATCAGGGCCTGACCTTCTACGTCTGCCGGTGCTGCCGGTGTTGGAACAGCCGGCTCAGGACGTGCGTAGGTGTGACTGCCGATGCGGTCGAAGGTCAGGAAAAATTCATCCTGCTCCGGCCCGCGCTTGGCCTCGACCACCGTGCCCAGCGTGGAGAGCAGTTGCCGGCCTTCGACCATCTGGTTCTGGCTCAGCTCGGTCCGCAGGTTGGCGAACACCTGGCCCACCAGCGCCTCAGCACCGTTCACCCCGATGCGGATACCTTCGACAGTGACCGGACTGGTCATCTGCGCGGTCACGCCGGTTTCCGGGTCGGCCAGGATAGTGAAGAAGGGTTGGCTGAACAGGTAACCGTAGTCATCAAACTGCTGCACCTCAAAAACGATGAAACTCAGCGGCACATTGATCAGCTCCGCCACGTTGAACAGCAGCAGATAGCGCGCTCCTACGCCCACTTCGAAGTTCTTCATGATGTCTTCCGGCGTCATGGCGCGGTTGTGGATACCGAGGAAGCGGACGCTGCCCTGCCACACGCGGTTGCCCGATGCTTCATTACCCACGATCAACGCATAGCTGTCATTCCAGTCCGCGAGGGCTGCGCCGGGGGTGGGGTCTCTGTCACCGGTGTACTCTCCGTTCACATAGATGCGTCGGCCATTGATGGGATCAAAGGTGGCCACTACGTGCTGGAGCGTGGCCTGCAGCCGTTCGTCATTATCCGCCGTTGCCAGCTCCACCAGACCATTGGCGTCACTCAGGCTGGTGCGATTCAGGAAGGTGTAATTGGCGTTGTACTGTCCGAGAGTGAAGTTACGTTCGTTGGTGCCCGCCGACAGGCTGACAATCCGCGCCGGGTTACTGTTATCAGCGCCTTGGGCGGCGTTGTCCGGGATTACCCAGGCTTCAACGCTGTATTCACCGGCCACGCGGATCCGGTTGTAGATCTTGCGGCTTTCAGTGACCGGCGCCTGTGCCTTGCCGTTCGAACCAATGCGGATACCCCAGGCACTGCTCCAGGTGACATCACCGGACAGCACCAGGTTGGTGGCCGGCTCAACGCCGCTGGTGTCATAGGCTATGGACCCGCCACCGGTCTTGAATTCGTACTTGGCAATCAGGTTGGAGTCGATACGCCCGCCGCTACTGACCACGAAGGCATCACCCAGTCCCACCGCCTTACTCATGATCAGGTTTTCGTCGACGACCGTGTCCGGAACGGTTGCGGCAAACGCTGCGATGGCGTCACGCATTGCGGCGGCGCTGGCGCTGCAGTCATTACCCCAGCAGTTGTGGAAGTCGATACCCAGCCGCTGTACGAAACGCGATGCGCCGGGGTTATCCAGACGCATGCGCGCCTTGGATGCCTCGTAGGCGACGTTGATATCCGCACTGCTGAAATAAGGCTGTTGACGGGTAACGGCGTTTTCCGCATGGCAGCTGCCGCAATACTGGGTCAGCAGCGGATAAACCGTCGTAGCAAATGCTCCCGGGGAGTCAGGGAAGCTCTTGCTGCTACCCACGTCGCGCTCTTCCGGTGGCGTCAGCACAATGGGGTTTGCTTCCGTGCCACTACCCTCGGCCCAGGCGGTAATCCAAGTGGTGATGATATCGCCACAGACGCCTGGGTCTGCCGCCCAGCAGTTGTGGCCGCTCAGCACCTTGGTAACCAGGCGGGAGTTGGCTGGAGTACCCAGATCTACCAGTGTGTTATCCATCACTGCGGCATAGGCCAGGTTGATGTCATCGCCACGGGCGAACACCGGGGGCTGACCCGCATTACCGTGACAGCTGCCGCACCGGTTTTCCGGCGCGATATTGACCCACAGGCTGGTCTGAAACTTGAAAACATCCGGTGTCGCAGCGGGGTTGGTGCCTTTGTATTCAAAGCTGCTGTCACCACCGCCACTATTTGGTGGCGGGTTAGGTGGAGTGGTAGGGGCACCACTGCTGGAACCGCCACAGCCCGCCAGGGCCAGCAGCGTGGTGAGCAGCAGCGAGAGCACAAGCAGCCCCGTGCGGCTCGAACCGCGAGAGTGGAAGTAGGATTGGCTGGATGTATCCACGGTAGTTACCTGATGTTTTTTTATCTTTTCCCGGCACCCTCAGCACCGGCGCTCCCCAAGCAGCGGCTCCGGATCAGGGGCCCTTGCAGTAGTCCGCTGTGTCGACAAACACTTGCTTAAGCTTGTAATTACTGCTGGCAAAGTTATCGGTCATGGTCTCCAGCATCGCGTGATCCGCCCCAGTGGGCTGACGCAGGCAGACATTGCGGAAGACCTTTTCCACCTGGCAATGGGCAAACGCCCGGCTGTGGGCCAGCTCCATACCCATGGATTTAGCGCCACTGCCAGAGCCGGACAGGGACGGATCCCAGCCTAATATCGAGTTCTGGCCCTTGCGCCAGTAGTTGTCCCAACGGTCATCCGGGGTGACAAAGCCGTAGCGGAAGGTGGAGGCGTTGATGAGGTATTTCTTTTCCACCCGGCTGTTAGTGTCCGGGTCGATGTCCGATGCGGTGTTGTAGTGAATGCGACCGTTGATGCCCTCAGGATCGCTGTCGATGTCATATTCGTAATCGTAGTAAGCGAAGGCCTGGGCCAGCGGGTCCATGCCGTTATGGCACCCCATACAGCTGTTGAGGAAGACGCGACTGTCGCCACCCGGACTGCGGCTGACATCCTGACGGATGCGGTCCGGCACCAGAGAGGTGTCGTGCACCTGTTCCAGGTCACGGCACAGGTGATTTAAGAGGGTAAAACGGAACATGGCGCGGTTGGTACCCGCAATAAAGAATGCCTTGGCCGCAGCGCGCGTGGTCAGAACGCCCGCCGTTGCCTCAGCCGGAAGGCCAGTCACTGACGATTGGGTACGACGGACCAGCGTGTCTTTCAGACTATGGCCAGCGCTTTCCAGGGTCTGGTAGTGATTGTTGTTATTAGGGGCATAGGCAGGCAGCCCGCTGGCATTGCTGGTGTAGATCACGTCCTCGTAGAGGATTGTGCGGAAATCCTGATCGTCACGCACCAGGCCGATCACTGTGGCAGTGTAATCATTCAGCGGTGCAAAGACGGTCTGATCGCGGTTGGTCCAGGGCGTAGCCATGTTCTTGAGCGTTACGCTGTAAAAAGCTTCATTGTCCATCGCGATCTGTACCGCGCCGGCGACATTACCGTCATTGATCAGCGCAGCCATCTGCAGCAGTACGGCTTCCGACGGCGGGACGCCAGCGATCCGGTTGTGAATCTGCAGCGCCTGCTCGCGCGGGCCAGCCATTGCCAGAGCGGCGAACAGGGAAACCAGCAATAGCGCACCGGACACCAGGCGGCGATGCACAGTTGAACACCATCCGGCCCGTCTGCCAGATGAAAGGAAGGCTTGTGTGGTCACGGCTGCTCCAAGATTTTATTCTGCTCGACTGGGTACCAATGTAGCAGGCTATTTGTTCGCCACCGATTATATGTCGCCGAACGGTTTAAACCTGTGGATCGTTTGTATCCACATTGTCGANCGGGTCACATATTCGTTAATACGCGCCACTTCCGCAGCGGGTTCCGCAACGGGGGAACAGCCAGAGTCACAGAATTCAGCTATTTTTAGAGCCACTATTATTCAAACCCTATTTTTGCGCAGAGCATAACCGCCATGATCCACCACCTCCGTCTGTCATTTGCACGCAGCTGGCCCCTNTGGCTTGCCTGTTTTATGGTCACTGCCTGTGGCGGTGGAGGAGGCAAGGAAGGAGGCGGACAGAGTCCGGACCCGGTGACCGAGGATCTTCCCATTGCTTTTATCGATCGGCCGCTGCCCAGGGCTGAAAACAATCCGGAGGCCCTGGCGCCGCTGAATATCCTTGACCCCAGGGCGTTCAATCCAGGCGGGGCCCTCTATATCAAGCCCCGCGCCACCGCCCTGGCGGCTGCGGAAAATGTGACCGCCAGAGCCTTTATTGCCGACGACAATTTTGATCCCGAAGCACCTAACTACGACGTTAAAGACCTGAGCATCCACCCGGACGGCGACCGCCTGCTGTTTGCCATGCGCGCCCCGGAAATTCCCAACGCCGACGAGGATGACCAGCCCACGTGGAATATCTGGGAATACCACCTCACCACCAAAGTCCTGCGCCGGATCATCAGCTCAAACATCGTTGCCGAAGCCGGCCATGACATCAGCCCGCGCTACCTGCCGGACGACCGGATTGTCTTCAGCTCCAGTCGCCAGACCCGCAGTCGCGGCATGCTGCTCGATGACAACAAACCTCAGTACACCGCCCAGGAGGAAAGCAACAACGGGCCGGCCTTCGTGCTCCATGTCATGAACGATGACGGTACTGAGATTCAGCAGATCACCTACAACCAGAGCCACGACCTGCAACCCACCGTGCTGGAGAACGGGCGCGTGCTCTTCGTCCGCTGGGACCGGGCTTCGCGCAACCACTTGAGTCTCTACACCGTCAACCCCGATGGTACGGACCTGCAGTACCACTATGGCTTCAACAGCCTCAACACCACGCCGCTNGCGCAATCCCTGACGCTGTTCCGCCCACAGGAAATGCCGGACCGNCGCATCGCCGCCATCCTGAAGCGCCGCAGCGAATTCCTCGGCGGCGACATGGTGGTGATCGATACAGAAAATTTTGTTGAGAATGAAGTGCCGATCAACGGCAGCGGCGGCGAAGCTCAGGCGCGGATTTACCATCTGGATATTGCAACTGACGATGAGCGCTCTCGGAACGGTGTGTTCAGCTCACTGCACCCGCTGTTCGACGGCACCAACCGCCTGCTGGTGAGCTGGAGCCAGTGTCGTTTACAGGTCATCGCCACCGGCCGGCTGGTGCCCTGCACCGATGAGTGGTGGGAAGACGATACGACTGAAATTGCCCCGCCGCTGTTCGGCATCTGGATCTACAACATGGCGGACCAGACTCAGCAGCCCGTGGTCCTGGGTAAAGAGGGACGGATGTTTACCGAAGCTGTCATCCTTGAACGCCGCACACCTCCGGCCTACATCGCGCCGGTCACAACCGGCTCTGACGTGGGCATCCTGCATATCCGCAGCGTCTACGACGGCAACTTTGTCGCCGGCAGCGGCGTCCCGAACCGCGACAACCTGAATCTCGCAGCCCTGGCGAACCCGGCGCTGACACCCGCTGATGAGCGCCCGGCGCGCTTCCTGCGCATCGTCAAGGCCGTGGCCATTGCTGATAATGACGTGCTCGATGAACAGGAAGACACGGTCTACGGTAATCGCTTCAATCAGAACACCGGCCTGCGGGAGATAATCGGTTATACGCCGGTGGAGCCGGACGGCTCAGTGCTGGTCCAGGTACCCGCCGACATTGCCTTCACCATTGAAGTACTCGACCGGGAAGGCCGCCGCATCAGTAACAACACCACCTACTGGATGCAGCTGCGACCGGGCGAGCGACGTGAATGCAATGGTTGCCTCAACACCAGCAATACCCAGCCAGTCAGCCGTGCCGACACCTTGCCGGATTCCGTCAATCCCGGTGCAGCCGGCGGGGTGGCATTTCCGGGGACNGAGCGCACCGATCAGTTCGGTANGCCGGAGCNGCCGCAAGCNGGCGAAACCATGGCGGAGTTTGCGGCCCGNACCTATTACGCCGTGCCGGGTGCAAATCCGGGTGAAGAGATTTACCTCACCTCCGGTCTGCGTAAACCGACGGTTGACCTGATATTTGTCGATGAGTGGACCGATCCCGCCCTGGCACCGGGTCGTCCGCGCGATGAGTCTTTCGCGTTCCGCTACACGGAGCTGATTGAGGGCGATACCGAGCAGTCNATCNTNAAGGCNCCCCTGAAAAACAAAGGGTGCATAGACGACTGGAGCAGCACCTGCCGGATCGTGATCAATTATGAAAATCACATCCAGCACCTGTGGGAAAAAGAGCGGATCGTCGCCGACGTTGTTGATGATAACGGCGATCCCCTGCCCTTCAGCTGTATCACCTGCCACTCGGGCAGGAATACGGTGAATGACGTTACCAACCCCAGCCTGACAGGTGCGATCCAGCTCAACCTGACGCGCGAGCCACGGCAGAATACGGAGATGACTTCCTACTTCGAGCTGCTCAACGCACACCCCGGCCGCCAGGTAGACGACATGGGCAACGTAACCACTGTGCCGCGCTTTCTGCTGGATGCCGAGGGCCTGCCCCTCGTAGATGACGAAGGCAATCCCATCCCCGACCCGGCATACTTTGAAACACCGCCCAGCATCGTACGCGGTAATGCACGGAACAGTAGCTTCTTTACCCGCTTCAGCAATGGCCGCCATTCTGGCTTTTTAAACGATAGTGAGTTAAAACTGCTGCGGGAGTGGATCGATATCGGCGCCCGCTATTACCAGAATCCTTTTGACTCGGCAGACCCAATTCAAGAATAAAACGATGATAAATGCTGTATCGCACTCCCTTGGGGACTTCTGCTCCGCGCTGCGCCGTCGCTGCTGCACAGGCATCGGCGGTTTGCTGTTTCTGTGTGCGGGACTGTGCCTGGGACAGGTCACCTGGGCCGATGAAGATCCGCAGGTCACGGTTAACGATGCCTATATCAATGTCCACAACGGCCCCGGCCGGGGCTATCCGGTATTTCATGTGGTGGAGCGCGGAGAAGTTATTACTCTGCTGAAAAGCCGCACAGACTGGATCAAGATCAAGACCTATCGCGGCAAAACCGGCTGGGTACGCCGCAGTGATATGCAGCACACCCTCGGCCCCGACGGTCAGCCACCAGTGTTTGCTGACCCCGCGCGGGAGGATTATCTGACGGATCGGTTTGAGTTAGGCGTGGCACTGGGTGATTTTCAGGGCGCGGACTCACTGACCGGTACGTTGGGTTATCGCTTTACCGAACACCTCACCGCCGAACTCCGGGTTGCGCAAAATACCGGGCAGTTTTCCGACAGCCAGATCCTCGCTGTTGCCCTGCTGCATCAGCCGTTTCCGGAATGGCGAGTTTCCCCGTTTTTCAGCCTGGGCACCGGCGAAATCAAAACCCAGCCCAGCGCCACCCTGGTAGAGTCGGAGGATCGCAAGGACACCCTGATCCAGGCCAGCCTGGGAAGCTATATCCACTTGACCGGCCGCTTTTTCATGCGTGTTGAATACACCAACCACATGATCCTGACCAGCCGCAACAACAACGAAGAGGTCAATGAATGGAAAGTTGGTTTCAACATCTTTTTCTGATGCGCAAACCGCTGATGAAAGCACTGTGCGCCGCCGGGCTCGGCGGGCTGCTGATGGCCGGCGCCCCCGTGGCCCTCGCGCAGTACGCAGACGATGAGGATGAGCTGGGCCAGATCATCTCACCGGATATCGAGCGCCGCACGATCAAGGAAGAGATGATTGACAGCGAGAATTTTGAGTTCGGCGCTTTTTACGGTCTGCTCGGCATCGAAGATTTCGGCACCAATGAAGTGGTGGGCGTGACCATGGCTTACCACATCACCGAAGACTTGTTCGCCGAAGCCAGCTATGCCGCGAGCCGCCTGCAGAAAACCAGTTATGAATTGCTCAGCGGCGGTGTCCAGCTGCTCACGGACGATGAGCGTGATCTCACTTATTACAATCTGTCGCTGGGTTACAACCTCTTTCCCGGCCGGATTCACATCAGCGATAAATGGGCATTCAACACGCGCATTTATGTCATCGCCGGCGCGGGCAATACGCAGTTCGCTTCAAAGGATTATTTCACTTATAACTTTGGAGCAGGTCTGCGCTTCTTCGCCACCGACTGGGTATCTTTCGACCTGAGCATGCGCGACCATGTATTCACGCACGAGCTGTTCGGCGAAAGCAAACAGACCCATAACCTCGAAGGCCGCCTGGGCCTGTCACTCTTTTTCTAAGTTCGCAGGAGTCGCCTTATGAAATTATCTCTGTCCGGTTTAAGTGCTGTTGTTCTTTTGGTCTGTGCAGTCTTCACCCAGGCTGCTCCTGCGCCGGATTTCACGCTGAAAAGCGAAAGTGGCGAGAATGTGCGCCTGGCAGAACAGCGCGGCAAAGTCGTTATGCTGAATTTCTGGGCCTCCTGGTGTGGTCCATGCCGCACCGAAATGCCGTTGCTGGATGACATGTACAAGCGTTACAACAAAGCAGGNTTCGAACTTTACGGTGTCAATGTGGAGCAGGACACCGCCGCAGCTAAAAAACTGATCAAGGATCTGGGTGTGTCNCTGCCGGTGCTTTATGATCCCGACAGCAAGGTGAGCAAGCTCTACAAGGTAGATGCCATGCCCACTACGGTNGTTATCGANAAAAAAGGCCAGGTTCGNTATGTGAATCGCGGTTACAAAGCNGGCGATGAAAACAAATATCGTGACCAGATCCGGGAGCTGATCCGCGAATGATTCCCTCGCCTAAAGCCGTCCGCGNACTCTTGTTGCTGGGCTTATTGTGCCTGAGCGCCTGNGGGCGCNTTGAGCCCTGGGTAAAACCCTATGAGCGGCAGAATATTGCTGACCCATTGATGAGTTTTGACCGTGACCCGATTTCCAGTGCTTATCTGCATCACGTTTACGATGCGCGGGAGGCGGCAAGAGGCGGTGACGGCGGCGCAGGAGGCGGTTGTGGCTGTAACTGATTCCCTGCGCAGGAGCATTGCATTACTGAATATTGCGCTGCTGTTTATCTTCAGCAGCGCACAGGCTGATGTACTGCCGGATGAACGTATCGACGTCATGTACCACAGCTACAACGGCGGTGGAACACAGATTGACGGGCCGGCCGTGCTGGTGCGCAAAAATTTCGGTAACTCCATCTCAGTGTCCGGCCAATATTATGTCGACAGCATCAGCGGTGCATCCATTGATGTGGTGGCCGCACGCGGCGTGGATGTGGAATCCGGAGCGAGCCCTTATGCAGAGAAGCGCAAACAGAAAGACCTGGGTCTGATTTATCTGCGGGATCGCACCACCATCAACCTGGGATACTCCACCAGCAAAGAAAATGATTTCGACTCGACAACCTACAGTTTCAGCATCAGCCAGACGTTCTTTGGTGACTTAACGACTGTCAGTCTCAACACCAGTTTTGGTGAGGACTTTATCAGCCGGAATGATGATCCGACTTTCGAAGAGCAAGAGGCTGAGCGCCGTCGCTACAGTATCAATATTTCCCAGATCCTGACCAAAAACCTGATAGCTGCACTAAGTGTGGAGAGTGCTGTGGATGAAGGTTATCTGCAGAATCCATACCGCACAATCCGCTACTGTGTGGATAACGATGGTGATAACAGCATCTGTTCGGGCTCATCGCTTCCTGCTAAAGAAAAGTATCCCAACACCCATAACAGCGATGCAGTAGGCATACGCGCAATTTATTACCTCCCTTACCGCGCCGCCATCCGCGCCGACTACCGTGAATTCTCTGACAGCTGGGGTATTGAAGCGAGCAATTATGAGCTGCGTTATACGCATCCCTACAAAGACTGGCTGTTCGAATTTAAATACCGCGCTTACGAACAAACCGCTGCCGATTTTTACAGCGACCTGTTTCCTTATGTTGATTATCAAAATTTCATGGGCCGCGATAAAGAGCTGAGTCCACTCACCACCACCACCTTCGGCCTGGGTGTGACCTATCAATTGCCCACCGGTGTTATTCCCTGGTTCGATAAGAGCACCGTGAATCTTTACTGGGATCATATCAAGCTCGACTACAAGGATTTCCGCAACGTGCTGGTACACCAGAACAGAGCCCCCGGCGATGATCCAATCCCCTTTGGCCAGGAACCCCTCTACCAATTCGATGCGAATGTCATCCGGTTTTTCTGGTCGTTCTGGTATTGATCATCGGGGCAATCACTGATGGTGCGTGCTCGGCCATCTGTTGAGTAGAGAGCAATCTACTGGTGGCTCGAGCGCAGCATGAAACACTGCCGTCGCCTTTACTGTTCCTAGCGATAAATTATTGTGAAACGAAGTAAAGCTCACTCAGTCAAACAGCAGACCCAGTGCTCGCACTTATTACATGTACCGCGCTTCAAGAAGGTAACCTCATGAACAATTCAAGGATCAAGGGGCATTTGCTCGCCGTTTGTTTACTGCTGGCTGCTGTCCTCGCCGGTTGCGCCGGCACCAACACTATCTCCGGCGATCTTTATTATCGTGAGCGTATCGCGTTGCCGCCGGATGCCCGAGTCAGCGTGAGCCTTGAGGATGTCAGCCGCGCAGATACCCCGGCAACCACCATCAGCAAGATCGAGTTCGTCCCCGCTTCTCAGGTTCCTATTCCGTTTTCCCTGAATTACCAAGCCGCAGACATCAACAAAAATCACCGCTATGCGCTGCGCGCTCAGATTCGCTCCGCCGATGATCAGTTGCTATGGGCTACGGTGGAGCATTACGGTGTCCTCACCCATGACAGCCCGAAAGACCGCGTCACTCTGAACCTGGCGCGGGCGGACCAGACCCGCATCACCAGCACCTCAACCGGCGATGCCCGCCGTCTGGCTTATGAATGCGATGAGCTGCTGATCCTGGTGATCGCGGATACCAATGCGGCGGTGATCAATATCAAAGGCGAAAATCTGGAGCTGAAGGAAGCCCGCTCAGCTTCGGGGGCCCGCTATACCAACGAGCGCGCGGAGTTCTGGAGCAAAGGCGACGACGCCTTCATCACGATTGATGGCCAGTCCTTCACCAACTGCCGCCATAAACCGGAACAGCTGCCCTGGGCCGAGGCCAAGGCGCGCGGCATCGATTTCCGGGCAACCGGTAATGAGCCGGGCTGGCTGCTGGAGATGGACGCCGATCTGCAGATCGAGTTTGTGGGCGACTATGGCAACTACCGCGTGATTACACCAGTACCGGTACCGGACCTGGATTCCCCCCAGCGGAGCAGTTATCACGCTGTGACAGAAAGCCATGACCTGCTGCTGACAATCGAAACCAAGCCCTGTCAGGACAGCATGAGCGGTATGCAGTTTCCGCAGCAGGTGCGAATCCTGCTGGATGGACGGGCCTACCACGGCTGTGGAAGATCTCTTTAAATCCTTGGTATTTTTTTCCGTCAGGCGCTATCTTGTGCAGCGTTTTGACGCCGGCAAAAAAGGACCGGAACCACATCATTCATAACGAGGAGGTTTGCATGAAAACATTGTCAATTCTGATCGCCATCGTCACCCTGAGCAGCGCCTGTACCTGGGTCAAAGTCAATGAGTCTGGCACCAGCGTCGCCGTGGCCAATATGGCTAACGTACGCAACTGCGAAAAGCTGCGTAATGTGAATGTGAAGGTAAAAGCCAGCGTGGGTCCGATTGACCGCAATGCCGACAAGGTTGCAACTGAGCTGGCGAACCTGGCGCGCAACGAAGCGGCGAGCTTTGGCGGGGATACCGTAGTGCCAACCTCCGCTGTTGAAAATGGCAGTCAGAGTTTCGGCGTTTATAAATGCAAGTAAGGCGGGCCTGGCAGGATTAACGATAACCGCGTTAATCCTGTGGCTTTGACGCGGCGGGCCCCGTTACTGAAATAACGATGCCCGCGGTGCTATCAATCACAATCTTTCCATCAACACCTATTAATTGGTCGTCGCTGGTGCCTCTTTGGTGCCTTCAGCCTGTTGTCTGGCCGCAACCACTGCCTGAGCAAACACGGCATCAAAGTTGATGGGTGCCAGCATCAGTGGCGGGAAGGTTCCCCGGTTCAGAATGCTGTCGATTGCTTCACGGGCGTAAGGGAAGAGAATCTGCGGACAGGCGGTGTTGATCACCTGACTCAGCTGCAGCCCTTCGAAACCGGAGATAGCAAAGATACCTGCCTGCTTCACTTCCACCAGAAACACCGTGCGACCTTCGATCTTTGCAGTGATGGTCAACAGCAGAATCACTTCGTGGGTAGTTTCATCCAGCTGATTAACCTGTACGTTCAGGTCCTGCTGGATATTCGGTTTGAATTGTTTGGTAAACGCCTCAACACCCATGGGCGTTTCAAAGGAAATATCCTTGAGATAGATACGCTGGATGGCAAAGTTCGGGCCGCTGGCCTGTTCGTTATTATTGAGTTCTTGTGAATTATTTTCTTCAGACATAATGCACTCTGTTGATTACAGTTTTAAAAGATAAAGCTGGAATTAACTCCAGTGGCAAAGACTATTTCGCCAACAACTCATCCAGCCTGCCGTTTTTATCCAGCGCCCACAAATCGGTAAATCCACCGACGTGCACATCACCGATCCAGATCTGCGGTACGGTGCGCTGTTTGCTTTTTTCCATCATTTCCTGACGCAGATGGGGCTCGCGATCAACACGAACTTCTTCCACCTCTACACCCTTCTGTGCCAGCAGTTTTTTTGCGTTTACACAGTAGGGACATATTGCTGTGGTGTACATCAAAACCCGCGCCATAGTGGCCTCCGCGATTACTTCTTTACCAGCGGCAGATTCTGCGCCTGCCACTCCGCAAGCCCACCGGAGAGACGACGCACAACAAAGCCTTGCTTTTCCAGCATGCGCCCTACCATACCGGCGTGCTGACCCAGCTTATCGGCAACGATGATGATCTTGCTTTTGTGACTCTCCAGTTTATCCAGCTCAGCAGCGACTTTACTGTGGGGGATATTGATAGCACCCACGATATGGCCTGCCTTGAATTCCGCGGCATCGCGCACATCGAGCAGAACGGCAGCATCCTTGTTAAGCAGCTGGGTAACTTCATGCACGGAGATGGGGCGACCACTTTTGATGCGTTCACGCCAGGCGTAGATGTAAATCAAAACTACGAGGGTGCTGACCAACAGCCATTCTTGACTGATAAATACAAAGAAATTCACTGATTACAGATTCCTTTAGCAAAGAGCCGCAACAGGTCGCATCACCTTGTCACCATCGGCTGTAGCGATAAGCCTGCGGAGGATGTGGAGGCAGGTCGATGGATATCAAGCGATAAATGCGCTATGTCACAGATAAATTTTTTCAAACGGACCCGGACACCAAACCCCGGTAACATGGGTCACACTAAACACGATGACCCGAATATCCGTTACAGGGCGCAAAGAAGGGCGGCAGTATACACCATGCATCGGGTATTTCTCAGTCATTGACATAGTGTTCATGCGCTTAACCGGGTAGAATAGGCCGCATTCGCCAATGGGCAGCAGGAAGGAAAAACCATTTCCTGATGTCGGCAGATTCCCCAAAATTCCCCCACCTCTGGATTGTAGAAGCGACGACTGAGTATGACCGCGACCAAAAAACCTCTCGTATTGATTATCCTCGACGGCTTTGGCCATTCGGAAAACACCCAACATAACGCCATCTATGCAGCCACCACCCCGGTGTGGGACAAGCTGTGGGGCAACAACCCCAAGAGCCTGATCGCCACCTCCGGATTGTCGGTAGGCCTGCCGGAAGGCCAGATGGGCAACAGCGAAGTGGGCCATATGACCCTGGGCGCCGGCCGGGTGGTTTACCAGAGCCTCACCCGTATCAATAAAGCCATCAGCGACGGCGATTTCTTCACCAACCCGGTTTATGTCGAAGCCATTGATGCCGCTGTTGCCAGCGACAAAGCCGTGCATATTCTTGGCCTGCTGTCCGAGGGCGGTGTCCATGCGCACCAGGACCATATCTACGCCATGATCAAGATGGCAGCCCAGCGCGGCGCCAAGAAAATCTACCTGCATGCCTTCCTCGACGGGCGCGACACAGCGCCGCGCAGTGCTGAAGCTTCGCTGCAGAAAGCAGAAGATCTGTTCCGCGAGCTGGGTGTGGGCCGGGTTGCGTCAATTGTGGGCCGCTACTTTGCCCTCGACCGCGACAACCGCTGGGATCGCGTCAAGGCTGCCTACGACGTCATGGTGACCGGCGCTGCCGACTTCGACGCTGAAACGGCCGTTGAAGGCCTGAAAGCCGCCTATGCGCGGGATGAAAACGACGAATTTGTTAAAGCCACGGTTATCTGCGCCGAAGGTGAGGAAGCCGGTACCATCCAGGACGGCGACTCAGTGATCTTCATGAACTTCCGCCCCGACCGCGCCCGTGAGATCACCCGCGCCCTGATCGATGCCGAGTTTGATGGCTTCGAGCGCGAACTGCACCCGCAGATCGCCCACTTTGTGCAGACCACCGAATACGCTTCCAACATCAAAGCACCTATCGCTTTCCCGCCGGAAGACCTGACCAACTCCTTCGGTGAATACCTGTCCAACCAGGGCAAGACTCAGCTGCGCATCGCGGAAACGGAGAAATACGCCCACGTAACCTTCTTCTTCAACAGCGGTACCGAGACTGTGTACCCTGGGGAAGACCGCATCCTGGTGCCCTCGCCCAAGGTGGCTACCTACGACCTGCAGCCAGAGATGAGTGCGCCGGAAGTTACCGACAAGCTGGTGGCTGCCATCGAGTCCGGCAAGTACGACGCCATCATCTGTAACTACGCCAACGGTGACATGGTTGGCCACTCCGGCATCTTTGAAGCTGCCGTTAAGGCGGTAGAAGCGCTGGATGTCTGCCTGGGTCGCGTGCTGGCAGCGGTTGAGAAAGTCGGCGGCGAAGCGCTGATTACGGCTGACCACGGTAACGTTGAGGAGATGTTTGATGCGGAATCCGGTCAGGTCAGCACTCAGCACTCCACCTTGCCGGTACCCTTTGTATTCTTTGGCAAGCGCGACGTAACCATCGCAGAGGGCGGCTCCCTGGCTGACGTGGCGCCGACCATGCTGCACCTGATGGGNCTGCCGCAGCCTGCTGAAATGACCGGACGCAATCTCATCACCGTNAAATCCTGATGATCCATTGCTTACTGTGAAAGACTGTCAATAAAAACAACTGCTCCATCCCCGGGNCGCCTGGCGGCCCGGGACTCTCTCCGCAGGAACAGGTCCCATGAACAGGCACTCCATTTTCCTCTTCCCCCTGTTACGCATAATGGCAATGACTGCCGCATGTCTGCTGGCGCCCCTCGGTTTTGCTGATCAACAGCAAGACATGAAGCAATTGCAGGAAAACATCCAGCAACTGCAGAAAGAGCTGAAGTCCATCCAGGGCGAGCGCAGCGAGCTGCAGAAAAACCTGCAGAAATCCGAGACGGAAGTCGGTGAGCTGTTGAAGAAGATCGAGCAGCTCAATCGCGACCTCAAGAACCAGAACAACCAGCTCAAGGAGCTGCAACAGGAGCGCGAGCAGCTGGAAGGCGCCCGCCGGATGCAGCAGGGCGACGTCGCTGCACAGGTGGCCTCTGCCTATCAGCTCGGCCAGCAGAGCCAGATCAAGCTGCTGCTCAACCAGGAATCACCGGAGCGGGTGAGCCGCATGCTCAAGTATCACCAGTACTTCCTCGCCGCCCGCGCGGAAAAGCTGGCAGCCTACACTGCCACACTGCAGCAGCTGGATGAACTGGAGCCGCGCATTGCCGCCAAGACCGCAGAACTGAGCAACAGCCGGAAAGCATTGCAGGCCCGCCATGAAGAGCTGAAAGAACGGCAGAAAGACCGGCAGCAGGCGCTGGCCCGGATCAACAGCACCCTGCAGACCAAAGATCAGGAACTGCGCCAGCTGGAAGAGGATCGCAAACGCCTCCAGGCGCTGTTACAGCAGGTAACCCACACCGTCGGCTCTGTGCCACTGCCCACCGGCAATGAGAAATTCACCAGCCGCAAAGGCCGCCTGCCCTGGCCGACAGATGGCAAGGTGGTGCATCGCTTCGGCAGTCCGCGGGTCACCGGCCAGATGCAGTGGAGCGGCATGATGATCCGCGCTGCGGAAGGCAAACCGGTGATCGCCGTACATCACGGCCGGGTGGTCTTTGCCGATTATTTTCGCGGCCACGGCCTGTTGCTGATCGTCGACCACGGGGAAGGTTTCCTGAGTCTGTATGCCCATAACCAGAGCCTGTTCAAGACCACCGGCGACTGGGTGCGCGCCGGCGATGCCATCGCGAGTGTCGGCAACAGCGGCGGCCAGGCGGAAACCGGACTGTATTTTGAGATCCGCCATAACGGCAAGCCCACGGACCCGGCCACCTGGCTGGCAAAAGCTTGACGTAACAGCAGGAACTGCCGGTATTTTTCCCGATCCATCAGATAATCGACACAAACTGTGCACCTGCTGCTGGCCAGCGACAGCAAGTTGTTTTAGATTGACCGTCTTTTTACCGATATAAGAATGCGGAGCTGAATACCGCAGGAGATTCCAATGCTCTATGCACACTGCAAACGTTCTCTGATGCTGCTGGCCCTATGCAGCCTGGCCCTGCCGCTCCAGGCCAAGGACGTAAAATCCACCAAGCAGGACGAAGGTCTGCTGCCCCTGGAGGACTTGCGCACGTTTACGCGGGTTTACGACCATATCCGCAGTGGCTATGTGGAAGAAGTCAGTGATGCCCAGCTGTTGGAATACGCCATCAAAGGCATGATTGCCGAGCTGGACCCCCATTCCAGCTATCTCGA
>Ga0065721_10050516_pt1 | contig 19574 bp, 16 predicted proteins | sample Mesricmetagenome_FD_59108 | JGI IMG/M metagenome (GOLD analysis project Ga0065721, IMG submission 59108) | Mesophilic microbial community from rice straw/compost enrichment Sample: eDNA_1 v2 (version 2) | ecosystem: Engineered > Solid waste > Grass > Composting > Bioreactor | place: USA: Davis... | reverse complement strand
CGATTTTGAATTACCAGATTCTCTTATAGCACAGACGCCGCTTGCGGATCGGACGGCTTCAAGACTGCTTGTACTGCACAAGGACAGCGGACGGACGGAGCACGGCACATTCACCGATCTGGCGAAATTCCTAAAGCCGGGGGACACGCTCGTGTTGAACGACACGAGAGTGCTCCCCGCGCGTCTGTTCGGAGTGAAAGCCGAGACCGGCGCGAAAGTCGAGCTGCTGCTTCTAAAGCGCCTTGACGGAGACCGCTGGGAGGCGTTGGCCCGCCCTGGCAAACGCATTACGCAAGGGACGAAGCTTTACTTCGGACAAGACGAGCATAACGGCGGAGCGCCGCTGCTTACCGCGATCGTAGAAGCCGAAGGAGAGATGGGGGCAAGAACCGTTCGGTTCGAGTACGACGGCATCTTCAACGAATTGCTCGATCGGCTCGGCCAGATGCCGCTGCCGCCATACATTAAGGAAACGTTGGACGACCGCGAAAGATACCAGACGGTGTACGCGAAGCATGAAGGCTCCGCAGCCGCACCGACCGCCGGACTACATTTTACCGATGAGTTCTTGGAAAGCTTGAAGGCTTCGGGGATTAAGGTATGCCTGATCACGCTGCACGTCGGATTAGGGACGTTCCGTCCGGTGTCGGTCGAATCGGTGGAAGAGCACGAGATGCATGCCGAATGGTATTCGGTTAGCGAGGAAAGCGCGAGTATGCTTCGCGAAGCGAAAGCGAGCGGAGGTCGGATCGTCGCCGTCGGCACGACTTCGGCACGTACTCTAGAGACGCTAGGCAATCGGTTCGGAGACGAACCGGTGCGAGCTTGCGAGGGGTGGACGGACATCTTCATCTATCCCGGCTACAAGTTCCGCATGGTTGACGCCTTGCTGACGAACTTCCATCTTCCGAAGTCGACGCTAGTGATGCTAGTGAGCGCGCTCGCCGGAAGAGAAGCGACGCTCGCCGCATACCGGGAAGCGATCGAGAAGCAATACCGGTTTTTCAGCTTTGGAGACGCGATGTTCATCACTTAGGCGTAGGGCCTAAGCAGAGAGGAATCATGGAATGGCGATCAAATACGAGTTTATTAAAGCATGCAAGCAGACGGGAGCTAGACTAGGACGTCTGCATACGCCGCACGGCATCATCGACACGCCTACGTTCATGCCGGTAGGCACGCAAGCGACGGTCAAAGGGATGAGCCCCGAGGAGCTGAAGGCGCTTGGCGCCCAGATTATCCTCAGCAATACGTATCACCTGTTCCTTCGTCCTGGGCACGAACTGGTCGAGCAAACAGGCGGTTTGCACAAGTTCATGAATTGGGATCGTCCGATCCTAACGGACAGCGGCGGGTTCCAAGTGTTCTCGCTCAGCGAAATGCGCAAAATCACGGAGGAAGGCGTGCAGTTCCGCTCTCATATTAACGGAGACAAGCTGTCCCTAACACCGGAGAGCGCGACGCACGTCCAGAACGCGCTCGGCGCGGACATCATGATGGCGTTCGACGAATGTCCGCCATATCCGGCGGAGTACGAGTACGTGAAGCAATCGACGGAGCGGACGAGCCGGTGGGCGGAGCGCTGTCTCAAGGCGCATAAGCGTCCGCACGACCAAGCTTTGTTCGCGATCGTTCAGGGCGGCATGCACGCGGATTTGCGGAAGCAAAGCGCGCGGGATTTGACTTCCCTTGATTTTCCGGGGTATGCTATGGGTGGACTGAGCGTAGGCGAGCCTAAGCATATGATGTACGAGATGCTCGAAGAGACGGTTCATCTGCTGCCAAGCGATAAGCCTCGTTATTTGATGGGCGTCGGATCTCCCGATGCGCTCGTCGAAGGCAGTATCCGCGGCATCGATATGTTCGACTGCGTATTGCCTACGCGAATCGCGCGCAACGGCACCGTGATGACCAGTCAAGGCCGATTGGTCGTACGCAATGCCAAATTCGCCAGCGACTTCGGTCCGCTCGATCCGGAATGCGATTGCTACGCTTGCCGTAACTACTCCCGCGCATACATACGCCATCTCGTCAAAGCGGACGAGATGTTCGGACTGAGGCTGACGACCGTACATAACCTTCATTTTCTGGTTAATCTTATGGAGAACGTACGCCAAGCGATTCGGGAAGATCGGCTAGGCGATTTCCGCGATCAATTTTTCGAAGCATACGGTATGGCTGGCAACGAAAGCGGATTCTAGTGAAGGGGGGGACTACCTATGTGGCTATCCGGAGATGCGGGCGGCGGAAGCAACCTGCTTATTACATTGCTTCCGTTCATTCTTATGTTCGCAATTTTCTATTTCCTGCTGATTCGTCCGCAACAGAAAAAGCAGCGCTCGCGCGGCGCTATGCTGAACGCCTTGAGTAAAGGCGATAAAGTCGTCACGATCGGCGGCATGCACGGAACGATCTCGGAAATTACCGACGACACCGTCGTACTGAAAGTGAACGACGTGACGAAGCTCACGTTCGACCGCTCCGCGATCAACAACGTTACCGCTCGCACGGAAACGAAAGAAGGCTAACAACGGTGGTGCTAGGGACAAGTCCCCGGCACCATTTTTTATATGGCTACTTTAATTCGGAGGCTGCTTATGGAGAGGACAATCGCGGGACCGGACGGGCAGCGGCGCTGCCGTTGGTGCGGCGCGACGCCGGAAATGCTGCATTACCATGATACCGAGTGGGGTTATCCCGTTAGCGACGATCGCCGCCTGTTCGAGAAGCTGTGTCTCGAAGGGTTCCAATCCGGGCTTAGCTGGCGCACGATTCTGGACAAGCGCGAGCATCTTCGCGAAGCGTTCCATCATTTCGACTTCGATAGGGTTGCTAGCTTTACCGAGCAGGATATCGAACGTTTACTAAACAATAAGGGTATCATCCGTCACCGCGGCAAAATCGAGGCCGTAATCAACAATGCCAAGCGAGCACAAGAACTTATCCAACAGGAAGGCTCTCTAGCGGCGTTCATCTGGCGATTCGAACCTGCCGCCGCCGATATTGCACAGCCGCAGACCGCCTCGGTCTCCGAGGAATCGATCGCGCTGTCCAAAGCCCTCAAGAAGCTAGGCTGGAAATTCGTCGGCCCGACGACGATGTACGCATTCATGCAATCGATGGGCCTAATCAACGACCATCTGGACGAGTGTGTAATCCGCCCCCAAGTCGAAGCCGCGCGTAAGGAGTTCAGGCGTCCGGGGAGTTAGGTTTATCGATGAATATAAACAAATTAAATGGGCATCCGCAGAGGATGCCCTTCGTCCTTGTATCAAGACTCCAACGACCTCGAAGCCTTCAGCTTCGCCCGAATGCGAAGCGGCCAACTCACGTCGCCGAGCGAACTGTCCGCCCATGCTCCAACCTTGAGTCCGATCGTTACGGCGAAGCTTGCGAGCACGAGTCCCGCGACCATGTCCGTAAACCAGTGAATGCCGAGATAGAAGATCGAGAATATAATGACCGCGGCATGTACCCAAGTAAAGACGGCCCATTTGCGAATGCCGGACCGGCTGGCGAGCAGCGCCATCGAAACCGAGATCGACGTATGTAAGCTTGGTATGCAGTTGTTCAGTCCAGATAACGCGCGATAGCTCGATTCGAACGTAGGGAACGAATCCAGAATGAGGAACTTAATCTCGGGATGCGCGAACCACACTTCATTGACCGGTACGAACAGATAGAAGGGAACGGCGATGAAATAGTTGAGAAGCAGCGTCACGCAAAAGGCGTAATACATTCTCCGGTTGTTATGGAACGTATAGATGCCAACCGACGCGATCATGACGGCTTGAAAGACGACAAGGTAGAACATCGCGCATATCGCGGTGAGCAGGTCGGAATGCAAGGTCGACTGAAGCCACAGCGGCCAATCGCCTTCCCATCCGCTTATGACCGGCGTGAGGTTATAAGGGACCTCCAGCCAACGCTCCAGTCTGAGCTCGTTCTTATTGAGCACAAGAATGGCGAACATGGCCACGAGGAATAGCAAGTAGTTGCGCGACATCGCCAGCGACTTAAGGAACAACCATACGGTGACGAATGGCTGTCGTCCCGTTCCGAACGTTAGTAAGACGGCAACGGCGACGACCGTATAGATCGTCAAAGACGACATGCTCTCGAACAAAACCATCGTGTGCCCCCCATGTAGCCTGTTGATCGAAACATACCGAACTATTATAGCACAAAGAGCCCGGGATTATCGAAATCAGGCACAGGAGCCGGAATTAGCGATCTGAACCAGTATTTACGCCTAGTATGCCGCCGAACGCCCCGGTCAAGGCCGTTACGAGCAGCAGGATCGGGACGGCTGTCGTCCAATTCGAATCCGTGGCGAGGAAGCTGACGATCAGGATAAGCAGCGTATACAACAATCCGTTCGCGATCCCGAAGTACCAGCCTTTGCGCTTCGCCCTCCTTGCCGATACGAATCCTCCGGCGAAGGACGAGAAGCCGTGCACGCCGAATACCCATGGCAGCAGGTTCGATTCGTTGACAGACGAGCCCGTTAACATAATGGATAGGACTACCGCGCCGATCGCCAGCCATATGCATGACCAGTATAAACCAGAAGCGACAGGTGAAGCGATCCGAAAGCCAAGTGAGCCACCTAACGATTTCACCTTAAAACCTCCTTCTCATTCCTGTTTGTACAGCTTATGGCACACGAGGGTAGGCTAGTACAACAGCTTGCACGAGCAGGCTCGTTTGCCATATTTTCCGCGCTGTGCAATTGAATGAGCCCTATGGCATGCGGTGACACTACGACGGCAAGGTTGGACTTACGCGAAGCGGCTACCGAGAGGTGAAGGAGAGAGGCGCATGGAATTCACGGCGATACTGCTGCGGACGGCGTTCATGTACATCTTCATCTACATCATCATGCGGATGATGGGAAAACGCGAGATCGGCAAGCTGTCCGTATTCGATCTGGTCATCTCCATTATGATCGCGGAAATCGCGGTCATCGTCATAGAGAGTACCGACAAACCGCTTTGGACGGCGATTACGCCCATGTGTTTCTTGGCGTTCACCCAGATCGGCATCGCGTTCATTGCTTTGAAGAACAATAAACTCCGCGTGTGGGTAGACGGAAAGCCAAGCGTCATCGTTCGTGACGGACATCTGAACCGCAAGGAAATGACCAAGCAACGCTACAACCTGGACGATCTGATGGCTCAGCTTCGCGAGAACGGCGTCACGGACATTGACCAAGTAAAGCTGGCGGTTCTGGAATCCACGGGCAAGCTGTCGGTCATTACGAAGCAGGATGAAGGAACCGGATTAGAGGCAACCGCCAAGAGCGACGGTCTGAAGTCTGACAGTTCTTCGAACGAGCCATCCTTTCCGAAGGTGCGCTATGAGCTGCTGCCGATTGCGCTGATCCTAGACGGGCAAGTGCAGGACGACGTGCTGGAAGGGATGGGTAAAAATCGGTTCTGGCTCAAAAAAGAGCTGCAGGGCTACGGAGCAGACAGCTTTAAGGACGTTTTTTTCTGCAGCATCGATCATCGGGGCAAGCTATACGTGGACAAGAAAACGCGGCCTTAAGACGGCTTCAGAGGCCGAAACAGCTTTCCGATGACCGGAATGCGGGCGACGTCTTGTCGGTCGATCAGTTTAAGCAGGATGAGCAGCAGCAAATAGACGATGATTGCGGCGGCGGAGGCGATTCCCATATCGACGGCTCCGATGCCCGCCCAATGCTGGTTCCATATCCACAACGCGACCGCGCTAATGACGACCATCGCCAGCGTTACCCGGAGGAAGTCCAGCGGATTCATCCGGAAGCCCGTTAGTCTCGCTACGCTGATCCAGTGCAGCAGCGTAACGAGCGCCATGTTGACCGCGATCGCGATGACGGCGCCATGAATACCGAGGTCAGGCTTCGTTGCCAGTTGTACGATTAGGATAAGCTTGAGCGCCGCGCCCGCGAACGTGTTGAACAGCGCCGTGCCTGGCCGATCAAGCGCTTGGAGAGCGGCCTGGAGAGGCGCTTGCATATACAGGAAGACGGCGATCGGCGCAAGCCATCTCAGCATTCCCGCCATCGAGTTGCTTCCATATAAAAGAGAGCAGAGCGGCTCGGCCAACAATCCCATGAGTACGATGAACGGAGCGCCGGTCACGACCGCAAGACGCATCGATTGATGGAGCCGGATGTGAATCGTCGTCCAATCTCCTCGAGATGCCGCCTCGGATAGCGCGGGGACGAGCGATACGGCCAGCGAATACGTAAGCGCTCCGGGAAGAAGAATGAGCGGGATGACCATCCCTTGAAGCGCGCCGTACTGTGCGGTCGCCACCGCAGGTAAGACGCCGGCGATCGCCAAGCTTCGCGCAGTAATGATCGATTCCAGCAAGTAGGAAAGCGAGCCGATCATTTTGCTGCCGGTTACCGGCGCGGCGATCGCAAGCAGCTGGCGGGTAAAGGGCTTGTCCCGCGACGTTGTAGGGGGAGTTGGGGTGGTTGCGGCTTCGTTATCGGTCGTTCGGCGCTTTTCCTTCAGAAGCTGAATCCATAGCACGAGCAAACCAGCGAGCTCGCCGGCCCCCATTCCGAGCACCGCTCCGGCCGCAGCCCAATTCAGTCCGTAGGGAAGCAGCATCCATGCAAGGAGGAGCGAAAGAACGATACGGACGAGCGTCTCGGCCGTCTGGGATAGAGCGGTCGGAATCATGTTCATTCTGCCTTGGAAATAACCGCGCCAGACGGCGGAGACGGCGACTAACGGCAGGATGGGCAGCATCGCAATAAAAGCGGTGTGCACGCGAGAGTCCGTCATGACGTAGGAAGCAATCCATTCCGCTAATCCGAGACATGCCGCGGCGCATACGAGGCTGATGGACAAAGCGATGGATACGGCACCGCGCACGATGCGGCGAATAGAGGTAACGTCGCCCTTGGCTTCGGCTTCCGCGACAAGCTTGGCGACGGCTAACGGGATCCCGCCCGCGATAATCGTTAACAGCACGATCGTGAACGGGAACACGAGCTGGATTAATCCGACCCCTTCCGCTCCGATCATACGCGGCAATGCGATACGCGGAACGAAGCCGAGCAGGCGATTGAATAGACCTGCGGCGAGCAAGATCATAGCGCCTTGTATGAACGACTGTTTGCGCAAAGACAACGAAATCCCTCATTCCCTCGGTAAGTTCCACATTTATGTGTATGCGGGGTTTGTCCTCGTTCATTCCTTTGTCCCGGTGCATGTCTTAGGCAGGAATTTGAGGCCCGAGTGGAGAAACCTAATTACACGAAGAGGTTGCAGGCTGCAACATAGGTTGAGGAGGCACGACGCAATGAGCGACGCGAATGAATACATCCAGGCGCAAGAAAGCGAAGAGAAGCTCCAGGAAGCGGAATTGAACGAAATGATTGAAAAGCTGTGCGAGAGCAAGGCGGACGAATTCCGGTTGATCGGATACGACCAAGTTACCGGCGCCGATGTATGGGAATGCGTCAGCGACAAGTATCATAAAAAAGGAACGCCGAATCTCCATGAAGTCGTGAACGACATTTTATCCTTAAAAGTGACGCAATTCATGAATTTTATTACGCTCAACATGTACCGCGGCGAGTTTCGCGGACGATAATCAGGACCGTAACAGCCTTCCTCCGACTAGCGGAGGGAGGCTTTCTTTTTTGACTTCCTTTCGGACACGTAGTTATAATAGGAACATTGAGAACCGAAAGGGGCCGCATATAGAGATGAACCGTTTAGTCACATTCGTGCTGATTATTGTGGTAGCTTTCGCAGTAATGGGCGCAACGACTCCGGGTTTGCTGAACAATACGAAGCTCGGGCTGGATTTAAAGGGCGGAGTCGAAATTTTATACGAGGCATCTCCGCTTACGGAAGGCGGCGAAGTAACGAAGGAGTCGCTCGTGCAGACGGCGCTCAGCTTGGAGAAACGCGCGAATCAGAGCGGCGTTGCCGAGCCGGATGTTACGACGGAGGGCAAAAACCGCATCCGCGTCAAAATCGCGATCGAAACCGGCAAAACCGAGAAGGAACGCGAGGAAGCGATCGCGAAAATTCGCGATTTGATGCAGAAGCCTGCCGAGCTGCAGTTCCGCAGCGCTTCGGGTTGCACGGACGGCAGCTATTGCAAGGTAGAATTCTATGGCAGCGACTTCAAAGCCGGCGCCGCGAAAGTCCAATCGGACGAACTGGGCAGACCGGTCGTCGCCCTCGAAGTCAAAGATAAAGACAAGCTGGCGGAGGTCTCTCAGCGCTTGCTAGGCCAAGTGTTGGCTATCTTCCTGAACGATGAGGTAATCTCGACTCCGGTCGTACAAGCGGCATTAACGCAAGGCACCGCTACGATTACCGGACAAGATACGCGCGCGGAAGCGCAGAAATTGGCAGACATCATTAATCTTGGCGCTCTGCCATTGAAGCTTACGGACAAGTACACCCAAAGCGTAGGCGCTACGCTCGGCCAAAAATCGCTGAACGACACCTTGTTCGCAGGCGTGCTGGCATCCGTACTCATTCTGGTGTTCATGATTCTCTTCTATCGCGTTCCCGGAGCCGTCGCGGCGATCTGTCTCATTATATTCGTCTGGTTACTGCTAGCCGTATTCTGGATGATGAACGCAACGTTAACGTTGCCGGGCATCGCGGCATTCGTACTCGGTATCGGTATCGCGGTCGACTCGAACATCATTCAAGCCGAACGGATCAAGGACGAGCTTCGCAGCGGCAAGACCGTTGCTTCCTCTCTGCGAGCAGGGGCGAAGAACAGCTTCCGGACGATTATCGACGCGCATATTACGACGATTATCGCAGCCGGCGTGCTTTACTTTATGGGACAGGGGATCGTTAAGAGCTTCGCGATCGTTCTGATCGCGAGCATCGTGGCGAATATCCTGACCAACGTATTCCTCCCGCGTTACCTGCTTCAGTTGCTGATCAAGAGCGGCCGATTCAACAAGCCGGGCTACTATGGCGTGAAGGAGAGTGAGATTCATGCACTCTAACAGAAAGTTCGATTTCGCGCGATCCGCGCATAAGTTCCTGCTCATCTCCGCGATCATCACGGTGATCGGCATCGTGGCGACCGGTATTCTCGGCCTGAACTACGGGATCGACTTCAGCGCCGGTACGTCGATGGATATTACGTCGAAGAAACCGATCGAAGACGTCAAGATGGGCGAGTTTCTCGACGGCGAGAATATCGGCAGCTACACCTTGACGGTATCGAACTCGGATAACCGGGCATCGATTCGTTTCAAGGACGCCCTTACGCAAGAGCAGGAAAAGCAGCTCAAAGCGGATTATTACGCGCAGTTCGATCCGGATGCATCCTTTGAAGTCAACGTGGTCGATCCGGAGATCGCCAAGGAACAGCAACGCAGCGCTCTGATCGGCATGGCGGTCGCCTGTATCGGCATCGTATTGTACGTCAGCATTCGCTTCGAATGGCGATTTGCGATCGCGGCAATTCTATCGCTCGTGTACGACGCTTTCTTCGTCATCGCGATGTTCTCGATCTTCCAGTTGGAAGTCAACCTGCCGTTTATTCTCGCGGTACTTACGATTATCGGTTACTCGATCAACGACACCGTCGTTATTTTCGACCGGATCCGCGAAAACCTGCGTTTTGCCAAGATCAAGACGCCTTCGGATTACGACGATCTCGTCAACAAGAGTATCTGGCAGACGTTGGCGCGTTCGATCAATACGGTCATTACCGTGCTGATCGCTGCCGTATGCTTGTTCATCTTCGGCAGCGTCTCGATCAAGCTCTTCTCGCTCGCGATGATCATCGGCCTCGCAAGCGGCGCATATTCTTCGATCTTCATCGCCAGCCAAATTTGGCTGTATTTCAAGAAAAAGCAACCAATCAAGAAGGTTCCTGCCAAAGCAGCAACCAATCCGTAAGCACATTGTGTTATTGAATGGCTTAAGGACTTGGCACAAGGAGTGGCTCGGATGAAAATGGATCATTGCTCAGCCGCTTGTGAACGCGGCGCAATCGTTTCTCTGTGGGGACTGCTCGGCTTATTCTTCGTAAAAGGCACGGTCGGTTGGTTGACAGGGAGCAAGGCGCTTATCGCAGATGCTTGTCAATCCGCCGCGGATTGTGCTCATTCAGCTACAGGCTATCTGGGGCTCCGCAAAGGGAGGCTGTCTCCCGCTGCGACATCTTCTTCCGAGTCCCAGCCCGGCTCGGCTCTCGCTATCGTATTATCGGCCATCGTGCTGGTCGCCGGACTTGAAGTCGGCATCTCGTCGATTCGGGAGGTTGCGCGAGGCGTGGACGAAGCGCCAGGCTGGGGAGCCGTCGTCGTGATCGCGGCGAGTATAGGGGCCAGGGAAGCGCTTATTCGATATAAGAGAAAACGCAACAGCGAATACGGTATTCGGGAAGACCGAATGGCGGATCGTTCCGATATCTTCGCGTCGTTGACGGCGCTTGTCGGCACTTCGGCCGCGGTTGCCGGGGGAATGCTCGATATGCCGTTCCTATACGTCCTGGATCCCGCCGCCGGGCTTGTCATCTCGGTATTCGTCCTGCGTATGGGTTATCGATTAACGTCCGGCGTATTGCGCAAATCGTCCGTATGTACGATGAACGAAATGGACGCTCAGACGATTCTAGAATCGGTTCAACGCATCGATGGCGTCGTTGCCGTCGAGGATGTGCGGGCGCGCGAGCATGGCCACTACATCGTGCTGGACGTTACCGTGTCCGTAAATCCGCGGATTTCGGTAGCCGAAGGCCAAGAGATCGCGCTTCGGGTCAGACGTCACCTGACCAAACGATTCCTGCACATTATCGATGCAAGCATCCGCGTGCAGCCCTACGATCCCGGCTATCCTTATAAATCGAATCATCAGGAAGAGGAATTATCGGCGTTCGTGCAATAGCGCCGCGACGATCATCCGCACTTATTCGCCGCCGTTGTGTTACGGCGGCTTTGTTATTTGAACAAGCAAAGGGGCATTATCCGGTGAGATTATCCAAGTATAAGTGGGCTTTGCCGAGCCAAGACGAGCGTCTAGAGCAGGAACTCGCCGCGCAGCACGGTCTCAGCAAGCTCGTAGCAGGCGTACTCGTCGCCCGCGGGTGGACTTCTTCGGAGCATACGACGGCATTCCTGCATGCGAACGAGCAGCAGCTGCACGATCCCTTCGATATGAAGGGGATGGAAGCCGCGGTATCGCGAATCAGGAAGGCGATCGATACCGGCGAGCTGATTCGCGTATACGGAGATTACGACGCGGACGGTGTTACGTCTACGGCGCTAATGAGTCGCCTGCTGACGGCACTAGGCGCGCGCTTCGATACGTATATCCCGCATCGGAGCAATGAAGGGTACGGGCTTAACCTGAAGGCCATCGACTTGGCAGCCGAAGCCGGCGTCACGTTGCTCGTGACGGTCGATAACGGAATTAGCGCGGTGGAGCAGATCGCTTACGCGGCGCAATTGGGCATCGACGTCGTCGTTACCGACCACCATGAACCGCCGGCGTCCGGCGTGCTTCCGGATGCGGTCGCGCTCGTGAATCCGAAGCAGGAGGACTGCCCGTATCCGTTCAAAGGGCTGTGCGGAGCAGGCGTCGTCTTCAAGCTCGCGCATGCGTTCATGGGAAGACCGGTGCTGGAGTACGCGGATTTGGCGGCGATCGGAACGATCGCCGATCTAATGCCGCTCATCGGCGAGAACCGGATCATTGCGAAGCTTGGGCTGGCGATGCTGCGAACGAACCCGATACCCGGCATTCGAGCGTTAACGAAGGTGAGCGGAACGAAGCCGGAGGAGCTGACGAGCGGACGGATCGGCTTCGGCCTGGCGCCGCGGCTTAACGCGGGCGGACGTCTCGCACACGCAAGCGGGGCAGTGGAGTTATTGAACGCCGCGAGCGAGGAAATGGCCGCGGGATTGGCCGAGGAGCTGGATCAGCTCAATACCGAGCGTCAAGACTTAGTTGTCCAGACGGTAGCCGAAGCCGAGGAGAGATGGAAGACTCTGACGTCGGACGGCCGTCCTCGGAGCGTGATCGTGCTCGCACAGGAAGGCTGGAACGCGGGAATCGCAGGGCTGGTGGCGTCCAAGCTGGTCGAACGCTATTTTAGGCCGACGATTGTTCTAGCGATCGATCCGGAGTCGGGCAAAGCGAAAGGCTCTGCCCGTTCCATCGAGGGCTTCGATCTATTCGCCGCGCTGTCCGAATGCGCGGAGCTGATGGAGCATTTCGGAGGGCACACGGCGGCTGCGGGCTTGACGATTTCCCGGGAAAACATAGACGATTTATCCGATCGATTGCATGCGTTAGCCGAACAATGGTTGACCGAGGACGATTGGCAGCCGAAGAAGCGGGCGGACCTCGTCTGCACGCTCGCGCACGCGACGCTCGATGCCGTCGATCAGCTTGCTAGTCTGGAGCCCTTCGGGAACGGGAACCCTACGCCTCGCGTCGTCATCCAAGGATTGACGGTCCGAGAGGCACGCACGCTCGGCAAGGACAACAATCACTTGAAGCTATCGCTCGAGCAGGACGGTCAAGTCGTCGAGGCGATCGGTTTCAGCATGGGCGAGGATAGCACGAAGCTAGCGCCGGGCATGCGAATCGATCTTCTGGGCGAGCTGTCTGTGAACGAGTGGAAAGGCGCAAGACGCGTGCAGCTCGTATTCCAGGATTGGAGAACGGGCGAGCTCAGGCTGACGGACCTGCGACGTGAACGGGACATCTGGCGTAAGCTTGGCGATCTGATCGCGGAATCGATCGCCGGTACCGCAGTATTATGCGGCTCTCTTAGAACGGCTCAAGAAGCGATCGGTAGATTCGGATCTGATATTCAAGTGCGTACGTACGCGGAAGAAGCGCGGCCGACGGACAGATGGACAAGGCTGATTCTGCTCGGAGTACCTCGGAGCGAGCGGGATGCTGAGCTGCTGGCAGCTTGGTTGTCTCCGGAATGCGGGGGAGAGCACGTCATTGTGCTAGAAGATCCTCGGGACGAGAACCCATCGGCTGCTAGAGTCGCTTTTCCGGATCGCAAGCAATTCGGCGAAGTATATGGCTTGTTCAAGCGGCAGGGCACTTGGATCGATGCGCCGGAAGGCTTCCTGCAATCCGTCGCGACAGAGACGGGCTGGCCGCTCGCGACCATTCGCATGATGCAGGAGGTATTCGTCGAGCTCGGATTTATTACCGTACAAGGCAGCACGCGCCAAGTGGTTGCCAATCCGCCGCGCAGCGAATTGGACCGATCCGCTCGCTACCGCAGGGCGCAGCAAGCGGCAGAAGCGCTGCAGCTCAGGCACATGTCCGCGGACGAGCTGCGAAGCTGGATGCACCGCTGGCATTTGGACCACCGAACTCCCGCAACGGAGTCGCAGTAACGTTGCCAGGCAACGCTAAATCGCCACACTCCCGCAACGGAGTCGCAGTAACGTTGCTAGGCAACGCTAAATCGCCACACTCCCGCAACGGAGTCGCAGTAACGTTGCCAGACAACGCTAAATCGCCACACTCCCGCAACGGAGTCGCAGTAACGTTGCCAGACAATGCTAAATCGTCACACTCTCGCAAAGGAGTCGCAGTAACGTTGCCAGACAACGCTAAATCGCCACACTCCCACAAGGGAGCCGTAGTAACGTTGCCAGACAACGCTAAATCGCCACACTCCCGCAACGGAATCGCAGTAACGTTGCCAGACAACGCTAAATCTCCACACTCCCGCAAAGGAGTCGCAGCAACGTTGCTAGGCAACGCTAAATCGCCACACTACCGCAACGGAGTCGCAGTAACGTTGCTAGGCAACGCTAAATCGCCACACTCCCACAAGGGAGTCGCAGTAACGTTGCCAGACAACGCTAAATCGCCACACTCCCGCAAAGGAGTCGCAGTAACGTTGCTAGGCAACGCTAAATCGCCGAACTCCCGCATCAGAGTCGCAGTAACGTTGCCAGACAACGCTAAACCGCCACATTCCCGCAAAGGAGTCGCAGTAACGTTGCTAGGCAACGCTAAATCGCCACACTCCCGCAACGGAGTCGTAGCAACGTTGCTAGGCAACGCTAAATCGCCACACTCCCACAAAGGAGTCGCAGTAACGTTGCCAGACAACGCTAAACCGCCACACTCCCGCAACGGAGTCGCAGTAACGTTGCCAGGCAACGGGCTAAATCGCCACACTCCCACAAGGGAGTCGCAGTAACGTTGCTAGGCAACGCTAAATCGCCACACTCTCGCATCAGAGTCGCAGTAAAGTTGCCACACACATCTAAATGGACCTGTAGTTGGCGGACTCTAGCCAGATGGGCGCGCGGAAGTGTATAATGCTTAACGGATATAGAAACGGCAACACTATGTGAATGATGATCAAAGGAGCGCTAATACGTTGGACTTCAAAGACTATATTCGGGTTATTCCCGACTTCCCGCAGCCGGGCATCCGGTTCAAAGATATTACGACACTGCTCAAAGATCCGGTCGCTTACAAAGCGGCTATCGACGAACTGAAGGCGCTCGTGAAGCACCTTGATATCGACTTGATCGCTGGCCCCGAAGCCCGCGGCTTCGTCATCGGCGCCCCGCTGGCGCTCGCGCTTGGCGTAGGCTTCGTGCCGATCCGCAAAAGCGGCAAGCTTCCGGGCGAGACCGTAGAAGCGGCATACGACCTGGAATACGGCAAGGATCGCCTGGCCGTACACAAGGACGCGATCAAGCCAGGCCAGAAGGTTCTGATCGCGGACGATCTTCTCGCTACCGGCGGCACGATCGCGACGACGATCAATCTCATCAAGCAGCTCGGCGGCGAAGTCATCGGCGCAGCCTTCTTGATCGAGCTCGGCTACCTAGACGGCCGCACCAAGCTCGGCGACATCGAGATCAACTCGCTCGTTACTTACTAACCCTTCCCCAACAACAAAAGGACGTATCAGAGGAAAATCTCTGATACGTCCTTTTTTCGTGTCGGTGCCGAATATGAACAAGGATACATGTCTCCTGGAGGAGCGAAGCGATGGCCTTTGGAGTCGTGAAATCACCTTATTAGGTGTTATAAGCTCAGATTTCACGACGAGAACTCGGGGTCCCCGCAAAGTACTTGGAATATGCTACGGAGTCTTTCTTCACTTTGTGGGGTGAAGTAGACACCGTAAGGAGATATGTATCCGGTTCACCTCTAAACGGCACCAACCCCACATTGGCACCATTTTCCTCAGATACGTATATACCTGAATTAGTGCCCGCCCTCCGCCTCATTCGACCAGCCTATCGACTCGAACAGCTTGAACAGCAGGCTCAGCAAGATGGCGACTACGGTGGCGAGTGCCATACCGGTCAGAGAGAAATCCCCGATCGTAAGCTTCACGCCGCTAAGCCCGGTGACAAGCACGACGGTCGTCAGCAATAGATTCGCAGGCTTGCCGTAATCGACCTTCGATTCGACGAGCATGCGCAGCCCCGAAGCGGCTATGACCCCGAATAGCAGCAGCGATACACCGCCCATGACCGGAACCGGTATGTTCTGAATAAGCGCGGAAAACTTGCCGAAGAAGGACAGCAGAATCGCGAACACCGCAGCGCCTCCGATGACGAACGTGGAGTAGACGCGGGTAATGGCGAGCACGCCGATATTCTCGCCGTACGTCGTGTTCGGCGTCGAGCCGATGAAGCCGGACAGCAGCGTTGATATGCCGTTGCCGAGCATCGACCGGTGCAGTCCCGGATCCTTGGACAGATCGCGTCCGACAATGTTACCGGTCACGATCAGGTGGCCGATATGCTCCGCGATGACGACGAACGAGGCGAATACGATCGTGATGATCGCCGCACTGTCGAATACAGGGTATGTCAATTCAGGCAGATCGAATATCGACTTCTCTCGAACAGCATCGAAGTTCACCATGTCCAGCCTGTAAGCGACAACGTAACCTACAATGATGGCGAGCAGGATCGGGATAATGCGCAGGAAGCCTCGGAGCAGCACCGAGCCGAGGACGGCGACGGCAAGCGTAACGATCGACAGCGTAACGGCATCCGAATCCATCTTCCAATCCGCGCTTCCGTCCGATATCCAGCCTGCCATTCCCGCGGCGACGGGGATCAGCTCTAAGCCGATGACGGTCACGATCGCTCCCATAGCCGCAGGCGGGAACACGATGGAGATCCAACCCGTGCCGGCGACTTTAACGATCAACGCGACGAGAACGAACACGACGCCCGCCGCGATGAAGCCGCCGAGAGCAGCGGCGTAGCCGTCTCCCGGAACCGCGTATTCGCCGATTACGGTGCTCGCCGGAGCGATGAAAGCGAAGCTTGAGCCGAGGTAGGCAGGAATTTGGCCGCGGCATATCCATAGATAGAGAAGAGTGCCAATACCGTTCATGAGCAAGCAGATAGCGGGATCGACGCCGAGCAGCGTCGGAACGAGGACGGTAGACCCGAACATGGCGAACAAATGTTGAAAGCTAAGAAGCAGACTCTGGCCAAGCGGAGGACGTTCATGTACGTCGATTTTGCGGATCATCTTGATCCCTTCCCTCTCTCGTAAGAATTAGGCACATCCTTTCCATTTTAATGCTGGTCCATTCTTTTGTCGAACGAAGGCGAAACCCGAGACTTTAGAAGGAATGGACGTGGTTGACGTTTCGCTTCGTTAAGAGGCATAATGAAAGGAATAACTTCAGGGCATACTTCCGGCGCCGGGCGCCGGTGGAAAGGAAATTCGGCATGGGCATGGAGCAGCTGCTCGACAAAGCGTCAACCTATATGAAGGAGCAGGATCTGCTCAGAGTGCGCGAAGCGTACGAGTACGCGGACGAAGCGCATCGCGGCCAGCTGCGCAAATCCGGCGAGCCTTATATTCTGCATCCCGTAGCGGTTGCCGAAATTTGCATGGGCATGCAGATGGATGTCGTTACGGTCGCTGCCGCGCTGCTGCACGACGTCGTCGAGGATACGAACGTGACGGTCGACGACTTGCGAGAGCGATTCGGAGATACGATCGCGGGTCTTGTCGACGGCGTAACGAAGCTCGAGCGCATTCAGTTCCGCTCGAAGGAAGAGCAGCAGAACGAGAACTACCGCAAGATGTTCGTCGCGATGGCGAACGATATCCGCGTCATTCTGATTAAGCTGGCAGACCGCCTTCACAATATGCGCACGCTCAAATTCCAATCGGAAGAGAGCCAGCGCCGCATCGCTCACGAGACGCTCGAAATCTACTGCCCGATCGCGCATCGGCTTGGTATCAGCGCGATCAAGTGGGAGATGGAGGATATCGCTCTTCGCTTCCTGAACCCGCAGCAATACTATCGGATCGCGCATCTCATGAAGAAGAAGCGAACCGAGCGGGAGCAATACATTTCCGAGCTGATCGGACGCATTCGCGAGAAGCTCGACGAGATGGGCATCCAAGGAGATATTTCCGGACGTCCGAAGCATATTTATAGCATTTATAAGAAAATGACGACCCGCAACAAGCAGTTTACCGAGATTTACGATCTGCTCGCGATTCGCATCTTAGTAGACAACGTGAAGGATTGCTACGCTACGCTCGGCATCATTCATACGCTGTGGAAGCCGATGCCGGGACGGTTCAAGGACTATATCGCCATGCCGAAGGCGAACATGTATCAATCCTTGCATACGACGATCGTCGGACCGACCGGAGAACCGACTGAGATTCAGATCCGTACTTGGGAGATGCACCGGACGAGCGAGATCGGGATCGCCGCGCACTGGGCGTACAAGGAAGGAAGCACAGCAGGCGTAACGGGCAGCTTCGGCGACAAAATGAACTTTTTCCGCGAAATTATCGAGCTTCAGCAAGAGACTCGGGACGCGGCGGAATTCATGGAATCGCTCAAGATGGACTTTTTCACCGATCTCGTCTTCGTATTTACGCCGAAAGGCGAAGTGTTCGAGCTGCCGGCCGGCTCGGTACCGCTTGATTTTGCGTTCCGCGTTCATACGGAGGTCGGCAACCGGACGATCGGAGCGAAGGTGAACGGGCGGATCGTGCCGCTCGACCATAAGCTGAAGACCGGCGATATCGTCGAAATTCTCACTTCCAAGCATTCTTACGGCCCTAGTCAGGATTGGCTAAAGATCGCCCAATCGTCTCACGCCCGCGCGAAAATCCGACAATGGTTCAAGAAGGAGCAGCGCGAAGAGAGCGTCGAGAAAGGCCGTGAATCGCTCGAACGCGAGCTTAAGCGCCAAGGCTTGGATCCGATCGAGTGGATGACGGACGATAAGCTGCAGGAAGCGGCGAAGAAATTTACGTTCAATGACGTTGAGGATATGATGTCCGCGATCGGCTTCGGCGGCATTACGGCGGCGCAGGTGTGTACGAAGCTCACCGAGAAGCTGCGCAAGGAAGCTGAGGAAGCGAAGCAGATCCAACTGACGACGGAAGTTCAGGAGATGAAGGCTCCCGCGGCTCAGACGACGGAGCGCCGCCGTCAATCGAACGGCGTTACCGTCAAGGGCGTCGACAATCTGCTCGTACGGTTCGCGCGGTGCTGCAATCCGGTGCCGGGCGATGAAATTATCGGCTACATTACCCGGGGACGGGGCGTGTCCGTGCATCGGACGGACTGCCCGAACATTCCGACCGGCGAGGACGGCGAGGAGACGGCACGCGTTATCGAGGTTCAATGGGAAGAAGCCGTCGAATCCAATTACAGCGTCGAGATCGAAATTCTCGGCCACGATCGCCGCGGCCTTCTGAACGAGGTGCTGCTGGCGGTATCGGAGAGCAAGACGAACATCGCCGCGGTATCCGGCCGATCGGATAAGAACAAGATGGCGATTATGCATATGACCATACTCATTCGCAACAGGGATCATCTCCAATCCGTCGTCGACAAGATCAAACGGGTGAAGGATATATTTTCGGTGCAGCGGATGATGCAATAGACGGAGGTAGCCAGTTGAAGGTTGTCGTACAGAGAGTATCCGAAGCCAGCGTTACGGTAGACGGTGAAGTCATCGGACGAATCGGCCATGGACTTATGCTGCTCGTCGGCGTCAGGCACGAGGACGGGGAGCAGGACGTCGCCTGGATGGCGGACAAGCTGGCGGGACTTCGAATCTTCGAAGACGCGGATGAGAAAATGAACTTATCGGTAGAGGACGTTAATGGCGCAATCTTGTCGGTGTCCCAGTTCACGTTATACGGCGATTGCCGCAAAGGCAAGCGGCCGAACTTCATGGCCGCCGCTCGCCCCGAGCATGCGGAGGCTCTCTACGAGCAGTTCAACGCCCGACTGAGAGCCCGGGGGCTTACGGTGGAGACAGGCAAATTCGGCGCGATGATGGACGTCGCGCTCGTGAACGATGGCCCGGTGACCTTAATCTTAGATAGCCGCGGTTGAAGATTGAAAGCTTCGCGCTTGGGAGATACTAGATGCCGACACTTCTGCGGGAGATGATGGTATGCGGCAATCGCGCAAGGAAGCGAAGCTGGAATGGTTCATGCGGGAAGGCTTAATGCCTGAGCGCAGAGAAGCGATGGCGTTCGAAACCGGACGCGAGGAGTTCGGAGATGAGCTTGGCGCAGGGCCTGCGGCAGGTGCCGCGAACGGCAGACGGCATCCGC
>Ga0065721_10005054_pt1 | contig 19579 bp, 15 predicted proteins | sample Mesricmetagenome_FD_59108 | JGI IMG/M metagenome (GOLD analysis project Ga0065721, IMG submission 59108) | Mesophilic microbial community from rice straw/compost enrichment Sample: eDNA_1 v2 (version 2) | ecosystem: Engineered > Solid waste > Grass > Composting > Bioreactor | place: USA: Davis... | reverse complement strand
CAAACGCGAAACCATCAAACAGCGCCGCTTGCTTCATCGAGATGCAGCGGCCTAATGTGACAAACCTGATGGACCAGAGCCTCCGTTAGCTCACGCCGCCGGTTGTCCCAAAAACCCTGACGACGGACACTATCCACGCTCCCGCGCGGAGAGCGACACCTTGTTCAGGGCGCCCGACCCCCACCCAGAGCGTTTCTATCCACGCTCCCGCGCGGAGAGCGACGGAGGCGCCGATCGCAGAAAACACAGGCATGTAGTTTCTATCCACGCTCCCGCGCGGAGAGCGACGCACCAGCTCTTGACGGTATCGAGGCTTACGCCAAGTTTCTATCCACGCTCCCGCGCGGAGAGCGACCATTTCGTGCCGCTCGGGTGCCCGCAGGACAGTTGGTTTCTATCCACGCTCCCGCGCGGAGAGCGACGCCAGCCATCTGTGCCTGGCCATGGCGCATGACAAGTTTCTATCCACGCTCCCGCGCGGAGAGCGACCCGGGCACTCGGCGCGCAGCTGGTCAACGGCGTGTTTCTATCCACGCTCCCGCGCGGAGAGCGACGTGCCGGTGGCGCGCCACCAGGCCGACGGGCTCGTTTCTATCCACGCTCCCGCGCGGAGAGCGACAGGACATGCGCATCGCCGTGGTCGCGGCAACGGGTGTTTCTATCCACGCTCCCGCGCGGAGAGCGACCGGGAGATAGCGGCGGAGCACCCCGGCAAGCGGGAGTTTCTATCCACGCTCCCGCGCGGAGAGCGACCCGAGTGCGGCTGCGGCCTCATCCAGCTTGGCAAAGTTTCTATCCACGCTCCCGCGCGGAGAGCGACCATGGACAGCGAGACCCTGTTTCCCCCGCCCGAGGTTTCTATCCACGCTCCCGCGCGGAGAGCGACGCGGGCGCAGCGGTCGAGGTAGGCGCGTTTGATGCGTTTCTATCCACGCTCCCGCGCGGAGAGCGACTTTGGACGGCTAAACCAGTGTTGGAATTGTGTAAAATGACAACGCTGCGCGATCCGGGTGTAGTCGACGGTAAAAGAGTGTATCCCTTCGTTCCGATCACGAGATTTTTTTCACAGTTTCAAGGAGCTGGCGCCGGTGCGAATCTTCTCGGCTTCGCCGGCACGCTTTGGGTTCGCACTGGCACATCGAAGCCTGGCGTGTTCAACACGAGACATGTTCACACGATCAGCGGACCGCCGAGATCGGCCACAGGTTTTGCTCCAACATGTTCCACGCGACGCTGCCAGTTGGAGCCGAGATGATAGCATCTCAGGCTGTCGGTCGCGGGATCGATGATACTCTCCAGCCGTGCCTTCAGCTTGGTCCATTGTGCCGGATCAACCTCAATCTCGAACACCGAATATTGGACCCTCTGCCCGAAATCACGGCAGGCTTTGGCCACTGCGCGCAGCCGTGCTGCGCCATTCTTCTCGCTAGTCGCGACATCATAGGTGACAAGCACGAGCATAGCTGCCTACTTCCAGAACCAAGGCGGATAAGCGTCGAGATCGCCGCGAAGGTGGCGAGCCAGCATTTGTGCCTGCAGATGGGGCACGAGCCCGAGCGGCACCTTTTCCTCGAGAAACGGATGCTTTCGCTCCTCCTTCTTGCGCTCCTGCCATGCTGTCAGCACGGTCTTGCGCGCCTCCTCTTCAAGAAGCACCGCACCGCCATCGCGCGTCTCGAAATCTCTTGCGCGCAACTGGCGCCGGTTGACCAGAGACAGCGCCAGCCTGTCGGCGAGCACGGGGCGCAGCTCTTCCATCAGGTCGAGCGCGAGGCTCGGTCGGCCGGGTCGATCGCGGTGCAGAAAGCCGACTGAAGGGTCGAGGCCGACGCTTTCGCAGGCGCTGCGGCAGTCATGGGTCAGGAGCGTATAGAGGAAGGATAGGAGCGCGTTGACGGGATCAAGCGGCGGCCGACGCGAGCGTCCGTGCCAGCGCATATCAGGATCGGGTGCGCGAATCAGGTGATCAAAGACGGAAAAGTAGAGATTGGCCGCTTCCCCCTCCGAGCCGCGCAACCTGTCGAGCGTGTCGTCGGCAAGTTCGACGCGCCGCAGAATGTGAGCGAGGCGTCCAACCACCGTCGAGATGCTCGCATGGCTGGCTGTGTCGAGTTCATTCCCATAGTCGCGCAGGTGGCGCATCAATACCGAACGCTGGTTCGCGACCTTGCCCAGCACGATGGAACGCACGATGTCTTCCGGGCTGTCGGAGGCCCGATACTGCGCCCGACGCAGCAATACATTGCCGGTCATCGGGCCTTCCACGCGCGCCTGAAAGCGACCATTGCGATCCAGCAGGGCGATGGATATGCCGGCTCCGGCGCAAGCTGCCATCAGCGCTGGAGAGACATGGATCGATCCAAAGGTAACCACCGAGGCCAGCATGTGTAGCGGCACACGCGCGCGCTCCTGTCCCTCGACCTCGGCGACGAGGTTCTCGCCGTCCTTGCGCAGCGCAGCTCCTTCGGTGGTGACGTAAACGGTGTTGAGAAGTTTTTTCAAGGCACGAATCCTTCGGCCGCAAGGCGGGCGACCATCCGAGAGCGCCAGGCCTTGACCGGGCGCGTTATCGCCTCCGGGCGGCACAATTCGCTGAGCGAGCAGGCCCGGCAGCGCTGCCGAAGCTGCGTTGGTGGAGGCGTGCGCCCGGAAGCAAACACCTCGGCAAGGGTGGCAGCAGTCTCCTCCGTCAGCCGGCGCAGCTCTGCGTCGAAAGGCACGACGAGACGGCGCTTTATCTCGGCATAAAACAAGGCGCCCTCCGGCACGGAGATGCCCATCATCTCTTCGAGGCACAAGGATTGAGCGCAGAGCTGCACCTCGTCGGCACGGTGCAGCTTCGGCTTGCCGCGCTTGTATTCGATGGGGAAGGGAACCTCGACGCCGTCGGCGCCCGGGTGAAACTCTACGAGGTCGGCCGTGCCGGCGATACCGAGCCGTTTCGAGGCGATAGGTAATGCCATCACTCGGCGCACGCCGCGCGCCTTGCGCGAGCCGCCCTTGTCGGCGACGGCATGTAGAACATGGCCCTCGGCAGTGAAGCGGTTGTCCACCCAAGCGCGCTCGATGTGAATGAGAGCCGCCTGCCGCAGGCAATAGACCGCATGCTGGAGGGCGGAGAGCGGCATGGGGTCGCTCTCCCAAGGCGACGGCTCTGTGGGAGAGCCGGCCACGATCTCACAGCTTCTCGATGATCTCTACTCCCGCCGGCAGGCCGTCGCGGTCGATGGCGACGACGTAGTCCGCGAAGGATCGGGGTGGAGCATAGTTGTCGATCCGGTTGTCGATCTCGCGGAATTCGCCGTCAATATTGCGGCCGACCTTCACCCGGTCGAAAAGAACATGCGCTGGCACGTTGCCCAAGGCGTTCTCGTGCCTGAACACGATCAGCTTTCGCGTCGCCATCTCGCCGCGGGCGGCCGAGCGGTCATGCTCGAACATGCTTGTGAGAGCTTCGAGCAGCAGTTCGAGATCGGCCTCGGAAAAGCCGGTGCGTTCCGCAAGCTTGGCTGAGATGAAGCCATGCGCGCGGTAGAGCGCATAGGGCACGATGTATTTGCGGCCCATGGTACGGTTTTCCGTGCGCTCGTTACCTTCCTCGCTCCCTTCGGCGCGCTGCTTCTTCTCGGCCTCGCTGGTCGCGGCCATGCGGGTGATCGAGATCTCCTGCGGGACGATTGGCTCGATGGAGTTGGCGAAGGTTATTTGCACGGGGCCGCGCACCTGCCCGGCATTGATGCCGGTCGACATCACTGCACCGAAAGTGCGCACGTCGAAGAAGTTCCTGCACATGAAGTCGCGCAACTGCCTAGCCTCGGTGTCGTCCTTCGGGTTGAGCCTGGCTTCCTTGTCCACCTTCGGGTCGTCCGGTCGCAGTGCCTTGTAGGCCAGTCGATGCTTGTCGTTGAGGATGGCCGCTTCCTCGACATAAATATGGTGGCCTTCGATGCCACTCTTCGCCAGTTCAACATAGTTGCGCACCTTGCGTTTGAGGCTGACGTCGGAAACCAGCCCGTGATTGGTCTCGGGGTCGAGCCTGGGCAGGTTGCCGGCGTCCGGATCGCCGTTCGGGTTCCCCTTCGAGACGTCGAAGAGGAGGACGAAGTCGTAGCGGTTGGCGAGCGTGGTCATTGCGCAGCCTCCTCAGTGCTTGCGGTGTCGCGGCTGCGGAAGAATTCCTGGCGCTGGTGATAATATCCGAGCCCGAACAGTGCCTGTTCCTCGGCGTTGAGCGATTTTGGGAACGGGTCCTTTTCAGGAGACATGGCCTCCATGATGCCCGCGATCGCTTTCTCCAGATTCACGCGCTGGCCCGGACGCTCCTTGCCAACCTTGGCGAGATGATTGACCGAGCCGCGATTGAGCAGGGCGAAGACGTTACGTGGCGTGGCCGAGGCCGATCCGTAGAACTTGTCCTTGATCGTCGCGTTTACGTTTCGGCCTAGGGCCGAGGTCTGCGCCTGCTCATAGACGGCGAAGAGCCGCCCGAGCAGATAGCCTTTGTTCTTGTTCTCCGGGTCGAGCGCCACGGGAGCCTCCCTGTACTTGTCGCCGGTATCCGGCATCCTGCGAAAGTTGCGCACCAAGACGGCGCGCAGTATGCCGACGCGCAATGCGTTGATCTCACCGTCGGCGCGTATGCGCGACAGCACCGTCGACAGCAGCGTCAGCGGATAGTTTGTGCCGGCCAGGATCGCGCGCATCCATTCGCCGGCGAGATTCGGCGGCACGTTCTCGCGCTTGCGCAGCACCGCCGTTTCGACGAGATAGCGCCAGAGCGCGGGATAAGGTTCGCGCCATGTCGGCTCGATCCGCATATCCTCGACGAAGCGCTGATAATTCCTGGCCAAAACCCCGAAATCGTCCTCGAAATGGAACCGGATCGAAATCCGTGCCGCATTCGGCGCCAGGCCCAGCACGTGGAAGCGAACGCCCTCGGCCAGCCCTGCGTCGATAGTCTCCAATTGCTCGCCCTTGCGCAGGCGCGCCAGCAGAATGCCGATCTTCTCCGTTTCCGCCTTGTCGACGGCGGCATCGCTGGTATCGGCGAGCATGGCGAAGAACGAGCCTTCCGCCACCTTCGCCTTTTTCTTCTCCGATGCGTCGGCCCAGAATACGGTCGATGCGTCGCCGATCTGGATGCGATGGCCACTGTCGCGCTCGAGAAAGCGGTTTAGAATGGTGGTGTATTTGAAAGCCGCGGCTTCCGAGACCGGCGCGTTGTCGCCTTGGCTGTGACCGTAGGATTCGAAGGCGTCGAGGTTGAACGAGACGATCGACCCGCCGGAGGACTGTCCGCCCCATACGCCTTTGATCGCGGGATGGAGGCGCGCCACCGGCCCGGCCTCTCCGGTCACGAGGCAAATCTGCTTCGTCCCCGCGGCGTCGGCTGAAACGCGCGCCCACAGCGCTTTCGCCGCTGGCCGGTCGTGCAGCCAGAGATGGCTGCGGCGGTCGGCCTCCAGAACGAAGGCGACGTTCTGGTCCTTCAACTCATCGGGCCAGAGGGGCGCCGTGAATTGATCCCGCGTCCACTGCCGAAGGAAGAGCAGCAGCGCTTGGAGGCCGGGATCGTCGGTTCCCGCTAACTCTTTTTCGTGACGCTCCTTGAATGCCGCATGTTCATCCGCAATGCGTTTGCCTTCGCCGGCGGTGACCCCAAGCACGTAGGAGGTCTTGTCCCAGAGAAAGTTCGGGGCGATGCCCGCCGTGCGCTTGACCGGCTGCGGCACCGGCATGGGGCGGGGTTTGCGCCTTTTGCCCTCTCCGTCCAACCAAGGGGTCACGCCGGCGACCGAGCCATCAGCATTCAGGCTGACAAGAACGCCGATATTCTGTGCCGAATAGCCCGGCTCTGGCGCATCCGGCAGCCGATCGTAGGCACGGGCGAGGGAAGCGAGGATGCTCATCCGCGGATCTCCGGCGAGCCGGGTTGCGGCACCTTCATCACGCCGTCCGCGAGCATGGCGCGGAAGAACATGGACGGCTTGCCCCTGGCCTGATGGTCGATGTCCCACAAGACGAAGCCGAGATCGCGCGGCGTGCCAAAGCCGAGATCGCGCGTCTTCTCGCGCGGCTCGGGCAAAGAGGCCTCCGGCTCGATCAATTCGAAGGCGGCAGCGAACTCGCGGGTGCCAAGGCAGGGCTGATGAAAGCATTGCCCACGCCTCGCTCGGCGGTTGAAGATGTCGAGATGCTTGCCCTCGGTCTCGTCCGCGTCGCCCTTGCCGGTGAGCTCGAAATGTGCCTCGATCACATAGGCCGGCTTCACCAGCACGGTCGAGGCACGCTGCTGGCGATCCTCGTCGACGAGGATCTGCAATCCCTCGAGGTCGCCGCGCTTCATCGCGCTCTTGATCTTGCCCGCCGGCGCCTTGCCACCGACCTCGTTGCGCCTGATCGACTGGAAGCGGGGCGGCTCCAGCACGTGGATGGCGTCGATCAGCCAACGGATTGCCGGCTTCCAGTGGATCGCCTCCAATATGCCGCGTGCGGCAGAAGGCGTCATCACCTCATAGGAGACGCGCTCCACCTTCATCTCGGGTCTAGTAAAACAGGCGTGGTCGCCCCACACCTTCAGTCGGATGCCATAAGCCAACCCATCCCCCGTCCGGCTCTCTTTACATGTTTAAATTTGGCTGCTCTCCAATGCGAGATACTCGGCATCCTCCCAAAGAAGTCCGATCTCTTCCTTGTACAAATCGCTGCTCTTCAGCACCGCGAACTGATCCCCGCGCAAATCCGGCCGTTCGAATACAACGTGTCCGTTGCGGATCAGCAATTCCCGCGCCTTCATCGGAACTGGTACGATGTAAGACTGCAGTTTTCGGGCAATAGCGCCAGGCCGAATATTTTCTACCCCAAGCTCATTCACAGCTTTTTTCGCCTTGTCGTCGAATTGGACGATCACGGGCTCCATATTGCTTTCGATCATGAGGAACTTCTCGGCGACGGCACGGAAAGCGAAGTCCGTTCCGTCCATGCCGATCCGGAAATCCTCGAGGATTTTCCTCTCGTCCAGCTTCTCCGAGCCCGCACGCCAGTAGACCTCGCCGAAATAGGCTTCGATCGCCGCCAGCGACAGCAAGTCATCTTCGTAGTCTTTGATCATCCGCTCCATGTCGCCGACAAGTCCGGCTATCTCCCGTGGCGGCGGACAATCGAGTGCGCGGAATACGCTCACCACGCTGTTCTCCCAAGCCTTGCGGCCCTCGCGATTGCAGCGGCCCGCAGCCTGGATGATGCTGTCGAGCCCTGTCTCCGCCCGCCAAACCCTAGGAAAGTCCACATCGACGCCGGCCTCGATCAGGCTGGTCGCAATCACGCGGCAAGGCCTTTTGTCCTTGAGCCGATGGCGGATATTGGCGAGGATTTCGCGCCTATGCGCCGCGCATTGACGGGTCGTCAGGTGTACCAGCCCATCGAGCCCGGCGGTCTCGGCGTCGCGGTAAAGCTCCAAGGCGTGCCTGCGGCTGTTGACGATCACCAGCGCCTGCTCTTCGTCGGCAATGGCTGCGACCAGCGCCGCATTGTCCATATCACCGACGCGCTCGATGCGGGCGCGCCGCAGTTTCTGGAAGAGGCCAGGCGGATCAGGCGCCAGTTCGCGTCCCCCAAGGTCGAGGCCGTCCGGAAAATCCGGCGCGGCCAGAGCCGGTTGCGTCGCGGTGCACAAGACGATGGTGCAGCCGAACAGATGCGCCAGGGAATCGAGCATGCGCACGCAGGGCTTCAGCAGAGGGCGCGGAATGGTCTGCGCCTCGTCGAGGATGATGATCGAGCCGGCGATGTTGTGCAGCTTGCGCGCCCGCGAGGTGCGGGCGGCGAACAGGCTCTCGAAGAACTGCACATTCGTGGTCACGATGACCGGCGCGGCCCAGTCCTCCATAGCGAGCTTGAGCCGGTCGCGGCTGGTCGGAAATTGCTTCCGATCGGGATGTTCCTCATCGATCGATGAGTGATGCTCGAGAATGTGCTCAGGCCCGAGCACCGCGCGGAAGATGTCCGCCGTCTGATCCACGATGGAGGTGAAAGGGATTGCATATACGATCCGGCTGTGGCCGTGCCGTTTCGCATGGTCGAGTGCAAAACCGAGCGAGGCGAGCGTCTTACCGCCGCCTGTCGGCACGGTCAGCGTGAACAGGCCGGGCTCCATCGCTGCTCCGGCGCGTACATGGGAAAGAATATTATCGCGCAGGCGGTTCAGGTCGCTTTCTCCCCGTATCCCCGCCATATGCGCCTCGAACCGTTTGATGAAGCCTGGCAGAAGATCCTGCAGCGCCGGCCATTCGCGGTCGATTTGCCGCCCCTCGCGCGCCGCATAGAACCTTTCGGTGTTCTTGAAATCGGCATCCACCAGACAGGAAAAGAGGAAGCGGGTGATGACCGAGAAATCGAACCAGGCATAGCGCGCTTCCTTTCGGGCGTGCATCGCCCTTGCGATACGTTGCGACGTCAGTCCGGTGAGATCGTATGTGATTTCGTCCTTCCACATCGGGTCGAGCCTGTCGCTATAGCCTTCGATGCGGCGCTTGAGACAATGGCCGAATTCGTTGTGCTTGTCCGGCAGGCCGGCATGATGACCGAGTATGGTGTATGCCACCAACTCCGCCACGAGAGCATCGTTATCCCTGCCGAGTGAGTGCAGCATCGCCGCTCCGGCCGTTGAATGATCCACACTGACATTCGCGCCCTCCAGCCGCCGCTGGAAGTCGGGATCGTACTTGCCCAGATCATGGAACAGACCGGCGATGTAGGCAGGTTTCTCGAAGCCAAAAGGGCGAGCGAAATCGGCCGCCATTTCTGCGACTTCCAGCAGATGCTCTTGCAGACTCTGCCAATCGCTCTTGTCGCCAAGTGTACCGGAATGCGCAAAGTACGTCATTGTGTTCCTCGAGTGAGTTCAGAAAGTGCCAAAGGGTGCCTGGATGCGGGGGTAGCGCGGTGTCGCGTCTGAAATGTCGAAGTTCAGCCCCAGTTATTCTCAGTCCCCATCAGGCCACTGTTCGTTCAACACGCGCGTCCACTGCGCGACGCCAGAGGACAAAATCCCCGGAAATGCATCCTGAACACGGATTGGGCGCGGAGACTGGTTTGCACCAGACTGGATCCAATACGCTGAACAGGAGAAGCACTATCATTTCGGCGCCATCCATTGCTCGCGGTCCCGCGGAGCGGATAGCTATCAAGGTTATGACGGAGAGGCAGAAAGAACCAAGAATCGCCGATCCGAAGAGCCTTTGGATTGGCCGGCGATCGGTGACAGAAACTGACCAGGAAGGGAGGGCCAGGTCTCGGCGGATCGCAAAGCATGATCCTTCCCATCCGAGACCGGCCGAATTGTCGTGGTGTGGGGCTAAAGCCCCTTTGCCACTTCCTCGAGCTGGGTGGCGCACAGGCCCCAGCCTTCGTGAAAGCCCATCTTCTCGTGCGCTTCGCGGTCCTCGGCGGTCCAGTGGCGGGCCACGGCGGTGTAGCGCGTCTTGCCGTTCTCCGGCTCGAAGGTCAGCACGGCGGTGAAGAAGGGCTTTTCCGAAGGCACCCAGTCGCCTGTATAGGCGTCGGTGAACACCAGCTTGCGGTTGGGGACCACTTCCAGATACTGCCCGGGGCTCGGATATTCGGTGCCGTTCTCGTCGGCCATCACCACGTCGCAGGTGCCGCCGGGGCGCACGTCCAGCGTGGCGCGCGGCGTGCTCCAGGGCTTGGGGGCAAACCATCTGACGATCAGCTCCGGATCGGTCCAGCAGCGATAGACGGCCTCGGGCGAGGCGTCGAGCAGGCGGGTCAGCACCAGGTCGCGATTGGCGTCGGTGGTCTTGTTGGCAGCTTGGGCGGTCATGGCGATCTCCTGTGTGATCGGTTGCTATGCCAGGGCGACGGCCGACCGGACGCGTCTTCGACACGGTTTTCACAAAAATCTCGCATTTCTTTTCTGCGCCGAGGTGACGAGCCGAGCCGCGCGATCCGAGATCGTCGCGGAGCCGCCCGTCCTGTGCTGCGCCAGCCCGTCGGCTGCAAGCTAGGGCGGGTTCTGCAGATCCTCGTTCGACCACCAGGTGATGACGATGATCCCGAGATCGAAGACCCGTACCTTGCGGGTCGTCTCCGCCCAGCGCATCTGCCAGCGCGGCTTGATCTTCAGCAGCCCATTCCGGGTCTTGAAGGTGAACCACGACATGGGAACCTCCTCCGTCGGTGCGGCATGGTTCCATTCAACCAATCGCTGCTAGGCGTTCCTACCCGCCATTTGTGCAACCCTTATGTGCGCAGCGCGGCCAGCGCCGGCCGCAAGCGCCCGCCATGCGCCGCGAGCAGCCGCTGCGCCGCGTCCATGCCGCTGGCGCCGGCCGCGATCAGCACCGCCGGCTTCACCGCGCCGCCGCTGCTTTCCAGCGCCCCGGCCGCGGTTTCGTCTTCCACCCCGGCGATCGCCGCGACGATTCCCTGGGCGCGCCGCCGCAACTTGATGTTGTCGGCCACCACATTGACCATGAATCCGTCATGAACATGGCCGAGATGAACCGCCATCATGGTCGAGAGCATGTTGAGGGCGATCTTCTGGGCGGTCCCGGCGCCCATGCGCGTCGATCCGGCCACCACCTCCGGCGGTGTCGGCAGGCATACGGCCACATCGACCTGTCCGAACAGTGCGGCGCCGGCATTGTTGGCGATCCCGATGGTTCCGGCGCCGGCCTGCCTGGCGGCGATGACCGCCGCCAGCGGGTAGGGGGTCTGGCCGCTGGCGGTGATGGCGATCAGGCAATCCCCGGGACCGGGCCGCAGCGCCTCGAGCCCCTGCCGGGCAGCCTCCTCGTCGTCTTCCGGTCCGCCGCGCATGTCGGTCAGTGCCGCCATGCCCCCGGCCAGCAGCACCGCGACCTGCTCGCGGGCAATGCCATAGGTGCCGGGCAGTTCCAGCGCATCGGCCAGGGCCATCAGCCCCGAGCTGCCCGCCGCCGCATAGATCAGCCGCCCGCCGGCGCGCAGGCAGTCGGCCGCCAGCCGTGCTGCCGCAGCCAGCGCGGGGATCGCGCTGGCCACGCTCTGCGCCGCCTCGATCTGGCCGGCGGCAAGCAGCGCCAGCACCTCTTCGGCGGGTCGCAGATCCAGCCCCTTGGCCTGGGCGTGGGTCATCTCCGTCTGCTTTTCGGCCATGTCCGCCTCCGCTCGCAAGGATAATGCCAAAAAAATACCACTTGTCCAGTTTCGCCCAGGGGAGTAGGGGGAGCGAAACCGCCGTATCCAATAAAACCCTTTGAAACACCAGCGATATGCGCTGGAGGCTCATCGAGGCGAATTGGGACTTGGTAAATGGTATTTTATTGGTATTATGCTCGCCGCATCCGGCGCCGTGCTCATTCGGAACCTGCCGGTCTGCGCTGGAGTGCGGAGGCAAGAGCAAGCCGGTGAGGAGAGAAGTTGGCTGAACCGTCCGGAAATTTCTTCGCCGAAGGTCCGGTCGTCCTGCCGCCGGGTGGGCCGCTCTATCTGCAACTCAAGCGCTGGATAGAAGATGCCATAAAGCGCGGGGCGATCAACCCAGGCGATGCGCTGCCCTCCGAGCGGGACTTGGCGCTGCGCGCCGACGTCTCCCGCGTCACCGTCCGCAAGGCCGTGCATCAGCTCGTCGAGGATGGCGTTCTGGTGCAGCGTCACGGCTCGGGCACCTTCGTCGCCCCTCAGACCCAGCGGGTGGAGCAATCCCTTTCCCAGCTCACTTCCTTCACCGAGGATATGGCCAGGCGCGGCATGTCGGTACGTGCGGAATGGCTCGACCGCGGCCTTTATGCGCCCTCCCCCGAGGAGACCGTCATTCTCGGCCTCTCCTCGGGCGAGCAGGCCGCCCGCATCGCGCGTCTGCGCCTCACCGGCGATACTCCGCTGGCCATCGAGCGTGCCAGCCTCTCCTCCAGCGTGCTGCCCGACCCCTTCGCCATCGGGGACTCGCTCTATCGCTACCTCGAGAAGTTCGGCAATCGGCCGGTTCGCGCCATTCAGCGCATCCGCGCCGCCAATCTCAGCGAGGATGACGCGCATCTGCTGCAGGTGCCCGTCGGGTCGGCCGGCCTCAATATAGAGCGCACCTCCTACCTGCCGTCCGGCAGGGTGATCGAATTCACCCGCTCCATCTACCGGGGCGATACCTATGACTTCGTCGCCGAGCTGCGCCTGGGCGACGCCTCAACCAATGGAGCCAGCAAACCGTGACCGCCGAGACCCACATGCGCCGCGAAGTCGGGGAGATCCCCGAGGTCGTCGCCCGTTTCCTCACGGCCTCGGCCCCGGTGCTCGATGCCGCCGCGGCCCGGCTGCGCGATCTCGATCCGGCCCTGGTGGTCACCGTGGCGCGCGGCTCGTCCGATCATGCCTCGGCCTATCTCAAATATGCCATCGAGCTGACTTTGGGCCTGCCCGTCGCCTCCATCGGCCCCTCCATCGCCTCCATCTACGGCAAGGATCTGCGTCTCGGCCGCGCCATGGCCATCGCTATTTCCCAGTCCGGCAAGAGCCCGGATATTGTCGGCATGGCCCAGTCGGCCCGCCGCAGCGGCGCCATCACCGTCGCCATCACCAACACGCCCGGATCGCCTCTGGCCGAAGCCAGCGACTACACGATCGACCTGCATGCCGGCGTCGAGAAGAGCGTCGCCGCCACCAAGACCTTCGTCACCTCGGTCGTCGCCGGGCTGGCGCTTCTGGCCCGCTGGAGCGGCGATGCCGATCTCGAGCGCGCCGTCGCCGCGCTGCCCGAAAGCCTCGGCCGGGCCGTCGCCTGCGACTGGTCCGACATGATCGGCGCGCTCGACGGGCACAACGCGCTTTACGTGCTGGGCCGGGGCCCCGGCTTCGCCATTGCCAACGAGGCCGCCCTCAAGTTCAAGGAGACCTGCGGCATCCAGGGCGAATCCTACAGCGCCGCCGAGGTCATGCACGGGCCGGTTTCCATCGTCACCCCGGGCTATCCGGTGCTGGGGCTGGCTGCACGCGATGCGGCAGAAGCCTCGGTGGCCGACATGGCGCACAAGCTGGCGGGGCAGGGGGCCAAGGCCTTCCTCACCAGCGACCGGCCGGGGCCCGCCGCGCGGCTGCCCTTCGCCGCCACCGGCCACCCCATCACCGATCCGCTGGCGCTCATCGTCTCCTTCTACGGTTTCGTCGAAGCCCTGGCCCGCCACCGCGGCCTCAATCCGGATGAGCCGCGCATGCTCAAGAAGGTGACGGAAACCGTATGAGCGATCTTCTTGCCGTCACCGGCGCCCGCATCTTCGACAGCCAGCATTGGCACGACGACGCGGCGCTGCTCGTCGAATTCGGCTATGTCGCGGGCATCGTCGCGCCCGATGCCATTCCCGCCAATGCCGAACGGGTGGATCTCGGCGGCGGCATGCTGGTGCCCGGCTTCATCGATCTGCAGGTCAATGGCGGCGGCGGCGTGCTCTTCAACAACGATCCCTCGGTGGCGGCGATCCGCACCATCTGCGCGGCCCATGTCCAGTTCGGCACCACCGCGCTGCTGCCGACGCTGATCACCGATACTGCCGCGGTCAATGTCGCGGCCATTGCCGCCGGCCTTGCCGCCCAGGCCGAGCGGGTGCCCGGCTTCCTGGGTCTGCATCTCGAAGGCCCGCACCTGTCCCTGGCCCGCAAGGGCACCCATGACCCGAACCTGATCCGTCCCATGGACGACGCGGACCTCGCTCGCCTGGTCGAAGCCGCCGCAACCCTGCCGAACCTGCTGTGCACAATTGCCGCCGAGACGGTGACGCCGCAACAGATCGCGGCGCTTGCCGGCGCCGGAGCGGTCGTCAGCATCGGCCATTCCGATGCCGGTTACGCTGCGGCCACCGCCGCCTTCGATGCCGGCGCGAGCATGGCGACGCATTTGTTCAACGCCATGAGCCAGTTGGGCAATCGCGAGCCCGGCATTGTCGGCGCAGCGCTCGACCGGCCGGAGGTCTTTGCCGGCCTCATCGCCGACGGCATTCACGTGCATCCGGCCAGCATCGGTGTCGCCCTGCGCGCCAAACGGGGGCACGGGCGCATTTTCCTCGTCACCGACGCCATGTCGCAGACCGGCACCGATATACGGACCCTGACCCTCAACGGCCGCACCATCACCCGCGCCGACGGCGCCCTGCGCCTTGCCGACGGCACGCTGGCCGGCGCCGATCTCGACATGATCGACGCGGTCAATTTCATGGTCGACACCATCGGGCTGGACCTGGACGAAGCGCTCCGTATGGCCTCGCTCTACCCGGCGGAAGCCATGGGCATCTCTGAGACCTATGGCCATCTGCGCAGCGGTGCCCTGGCCAGTTTCGTCCATCTCACCGGCGACCGTCAGGTGGGCTCCACCTGGATCGGTGGCGAGAAGGTCTGGCAGAAAGGCGAATAAACGTGAGCTGGGTTCCTCACCCCCGCCCGATATAGGGCATGGTCGTCGCCATCACCGTCATGAACTGCACATTGGCCGAGAGCGGCAGCCCTGCCATGTAGGCCACGGCATCCACCACATGGGCGACGTCGAAGGTCGGCTCGGGCATCATCGTGCCATTGGCTTGCAGCGAGCCGGCATTCATGTGGCTGGTCATGTCGGTCGCCGCATTGCCGATGTCGATCTGTCCGCAGGCGATGTTGTAGGCGCGCCCGTCGAGCGAGATCGCCTTGGTCAGCCCGGTGATGGCATGCTTGGTCGTGGTGTAGGACGCCGCCTGCGGCCGCGGCGTATAGGCCGAGATCGAGCCGTTGTTGATGATGCGGCCGCCCTGCGGCTGCTGTTCCCGCATCAGCCGGAAGGCTTCCCGTGCCACATGGAAGGCGCCGTTGAGATTGGTGTCGACCATCTCGTGCCAGGTGTCCACGTCGATGTCGCCGAAAGGCCGGGCCGGTGCGAACCGGCCGGCATTGTTGAACACCAGGTCGAGGCGGCCCTGCCGTTCACGGATGCCGGCGAACAGCCTTGCCACCGCGTCCGCGTCCGTCACGTCGCACACCGCGCCGGCGATGCCGGCCTCCCGCCCCACCGCCTCGATGAGGTCGGCCCGCCGGCCGCATATGGTCACATCCCAGCCGCGCGCCGCCAGCCCGATCGCCACGGCCCGGCCGATGCCGGAGGTTCCCCCGGTGACCAGCGCGTATCCTGCCTTAGCCATGCGCACCCTCCCATTGTGGCGTCTTCTTGGCCCGTCCGAGGCGACGGACGGGAAGCACCATCCGACACGCATCGAGCTATTTCCAGTCCGAAACCCCGGAATTTTAACGCTTTCTTCAGGCCGCTTAACAGTCCGTTTCCATCTGTGTGCTGAATCTGCAACATCCGGTTCGCAACCATATTGTGGCAGGCCCAAAAGCGGCTCTGCGCGATTGCGTCCGATTTTCGCATGCGTAGAGTGGGTTCTGCGAATCCATGCATGGGATCGTTTGTCGGTCGCAACGCGACGGCAACACACAGCACCACGAATAGTGTGGTCGCGTTTCGACAAACCGCTGGGTAACCGGCACCAAAATGACTGACTTTGGAGGTCACTTAATGAAACTCAAGAGCCTTATCCTCGGTTCTGTTGCGGCCGCTGGTCTCTCGACCGCTGGCTACGCTGCCGACCTCGGCGTCCTCACCTCGCTGGACGTCTGCGATGCTCTCGGCCTCTCCGGCCTGACGATTTCTTCCGACACCAACTGCCTGCAGATCTCGGGCGGTGTCGAATACCTGTTCGAATGGGGTGATTACCGCGGCAACTGGCCTGTCGCCGGCGGCGGCATCATGGGCGTCCGCAACGTCATGGACAATGACGGTGTTGCTCCGGCCGAGCTCGACTGGGAATCGCAGATCACCGCCTGGCTGAAGTTCGTCGGCACCGCCGACTCCGACTTCGGTCCCGCTTCGGTGGTCCTGAAGATTCGCGACATCGAAGAAATTCGTGTCCAGAACGAAGCCGTCATCGCCACCGATGACGACACCGGTGGCCTGCAGTTCCAGGAGATGTATGTCTCCGTGGGCGACAGCACCGTGCTGCTGGCCGGCCGCAAGGGTTCGGTCGCCAACTTCGGCGATGACGAGCCGTTCAACTTCACCGGCCTGTTCGGTTCCTCCTGGGCCGATTCGGGCGTGAAGTGGGATATCCTCGACGGCAACCTCGATGTCGGCGGCCATGTCATCCAGGTCGTTTCCGATCTGGGCAACGGCATCACCGCCAAGGCCGGTCTTGAAAACCTGAACGACGGTCTGCCGGTCCATGCCGGTACGCTGGTCGGCGTTCTCGAATATGCCGGCGACGGCATCACTGCCCATGTCACCGGCCTCGTCGGCGGCATCCTGGACGGCACCGTCGACAACTGGGCCCTCCATGCCGGCTTCACCGGCACCTTCGACAACTTCAAGGTCCGCGGTGCCGTGGCTGCCCAGCACAATGTGGCTCTCGCTGCCACCGCTTGGCACGCTGCCCTGACCGGCCAGGCCACCTTCGACATCTTCACCCTCGCTCTGTCGGGTGAAGCTCTCGGCCAGACCGGCCTCAACACCGACTTCGGCTTCGGTGCGTCCATCGGCGCCACCGTCACCGACGGCGTGACCTTCAACCTCGGCGGTCGTTACTTCGACGACAACAACGGCGGTTCCGACGGCTACCAGATCGCTGCCCAGCTCGTGGCCGCTGTCACCGAGACCGTCAAGCTCACCGGCGAAGTCGGCGTGAATGGCAACATCACTGCCGCTACCACCGACTTCTACGGCGCTGCCGAGCTGGCCTGGGCTCCGGGCGGTGGTTTCACCTCGTCCATCAAGGGCGAAGCTCACCAGAACGGCGCCTACAAGGTCACCTTCAAGGCTGCCAAGACCTTCGAGTAAGCCTCGGCTTGCAACTCGATACGGAAAGGCCCGGCGCAAGCCGGGCCTTTTTGCATTCTGCCTTTGTGTAGCCGCCTTGANCTGCGGGTCTTCGGCCTTCCGCCGAGNGGGCGAGCTGCTCCTCCTTCCAGTATAANCNCGGAGCTTGTCCCGGGCACGAAGGGATGNCGCACCATCGCTGGACTGTCCCGGCGTTGATGCCTAGTCGTATTCGCACATGCACGAGGCGCCCCAGCCTCTGCCGCACCGCGAGCATGCATTTCGCTTTTTCATGCCGCGCAAATCATCTACCCTCCGGAAAATTGCGGTTTTTCAACGGATTCGGGATGATCAGGGACCTCCTCAAATGGGTGGCGCCGGGCCTTGTCGTAGTGTTCGGCGGAACGGCTGCTGCCCTGGCCACCACTGCGCCCGGTGCGATGGCAGACCTGTCGTCCCGCAGTCAGGCGGTATTGAGCCAAGCCGACCTCGGCTGGGCCCGCCTCGCCTTCGATGGCCGCAACGTCAATCTCTCGGGGACGGTCGTGTCCGGCGGCGAGCGTGACCTTGCCTTGATGCAGCTGAGAAATGTTCCCGGCATTGGTGCCGTCGACCATATGGTCGTGATTGCTCCCCTGGCCGATCCCTATCTTGTTGAGCTATCGGTTGAAGATGGCACGCTAACCCTTTCGGGAAGCGTCCCGAATGAAGAACTGAAGGCGAGGCTGCAAGGCTGGCCCGGCCTTGCCGTTGCTCAACTCGATATTCGTGCCGGCCAGCCGGATGAAAACCTCTGGCAGGCCGGGCTGCTCTTCGCGCTCGAACAGGCTTCCCTGGTCGAGGAGGGGCGCTTCGAGCTGTCCGGCCTTACGCTGAGCCTTGAGGGCCGCGCCATATCGGAGCGGGCGCTCGGCGCGTTGCAGATGGCGCTGGCCGAACCCCCGGCCGGGATCGCGCTCGGTCAAGTGGCCGTCGAGCCCGTCCGGGCCGCGCCCTATACCTGGACGGCGGAGTTCGATGGCGAGCGCATTGCCGTGTCCGGTCACGTTCCCGAGGCGCGGCTGGCCGAGCGCCTGCGCCTGGCCGATGTTTCCGGCGTGCCGGTAGCCACCGGTCTCACCCTGGCGTCGGGGGCGCCGGAGGGCTTCGCCGAACGTTCCCGGCTCCTGCTCGAGCAATTGGCGCGGCTGGAGAACGGCCGGGCCACCATCATCGACGGTGAAAGCCGCCTCACCGGCACGCCGCCCAGCATCGAGATCGCCCAGACGGTGACCGAGACCCTGTCCGGCACGGGTTCGATCGTCGAGCTCAGCCCGCCGACCATTCCCGACTACTGGGTCAGCATCTCCCGCCAGCCCGGCGGCACGCTGGTTTTCGACGGCTATGCACCCGACAGGGCGACCCGCGATGCCTTCGCCGCAGTATCCGAGGCCGATGTGAGCTGGCTCAAGCTCGGCTCCGGCGCGCCGGCGGGCTATCGTGCGGCGGTCGATTTCGGTCTGGATCTGCTTGGTCGCCTGTCGGAGGGGCGCTTTGCCTTGCGGGGCAATGTCGTCACCCTGTCCGGGATCGCCGCCAGCCCGGCCGATTATCGCGCGGTCTCGACGGCATTGCGCACAGCGGCCCCCCAAGGGCTGGTGGTCGTCATGGCAGAGGTGCAGGCGCCGCGCGCGGCAAGCTATCAATTCGTCGCCTCCCGTCGCGACGGCGGCAATATCGTGCTCTCGGGCATGGTTCCTTCGCCCGATATCGAGACGATGCTGCTGGCCGAAGCGGGCAGCGGTGCCACTTCCGCGCTGACCTATGCCTCCGGCGAGCCCCCCAATTTCCTCGCTGCGGTCGAACAGGCCTTGGCCTTCCTGCCTTGGCTGACCTCAGGCGAGGTGCGCTATGACGGCGTGGGTTGGCAGGTTCGGGGCACTCCTGCCTCCAGCATCGACAAAGGCGCCATTGAAACCGAGTTCGCCGTCAACAATCTGGCGCAGGCCGGCTGGTCGCTGGCGCTTGCCGATCCGACGGACGGGCCGCCGCCGGCCGATCCCTATCTGTGGTCGGCCGAGCGCCTGGCCGACGGCAGCATGCTGTTCGAAGGTCACGCACCCGCCGAAGCGCTCAAAGCCTATCTCGCCGTCCATGCTGGCGGTCGCGTCTCCGACAACACCGTGCTGGCCGGCGGCGCGCCCGAGGGTTTCGCAACCCAGGCCACCGCCGCGCTGGATGCGTTGCTGGCGCTGGAAACGGGACGGGTCGCGTTCGACGGCGCCGCCTGGTCNCTTGCCGGACAGGCCGCCGACGATGCCGCGCGCAATGCCAGNCTCGCGGCGCTGGCCCAGGCCGAAATCACGGTCGACGGCGCCCAGGTTCTGGTCCCCGATCCCTATCTTTGGTCGGCCGAGAAATCCGGCGATGGCACGGTGCGGCTCACCGGTTCCGTGCCGGCGGAGACGGTGCAGCGCTTCGTCGCCATGCGGGCCGGCGACCGCGTGACCGATCAGACCGCCATCGATCCCGACGCGCCGGCCGGTTTCGAAGACCAGGTCTTGCGCGCGCTCGATATCCTGGCGCTCCTCTCCGAGGGGACGATTGCCTTCGACGGGGAAGGCTGGACGGCGACGGGGCAGGGCGGTGCGCCCGGCGCGGCCACGGCGGCGGCAGGACTGCTCGGCGATACCGGGGCCGAATGGCAGCTCGCCATCGCCGAGCCCGTCGCTCCGGTTGCCGAGGCCGAGCCGGTACGGACCGCGGAGGCGGCTG
>Ga0065721_10050514_pt1 | contig 19583 bp, 21 predicted proteins | sample Mesricmetagenome_FD_59108 | JGI IMG/M metagenome (GOLD analysis project Ga0065721, IMG submission 59108) | Mesophilic microbial community from rice straw/compost enrichment Sample: eDNA_1 v2 (version 2) | ecosystem: Engineered > Solid waste > Grass > Composting > Bioreactor | place: USA: Davis... | reverse complement strand
CGGGCCGAGACGAACTCGGGCAGGGGGTCGTCGTTCCAGTCGCGGTCGCCGATGAAGCCGCCGGCCTCGCGCAGGCCGGTCCGCACGAACCGGTCGTCCTCGATGACGATGTGCTGGAGGCGCACCAGCTCCTCGACGGTCACCGGGCGCTTGCCGGCCTGGGAGACCGCCCGCATCCAGCGCTCGAGCCGGTTGCGGGCGGGACGCTCGCCCTCGATCTGGTAGGACGCCTGGCTGTCGGCCAGCAGCAGGAAGCTGGCGGCGCGGGCGACGACGGCCTTGTTGATGCGCCCGACGAGCTCGCGCGCGTGGCTGCTCCAGTCCCGCTCGACGGTGGCGACCAGGTCTGGGGTGCGGCGGATGACCGGACAGAAGGCCGGCGTACCGAGCAGGTTGTCGCGGACGCGGTGGCGGGTGGAGTTGACCGGCGTGGCGGTGAAGTAGGCCTCGGGGTCGATCGCGTCCACGTACTTGCCGTTGGCGGTTTCCGGCAGGTCGAGCCGCGCCCCGGTGAGCCACTCGTAGAAGAACCAGATCCGGCGCGACACGCTGCCGGTCGGCTCACGACGCACCAGTCCGGTGATCCCGGCTTCCAGCTCCTCCCTGGGGGCGGTGGTGAACAGGCGCTTCAGGGCGAGCAGGTCGATGTCCTCGTGACGCATGGCGAAGGCCAGGTGGGCCATGTCGCTCCCGTCATGGGCGAAGCGCGTCTCGAACACGGTCCAGCCGTCCTGCTCGCGGCGCCCGCCGCGGATGAAGCCGTCCGAGACACAGGACGGCTTGGCCAAGGGTGCCGGAACGGCGTACTTGTCCACCAGCGCGGACATGCCGATGAGCCGCGAACCGGGCGGAACCACCTGTCCCTGGAAGATGGTGACTTGGCCCATGCCGTGTCCTTTCCTGAAGGTCGGGAATCGATATCTCATGTCGGATACCGATTCCAGATGGCCATTTATGTCGCAAAACGATAATAGACCGCCTGTCGGGAAGGGACAAGCCGCCGGATTTCGCTCACCGCTGTCGGATATCGGTCAGACAATGCCGGGTAAGTCGGAAAACGGTAATCTGCTCAGGGGCCGAAGCCCGGCTCGTCAGTCGGCTCCCCCAGCCTCCGCTCCACGGTGAAGGTCCCGGCGACGCGCTGGTGACACGGCACGTCGAGCGGTGGCCGCTGGAGCGGCGCAAGCCGCTCCACGGTCGATCGCGGAGGCAGGGCGCCCCGCCGCATCATGCGCGGTCACCGCAAGCCTCGGTTGGACAGGAAACCTACCACCGTTTCGAGCAACGGCAGGGCGAGCGCCGACCACCGCCCCGCGTTCCTCGCGGAGTTCCTCGACGACGACACCCATGCCGGCCTCACATGCCCGGAGCCGGGGACGGCTCCGCCTCCGGGGCCTCCTCGAACGATACGCGCACCGGGGCCGAGAAGAAGAAGCCGGAGTCCCGGTCCCGCTCGATCTCGCCGAAGAGATCCTGGAGCGAGCGGTAGTTGGTTCCCAGGTGGCGGCGCACGTCGGCCCAGGCGCCCTGCTTGACCTCCTCGAGCGTCGGCAGGTTCCCCAGTGCCTCGCGGTCCATCCGCACCGCGAACACGGCGGCGTCGTACCCGCCGCAACCGCTGTCGTCATAGACCACCAGGACGTCGTCGCTGCCCTCCAGCTCACCCACCCAACCGGTCGCGGACCTGGAAAAGCGCAGCAGCGGCCGGCGATCGACGCCGGGGCGGAGGACCCGGTCGACGGTGTCGAGCAGGTCGTCGACAGTCACCGCGACGCGGCGGTTCCTGGCGGCCTGCAGGTCGTATCCGCGCCGCTCCGCCGGCGCCTTCTCGACCGCTTCCCGGACCCGTTTCCGGTAGCTCTCGTCGGTGTCGTCGCGGTCCCTCTTGCTGGACCGGGCCTTCGCCTCCAGCCTCTCGACACCATTCTCGACCATGTGGTCGGCCCGATGGTGGGCCGCCGCGGCCACGGCGCGCAGCGTGCCGACGAAACCTCCGCCGGCGAAGTTGAAGGACTGGGCCCGGATGACCTCGAGGGCCTTGGCCCGCAACGCCGCGAGGTCCTTGTCGTCGAGAAGGCTGTACATCCCCGTCGCGACCATCTCGTCACGGTTCTTGATCGAAGCGCTGGCCACCCACAGGGTGTCATAGTCGCCCGCCATGGCCATCAGTTCGAGCACTTCGCGCCGCGCCAGCCGCTCGGACCGGGGGGACCCGGCCTCGCGCAGGCAGGCGGCGACCGCCTTTTCCATCCCGTCGATCCCGGACAGCGTGGCGGCGGTCCCGGCGTAGTTGCTGCCCAGCCCTTCCACGAAGTCGATGACCTGGGCACGGAAGGCGACATAGGCCTCCTCGTTGCGCTTGGCGCGGGCCGCGTCCTCGTCCGACCTGCGGAGATTGTGGAAGAACTCGCGCCCCTCGGCCAGGAACTCGACCGCGCCGCGCAACTCCAATGCCGTCCTTTCGGACTTGGGGCGGCTGGCGCATCGGGAGAGGAGTTTCCGGGCGTCCGCGAGGCAGGCGTCGAACAGACGTTGCGCCACCTCGACGCCGTCTTCCCCGTCCACCTCCTCGCGGATCAGCCTGCGTCCCTGGTCCTCGCCGGCATAGGAGAAGTTGAACCAGCGGTCGAACATCTCGCTCTCGAGGTTCTTGGCCATGAAGGCGAACTGCATCCGCGCGGCCTCGATCTCGCGCTTGTCCGCGATCTCGATGGCGGCCACCCAGCGCGCCGTCGCCTCCGCGTCATCGAACAGGAAGTGCGATTCCGACAGTTCCGCCAGCGGGTGTCCGCGGAGCTCCTCGGACACGGGCGCGGGAACGATGCCCACGGACAGGTAGCGCCCGTCGCCCATGTAGCTCACATACTTGAACATGCCGGATCTCCATCACGCGGCGCCACGCCGCCAGTCACGGTCGACCGGACGATACATCGCCCACGCGCAACCGACAAAGCGGGGACGTGCCCGGGGGCATCCTTACCGGAGGCTTGGTCCCGGGACGCCCTCGTCCGGCTCCGCCCTGGAAGCCATGAGTTCCCGCAGGGCCTCCATCGCCTCCCCCTGGTTTCCGACACCGAGCTCCTTCCACAGCGCCGTAGCCGCCGCCATGTAGGTCTGGGCGGCGACGCTATCCGAGGTGAAGCCCCTGGCCCAGTGGGGACACGCCTCCTCGAGCGAGGTCACCCGTGAGCGGAGGGCACGGTTCTCGTCGATCAGGGCGCGGAGCTCGTCCGCGGAGATCCCCGATCGCCAGCCGGGATAGGGATCGGCCAGCTGGCGTTCGAGTTCCTGCTCGACGAAGCGCATGCGCTCCTCGGAAATCGCCCCGCCGTCCATCGCCGCCTCCATACCCCGACCGCTCAGAGCTTCGACGAGATGTCGATGTTGACCACCTTGACCAATTCGTCCCCCTGCATTCCGAGCAGGTCGCCGACCATGTCGATGGCCTGCTGCTGGAGGCCCATCTCTTCGGCAAGGGTGGGGTTGTCCACCCGGCGCGGGTCCAGCGCGCCCTGGGCCGCATGGGTGAGGGTGATGCGGATGGCGTTGACCAACACCGACGGATACATGGACCTGTGGGCACGGGTGACTTCCTCCGGCCAATCGCCGGCCGCCGTGCTCGGCGCCAGCTCGTTCAGGTCCTCGGCATGGTTGGTCACGAAGTCGGCGACGGTGTCGACCGCCTCCTGCTGCCAGCGGCGCATGGGCTATTCGTATTGGTTGGTGGTCACGGTTTGTGAGCACGCCACGATTCCTGTTTCCGCGGCCGTAGCGCTCCGGCTTTCGCCTTCGCGTCTTACATAGCCTCCACAGGCATTGTCTCCTTGCCGGAGCTCCAGGGAGTAGCCCTCCCCACTGGCATTGTCAGTCTCTGCCTTCACGAGACTCAGGGCTTCCAGCCCGTAGCGGCGCAGGTTCATCGCCGCGTTGAGGTCCCGGTCGGCGGTGTGGCCGCAAGCGCCACACCGGTAGGTGCGGTCGGACAGCTTCAGCTTGTCCGATCCGGTCTTCACATGCCCGCAAGCGGAGCATTTCTGGGTAGACGGGAAGAAGCGGTCGGCGATGACCACGGTCTTCCCGTCCCACATGGCCTTGTACTCGACCTGCCTTCGTATCTCGGCCAGGCCCGCCTCGTTGACGGCCCGTCCGAAGTTCAGCGCCATGGCCATTGCCATGACCAGCAGGTCCTCGAGGACGATGACCGAAGCCTTGTCGACTATCGCGCGGCTCAACTTGTGGCGGAAGTCGTTGCGGGCGTTGGTCTCGGCGGCCTTGGCCTTTGCCAGGCGCCTCCTGGTCTTCTCCCGGTTCTTGGAGCCTTTCACCTGCCGCGCCATTTTCCGCTGCTCGCGCTTGACCTTCCGCTCCTTGCGTTTCAGGACATTGGCGATCCGCGTGATCGTCCCGTCCGACAGCACGGCGGTCTTGCTCAGTCCCAGGTCTCCCCCAAGAACCGTCTCCGCGTCAGGCGCGACCGTCACGTCCAGGATCTCTACCTTGCACTGCAACACGAGGTACCAGGCGTCGCCGATAAGGCGAATGGTTCCGCCCATCACCTTCCCCTCGGGAATACGTCCGGCGCGGAAACGCATACGTCCGGCCTTGGGCAGGACCACATGCGTGGTCCCGTCGAGCCTGAACTTGTCGTTGGTCAGGTAGCAGCTCCGTCGACCAGCCCGGTTCTTGAACCGCGGGAATCCGGCGCCTGCCTGGAACTTCCGCTTCAAGGCGACGTCAATGTGACGTGCCACCCGCTGCAGGCAGCAGTACGGGGTTTCGCCGAGCCACGGATAATCCTTCTTGAGGCCAGGGATGAGCTTGTCCAGGTCGTAGCGGAAGATGAACTTGCCGGTCTTCTTGTACTCTTCCTGCTCCATCTGCAGGAACATGTTCCACAGCCAGCGGCACGACCCGGTCCAGCGCAGGAAAGCCTCGCGCTGCGCGACATTGGGGTAGAGCTTCAGCCTGTATGCCTTGGAGACCAGCAACCGCACCGACCGGGGAATTGAAAGAACGTATCGGGAACAGTGGAGCATGGAATCAGACGGTGTTCAAGTGCCGGAAATACGTCGCATTTTACGCATCCGTTGAAGCCGGGTTACCGATGCAAACCACTAACCCCTACGAATACCCGAATGATGTCCCTCTCGTCGATCTGGTTGCCCTTGCCAGGTCGTGGGCGATGTCGAGCGCCTCGCCCCAGGACATCGGCTCCATCAGGGCGCCGCGGGAGTCGGTGTAGGTCGTCTCGGTCATGGTCGTTCTCCCGGTTTACGCCAGCCTAACCCGTCTGCACGCAACCCACACCCACCGCCTCAGAACGAATGGATGAAGATCCTGGAGTACGGACGGTTCTGCGCCTGCAGCCAGTCGCACATGCTGTTGACGGAGCCTGCCGACCACTCTGTCCATCCGGGCGGCACAGCTACCGCGTTGTTCACCCCGGCCCCGAGGGGAGCGTTGGAGGCGGTGATCATCCACGCCGTGCCGCTCTTCACCTTCCCGGCGAGCGCGTTCATCATCGCCTTGCACGCCGAAGCCGTCATCTGTGCGTTCGTCGAGCGGATCTCGTAGGCGTATCGCGACCGGTCCGGAAGGCCCGCATACAGCACGGTGCCGATGGCGGTCTCGACGGTGACGCGGTTCATCGGGACGGGTGACACCTGTCCGTATGACCCCACCGGGAAGACGCCGGTCTCCAGCTGCGACGGCAGCACGGTCATCGAGGCGGACAGGCCGAAGGCGGATGCCGTCTGGAGCAGGACGCCGCCCTCGAACACGCCGGAAAGGGTCTGCGCCGTCTCCACGGTGCAGGACGCGAACCCGAACGAGCCCGACAGCACGCCGTCCTGGCACGAGCGGGCCTCGGACTGGCAGGTCGTCCCGAAGGCCGGGCTGTCTTCGAGGAAGGCCTCGACGCCGGCGCCATGCCCGACCGGGTCGCCCCACGGGGCGACACAGCCTTGCGGGGCCGGCCCGGGGGCCGCCATCAGCAACGGGGAATCGAGGTGTGCGCGAAACCTTGCTTCCTGCGCCACGGCAGGCACCGCAAGGGAGACCAGCGCCACGCACGCGCCGAGGAACAAGGATTTCATCGGGATCTCCACAAGGATTGCGACCGATAATGACATCGGCGACCGTACAAGGCAAGGCCGACACCCCGGCGCGGGTCGCGATCAAATCCCCTCCGCCCCGCCACGAAAACGACGTTCCGGCGTTGTCTATTGTCGGGAGGGAACGACAGGAGAAGGACCATGGCGATCGGCAGGAAAATCGCGGGCGGCCTGGCCTGGGTCGGCCTTGCCCTGGTGGTCGGGGTGCCGTCCGCCGACTACGCCACCGGCCAGATGTCGACGACGGGCACAGCCTCGGTCCAACGCGCCTCCTCGGCGCCGCTCGAGACAGCGCAGGCGGAGATCGGCGACACGTCCGAACCTGGCCGGGCGCCGGCGCCCGCCGCACCCTCCGTTAACATCCCGGCGCCCGCAGCCCCGGTTCCCGTCGAACCCCAAGAAGCCGACACGGCGCCGCCACCGGCCACGACCCTGGTGCTCCCGTCCACCCGACCGGTCGCCCTTCCCGCCGCACCCGCGGCGCCGCGCAAGGAGGAGGCCGTCGCGGCTGTCACCGACCCCCCGCCTGCACCCGTACCCGTGCCGCGACCTCGGCCTTCGACGGCCGTGGCCCCCGCGACGCCCGCGCCGGCACCGCGGCACGTTCCCTTCCCCAGGCCGCTGTCCGAACGCCCGGTGGCTGTCGCCAGCAAGGAAATCTATATCCCGCCCGAGATCGCCCGCCCGAAACCACGCAACCAGGCACCCACCCGCCCCGCTCCCGCCGTCCTGACGCCGCCTCCCGCCCCGCCGCCTGCACCTGTGCCCGTCTGGCGGGCCGAGCCCCCGTCCCCCTGGGCGGACGAATACGAATACGGCTACCAAGGCCGGGACCGCCTGGTCGGCCCGGTCGGCAGGGGCACGCTGCTCGACGAGCTGTTCCACGCCCCGTGACCAGGGTCTCTTCCTCGTATCAGCGGCGCATTCCCGGTTGACCGTCGCCGACCCTGTCCCTCACGATGCCATCGAGCAGTGACGGAAGGGGACGCCATGAACAGGATCAGGAAGTTGCGCAACGGCCGGTCGATGACCCAGGAGGCGCTCGCGCTCGCCGCCGGGCTGTCGGTGGTGACGGTGAAGCGGGCCGAGGCCGGCAGGCCGCTGGCGCCGGAGACCGTCCTGTCCCTGGCCGCCGTCTTCGGCGTCACGCCGTCCGAGATCCAGCCATCGCCGTCCGCGCCGGAGGCGTTGCCGCGACTGACCAGACCCGAGCGCTGGATCGCCGCCCTGCCCCATGGCGACGACATCCTGTGGGCCGGCTACTTCCTCGCCGCCATGGCGGTCGGCGGCGGCCCTGTGATCACCCTGGCCCTGTGCATCAAGCACGTCCCCGGCTTCCGCGAGTGGCTGTCATCGGTGCTGGCCCACGCCCCGATGCTGTTCGCCGACACGGCGGGGATGCTGGCGCTCATCCTGCCGGCCGCGCTCGCCGTGGCAGGCCTCCGTTACGTGGCCGGGCCGCGCACCCGCGCGGCGTCCGCCGCCAGGCAGGTAGTGACTTTCGCGGCGTGGCGCTAGAGTCCGTCGACTTACAGGAGAGCGCCCCATGCCAAGGTTCACCGTCAACTTCGACAAGACCGCCTTCGTCCCGAACACCAAGAAGAACCGGGACGGCTTCGAGTTGACCAACGAGGAGGTGCGCGCCCTGTCCTCCGAACTCGCCGCGTCCGGGGCTTTCCCGGAAGGGATCTCGGGCGTGACCCGCGTCACCGCCAACCCGGACGACGTCATCCGCAAGGGCGAGGACGTCAAGATGTTCGTGTCGATCGACCTGACCGTGGAGGCCGACGACGAGGACGAGGCGCGCTACACCCGCGCCCCCGGCGCGCTCCTCGCCGCCATCGCCGGGCGCCTCCATCCCGAACTCGCCGACCTGACCTATGGCTGGGAGGTTCTCGAGACCGAACCCTGCCGCGAATACGTCATCGCGGGCGCCACGGATGCCGAGGGCGGCCAGCTGTTCTGGTCCAACGCCCAGGGCTGGGTGGACCGCGCCTCCGCCGACGTTTTCTCCGGCACGGAACATGACACCTTGCGGCTGCCGGAAGGCGGAACCTGGTCCGAGATCGAGCAGGACCTTCCCGCCCCGGCACCGTCCGCCTAGGTCCCCCACGTATTGCCGCCTCCCGATTCGGCGCTATCATGGCCCCGGACACGGAGGCCCGCATGGCAGGCACGCACATCGACATCGTGGCGGACAAGGCCGCCATGCGGCTCATCGACGAGCTGAAGCCGGATCTGGGGGCGAGGACCCCGGCGGAGGTGATCCGCAAGGCCCTGGCGATCGCCCGGGAAGCGACGAGGGCCGGACGCGGCTCGGACGGCGTCGTGGTCATCCGCGGCAAGGACGGCGACCCTTCGACGGAGCTATCCTTGTCCTTGCGGTCTTAGCGCCGATTCGCCGTTGACGCTTTCACGGCGCGCGCCGATCCTGACCCGGTCCAACGGGGATTCGGGCAATGCGTGCGACAGCGATCGACAGGAACCGTGATGGCGGGTGGACCATGCAGGTCGAGATCCCGACCCAATCGGGGTATGCCACCCGCAAGTTCGTCGCCGACGAGGACCTGAAGGTCTGGCGCGACGGCAACACCGGCCTGCGCGCCCCGCGCGAGACCGAGCGCCTCCTGGGCGGGGTTTTCGCCAGGGCACCGTCCGCCACCAAGGCTCCCGCCCCGGCGTTCCGCCTCGGGTAAGCCGGCAGGCACCTGGTCACCTCCCGCTGCCAGGGCGCACGTCCGCGCGCGGGCGGTGGAATATTCGGATTCATGTGCTAAGGTTGTTTGTTGCAATCCTTGGAGAGAATCCGCGCATGAGATCCGGACCCTTCGCCGCGGCGCTGTTCGCCCTGGTCGCATCCATCCTCCCGGTCACGTCGCAGGAGTATTTCCGCCTCACCCTTCCGGCGCCGCTCCTCGGCGTGCAGGCTGGTGATACCGGCACCGGCGGCGGCACTCCGTCCGCGCCCGACCGGCTCCGGCTGTCCTCCCAGCCTTCAGACGTAGCCGCGCTCTCCGGCGTGCCCGTGGTCCGCGACGCCCTGCAGGTGACCGGCGGCGAAGGCCCGCTCGAATTCTCCCTGTCCGGGTACCCCACCAACCTGGGCATCGTCCTCGATCCGGATTCGGGTGTCCTGTCGGTGTCCTCCTCGGTCCCGTCCGGGGACTACGGCCCGTTCCGGATCTCGGTGACCGACCCGGCCACCTCGGAATGGGTGCAGAGCGACCCCTTCGTCGTGCGCGTGCGCGACAACCTGGCGTTCGCGCAACAGCCCTCCGAGTTCTCGACTATCGCGGGAACCGCCGCGACCCGCCCGGCCCCGGAGACCACCGGCGGCTTCGGCCCCCTGAAGTATACCGTCACCGGAGAATCCGGACATCCCGGGGTCTCCGCCGACGCCGAGGGCGCCTTGACGGTCAGCGCCACGGTGCCAGCCGGCGTCTACGGACCCTATTCCTATGTCGTCGATGACCTCGGATCGGACGGGGAGGCGACCAGCAACCCGTTCCAGATCCGTGTCTACGCCCCCTTGCAGAGCTCCGGCCACCAGTCGATGGCGGGACGGGCCGGAACCGCGTTCTCGTCGCCGGCGCCGACGACCACCGGCGGGTCCGGCAAGTACCGCTACACCATGACCGGGTCTCCCACCCATTCCGGCATCGGAGTCAACCAGAACACCGGGGTCGTTTCGGTCGGGGCCAACGTTCCGGTCAGTAACTACGGCCCGTTCACCGTGACAGCGCAGGACGTCGCCAACGGAGCCGTCGCCTCCAGCGGGCAGACGGTCACCGGACAGCCGTTCACCATCACCGTCAGCGCACGCCCGGCGATGCAGATGACGCTGCCCAACGGCACCACCATGGTCTTCCAGGACTGGACCCGCATCCCCGAGGGCGTGGTCAACGTCAGGCAGCACACCAACAACTATATCTACATGGCCATCAGTTGCCCCGGCGGCGGCACCATGACCCTCGGGAACTATGGCGGCACCGTCTGGCAGGCAACCTCATGGTCCGGTAGTTGCCTCCCGGGCGGGATCAATGTCAGCCAGGCCTGGATGGACATCACCGGGACAGAGACCCCGCTGCCGTCGACCATCTCGAACATCCACTATTACGGGACCAGCTCCCAGAAGACCTACACGCCGGCACAGGTCACCTGGAAGAAGATCAACTAGCGCCCGGGCACCTCGGGTCCAAGGGTCGCCGCTAAAAGCGCCGTAAACCATTTTTGCCCAACCATCTTGCGGACGGGCGAACAACCGTTATCGTGCGCGTCGATGCGTTTGCGGGCCGGAGGGCGTCTCGCGCCGCCGGGGGACCGGTCAGGGAGGGTATGCTTGGCATGCGAACGTAGACCGGGTGCATGGTGCGCCCGGTGATCCGTTCGACAAGGACCAGGACTACAGAATGGCCATCAAGGGCACCGTAAAGTTCTTCAACACCACCAAGGGCTACGGCTTCATCTCGCCGGACAGCGGCGGCAAGGACGCCTTTGTCCACATCTCCGCCGTCCAGCGCTCCGGCCTGCAGGGCCTCTACGAGAACGACAAGGTCGAGTACGAGCTCGAGACCGGTCGTGACGGCAAGGAATCCGCCACCAACCTCAAGCTGCTCTAGGACCTCGTCCCTGGAGCAAAAAAGGGGGAGCGCGGGAAACCGCGCTCCCCCTTTCCGATTCCGGTGCTAACGACGCGCCGCCAGGAAGGCTGACATGCGCGACCACAGCCGCACCAGCCGCCGGAAGTCCCCCGCCGTCAGCCGGTCCACCGGCGCGCGGTCCTCGTCGATCAGGTCTTCCGGAATGGAGGCGCCGAAATCCAGAATTGGCTCGAGAGCGGCCTCGATCTCGGCGGCGATGTCGCCTTCGGCGCGCGACGTCGCGTAGACCGAAGCGACTTGGCGCACGTGCACCCGCATGGCGTCCGGCCCGCCCATGGCGGCGATAGTGGCGTCCGGCAGACGAGCACCGAGCACCGAGCAGGCCCGCTCCTCCGCCACCTTCTGGTCGTCCGTCGCGGCACATTGGTCGACCACGGCTGACGCGAATCCCAGAAGGCCGAGATAGCCCCCGATCCTGTCAATGCCCTCGTTGGTCATGTGGCCGATCAGGAGGCCTACGGCCTTCCCGCTCACCTCGATCCTGAAGGCCTCTTTTTGCGTCAGCCCTGAAGCAAGTGGATCCATGGCGTTCCCCCGACCGTTCATGCAGAGACCCCCTCCTCCCGCATGCGGGCGCGGATCTGCTCGCGCAGCTCGTCGATGGAGACGCGCTTGCCGTCCTTCTCGAAGCACCAGTAGCTCCAGCCGTTGCAGGAGGCGAACCCCTGGACGGCGGCGCCGGCCTTGTGGATCGACAGGGCGACCCCGTCGAGGAGAACGGTCCCGTCCGGACGCACGGTCACTGGATGGCGCCCCCTGGAGTCGGTCAGGACCGATCCCGCCTGGAGCAGGCCGGCCTCGATCACGTTGATGAACGGCACCTTTGGCGCCTGGCGCTTGGCCGGCGCCGCGTTCAGGGCGGACGGCGGCAGCGTCTCGACGGCGCCGATCCTGGCGGAGGCGGCGGCGAAATAGCCGGCGTCGCGCTCGATGCCGACGAAGTTGCGGCCCAGCCGCTTGGCGACGGCCCCCGTCGTGCCGGAGCCGAGGAACGGGTCGAGGACCACGTCCCCCGGCCTGGACGAGGTCAACAGCACCCGGGCGAGCAGCGCCTCGGGCTTCTGGGTCGGATGGACCTTGTCGCCGTCACCGTCCTTGAGGCGTTCGCCGCCCTGGCAGATCGGGAACAGCCAGTCGGAGCGCAGCTGCACGTCGTCGTTTCCGGCCTTCATGGCCTCGTAGTTGAAGGTGTGCCTGCCGGTCTTGGACTTGGCCGCCCAGATCATGGTCTCGTGGGCATTGGTGAGGCGGGTGCCGCGGAAGTTCGGCATCGGGTTGGTCTTGCGCCAGACCACGTCGTTCAGGATCCAGAACCCCATGTCCTGCAGGATGGCGCCGATGCGGAAGATGTTGTGGTATGAGCCGATCACCCAGACGGCGCCGTTGGGCTTGAGCACGCGTTGCACCCCGGCCAGCCACTCGCGCGTGAAGCGGTCGTACTCGGCGAAGCTGGCGAACCGGTCCCAGTCGTCGTCCACCGCGTCGACCACGCTGTGGTCGGGGCGGGCCAGCTCGCCGCCGAGCTGCAGGTTGTAGGGCGGGTCGGCGAAGACGAGGTCGACGGATTCAGCTTCGAGCCTGGCCAGTTCCGCGACGCACTCCCCGTTCCGCAGGTCCGAGAACACCTTGGCTGCCTGGCTGCGGGATGTCTTCGTGGCGGCGTTCGTGGATGGCACGGCGGAACCCTCGGGAATCGGTAGTTGCAGGGAATCCTACACGACGCCCCGGCAAGTGTCGCCACCGGAGGAAGCGCTTGGGACGGCAAGAACAAGGATTTCGGGATTATTCCTGAACCGCGCGGGGGCAGCCGCACCGGGAACTCAGTGCCGGACGACGCCCTCGGGCGGCAGGTCGACGACAGGGTCGCCGAAATCGAAGTCCTCCATCGTCCCCCGGGCCACGATCTCGTCCAGATCGATACCGTCCTCGTCGTCCGGCGGGACCGTCGAACCGCCGTCCCCGGGGTCCTTGCGCCAGGCCACGAACACCGCCACGTCGACCGCCGATACCAGGGTGCCGAACACCAGCAAGACCAGCGCGCCAGCGGGATTGGCATCGGGCTCCGCGAGCACGCCGTTGAGGGCGGCGCCGCCGCAGACCAGCATCACCGGACCCGACAACGCGACAAGCACCGTGATCGCCCCGGCGAAGAGGGTGACATCCCCCGGCTCCATCTCGCTCAGCAGCACGATCCCGCCGAGGACGCAGAACACCAGCAGCACGACCAGCGTGCCGCCATGGACGGGCCACTGGAAGGCGAGGCCATAGACGGAGAACGCCGCTACGGCGGCGAGCGCGACCGCCAGGCCCCTGGTTGTCGTCTTTAGGTCGACGATGCCGCGCCGTTCCATGAGAATCTCCCGTTTGCCGCAAGGAGATTTCCACGGAACGACGCCCATGTGAAGGCCTTCCTACCCGCCACCCCAGGTCGCCTCGACGGCCGCCATCGCGTCGTCCAGCCCTGCCGCCCCGGATGTGGCCGGTATCGCCAGGGCGATCGAGGGGGACGGCAGGGCGGACGCAGCCGCGTCGAGGAAGATGACGCGCACCATGTCCGCGACGGCGAGGGGGCGCAACGCCGAGATCCTCGTGGCAAGTTCGGCGCACCGGCGCGCTGACGGGTCCACCCAACGCTCCCGCGCGCCGGACGCGAAAGCCTCGCCCCACTTGCGCAACAGCGCCGCGAGTCCGCTACCGGGTGCCACGCCGTCCAGGAAGTCCGCCACCGCCGCGATGCCATCGCCGGTTCCCGACAACGCCTCGAGGACGGACAACACCGCGCGCCGCACGGCACGCGCCGCCGGCGACCAGCATCTCATCGCGTCCGCCGCGTCGTCGTCCAGCGCAGCGTCCGGCACGTCCACGTGCCGGACGTCCTCCCGGAAGTTCCCCGTCCGCTTCCTGGCGATCGCCGCCACCGCCTTGCGCCCCGAGGCCTTCACCGCCTCCATGGCTGAGGTCGGCGCCACCGCGACCACCGCGCCCGGACACGCCGCCCGCACGGCGTCGGCCAAAGCCGGGTCGACGCCCACCACCGCGAGACGCAGGCCCGGCGCATGCGTGCCGAGCCAATCCCCGACCCCCTCCACGGAGTCGACCACATCCAGCACGGCATGGCCGTCCGGGTCGTAGGCGACGATGATCCCGCCGCCCCTGCCGGGGACGCGCTCGAACCCGACTGCATCTAGTTCGGGGAAATCGAGTCCAGCCTTTCGCCGGCCCACCTCCTGCGCCAGGAGGGCGCGCACCGTGCGGTCGTGCATGCCGGCCCGGCGCGAGGCGGCACGGATGCCCTCGCGGACCGCCATCAGGGCGACCGCCTCCCGGGCGTCCCCGGCGAGCGCCGGCGGCCCCTCGCGGAACACCGCGCCGCATTCACAGCGGTAACGCCGCACCTGCACGGTACGGCGTCCCGGCAACCCGTCCTCGACCGCCACGACGCGGATGTCCCTGGTCCCGAACGACCGGGCTGTCCCGCCGCAGGACGGACAGGCGGATGACGTGTCGCCTCCTGTCATGGCCCGGACGTCCCGACCTTGAAGAACCGGGCCTTCCGTCCGGCCACCAGGGCCGCGTCGCCGGAACCCATGCCGAGCATCCGCCGCCGCGCCAGGAAGGACAGCGGCAGACCCCGGACGTGGGCGGCGGCCTCGGGAGACGCCATCCGCAGGTAGATCCGGTTCCAGCTGTTGTCGATCACCGCCCGCGCCTCGGCGGGGTTGGCCATCTCCAGCCTGGCCGGGGAATCGGCGGAGGCCGTCACCGCGACGCCGGCGACGCGGCCCACCTGTAGCAGCTTGCCCATCCCGTCCAACATGTAATCTGGCAGTTCGGACAGGACCACGCGGAAGAACGGGAACCGCCACTTCCCCCGTCGTCCCGCGGCCACCGCCGAGGCGATCGCCTGCCGCAGGCCCGCGAGCACCAGCTTCCCCATCACCCCCGCTTCGCCATGGGCGGTTTCCAGGGAAGGCAACAGGACCAGGGTCACCATGTCGGACGCCATCGCCTCGGCCATGGACCTTCCCGTGACGGAGCTTTCCAGTATGCGGGGGGCATGGCGGTCCAGCGTCGCGAGTCCCCTGGTGAAGCACATCTCGAGGTAGCCGTGCTGGTCCCGCGTGGTCTGCGACTGTGCCCTGCCCTTCTCCTCCATGAACCCCGGCAGGGACTTCAGGTAGGCACGGACGGGTTTGCGTATGTTGGCCGGCATGTCCGGGTACGTCTTCGGGTCGGCCAGGTCGACCAGCGCCATGAGGCTGATGTAGTCGCTGACGATGCCCGCGGACAGGACCAGCTCCCCCTTGTCCTGCAACCAGCACAGGGCGGGCACGACGGCGGCCAGCATGGAAAGGGCCCGCCCCTTCCACATGGCTCCGTCGCCCATGCTTTCGTCCAGGAGGGCCGCCAGCATGGCGGTCACCGCCTCGGGGGGCGCGCCGCGGAACAGGTCGAGTCGCCGCCCGTCGCCGGGAGTACCGGACGCGCGGAAGTCGACCACCCACAGGTCTTCCATCCGCCCGTTGCGCCGGCAGATGTCTTCCACCAGGAAACGCAGGTCCGGATCGCCGCTGCCGTCGATCATCAGGGCACCGGTCCCGTCCGCGGCGGCGGCCTCCATGAAATCGAGGAGTACCGAACGCTTCTCGTCCGACCCGCTTCCGAACACGACGGTGTGGCCCAAGGCCTCCGCCGTCGACAGGCGGGCGCCGCCCGTCCCCCCGACCATCGTGTCACCCTTGCCCCTTGCCGGCATGCTCGCCTCCTTGATTGGACGACAATCCATACCGGCCTTGGCGCGGCTGGTGAACAGCGGCGCCCCGCGACGTGCGGGTGCCGCATCCGAGGTTGCGCCGGCGCTAGGAGGAAGTGGCACGCCGGGCGCGGTCCCGGTCGCTCTCGCCGTCCCTGCCCTCCAGGTATGCCCTGGGAAGCCCCGGGTCGGCGTCGACCACGACAATGCCGAAGCGCCGGCTTCCCGGGTGCCGCCGGTCCTCGAACTCGAAGCTCGGGTGTGCCTTGATCCGGCAGAAGTCGACCGCCAACTCGAAGGCGGCGTCCAGGCCGAAGACGTCGACGATGCCGCTGTCCTCTAGGATCTCGCCGTCAGGCGCGTTCAGGGTGACGCGGGCCGTGGCGCCGGTCGACGACGACGAGAGCTCGAGAAGGACGGAAGGGGATGGCATGGCGACTCCTTTGGCCGCCATGCTACCGCCGTACCGGGAACCGTCAACGGCTCCGGCACAAGGGCGTTAACGGGACGGGTCCGCGAAAGCGAAGACAGAGAGGCCCTAAGCCGGCAGGTGCAGGCCCAGGATCACGCCAGACTTGCAGTGGGTCTCCGCCTGCGAAACCGACAGTTTCCCGTTCACCGAGATGGCGGTGTCGAAATTGGGCGGCTTGTTGATCCAAACCTGATAGGGTCCTGACTGGGTCGTCATCGCAACGCACAACGCGACGGACGGGCTGCGCACGTTGATCCTTATCCTGCTCTGTGCCGGTTGCAAGGTGACCTCAAGGCGTCCGTTCCCAGGAATGGTCGCTCCGTTCGCAGATTGCCAATCCGTGCCTGAGGGATAAGGGGAAAGCCCCGCAGGAAGCAGTCCCATCGCCTCCAACTGGGCCAAGCCCGGGAGTCCTCCCGCGTTGATAGCCCTGGCATTGGCCACCCAGAGAGGGAACATCTCCATCACCGCTTCCCGCGCCTCGTCGGCGGTGTAGGTCCTTGGCACCACGGTCACGGTGAAGGCCGGCGTGTCGTCCCCGACGTCGTCGTAGGTGTCTGTGGCCCTGACCACCAAGCCAGGGTAAGTCCCGAGCACCGGGTTGTCGAAGACGAGCTTTCCATCTACCAGCTCGGCCCAGGCCGGCTTGCCGGCCACCCACGACCACTGCGCCTCGCCGACGATCCCGGCGACCGTGAGCACGTCACGGGTGGACACGCGCTCTGCCTCGACCGTGAAGCTGTCGAGCGCATCCGCCACGACGGCGGGATTGACCGTCAGCGTCATGGGAACGTCCGCCGGATCCGAAACCCCGTCCGTGGCGCGGACGGTGAACGACGCGCTCGTCCCCTCCGCCTGGTTTGATGTCAGTGCCACGAGGTCGGCATCGAACGCCAGCCACGCCGGAAGCCCGGTCACGGATACCTCGACAGGCCGCCCGTTCCGTCCCTGCACGTCGATGATCTGGTGGATGGGGGAGCCGACCCGCCACTTGCCCGGCGTCATGGCGACAAGGGGCGACAGGTATTCGCCCGGGTCGTCCGTGCCCCCGCCCGGAGGTTGCGATCCGGACGGCGCCGCGAGCAACGGGCTGGAGAGGTGCTGCCGGAACCGGGCGCCGGCGTCTTCCTGCGCCACCACGGTGAAAGCCGATGTGGAGGCCAGGAGCGCCGCCAGGGCCAGGGTTGCCGTCTTGCGCATGTCTTGTGTTTCCGGTGCCCGATTGAATCCACCGGATTATGTCGGCACGGCACCCATTCCGCAAGGAAGCCGTCTACAATCCTTCGCCGATAGAAGAGAAGGGGTCGGTATACCGGCCCCTTCCGGGTCGTCAGTTCTGCGCCACCGGCGACACCAGCGGGGTGATCCTGCGGACGGTGACGCGCCGGTTCGCCTCCGCCGGTCCGTCCGTGCGCACCTTGAGGTAGCGCTCGCCATAGCCCTGGGTCGCGAGGTTCTCCGGGGGTACCCCGTAGAACTGCGTCAGGGCCGTGGCCACGGCGGCGGCACGCGCGTCAGACAGTGCGAGGTTGTAGACGTCGTCGCCCACGGCGTCGGTGTGGCCCTCGATCAGGAACGTCTCGCCCGGGTTGCGGGCCAGGAGCGCGTTGATCGCGGTCGCGAGGTTGGAGAGAACCCCGGCCTGTTCCCGGCTGATCTGGGCCGAGTCGGTGGCGAAGGTCAGGTCACCCAGCTCGACACGACGCACGGTGTCGCGCACGCGGGCGGACCGCTTCACCTCGTCCACCGAGTAGATCCGGTAGACCTGGTCCACGGGAGGCTGGGTGAAGAACGCCTCGATCATGTAGGCATCCGCCAAGGCGGCGTCGAGCACGTATTCGGAGGCGGAGATCGTCAGGCGCAGCGGCGGCAGGCCGGCGGCCGGATCCCGGAACTCCACCAGGGCGCCGAACCGGTCCTCCGGCACGTAGGCGAGGATGTATTCCTGGTTGTCAGGGGTGATCCGCGACCGGCGCACGATGTCGCCGTAGCGGTTCCTCACGGTGACCACCCGCGACCCGTCCGCACGGGTCACCGTCTCGCGCACCATGCCGCCGCCCACGTCCTCGTAGTAGACGGTGTCACCCTCGAGCAGGAGGCGTTCCCGGTCGCGGTACGGGTTGCGGATCATGACCTGGCCGTCGGCTTCATAGATCACCGCGTTCTCGACCGTGACGTTGGTGATTTCCACCGAGTTGTCGATGACGGTCACGTTCTCGGGTACCGCGAACTGGGGTGCCTGGTCGATCGGCGTCCCCTCGATCGCGACCACCGAGGTCACGGTGGCGGGGTCGACTGCCACCGGCGCCTGGGCCGTGGCGTCGCTTTCCGGCACGGGCGCGTTCGGGTCAACGGTGACGCTCACGTCGGTCGTCACCTCGACCGCTGGAGCCACCCCGGACGACGCGTCCTTGACGCTGTCGAGCACCGGGGCCGCTGCGGCGGGGTCGGTTCCCTCCGGCAGCACCTCGACCGCCTCGGCGGCCTCGGGGGTCGCGACCACCTGGACGGCTTCGTCGTTCACCGGCGCGGCAGGCTGCTGCTCAGGCTGGGCTTCCGTCCCCGGCACGGCCTCGGGCGCCGCCGGAGCGGCTCCGGTAGCGGGGTCCGCCGGAACCGGTTCGGCAGGCTGTCCGAGCGCGGGAGCGGGGACGGCATCCTGTGCCCCGGTGTCCGGAGCGGGCGCGGGGACCGGAGCAGGCGCAGGTTCGGCGGGAACCGGCTGCTCCACCGGGGCGGCATCCGCGGGAGGCGGTGCGACCGGGACGGGCTCGGGCGCCGGCTGGCCGGTGACTGGCTCTCCATCAACGGGGGCTTCTGGCACCGGTTGCGGGGCGGGCACGGGCTGCTCCGTTTCCGCCGGAGCGGGGGCCGGCTGAGGCTCCTGTGGCACGGGTGCCGGAGCAGGGGCAGGCTGTTCCACGGGTTGTTCCGGAGCGGGCGCGGGTTGCGCCTCCACCGCTTCGGGAGGCGGGGCCGGCTGCTGCGGCGCCTCCGTGACGGGGGCATCGGCGGGCGGCTGCTCGACAGGGGCGGGCGCCTCCGGCACCGCGTCCGCGGGAGGGGCGGCATCCGTTCCGGGGTCCGGTTGCGGGGCCGCGGGAGCCGCGCCCGCGGCCTGGCATTCCTCCACCGTCTGGTACCCGGCGTCCAGGCACGCCTGCGGCACGGCGCCGTCTGCGGCTTGCTGGGCGGTTGCGCCCGAGGCCATGGCCAGCGCCGCCAACCCGGTGCCGGCAAGCATCAACTTTCCGATTCTCATGTGTTCGTCCTCGTGACCGAAATTGATCCGCCCGGACCAAGTCCGGGTTCCGCCCACCGGGGAACGTCGCCGGGACAAGCCGGTTGCAAGCGGGCACCGGACAGCCGCGTGCGCGGCAAAGAGGCTCTCCCGGTCGTACGCCAGCAGTCCGCGGATACTGTCAGCCGCGTCTGCGGCAGAGAACACATCGACCACAAGATGCGGATGGGGTTTCTTCCTGTCAGCCGCGCGGGCGGCAGAGAAGTTCCGCATCGGCGGCGTCATCGCGGACAGCCACCTGTCAGCCGCACGCGCGGCAGAGAATGAAACGGCGGGCCCGCCA
>Ga0065721_10005440_pt1 | contig 19590 bp, 19 predicted proteins | sample Mesricmetagenome_FD_59108 | JGI IMG/M metagenome (GOLD analysis project Ga0065721, IMG submission 59108) | Mesophilic microbial community from rice straw/compost enrichment Sample: eDNA_1 v2 (version 2) | ecosystem: Engineered > Solid waste > Grass > Composting > Bioreactor | place: USA: Davis... | reverse complement strand
GGCGGACGAGGCGGCAGGCCGATTGCGGATGCAGCTTTTCGACCAGCCTTTCGACGGCGGAGAGTTCGGCCGTCGGCGCATCGCCGCTTGTGACCAGCACGACTTCATCGGCCTGACGGATGCAGAGCTCGGTCCAGTCGGTCAGCGCATCGTCGGCGAAATAGAAGATAGGGGCGCTGTCATTCTCGATCCGATCCAGCCATTCCGCCACCGAAGAATCATTCAGCGGACGCGCGCCGAACCTGTCGGCGAGACCATGGTGGTCGAGGGTGACATGGCCCTCGCGCCTGAGCCGGCTGCGCAGGCGCTCGAAGAAGGCCGGCGGCAGCGGCTCGTGACCACCCCTGACGAAAGCGATGGTGCGGCGCAGACCGCCCGGCCGGCGCTCGCGGCGGGCATCCTTGACATGGAGACGCTCGGCCAGGAGGCCGAGAAAGGCGACGGCAATGCCCGGATCGGCCTCCAACGCCCTGGCATAAGCCTGGCGGGAGATTTCCAGCACCTCGCCATCGCGCAGGGCCGTGACCGTTTCCCGGTAGTCGCCGCCGCAGAAAAAGGCCGGCTCGCCCACCGCCTGCCCGCTACGAGCTTCCCGATAGACGGACAGGTCGCCATCGCTCGAAGAGGCCAGTACCCCGCGCACCACGATGAAGAAGGCCTCGCTCGGCTCTCCCGCGCGGAACAGCACATCGCCCCGCCTGATCGCACGCCTTTGCGCATGCGCGACGAGCAAATCCTTCTGCACCGCAGTCAGTTTCTGCAGCGTGCCCATGGCATCCATCGTCCCATCCCCCGCATTCGTACTGGCCGGCACGGCCGACCGTGGCGGGCGGACCCTAGTCGCGCGGGGATCATCCGATGAATACTATGAACATGGTATGGCCGGGCGCCGATCGGCCGGCGCCGCTGATTTGCGGCCTGGCAGCGCCGGCCTGCCGCTGCTGCGCCTCCATGCTTCTTGTCGCGCCGGCATCATTTCCATCACAGCTTTTGTTATTGCGAATGATTTGCAATTGCATTATTTGGTGATCATTCGTTTGGAGTGTTCGATGCATCGTCGCCTGTTTTCCACCCTTGCCTTTTCCGCCGCGCTGGTGGTTTCCCTCCCCGCCATGGGTCAGGACCGGCTCAAGGCGGTGACCACCTTCACCATCATTGCCGACATGGCCCGTAACGTAGCCGGCGACGCCGTCGAGGTGGTGTCGATCACCAAGCCCGGCGCCGAAATCCATAATTACCAGCCCACGCCTGGTGACCTGATATCAGCGCAGGATGCCGACCTCATCCTGTGGAACGGGCTCAATCTCGAACAGTGGTTCGAGCAATTCCTCAGCAATCTGGGCGACGTACCGTCAGTTGTCGTCACCGAGGGGATCGAGCCGATGGGCATTGGCGAAGGCCCCTACCAGGGCAAGCCCAATCCCCATGCCTGGATGTCGCCCAGCGACGCGCTGATCTATGTGGACAATATCCGCAAGGCCTTCGTCGCAGCCGATCCGGCGAACGAGGCTCTCTACAATGCCAATGCTGCCGCCTATTCGGCCCAGATCACCGCGACGGTCCAGCCCATCCGCATGGCGCTGGACGCCATTCCCGAGGAGAGCCGCTGGCTCGCCACATCCGAAGGCGCCTTCAGCTATCTGGCGCGCGATTTCGGGCTCAAGGAACTCTATCTCTGGCCGATCAATGCCGACCAGCAGGGGACGCCCCAGCAGGTGCGACATGTGATCGACGAAGTGCGCGCCAAAGCCGTGCCGGCCATCTTCTCGGAAAGCACGATTTCCTCCAAGCCGGCCGAACAGGTCGCCCGCGAGACCGGCATCAAGTATGGCGGCGTGCTCTATGTGGATTCGCTGTCGGAACCAGACGGGCCCGTGCCGACTTACCTCGATCTGCTGTCGGTTACGACGACGACCATCGTGCAAGGCCTCGCCCCATGAACGACATGAGCCGCGATACCGCCACATTGGGCCTGGTGGTCGATGACATCACCGTCGCCTATCGCAATGGCACCACTGCCATGAAGCATGCCAGCTTCACCATTCCGCGCGGCTCCATCACCGCCCTGGTGGGGGTCAACGGCTCGGGCAAGTCGACCCTGTTCAAGGCCATAATGGGCTTCGTGCCGCTGGCCGCCGGATCGGTCGACATATTGGGCGTACCGGGCAGGCAGGCGCTCAAGCGCAATCTCGTCGCCTATGTGCCGCAATCCGAGGATGTCGACTGGAACTTCCCGGTCCTCGTGGAAGACGTGGTGATGATGGGCCGCTACGGCCATATGGGCATGCTGCGCCGCCCGCGGAAAATCGACCATGACATGGTCACTTCGGCTCTCCAGCGGGTCAATATGCTCGAATTCCGCCACCGCCAGATCGGCGAGCTTTCGGGCGGGCAGAAGAAGCGCGTTTTCCTCGCCCGCGCGCTGGCGCAGGAGGGGCAGGTTATCCTGCTCGACGAACCCTTTACCGGCGTCGACGTCAAGACCGAGGATGCCATTGTCGAGCTGCTGCGCGCCCTGCGCGACGAGGGCAAGGTCATGCTGGTCTCGACCCACAATCTGGGCTCTGTCCCCGAATTCTGCGACCGCACCGTTCTGGTCAAGGGCACGGTGCTGGCCTCCGGCCCCACCGCCGAAATCTTCACCCGTGAATGGCTCGAAGTTACCTTCGGCGGCGCTTTGCGCCATTTCGTGCTGGCGGGGGCGGGCCTGCATGACGACGACGATCCGCGTCACATCTCGGTGCTGACCGACGATGAGCGGCCTTTGGTCATGTATGGCGAAACGGGCAAGATGACCACCAAGCAGTCGGACCCGGTCGAGAAATGATCGAAACCCTGCTGCTGCCCTTCTCTTACAGCTACATGATCAACGCCATCTGGGTGTCGGCCCTGGTCGGTGGCGTCTGCGCCATTCTCTCGGCCTATCTCATGCTCAAGGGCTGGTCGCTGATCGGCGATGCGCTGAGCCATTCCATCGTGCCCGGCGTGGCCGGGGCTTATATGCTCGGCCTGCCCTTTTCCATCGGTGCCTTCTTCTCGGGCGGTCTCGCCGCCGGCGCCATGCTCTTCCTCACCCAGCGCACCAAGCTCAAGGAAGATGCCGTCATCGGGCTGATCTTCACTGCCTTTTTCGGGCTGGGCCTGTTCATGATTTCACTGTCGCCCGCCTCGGTGAACATCCAGACCATCGTCATGGGCAATATCCTGGCCGTCACGCCCGAGGATACGCTGCAACTGGTCATCATCGCCGTGGTGACGCTGGTGGTCATGTTCTTCATCTGGAAGGACCTCATGGTCACCTTCTTCGACGAAAGCCATGCCCGCTCCATCGGCCTCAACCCGCCGCTGCTGCGCGTGGTGTTCTTCACGCTGCTGGCCGCCTGTACCGTTGCCGCCATGCAGACCGTCGGCGCTTTCCTCGTCATCGCCATGGTGGTGACGCCCGGCGCCACGGCCTATCTGCTGACCGACCGTTTCCCCCGGCTGATTCTGATCGCCGTGGCCGTCGGCGCACTGTCCTCACTGATCGGCGCCTATATTTCCTTCTTCCTCGATGGGGCAACCGGCGGGGTCATCGTGGTGCTGCAGACCGCGGTCTTCCTCACCGCCTTTGTCTTCGCGCCCAAGCATGGCCTGCTGGCCGCCCGTCGCAAGGCGGCTGCGGAGATCGCGTCATGAGCGAATTCTTCACCTATGCACTCTGGCCGTTCCAATTTCCCTTCATGACGACGGCCATGGCCATCGCGGTCATGGTCGCGGTGCCCACGGCCCTGCTGTCGTGCTTCCTCGTGCTCAAGGGCTGGTCGCTGATGGGCGACGCCATTTCCCATGCCGTGCTGCCCGGCGTGGTGCTGGCCTATATCGTCGGCCTGCCGCTGGGCGTGGGCGCCTTCGCCGCTGGCATGGGCTGCGCGCTGTCGGTCGGCTATCTCAAGGAAAATTCCCGCATCAAGGAAGATACGGTGATGGGCGTGGTCTTTGCCGGCCTCTTCGGCCTCGGCATCGTGCTCTACACCTCGATCCAGACCGATGTGCATCTGGACCATATCCTGTTCGGCGACATTCTTGGCGTCAGCCCGGCTGACCTGATGCAGACAGGTGTCATCGCGCTGGTGGTGACCTTGATCATTCTCGCCAAATGGCGGGACCTGCTGCTTTTCAGCTTCGATCCGCAACAGGCCGGTGCCATCGGCCTGCCGGTGCGCGTGCTGCATTATGGTCTCCTGGCCCTGCTCTCGCTGACCATTGTCGCGGCGCTGACCGCCGTCGGCATCGTGCTGGTCATCGCGCTGCTCGTCGCGCCCGGCGCCATCGCCTATCTCATTTCCAAGCGCTTCGGCCCGATGATGCTGATCGCCATGCTGGTCTCGGTGCTGAGTTCGCTGGTCGGGATCTATGCGAGCTTCTTCATCGACAGTGCTCCGGCCCCGACCATCGTGCTGCTGATGAGCGCGACCTTTGTAATCACCTTCCTGGTGACCATGCTGCGGCGGCCGGCAGCGGCCACGGCCTAGGTGCCACTTGTTCCTCTCTCTAGCGGGAGAGGAACAGAAGTCCCGCTTATCCCCGTCGCTGCGCCCAGCCGGATACTCCTTGCCCAAAGGAGAACCCGATGGACCATACAGCCCGCCTTACCCTGCCCTTCATCATGCCGAGCCAGGCACAGAAGCACATTACGCATAACGAGGCCATTCAGGCCCTCGATGCCCTCGTCCAGCCAGTCGTGCAAAGCCGCGTGCTGGCCACGCCGCCCACCACCCCGATGGAAGGCGAGGCCTGGATCGTGCCAGCGGGCGCAACAGGCGCCTGGGCGAGCCACACGGACGAAATCGCCGCCTGGCAAGCGGGCGCCTGGACCTTTCTCGATCCGGCTGCCGGCTGGCAGGTCTATGATCGCTCCGACAGCACCCAGCTCGTCTTCGATGCCGGCGCCTGGACCCCGCTGGCCTCGCTTGGCTCGGGCCTGCCGCGTCTGGGCATCAATACCAGCGCTGACGGCACCAATCGCCTGGCCGTCGCTTCCGCAGCGACCCTGCTGACTCATGCGGGTAGTGGCCATCAGGTCAAGATCAACAAGGCGGCGGCGGGGGATACCGCCAGCCTGCTCTACCAGACCAACTGGTCCGGACGCGCCGAGATGGGTCTGGCCGGCGATGACCATTGGCGGCTCAAGGTCAGCGCCGACGGCTCGAGCTGGATCAATGCGCTGACGATCAATGCCACGACCGGTGCGGCGACCGTTGCCGCCAGTTTCCGCCCCGCCAGCGACAATGCCGTGACGCTGGGCGAGTCCGGCGCCCGTTGGTCGAGTGTCTGGGCTGCCACGGGCACGATCCAGACCTCCGATATCAGGCAGAAGACCGATATCGAGCCTTGCGATCTGGGCCTCGATTTCATCTGCGCCCTGGTGCCGGTGAAATACCGCTGGATGGTGGGCGGCAATGAGGATGGCGAGCCGCGCCCCGGCCGCCGTACCCACTACGGCCTCCTCGCCCAGGACGTGCAGGCGGTGCTCGCCGGCCTCGATTTCGGCGGCCATATCCTGGCCGATCCCACCGATCCCGACAGCGAGCAGGGCCTGCGCTACGACGCGTTCATTGCTCCGCTGATGGTCGCGGTGCAGCAACTGGCGCGAAGGGTGAAGAAGCTTGAGGCGTTGCAGGACGACTGATCCTAGGCCCGCAGTCCCTCAACCATGGCTGCCATGGCCTCCTGAAACTCGCCTTGCCGTTCCACCGGCGCCAGGGCGGCCCGGTCGAACAGGGCGCCAAACAATTGCGCCAGCGGCTCCACCGGCAGGCGCTTGATCGCGCCGGCATCCATGGCATCGCGCAGCCCGCAGACCAGGGTTTCGAGCCCGTGGCGGGCGTCGATCTCGTCGAGAGCCGCGCGGCCGAGCACGGCGGGCGCATCCACCAGCAGGATGCGCCGCCGGCCCTCGTCGCGCATGGCGGCGAAAAAGGCATTGCCGCCCGCCAGCAGCGCCGCCACTGGATCTTCGGGCATGGCGTCGCCCGCCGCCTCAATGCTCTCCGCTACCGCAGCATGCTCGGCCTCCACCACAGCGGCAAACAGAGCCGTCTTGTCCGCAAAGTGGTGATAGAGCGCGCCGCGCGTCACGCCCGCCGCGGCCACGATGTCAGGCGTGCCCGTCTCGGCAAAACCGCGCTCGGCAAAGAGCTTGCGCGCCGCTGCCAACAATTGCTTGCGCGTTTCGGCCCGCCGCTCGGCCTGTGTTCGTCTCGATTCCACTTGCATACATACTGCCTGTATGTTATTAAGATTTATATACATGCAGTTTGTATCTTGAATGCAAGCCCGAAACAAGGAGTTTCCCATGCAGACCAGCAGCCTTTATCCGCTTCTCCAGGTCGGTGATGTCGAAGCCGCCGCTCGCTTCTACGAAACCACGCTGGGTTTCACGCGCATCTTTTCCAGCGACTGGTATGTGCAGTTGCGCGCCAGCTCGGAGCACCCGTTCGAGATCGCGCTGATCGAGCAGGACCACGATTCCATTCCCGAACCGGCCCGTGGCCCAAGCAAGAACGTGATCCTGAGTTTCTACGTCGATGACGCCGCTGCCGAATACGAGCGACTGTCCCGCACGGGGCTGGCCATTGCACAGCCGCTGCGCGACGAAGTTTTCGGCCAGCGGCACTTCATCGCCGCCGATCCCAACGGGATTCTCATCGACATCATCACTCCGATCGAGCCCGATCCGGAATGGCTGGCGGCAAATTCTCCGTGATCCAAAATAAATTGCCCTGACCGGCTGGCGCGGCGCGATTCTCCTCGTTAGTTTGCCCTAACATTTTAGGGAGGATCGCGCCCATGACCACCAGGCGCCTTGGTGTCGGCTTTATCGGTACCGGCAATATTTCATCGGCTTACCTGCGGGCCATTACCGGCCACGAAACCATGGCGGGTTTCCCCGTTCTCGACATCAAGGGCCTGGCCGATATGCGGCCCGAAGTGTCCGAAGCGCGCGCGGCCGAGTTCGGCCTCAAGTCGATGAGCATCGACGAGATGCTGGCCAGCTCCGACATCCAGCTCATCGTCAATCTCACCATTCCGCGCGCCCATGTCGATGTCGGCCTCAAGGCCCTGGCGGCGGGCAAGCATGTCTATTCGGAAAAGCCGCTCGGCATCACCTATGCCGAGGGCCGCAAGCTCCTCGACGCGGCCAACAAGGCTGGGCTGCGCATCGGCTCGGCGCCGGACACATTCCTGGGCGGGTCGCACCAGCAGGCGCGTGCTGTGGTCGATAGCGGCGCCCTCGGCCAGCTTGTCGGCGGCACCGGCTTTTTCCAGTGCCCGGGCCACGAGGCCTGGCATCCCGATCCGGCCTTCTACTACGATATCGGCGGTGGCCCGGTCCTCGACATGGGCCCGTATTACATCACGGATCTGGTGAACCTGCTCGGCCCGGTGGCGCGCGTTTCGGCCATGGGCTCGCGCCTGCGCACGCAGCGCCCCGTGCTGTCCGAACCCAAGAAGGGACAGGTCATGGATGTGCATGTCGATACCCATGCCACCGCCTCGCTGGGCTTTGCCAATGGCGCCATCGTGCAGGTCGGCCTTTCCTTCGATGTGCCGGCGCATAAGCATGTGCCGCTTGAAATCTATGGCACTGAGGCCAGCCTCATCGTGCCGGACCCGAACTTCTTTGGCGGCGACGTCGAAATCCGCAAGCGCGGCAAGGACGAGGATTGGGTCAAGGTGCCGGTCACCCAGCCCTATGCCGATGGCAATTACCGCTCGCTGGGCGTAGCCGACATGGCACAGGGCATTCTGGACAATCGCCCGCATCGCGCCAATGGCGACCTGGCCTTGCATGTGCTCGAAGTCATGGAGGCCTTTGCCACGGCCTCGGCCGAGGGCCGCACCGTGGATATCAAGACCCCGGTTGTCCGACCGGAACCGCTGGCAACCTCGCTGCGCGACGGCCGAATCTAGGATGGACAGACGGGCCGGAGCCGGCATGGCTCCGGTCACATAAGCTCCACCGCCTTGACGCCCCCGACCGCGGGAGCGAGCTTGCCGGCCATGCGTCCTGATTCGCCGAAAGCGCCCCGATGACCTGGCTGGCCGAAACCGCCATGCTGAGCCATGGCTGGCAGCGGCTCGGGCTGCTGTTGCTGGCGGGGGCCATTGCCGGCCTTTCCGTACCGCCCCTGTTCATCGTGCCGGCGCTGTTCGTCAGCTTCCCTATCTGGGTCTGGTGCCTCGATGGTGCGGAGAAGCAGCGTGGCTGGCGGCGTCTGTGGCCAGCCTTCCTGATCGGCTTTGCCTTCGGCCTGGGCTATTTCACCGTGGCTTTCCACTGGATCGGGGCGGCCTTTTTCGTCGATGGCGGCATCATGCTGGTCGTCATGCCCTTTGCCGTCGTCGGCCTTGCGGCGCTGATCGCGCTGTTCTGGGGCGTCGCCAGCGCGCTGGCGCATCTGCTGTGGAGCCATGGGCCCTGGCGCATCGTCACGCTTGCCACCTTCCTCACCATGGCCGAATGGGCGCGTGGCCATTTCTTCACCGGCTTCCCCTTCGACCTCCTGGGCTACGCCCTGACCCCGACCGACGAGATGATGCAGATCACCGCCATCATCGGGGTCTATGGCCTGACGCTGGTCGCGGCCCTGCTCGCCATGACTCCGGCCCTGATCTGGCCGGCCGATGGACGCAGCCTCAGCCGGCGCCTGCTGCCCTTCTTCATCGCGCTGCTGGTGATCGCCGGCCAGCTCGGCTATGGCCATAACCGTCTCACCGGCACGACCGCCACCGAGCGCACCGATATCGCCCTGCGCCTGGTGCAGCCGCTGGTCTATGAACATTCCGATTTCGGCAATGTCGATCCGGTCGCGCTGATCGACCGGCTGCTGATGCTGAGCGACATGCGCATGGATCCCACCGACCAGGGGCTGGCCGACATCACTCACCTGGTCTGGCCCGAATCCAGCCTGCCCTTTTTCCTCACCGCCTATCCCGACGCCCTGGCCCGCATTGCCCGGCTGCTGCCGGATGGCGCCACGCTGCTGACGGGCGCGCCGCGACGGCAATATGAGCCCGGCGCTACCGAACCGTCCGGCCCGCCCTTCAACGCATTGCTGGCCATCGACACCAATGGCGAAGTCATTGCCAGCTACGACAAAGCGCATCTGGTGCCGTTTGGCGAGTTCCTGCCCTTTGGCGAGCTGTTCGCCCGGATCGGTCTCAAGCAATTCGTGCCTGGCGCCGAGGGCTGGGCCCATGGCGATGCCCGGCGCCGGCTGATGAGCCTGCCCGCGACCCCGCCCTTCCTGTCGCTGATCTGCTACGAAATCCTGTTCTCCGGCGATCTGGGCGAGACGACAGGCGCACAATTCCTGTTCAACATCGTCAACGATGGCTGGTTCGATGGGTCGATCGGGCCGATCCAGCATGCCCATCACGCCCGGGTGCGAGCTGTCGAGGAGGGTATGAGCCTCATCCGTGCCGCCAATACGGGGCTGACCTTCGCCACCGATCCCCTGGGCCGCATCACCGCCGAAATCGCGCCGGACCAGATGGCGGCCCTTGACGTGCGCCCGCATGAACGGCTGGCCGCGACGGTGTTTTCCCAGCTCCGCCACTGGCCGTTGCTCATCGCGCTGATTGCCGGGCTGCTCATCTCCCTGGTGGCGGCGCGCGGCGGGCGGCGCAAGCCGCTCTAGCTGCTGCCTTCCCAACGCCCTCTTGCTGTGCCAAGAGGTACACCAAGCATAAAATTGTACGAGCTAGCCATGACCACCCGACTGCATCGCGGCGACCTGCCGGACCTTTCCCGCTACGGGCGCGAAGTGGCCATCGATACCGAGACGATGGGGCTCGACCCGCATCGGGACCGGCTCTGCGTCGTGCAGCTTTCTCCCGGCGACGGCAGCGCCGATGTGGTGCAGATTCCGCAGGACGCAACCGAGGCGCCCAATCTGGTGCGGCTGCTCAGCGACCCCGGCGTCACCAAGATTTTCCACTATGCCCGCTTCGACGTCGCGGTGCTGCAACATCGCTTCGGCGTGGTGACCGGGCCGATCTATTGCACCAAGATCGCCTCGCGCCTGGTGCGCACCTATACCGACCGGCACGGCCTGAAGGACCTGGTGCGCGAGCTGCTCAATATCGACATGTCCAAGCAACAGCAGAGCTCGGACTGGGGCAGCGACAAGCTCAGCGATGCGCAGCTCGACTATGCGGCTTCCGACGTACTCTATCTGCACGATCTCAAGCGCCATCTCGATCGCATGCTGCAGCGCGAGGGCCGCACGGCGCTGGCCCGGGAATGCTTCGATTTCCTCAAGACGCGCTGCGAGCTGGACCTGCTGGGCTGGCAGGAAACCGACATTTTCGCCCATAGCTAGAGGCGCGCATGGACCTGCATGCCGATGCGGTACAAAGGCTGGCAGTCTATCGGGGTCTCGAGGCCCGCAACCGCGTCGTGTCCATCCTCCGGGTCGGCATTCCGGCACTGGGTGTCGTCGCTCTCGCGGCCCTGATGCTGCAGATCTATGTGTCGAGCCGCACCAGCCGCTTCGGCGTGGGCCAGATCGCCGTGTCGACAGAGAGCATTACGGTGGAAACGCCCGAATATTCCGGCCTGCTCGACGATGGCACCGCCTATCGCGTCTCGGCCACATCGGCCCAGGCGGTGGTGGAGGCCACCGATCGCATCGGGCTCACCGACGCGTCGCTGACCATGGTCAAACCCGATGGCGTCACCATGCTGGTCGATGCGCGCGCGGCCGTGCTGGATACGACAAACCAGCTTGTCGAGGTCGCGGATATTGCCGAAGTCGGCAATTCGCTGGGAACCTCCGGCCTGCTGCGCAATTCGGTATTCGACTATGCGGCGCAGCGCCTGACCAGCAATGGCCCGGTCGAGATCGACTATCACGACGGCACGACGATCCTGGCCGAGGGCCTGACCTATGACGCCACGACGCTGATCTGGACATTCACCCGCGCCACCGTCACCCTGCCCGACACGCCTGGAGCCCGCGAAACCGCGATGGAAAACCCATGATGAAGCGCCTCTTTCTGGCTGTTGCCCTGGCCCTGCTGACCCATCCGGTTCTCGCCCAGCAGCAGGTGCAGATCACCGCCGACCTGTTCACGGTCGACGAGACGACCAAGGAAGCGGTGTTTACCGGCAATGTGGTCGTGGTCCATCCCACGGTGAAGGTCTGGGCCGAAAAGGTCGTTGCTGTCTATGGCGAGGCGGGACCGAGCGACATCGAGAGCTTCATTGCCTCGGGCTCGGTGCGGCTCGTCACCGACGAGCAGGATGCCACCGGCGACCAGGCGGTGTTCACGCCCGGCGACCAGTTGCTGCGCCTGACCGGCAATGTGAAGGTCGTCAATTCCAGCGGCACGATCGATGCCGGGGAACTGGTGGTGAACCTCGAGACCAATGTCTCGACCTTTACCAGCGCCGGCAGTGGCGGGCGCGTGACCGGGGTCTTCACCTCGCAATGACGGACGCCCCTGCCAAACCGCGTATCGACCAGACTGGCTGGCTTGTCGCTCACGGCCTGGCCAAGAGCTTCGGCAAGCGCGTCGTGGTACGCGATGTGTCCATCGCCGTGCGGCGCGGCGAGGCGGTGGGCCTGCTCGGTCCCAATGGGGCCGGCAAGACCACTGTCTTCACCATGATCATGGGGCTGGTAAAGCCCGATGCCGGCAGTATCAGCCTCGATGGCCATGTCATCACCCGCCTGCCGCTGTTCCAGCGCGGGCAACTGGGCATCGGCTACCTGCCGCAGGAGCCCTCGATCTTCCGCGGGCTTTCGGTGCGCGGCAATATCATGGCCGTGCTGGAAAACCATGTGAAGGGCCGGGCCCAGCGCCAGGCGCGGCTCAACGCCCTGCTGGATGAATTCTCCATCGGCCATCTGGCCAATTCCAATGCGCTGGCCCTGTCCGGTGGCGAACGACGCCGCGTCGAGATCGCCCGCGCACTGGCCGCCGATCCGGCCTTCATGCTGCTCGACGAGCCCTTTGCCGGCGTCGATCCCATCGCCGTCAGCGAGGTCAAGGGTCTGGTGCGCCAGTTGACCCGGCGCGGCATCGGCGTGCTCATCACCGACCATGCCGTGCGCGAAACGCTGGGCCTGGTGGACCGCGCCTATGTGATCCATGGCGGCAAGGTGATGATCCAGGGGCGGCCCGAAACCATTTCCTCTGACCCCGATGCGCGGCGGGTCTATCTGGGCGAAGGATTCGAGCTCTAGCTCACGAAACCGTGTTCGTACTTGGCACGGAACTTGCCCTTCGGCTTGCCCGCTGCCGCAAAATGAGTCATGGTCCGCGCGAAAAGCCGCCGGAAACGGCATTTGCTTCCGCCAAGGGTCTCGATTGATGGCACTTTCGCCGCGTCTCGAATTCCGCCAGGCCCAAAGCCTGACGCTGACGCCGCAACTGATGCAGTCGATCCGGCTGCTGCAGTTGAGCCATCTCGAACTCAACGACTTCGTCGATACCGAATTGCTGCGCAATCCGCTGCTCGAGCGCGAGGATGGCGGCGAAGCCGATGTCGAGCCGGCCGAAATTCCCGAGCGCCCCATCGAAATCAGCGCCTATGAGGATACGGTCGACCGGGGCGAGCGTATCCAGGATGCCGATTCCATTGCCGATGGCTATGATACGGCGGTCGAGAATGTCTTTCCCGACCAGGGTGCGCAGGACCAGCTCAATCCGCAGATCCGGCTCGACCGCAATGGCGCCAGCGAAAGCGGGGAAGCGCCCGATATTGACCAGTTCGTCGCCTCGCGGCCGCTGCTGAGCGCGCACCTTGAGGCGCAGGCCAACATGCTGCTGCGCACGCCGGCCGACCGGCTGATTGCCCGCCACCTCATCGACGGGCTCAACGAGGCCGGCTATCTCACCACCGATCTCGATGCCCTGGCCGCGCAGCTCGGCGCCGAGCGCGCCGATATCGAGGCCGTGCTCGAAGCGCTGCAAGGGTGTGACCCGGTCGGCGTCTTTGCCCGTTCGGTTCCCGAATGTCTCGCCATCCAGCTCCGGGACCGTGATCGCCTCGATCCGATGATGCTGGCTTTGCTCGACAATATTGGCCTCCTGGCCGAGCACGACATGGCCGGGTTGATGCGTATTGTAGGCTGCGACCGCGAGGACCTGATGGACATGCTGGCCGAAATCCGCCAGCTCGACCCCAAGCCAGGCCTGGCCTTTGACAGCGGCCCGGTGGAATCGGTGGTGCCTGACGTCTTTGTGCGGCGCGGCCCTGACGGCGCCTGGCAGATCGAACTCAACACCGAGGTGCTGCCGCGCGTGCTGGTCAACCGGGTCTATTATGCGACCGTGACCAAAAAGACCCGCGACCCGGCCGAGAAGAGCTTCCTGGCCGATTGCCTGGCCACGGCCAACTGGCTGACCAAGAGCCTCGACCAGCGGGCGCAGACCATTCTCAAGGTCGCCGCCGAAATCGTGCGCCAGCAGGACGGGTTCCTGACCCATGGCATCGCCCATCTCAAGCCGATGACGCTGCGCAATGTCGCCGAGACCATCGACATGCATGAATCGACGGTGAGCCGCGTCACTTCGAACAAGTATTTGGCAACTCCGCGCGGCCTCTATGAGATGAAGTATTTCTTCACCACGGCCATTGCCTCCAGCGATGGCGGGGACGAGCATTCGGCCGAGGCCGTGCGCCACCGCATCCGCCAGCTCATAGATGCCGAGGCGGTGAGCGACATTCTCAGTGACGACACGATTGCCGAGCTGCTGAAGAAGGAGCAGGGGATCGATGTGGCCCGCCGCACCGTCGCCAAATACCGGGAAGGCATGAACATTCCCTCCTCGGTCATTCGCCGGCGGCAGAAGAAGAATTTCGCGGCGGCAGGCTAAAAAGGCGGGGATCGCTCCCCGCCTCGATCTTCCTCACCGGAGGAAGAAGATAATGATGATGATCAGCCAGATCGGCACGCCGAGCAGCCAGAGACCGAGAGCACGAAACATGGTGTTTTCCTTTCCTGGCTCTGCCTAGAAGCGACGGAACACGTCGGCGAAGACGGTGTTCTTGTCACGATGGTTGCCGCCCTTCTGGGCCGCCCAATAGGCGCCGATGGCGGAGATCAGCAGCGATGCGGCCAGGAGGAACGCGCCGACAATGGCGGTGTTGCGGGCAATGCGCGCCGCTTCGATAGCCTCCTGCCGGGCGGCTTCCACGTTGGCGATCACCTGGTCGACCCGCGTCTGGGCTTCTTCCGGCGCAAGGCCGGTATTGGCGGCAACGACCGTGGCGAGATAGGCGCGATCCTCGTCCGGCACGGTGCCGTCACCCAGCGCCGCCTGGGCAAAGATGCGGCTGGCTTCATCCCGCGCCACGGCGGCATCGGCCGGCTGCTCGCTTCGGAACAGCGTATCGACGAAATAGGCATTGGGATCGACGGCATCTTCGGCGACGTTGGAGGCCGCCGTGGTCACGGTCGCGGCAGCCGAGCCGACGGCATTGGCCGCGGCGCCGATGCCGCCAACGGCGATGACGGCGCCCAGGATGGCCGCACCGGCCCAGACGAGCAGGCCATGGGCTCCGTCGCGCAGGTCGCTTTCATCCTCGTTAGCGTCGAAATAGCGGCGGCGCAGGCGGCCGGTCAGATAGCCGCCGGCCATGAAGCTCGAAATCTGCACCCAGAGGAACCAGGACGCTGCGGCGATGCCGACAAAGATCGGATTGGGGCCATCGCCGTAGCCGAAATCGAGGAAGTTGAGGCCGACGGCCGACCCGAAGCTGATCAGCACCAGGCTGATGGCCGAGGCCAGGACGATACCGGCAATGATGGCAGGCCAATCGACATAGGAAGACTGGTCGCGGTTGGTGGATGTGGTTTCAACGACGGCGACGCCCGCGGGCGCATCGATGGTCATGGCGGAAGCTCCTGTCTTGCTTGTTGCTCTGGCCATGGCTCAGGAGAGCCCGAGAAAGGACAGGATGGCCATGACGACGACGACCAGGCCGACGAGATAGATGATGGCGTTCATGGGGATTTGCCTTCTTGTTGACTCGTGTGTGGCATCAACAAAAGGCGGGATGAATAGTTCCGGTGTTCTGCCCAGATTTTGAGCAGGCAAAGAAAAGGCGGGGATCGCTCCCCGCCTTTCGCCGTCGGTGCCGGCCGGCTTACAGCCCGTCGGTCACCACATGGGAGAAGGCGCCTTCCGGCTCCTTGGTGATGGCCGGATTGTCGGGCGACACGGCCGAGAGCAGCGTATCGACGGTCTGCTGGTAGTCGGCCTCGTCCAGCACGCCGGTCGAACCTTCGGTCAGCTTGTTGACCTCGCTGACCTGGTAGAGCTGGTCTTCCAGCGTCATGGCGCCGGTCGAGTCATTGTCCAGCACGATCTGGGCCGCTTCTTCCGGATTGGCGCGGGCATATTCCCAGCCCTTCATTGAGGCGCGGACGAACTTGGTCATCTTCTCGACAAAGGCCGGGTCGGCCAGGTTCTCTTCCAGGACATAAAGACCGTCCTCGAGCATGCCGACGCCTTCGTCGCGATAGTTGAACACGGTCAGCTCTTCGGGCGCGATGCCGGCCTTCAGCACCTGGCCATATTCGTTATAGGTCATGGTGGAGATGCAGGCGGCCTGCTTCTGGATCAGCGGGTCGACATTGAAGGCCTGCTTGAGCACTTCCACGCCTTCGGCGCCGCCCTCGGTGGAAAGGCCCAGCTTGGCCATCCAGGCATAGAACGGATATTCGTTGCCGAAGAACCAGACGCCCAGGGTCTTGCCGGCAAAGTCGTCGGTGGTCTCGACGCCGGCTTCCTTGAGGCAGGTGAGCAGCAGGCCCGACTGCTTGAAGGGCTGGGCGATATTGACCAGCGGCACGCCGCGTTCGCGGGCCGCAAGGCCGGCGGCCATCCAGGTGGTGATGACGTCGGCGCCACCGCCGGCGATCACCTGCTCGGGAGCGATATCGGGGCCGCCCGGCTTGATTTCGACGGAGAGGCCTTCTTCGTCATAGAAGCCCTTGGCCTGGGCCACATAGTAGCCGGCGAACTGGCCCTGGGTGACCCACTTGAGCTGGAGCGTCACGGAATTGTCCTGGGCCCATGCACCGCCCACTGCTGCCATCGTCATTGCGCCTGCGAGGGCGCCGATCAGAAGTTTCTTCATTCCCGTTTTCCCTGAGTTCGGCATTGTCTCATGCACCACGCACGGACGGATGCCAGAAGGTGACGCCCCTTTCGATGAGGACGATCACCCCGTAGAAGACCGAGCCCGCGACAGCCGCCACCGCGATCTCGGCCCATACCATGTCGACATTCATCCGGCCGACTTCGGTAGAGATCCGGAACCCCATTCCCACAATCGGGGTGCCGAAGAATTCCGCTACGATTGCGCCGATCAAAGCCAGAGTCGAGTTGATCTTGAGGGCGTTGAATATGAAGGGCCCCGCAGCGGGAAGGCGCAGCTTCATAAGAGTTTGCCAATAGCCGGCGGCATAGGTGCGCATCAGGTCGCGCTCGATGGGCGAGGATGCGTTGAGGCCGGCCACGGTATTCACCAGCATGGGGAAGAAGGTCATGATGACGACGACGGCTGCCTTGGAAGGCCAGTCGAAGCCGAACCACATGACCATGATGGGCGCCACGCCCACGATGGGCAAAGCCGAGACGAAATTGCCCAGCGGCAGCAGCCCGGATTTGAGGAAAGGCGAACGGTCGATCAGGATGGCGACCACAAAGCCCAGGCCGCAGCCAAGCGCATAGCCGATCAGCACGGCCTTCAAAAAGGTCTGCTGGAAATCGGCCAGCAAGGTCGGCACCGAGGCGGTGATGCGGGCCCAGATCATGGAGGGCGGCGGCAGGATGACCTGTGGCACATTGCCGGCCCTGGTGATGACTTCCCAGACGACCAGAATGGTGACGCCAAAGGCAATGGGGATGAGCAGGCCCAGCCCGGCATTGTCGGCCAGGCCCGGCGCCAGCGCCTTGCTCAGCCGTTCGACGAAGAGCCAGGCAAAGAGCCAGGCCCCGATCAGGGCCATCCAGAAAAAGGCGGGCACGGGCACGAAGGTCCCGATTGCGGTCAGCACCGCCACCGCACCCAGCACGGCAAAGGCGCCATCGGCCCAGAGGCCGAGCGGCAGCACGAAGCGGATGAGCGAAAGCGTGCCCAGCGCGAGGAAAGCCTTGAGCAGCAGACCCTGCTCGAAGGGCGTGACCAGGCTCAGCGCCAGCGCTGCGGCACAGAGGCCGCCGGCGACGATGGCCAGATAGTGCTGGAGCTGGCTCATGCCGGACGCGCCCCCATGGAGCGGTTGACCAGCCTTTCGACCAGCCCGACCGCGATGACCAGCAGGGCCGCCAGGATCGAGGCCGCGAACAGCGCCGCCCAGATCTGCACCGTCTGGCTGTAATAGGAGCCCGCCAACAGCCGCGCGCCGAGGCCCGCTACGGCGCCGGTGGGCAATTCGCCGACAATGGCGCCGACCAGCGAGGCGGCGACGCCCACTTTGAGCGAGGCGAACAGGAAGGGCATGGAGGCCGGCCAGCGCAGCTTCCAGAAGGTCTGGTTCGGCGTCGCACTATAGGTGTGCATCAGGTCGAGCTGGATGGTTTCGGGGCTGCGCAGGCCCTTGACCATGCCGACGGCGACCGGGAAGAAGCTCAGATAGGCCGAGATAATGGCCTTGGACATGAGCCGCGCCGGATCGGTGGGAATGCCCATCGTGCCGGTGAAGATATTGAAGCCGATGACGACGATGAGCGGTGCCAGCGCCAGGATGGGAATGGTCTGGCTGGCCACGATCCAGGGCATCAGCGAGCGGTTCATCGCCTCGTTATGGACAATCAGCACGGCCAGCCCGATGCCCAGGATCGAGCCCATGACAAAGCCGAGCGCCGTGGCAGAGAAGGTGACCCAGGCGTGGAACAGCAGGCTCCGCGGCTTGTTGGGCGCCACCAGAGCCGTGGCGCTCCAGAGCTCGCCGAACACCTGATGCGCCGTGGGCAGGACCGGTTTTTCCTGGTTCCAGGTGTCGAGAATGAATTGCGTCGCGGGCACATTGGTGATGTCGCCGCGGCGATAGACATCGTTCTGCCACGGCGCATTGAGGCCGATGGCGGCGGCGTACCATACCACGACAATGGCGAGCAGGACGACGATGATCGGCCCCGCGCGGGTCATCACACCGCCTCCTCATAGGAGTGCCCGGCCCTCAGTCCGTCGCGCACCCGTGCGGCAATGGCGAGGAATTCGGGGGTTTCGCGGATATCGAGCGGGCGTTCGCGCGGTAGGTCGGATTCGATCACGTCGGTCACCCGCCCGGGCCGCGGCGACATGACGACGATCTTGGTCGAGAGGTACACGGCCTCGGGGATGGAATGGGTGACAAAGCAGATGGTTTTCTGCGTGCGATCCCAAAGCTTGAGCAATTCGGAATTGAGGTGATCGCGCACGATTTCGTCGAGCGCCCCGAAGGGCTCGTCCATCAGCAGCAGGTCGGCATCGAAGGCCAGCGCCCGGGCGATAGAGGCGCGTTGCTGCATGCCGCCTGAAAGCTGCCAGGGATATTTCTTCTCGAAGCCGGACAGGTTCACCAGGTCCATGGTGCGCCTGATGCGCTCGGCCTGTTCCGCCTGCCCATAGCCCATGATTTCCAGTGGCAAAGCCACGTTCTTTTCGATGGTGCGCCAGGGATAGAGCGCCGGCGCCTGGAATACATAGCCATAGGCCCGAGCCTTGCGCGCCGCCTCGGGCGACTGGCCGTTGATGGTCAAGCTGCCCGATGTGGGCTGTTCGAGATCGGCGATGGTGCGCAGGAAGGTAGTCTTGCCGCAGCCGGACGGGCCGATGAAGGAAACGAATTCCCCCTTCTCGATGGTGAGGTTGACGTCGCTCAGCGCAACGACGTCGCCGTCATTGGTCTTGAAGGTGAGGCCAAGGTTTTGGGCGGAGACGACTGCGCTCATGAGCCGGCCCTGTTCAAAGATGCGAAATCCATCAAACCCCCGTCGCCGGAATGCCCGAGCGCTCCACCTTGCGGGGCGCGATGATTTCTTTCCACTGGCTGAGGGCCCGGTTCACGGGATTTTTTGCTTCGCGGGCAACGAACTTGCCGTGGCCCGGCTCGGTCTTGACCTCGTTCTCGACAATGGAAACCTTGCCGCGGCTGAGCACGAAACGCGGCAGGCCGGTCACCTCGAAACCCTCGAAGACATTGTAGTCGATGACCGACTGCTGGCTCGCTGCCGAAATGGTCTTGCTGCGCTTGGGGTCCCACACGACGAGATCGGCATCGGCCCCCACCAGCACCGCACCCTTCTTGGGATACATGTTGAGAATCTTGGCGATATTGGTCGAGGTTACGGCCACAAATTCGTTCATAGTCAGCCGGCCGGTGTTGACGCCCGCCGTCCACAGCACCGGCAGGCGGTCTTCGAGGCCGCCCGTGCCATTGGGTATCTTGGCGAAATTGCCGATGCCGGTCCGCTTCTGCGCCGTGGTGAAGGCGCAATGGTCGGTGGCAACCGTCGAAAGGGAACCCGATTGCAGCCCGGCCCAGAGCGAATCCTGATGCTGCTTGTTGCGGAAGGGCGGGGACATGACGCGGCGGG
>Ga0065721_10050513_pt1 | contig 19593 bp, 18 predicted proteins | sample Mesricmetagenome_FD_59108 | JGI IMG/M metagenome (GOLD analysis project Ga0065721, IMG submission 59108) | Mesophilic microbial community from rice straw/compost enrichment Sample: eDNA_1 v2 (version 2) | ecosystem: Engineered > Solid waste > Grass > Composting > Bioreactor | place: USA: Davis... | reverse complement strand
CCACAGCTGGCGGCCGCTGCTCTGGGAGTGGATGGTGACATAGTGGCAGTTGGGCTGATGCAACAGCTGAGAGACCTGCTCCACCAGGTGACGGTGGTCGCTGACATCGAACAGATAGGCCATGCAGTCGGCCGGTCGCCACTCCAGCGGCAGAGACGTCCGGGTGCGCAGATACTGCTTGTAGATCCCGAACTCCGACCACTGTCGCGGCGGCAGCCGCAGCAGCACCTCCCACCAGTGGGAGTCGTGGTGGTGCGCCAGCCAATCCAGCAGGTCGCGGACTGCGGAGGTGTGCAGCACAAACGGTGTGTCGTAGTAGACATCGCACTGAGCCCCTGAGGGAAAGCGCTGACCGAAGAGGCGGTGGGCCGTGGACTGCCAGTGCTGTACCTTGTGCGAGAGGGACGACAGGGGCTGCCAGTGTTCATAGCAGAGGATTTTGCCGGGACTGATAAAGTCGGCCGCCTCTGCCTGGGGCGTCACTATCACATCCGAATCCAGCACCACCAGGGTTTCTGTGGGCGATCGGACGGCAAACGCCAGTTTGCTCAGCTGCTGGGTATGCCAGCCGGTATAGCGCACCCAGCGGGGCCAGCCCGTATAGCGCGTCAGGCTGCCGCTCACCACAGTGCCGCGACGGCCCAGGCGCGATTGCCAGACCAGGGCCTCACGGCGTCGCTGTTCGACCTTTGGCGGCAGAATGTCGGCAGTGGAGTGCAGAATAATGTCGGGGAATTCGCGGAAGAGTGCCAAGTCTTCATGATGCACCACCACGTGATGGGGAATGTGGGCGAAGCGCGACTGCGCAAGGGATTGGCGCAACAGGGAAAAATGCGGTTTGTCCCGCGACCAGGTGACGGTCAGTAGAGTGAACTGCGGATCATGGATCGTCAATTCAGCCATAGGCGTAATTTGAGCTCCAGACTATTGAGCTGCTTGAGCCAGGATTTGCCTTGCAGCGGATAATAGATCCAGGGTTTTTCCAGGTCGACGCCGGGTGCGAGTTTCAAATAGTCTTCGGCGTAGGGTAGATTTGTGGCGTCGCGCCGGATAAATGCCTGATTTTCCTGCGCAGAAAAATATTGAAACGGATAGAAGGCGCAGTTGCGCATCCTGTGCGCCAGACGCAGGGCCAGTGTCTGGGTGCGGCCGCGATAGGAAGGCACATTGGGCAGATAAAACAGAAAGGGATTGCGCAGATAGGCCATTTTGCCCAAAGTGCTTTTGGCCAGATTTTCATTGCCCGCTTCCTTGGGCATGAAACTCCAATTCACCGCCCGCAGCCGTTCCACCTTGAACAGATTGACGTCGGAATAATAGATGCCGACGCTCGCCCTGGGACCTTCGGCAAAATAAAAACCGGCATCCTTATCAAATTCGACTTTGAATTTTTTGCTGTTGCGGTTCACGCCTTTCAAAAAAGCGGGATAGGCGAAACGCGGCGTCTCTACATGGCTCAGATAAGCGTCCAGTTGCGCCACTTCCTCTGGGGAAATAGGGCGGACCAGTTGCATGTCGTCCTGCAGATAACACACCAGATCCTCATCTTCGCAGGCTTCAAAAGCGGCCTGCATATTGGCGTAGAGCCCACCGTGCTTGTTTTTCTGATTTTCGCCTGTATCTGGAGTAACGACTTCATGTCTTTTTGCCAGCTCCGCGAGCGCATCGCGGGTGGCGGGATCATTGCTGTTGTCATCGAAAATCCGGATACGGCTGCCGGGTGCGCAGAATTCGATGGAGCTGATGCAATTTTTCAGAAATTCTCCCCGGTTGTAGGAAAACACCCAGAATTGCATGGCCATAAAAAGAAATTCCTAACGAGGTTTGGCGCCGCCAAATTTGCGGCGTATCCAGCTGCGCACACGGGTATTGAACGTGCTACCTGTATAGCGGCCTTTTGCTATGTGGCGGATGCGGTAGACGCCTGGAATGTCCAGTGGTTCACCCTGAGTGCGCAGCAGCCAGCGGAAGGCGCGATCCTCGTAGGCCTTGCACCAGGTTTCCGAGGGGCGTTGATAATAGGACAGGCTGGCGCAATAGCCGCAGGCGCGGGCCACATCGCCGTGGGTGATCTGCAGTGGACCCGTGGCGCGGGTGCGGACAAATTCCTCGAACTGGCTGGTATCCACATCCACCACCTGCAAATTCTGCCAATCTATGGACAGCATGGGATCGCCATCGCTGAGCAGCGAGGTACAGCGCTCTATGCGCGGATACACCAGCACCGGATTTTTTCCCTGCAATAGAGCGCTGAGTGAATCCAGACAGGTGTCGCGGAACATAAGGTCGCAGTCGGTGAACCAGATCCAATCGGCGGTGGTGTTGAGCGCGGCCTGATTGCGCCCTATGGCGCGGCGAAAGAGTGCCTGTCGCGGCAGCTCGCACCAGTTCCAACGCACGTTTTCCACCTGCAAAGACGCAAAATAATTGAGCAGATCCACAGTGCGCTGATCTTCGCGGCAGTAGTACACCGTCATGGTGATCTGGGCTTGGCGGGGTGGAAAGCGCACCAGGGAGCTAAGCTGGTAAATCAGAAAGTGAGCGTAATTCCAGCAATGGCTGACGATTTCTATATGCAATTTGCCGGTTTTGGCGGCGCGCTCGGCGGGACCCGGGACGTGCTTGAGGAACCAACTCGCCGGAATCCAGCCCCCTGCTGCGAAACGGAGAAAACGCCCGACCAATGGATCGTGCCAGCGCTGCGGCGGAACAGGGTATTGATGCATGTATCCTCGCGGTGTCCTGGCCATCCGGTTGAGTTGTGGCCGGCATCATACCCAAGTAAAATCCCGGCCTCAATCGCAAGGCCGGGTTGGGCGCCACGGATGAATGCCACCCGCTGCAAAGCGCTGTTTAAGCCAATCCGGCCATGAGCATATCAAACACACATCACACCTATATCCGCGAAAAACGCCTGGGTTCCGATTTTTACCGGTGGAACGCATCTTTGTTGCGCGAATTTTCCGCGGAAATTTTTTCGCCGGATCTCAATCGCCATCACACCCTCAACCGCCTCGGGCGCGGCGCCGCCGTGATGTTCCGACACGGGGAGTTGGATCTGGTATTGCGCCACTACCAGAGAGGCGGGCTGGTGCGCTTTTTCAATCGCGATTTGTATCCGTTTTTTCGCCTGAGCCGGACGCGCATGTGGCGCGAGTTCGATCTGCTGGTGCAATTGCAGGCCCTGGGGCTGCCGGCGCCTGTGGCGGTGGCCGCCCATTGCCGGCAGGTGGCGCCGGGCTGGTGTCGCGGCGATCTGATCACGCTCACCATTCCCGATTCGCGCACACTTGCCCAGGCGTTGCAGGTGGAATCCTTAAGCCGCGGCCAGTGGCAGAATCTCGGTGAAATGCTCGCGCGTTTCCACTCTCGCGGCGTTTTTCATGCGGACCTCAATGCCAACAATATTTTGTTGGATCAGGAAGGGCGCTTTTATCTGCTGGATTTCGACAAAGGCGACTTGCGCGCACCGGCGCGCGACTGGCAGGAGGCCAATTTGGCGCGCCTGCTGCGCTCGCTGCGCAAGCTGCAGGGCCGCTACAGCTGCTTTTATTTCCAGCCCGCTGACTGGTCCGCCCTGTTGGACGCCTACCGCGCTGGGGGCTCAAGTTGAGGTGGCGCCGGTGGCGTCTTATACTCTGGCGTTTTTTGGCGAGCAACCGGCGAGGCTCAAACCAGTGAAATTCTTGCGTTCCTTTTTTCTGCCCGGTCTTATGGTGCTGATGCTGCAGGCCTGTGGCCAGAAAGGTCCCCTGATCCTGCCGCAACCCGAACAGCCCGCGCCCGCTCACACTGATTAGCAGGTTTTTATGTCCGTTCTGAACCACCGCCAAGGCCAACTGTATCTGGAGGATGTCAGTCTCCAGGACGTAGCCGCGCAATTCGGCACACCCACCTATGTCTACAGCCGTGCCGCCATCACCGCGAACTACCAGGCCTATGCCCGCGCCCTGGGCGATCATCCGGGCATGATCTGCTACGCGGTGAAAGCCAATTCCAACCTGGGGGTGCTGAATATATTGGCGCGCCTGGGCGCGGGGTTCGACATAGTGTCCATCGGCGAACTGGAGCGGGTGCTCAAGGCCGGTGGCGATCCCTCCCGCGTGGTATTTTCCGGGGTGGGAAAAAAAGCCGAGGAAATGGCCCGCGCGTTGGAAGTGGGGGTCGCCTGCTTCAATGTGGAGTCCGCCAGCGAACTGGAGATGCTGTCCCAGGTGGCCAGCGCCCAGGACAAGGTGGCCAACGTCTCCCTGCGCGTCAATCCGGATGTGGACGCCCAGACCCATCCGTATATTTCCACGGGTCTTAAGGAAAACAAGTTCGGCATAGATATCAATGAAGCTGTGGCGGTATACCAGCGCGCCGCATTGCTGCCGGGTATTCACATCAAAGGCGTGGACTGCCATATAGGCTCCCAGCTGACCAGTATCACCCCTTTTCTGGACGCTTTGGACCGGCTGCTGCAGCTGATCGACACCCTCGCCGGACTCGGTATCAGCATCCACCATCTGGATCTGGGCGGCGGTCTCGGTGTCACCTACCGCCAGGAAACTCCCCCGGATCCCAGCGAATACATCAGCGCCATCAAGGCCCGCATCGCCGGCCGGCCCCTCGCCCTTATGTTCGAGCCCGGCCGCTCCATTGTTGCCAACGCCGGTGTGTTGCTCACTCGGGTGCTCTACCTCAAGCCCACGGCCCACAAGAACTTCGCCATAGTGGATGCCGCCATGAATGACCTGATCCGTCCGTCGCTTTACCAGGCTTGGCAAAACGTGGTGCCGGTGGTGGAGCGTGAGGGCGAGGCCCTGACCTGGGACATAGTGGGCCCCGTCTGTGAAACTGGTGATTTCCTCGCCAAGGAGCGGTCGCTGGCGCTAAAGGAGGGCGATCTGCTCGCGGTTCTCTCCAGCGGCGCCTATGGTTTTGCCATGAGCTCCAACTACAACACCCGCGGTCGCGCGGCGGAAGTGATGGTGGACGGTGGCAAAGCCATCAGCGTGCGCCGCCGTGAGACCATCGCCGATCAGTTGGCGTTGGAAAACCTGCTGCCGGAATCGGACTGATGAAACTGCGCTTCACCAAAATGCATGGCTTGGGTAATGACTTCGTCGTTATCGACGCCATCAGTCAGAAGGTCACCATCACCCCGGAGCGCGCCCGCCGGCTGGCGGATCGCCACTTTGGCGTGGGTTGTGATCAGGTGTTGCTGGTGGAGGCCCCGCAGAGCCCCGACGCCGACTTCCGCTACCGCATCTTCAACCAGGACGGCAGTGAGGTGGAAAACTGCGGCAACGGCGCCCGCTGCTTCGCCGTGTTCGTACGCCAGCGCAAGCTCACCGGCAAGCGTGTGATTCGCGCCGAAACCGCCGGCGGCCCCCTGGTGCTGAAAGTGCTGCCGGACAATCAGGTGACCGTGAATATGGGCGTGCCGCGCCTCGAACCTGCGGAAATCCCCTTTGTGGCCGAGTCCCGCGCCCTCACCTATCCGTTGTCCGTGGCGGGAAAGGAACTGGAAATCAGCGCCGTATCCATGGGCAATCCCCACGCGGTCACCCTGGTGGACTGCGTTGCGGACTTTGATGTGCAGGGGCTGGGGCCTCTGGTGGAGCGTCACCCCGCATTCCCCAGACGGGTAAATGCCGGCTTTATGGAAGTGGTCAACCGCAAGGAGATACGCGTCCGGGTGTTCGAGCGCGGTGTGGGTGAAACCACCGCCTGTGGCACTGGCGCCTGCGCCGCAGTGGTGGCCGGCCGTTTGCGTCAGCTGCTGGATGCGGAAGTGAAAGTGCAGCTGCCCGGCGGCACACTGAGTATCGAATGGGCAGGTGAGGGACAGCCGGTGATGATGACCGGGCCTGCCACCTCCGTATTCCACGGCCAGATAACACTGTGATCCAACCATGACATCCGCTGAGTCTCCCGACGAAACCCTCATTGCCCGCTACTTGGCGGAGAACCCGGATTTCTTCGATCGCCACGGAGACGTACTGCGCGATTTGCGCCTGCGACATCCCAGTGGTCGCGCCGTATCCCTGATCGAAAAGCAGGTATCCGCCTTGCGCGAGCGCAATACGGAGCTGCGCCACAGACTCAACCATTTGCTCGACAATGCACGCCAGAATGACCGTTTGTTCGAGCGCAGCAAACGCCTGGTGCTGGCGCTGCTGGAGAGTCAGGAGCTCGGCGATCTGGCGGACGCGCTCTATTACAGTTTCGACAAGGAATTCGGTATCCCCTTTTCCCGCCTGATCCTGTTTCGCAGCTCGGGTGATGTAGCGAATTTGCGCTGCGTGAGCGAAGACGAGGCGCGCAGTCACCTGGGACGGCATCTGAACAGCAGTCGCGCGGTGGCCGGTGGTCTGAGTCGCGAAGAAATCGGCTTTTTATTTCAGCCGGATGCCGATCGTGTGGGATCCGCCGCCATGGTGCCGCTTTATTACAATCAATTGCTGGGTGTATTGGCGGTGGGACATGAAGACCCGAAACACTACCAGACCGGGATGGGCACACTGTTTTTGAGTCATATAGCCGAGGTGCTGGACCGCCTTCTGTGGCGCCATCTGGGCGATTAAATATGAAGTGAAATCAGCAGCGGGTGATCGTCTGGTGTTGTGTGCCCGCGCGTCCCGGCGCAAAAGAAAATGTCCCCCCACCTGTGAGGCGGGAGGAGATTCGGATATTTCAGATGGGTTGTCCGCCGTAATTACTCTGGGGTTTGCGCGGTGGATCTGAAACCACGTTGGGCGGGATTTCGTTGATCACACCACCGCGGGCCAGAAACGCTTCTACATCACTTTGGATTTGTTGACGCAGCGCTTCGCGGGCAGCAATGGAATCCTCGATCACGGCATCACTGGCAGCGGGAGCGGCACTGTAGCTGACGCCGTCATCCTCTTCTTCTGCCAGATCTTCTGCTTCGAGTTCTTCTTCGTTTTCTTCAATGTCGTTTTCTTCGCTCATACAAGATCCTCACGTTTTGCAAGCTTGCAAGGAAATTCACTGACCAGGCCGATTGAATACGCAATTGCCACGCCAAAAATTCCATTGATCGCAACCAAAGCTCGGGCGAATTTTCGATATTTATAGTTCAGGGCATTTTGGTCGTCATCAGGGAAACGGCTTTTTTTTAGTATTTTTTATTCTAAATCGGACCTGCAGTTGGTTATCGGGTTATTTTGAAGTGAGTCACATCGCACTGACCCTATGCCGGTAGGCGCGGCAGCGGGGGATTTCAAATGCATGATAGATGGCCCCTCCACCACATATGCAGAGGCGCTATGTTGGTGGTCATTTACAGATCAGCGCCGGAGGACGCTGATCGCGGGGCGCGAATTTACCGAATTCGGCAGAGGGGAACAAGATAAATTTGCCCTGCAGATGGCAAACAGCAATAAAAGCGCATACACGCTTAAACAGCGTCTGGGCCAGTTTCCCCGGTGCGTATACGGATGACCTCGGTAAGGTTCTGGATAAAAATCTTGCCGTCGCCGATCTTGCCGGTGCGGGCCGCCTTGGTGATGGCTTCCACCGTCTGATCCACCATATCGTCGGCCACAGCCATTTCCAGTTTTACTTTGGGCAGAAAATCAACAACGTACTCGGCGCCGCGGTAGAGTTCTGTGTGGCCTTTTTGACGGCCAAAACCTTTGACTTCCGTCACGGTCATGCCCTGCACTCCCACATCGGAGAGCGCATTGCGCACGTCATCCAGGCGAAAGGGTTTGATGACAGCAGTAATCAGTTTCATGAATCTTTTTCCTACAGTCTGGTGAAAACGAACGGGTAAATAAAAAGCCCGGCGTCTGGTGCCGGAGCAGAAAGGGACGGAAGCTGCTCAATGTATAACATCCCTTCCCGAAATGACAGCCGGCTATTCCGGATTGACCCCGTATTGCCATCGTTGTGCCCTGCCCAAAATAAAAAAGGCCCCGACTGAATCAGCCGGGGCCACAAGATGCTAAATAGGAGTGCTGGAGAACTATTTAGCGGTAGTGAATTCGGGATAGGCCTCCATACCGCATTCGGATATATCCACCCCTTCGAACTCTTCTTCTTCGCTGACTCTGATACCTATGATGGCTTTAATGATGAGCCAGACGATGAGAGAGACAACGAACATCCAGATGAAGATTGTGAGGGCGCCTACCAGCTGGCCGACAAAAGTGGCTTCTGCGTCAGAGATCAGTACTGCAAACACGCCCCAGATACCCACAGTGCCGTGCACTGAAATGGCACCGACGGGGTCGTCGATTTTCAACTTGTCCAAGACCAGGATGGAGACAACCACCAGCAGACCGCCTATAGCGCCGATGATAGTTGCAGCGACCGGAGTCGGATCCGCAGGTTCAGCAGTGATAGCGACCAGTCCAGCCAAAGCGCCGTTCAATGCCATGGTCAGATCCGCTTTGCCGAACAGGATGCGGGCGAGAGACAGAGCAGCGATCAAACCCCCACAAGCCGCAGCGTTGGTGTTGAGGAACACCACCGCCACTTCGTTAGCGGCAGCGATAGAGTCGAGAGACAGGGTAGAACCGCCGTTGAAGCCGAACCATCCCAGCCACAGAATGAACGTACCCAGGGTTGCCATGGGCAGGTTAGCACCCGGAATCGCGTTTACTGTGCCATTAGGACCGTATTTGCCTTTGCGAGGGCCGAGGACCAATACGCCCGCCAGTGCCGCCGCAGCACCTGCCATATGCACAATTCCGGAACCGGCGTAGTCGGTGTAGTTTAAAGCGAACAGGCCAAATACTTCTTTACCGCCCCAGGTCCAGCTGCCTTCCATCGGGTAGATGAAACCGGTCATGACCACTGCAAACAACAGGAAGGCCCACAGCTTCATGCGCTCAGCTACAGCGCCAGACACGATGGACATGGCGGTACCAACAAACACGACTTGGAAGAAGAAGTCAGCGGCGTTGGCATAAGCATTGCCATCCTCGCCTTTGAATTCGGCGTAAACAGATTCCGCCAAAGCTTCGGCAGATTCAGCACCGTCCAGAGCGATGCCGCTCAGGAACCAGCCGCCGTCATACATGACTTGATAACCGCAAATCATGTACATGGTGCAGGCAATCGCAAACAGGGCGATATTTTTGGTGAGAATTTCGGTGGTATTTTTTGCGCGAACGAGTCCGGATTCCAGCATGGCGAAGCCAGCTGCCATCCACATGACAAGCGCGCCGCACACCAGGAAATAAAAAGTATCCATGGCGTACTGCAATTCAAAAATCGTATTTTCCATAGCGGTATCTCCGGCTGTGGGTTCTATTATTGGTCAGAAGAAATGTTGATCACATCACAAGGCGTCTTCGCCGGTTTCACCGGTGCGGATGCGGATCACCTGTTCCAGATTGGAAACGAATATTTTCCCATCGCCGATTTTTCCGCTGTGGGCTGCTTTGCTGATGGCTTCCACCACTGAGTCCACCTGGCCATCGGCCACGGCGACTTCCAACTTGGTTTTTGGCAGAAAATCCACTACATACTCTGCGCCGCGATACAGCTCGGTATGGCCTTTCTGACGGCCAAAGCCTTTAACTTCCGTCACAGTGATACCCTGTACACCAATATCGGAAAGCGCTTCGCGCACGGCATCGAGTTTGAAGGGTTTAATTACAGCCGTTATCAGTTTCATTGGACTGTCCTCTCTGAGGTAAAAGTGCCGGCTGAAACAACCGGCACGTGGCACTTACAAATCCGGAGTGAATTCCTCTGATTGATTAGAAGGAATACAGCAGCTCGAAGGCGAAAGTATTCACGTCTGTGCTGCCAAACTCATCCTTGCGATATTCTGCAACCAGCAGCAGGTTGTCTCCCAAGGCATAACTGGGAGAGATGGTGATTGCTTTGTTTTCCTCAATGGTTGCACCAGCCGCGTTCTCGATTGAGTAATCGTGGTAGCGGAAAGTAATGCCGAAGTCGCCAACTGCGTAATTGGCCATCAGCAGATAACCATCACCTTCTCTATCATCGGCGAAGTCCGCCTTGTTGTACTCGAAAGCAAATGTGAAGCTGGAGATCTCGTAAGAGGTCCAGAAGTTGATGCGATCGTTATCGTCATCGGTGATGTAGAACAGCTTGGCGGTGAGTCCTTCCACGGGTTGAAGGGCCACGCCTACCTCTGTTGCCAGGGTTGTGGTGTCATATTCGTTGGGGGTCACAGCGCTGTTGACCACAGACACCATGAAGTCGACTATGCCACCGTCAAAATAGGCGGACACACCTTGTTGGTAATATCCGTAAAAATGTTGGGCGTATCCAGTGCCGCTGTATTGATACAGGCCAGTGGGTTCTTCAGTTTCCCATCCGCTGTAGCTCAGGAAACGTCCCGCCTTGACGCTGAATTGTTCGGTGATTTGCTTGGTGATATAAGCCTGTTCAACGAAGGTGGTGTCTACATCTTCTCCCGCCTCACCATATTCAATATCCACTCGAGCGGAGACGCCATTGGCGCCCGTGTAAAGAAAATCCACTTCTACCTGATCGACACCAAAAGCTCGGGTAGTGCTGTCCGCTCCGTCGACATCTATGTATTGAAAGGACATATCGACGAAGCCGGTAACACTGAGACCGGAGCCCAGTTCTATATCAGCGTGTGCAGCTGATACACCAGTGGCGGCCATAGTTGCAGCGAGAGCGCTCGCGAGGGTTTTTTGTGTGAATTTCATGGATGCTTCCTCCAAGTGATAGCAGACGACATTTTGTTGTTCTGGAGCCCAGAAGTTGGCCGAGCTTCGCCAGGAATAGCAGGTTCCAAGCCAAAATTATTTTTTCATGCTGAATCAAAAACTTATCGAACAATCAGAGGTTTTTTGGGCACTTATCGCGGCCGATTGCGCACTTTCGTAGTGCGGCGGCGCGCACCAATTTCTACGCGTAAGCACCAATTTCGTGCATATGGATGGGCTGGGGGGAACCTCAATTTTCTGCAATCCGGCCAAGTCAGATCGCGGGTGGGGGGGAGAAGTGAATGGGGTGGGAGTAGCGCAGCTCAAGCCAAACAAGGTTTTGATTCCCGCATAAAAAGAGTAGGCTTGGCGCCTGCGCTAAGACGCAGGCCAGCCCTTGGGGCGGCCTAGACCCTTTATTTCCATCAGGAGGAAACCAATGCAGTTCTACCGAAACCTATTCACAGGCTCCATCATCGCCGCCGCCATGGCCGTCAGCACCTGGGTGTCCGTGGCCAATGCCGATGTGTCTGGCTCCGCCGGCATCGCCAGTTCCTACTTGTGGCGAGGACTGGATCTGGGAGCGGGCACGCCCGCCATATCCGGGGAACTGAAATACAGTGTGGAGGGGTTCTATACCAGCGTCTGGGGCTCATCCGGGGACAAGACCATGGGGACCCGCTATGATCTCACCGCAGGATACAACGGGGCATGGGGGGATTTCTCCTATGGACTGGCAGCGGTGAGCTACAACTACCCGACCACGGCCAACTCCGAGTTTGGTGATTACAGTGATGCGGTGGTGTCCTTCGGCTATGGTCCTGTGTTGTTCAGCGCCCATGTGCCGGTGGGCAAGTTCAACAGCTCTGGCGACTATACCTACCTGACGCTGGGGGCGACGCTCAATGCGTTTTCCATTCTGGTGGGAATGCACAACAGCGATGCGGTGAGCGGCGGTGTGGTCAATTGTCATCTCCGGGAGGGGTCCACCAAAACCAAATGTTCGCCGGTGCATTTGGATGTCAGCTATGCCTATAACGACAATCTGTCGTTTACTTTGAGCCAGTTCATCGACGATCAGCCGTTTGAAGACAAGCTGAAATTCGTTGTTTCTTACAGCCTGCCCATCACCGACTAATCAGTCCTGCCGCGCTGCCCCGGAATGGGGCAGCGTTTGACCTATCTGATAATTACGCTGGGTGCCCGTCCTTAGCTGGCGAGCCCCCATTCCTCCTCCACCAACGGCGGCAGACCGAATCTGGCGCGGGCCCTGTCACACGCCTCGTTGAATAATCCCGGGTGGCTGAACTCGAATTCGCGGCAGGGGCTGGGGCGATTTTCATAGATGGTGCAATGCACAGCTTCCCCCACTGTGCCCGCCAGGGCCACACAACGCGGGTTTGGCTGGTTGGTTCCCTTTATGCAGGCGCGATGCAGATTGACGCGCTCTGTGAAGTCGACCGGTACACATCCCCCGGCATCCTCCAGCTCACCCCAATAAAACGAAACACGAAAAGACGCGCAGCAGGCGCCACAGCTCAAACAAGGCGACAGGTCACTCATATATAAAGCGGAACAGACTCCACCAGCAGACACACAAAACCCGGCGTGGAACATAGTTCCACACCGACCATCGGGCATAAACGGTATAGCCTGGGCGGCGGGTCGGAAGAACCCTCACCCGGGAAAAAAGAGGCAGTCGCGAACGCGATTGCCGAGTCGGGGGAATTTATCGGGAACTTAGGAATTTGCCAAGAGGGGGTCAGACCGTCAGATAGGATCTGACTTTCGCCTCGTCCATGTCGCGGGTCTGGCCGGCCACCACTACATTACCCCGGTCCATCACCACATAGGTATCCGCCAGGTTGCGCGCGAATTCGAAATACTGCTCCACCAGAAGAATGGCCATTTCACCGCGCTCGCGCAGAATGGAGATGACGTTGTGAATGTCCTTGATGATGGAGGGCTGGATGCCCTCCGTAGGTTCATCCAGGATCAATAGTCGGGGCTTCATGACCAGCGCACGGGCTATGGCAAGCTGTTGCTGCTGACCACCGGATAAATCGCCGCCGCGGCGGTGCAGCATTTTGCGCAATACCGGAAACAGGTCGAAAATCTCCTCATCGATTTTGCGGTGTTTGCGCGGCAGCACGGCATAACCCGTCTTGAGATTTTCCAGTACGGTGAGCTGCGAAAATATCTCGCGCCCCTGGGGTACATAAGAAATACCGAGACGGGCGCGCTCGGCTATGGAAGCCTTGGCAATTTCCTTGCCCTCCCATTGGATGGCCCCGGCACTGATGCCGTGGCGACCAGTGATGGCGCGGGCAATACTGGTTTTGCCCACACCGTTGCGTCCGAGAATACTGGTGATCTGGCCTTTTTGCGCAGTAAGGTTGACGCCGTACAAGGCTTTGCTCGCGCCGTAGTGCAAATCAATGTTTTCTACACACAACATAATCTCATCAACCTTATTGTTATCGACCCAGATAAACTTCGATTACCCGCGGATTATTCGATACCGCATCCAACGTTCCTTCCGCCAGCACACTGCCCTCATGCAGTACAGTCACCTTGGTATCGAGCGCGCGAATAAAATCCATGTCGTGCTCGACCACCACCACTGAGTGGTTTTCGCTGATGGATTTCAACAGCTTGGCGGTTTCCATGGTTTCGTAATCCGTCATGCCTGCGGCGGGTTCGTCCACCAGCAGTAATTCCGGATCCTGGATGATCAGCATACCGATTTCGAGCCACTGCTTTTGTCCGTGGGAAAGATTGCGCGCGAGTTCATTGCGGCGCGCCTGCAGTCCGACCAGTTCAAGAATTTCCTCGACGCGATCGTACTGGGCTTTGTTCAAGCGGAAAAACAGAGTTTGAAATACACCGCGATTGCCTGCGAGCGCCAGTTCCAGGTTGTCCCAGACGGAAAGGCTCTCGATCACAGTCGGCTTTTGAAATTTGCGGCCAATACCCATATTGGCGATATCGGCCTCGTCGTATTTGGTGAGATCGATGGTATCGCGGAATTTGACTTCACCTTCATCCGGTTTTGTTTTACCGGTGATGATGTCCATCATGGTGCTTTTGCCTGCGCCATTGGGACCTATGATGGCCCGCAATTCACCAGGGCGTATATCCAGAGACAGATTGTTGATGGCTTTGAATCCGTCAAAGGATTTGGTTACGCCGTTCAGGTAAAGAATGCTTTGTACTTTATTGGCGTTCATCCGGCTTTAACCTCCGCTTTGGCTGTGTCGGCGACGGGTGCATCCGGCGCTTCACCGGACGAACGTCGTTTGCGCTCCAAATAACCATCCAAAATGCCTATGACACCGCGCGGCAGATAAATGGTGGTGATTACAAAAAGCGCTCCGAGCAGGAACAGCCAGTATTCGGCAAACATACCGCTGGTGAGACTGGTTTTGGCATAGTTGACCAACACCGCTCCCAGAATGGCACCGTACAGGGTTCCGCGCCCACCTATGGCCACCCAGATAACGATTTCAATAGAGTTGAGCGGGTTGAATTCGCTGGGATTGATAATGCCGATCTGCGGCACATAAAGCGCCCCGGCCACGCCGGCGATCAGCGCGGAAACCACGAAGACGAAGAGCTTGTAATGCTCGACCCTATAACCGATAAATCGCGCGCGGCTTTCGGCATCGCGGATGGCAACCAGCACGCGACCAGCTTTGCTGCGGGTGATGTACTGACACAGGATATAGGCGGCAGCGAGCAGAATGAGCGTTAGCAGGAACAGAACCACTCGTGTGCTGTTGGCCTGCAGATCAAAGCCGAGTATGTCTTTGAAATCCGTAAGACCATTGTTGCCGCCGAAACCCATGTCATTGCGGAAAAATGCCAGCATCAATGCATAGGTCAGCGCCTGGGTAATAATTGACAAGTAAACACCGGTGACCCGCGAACGGAACGCCAGCCAACCAAACAGGAATGCCAGCAGCCCCGGGGCGAAAAAGATCATCAGCACGGCAAAGCCGAAATTGTCGAAGCCGTACCAGTACCAGGGCAATTCCTGCCAGTTCAAGAACACCATAAAGTCCGGCAAAACCGGGTGGCCGTAAACACCGCGGTCGCCGATTTGACGCATCAGATACATGCCCATGGCATAGCCGCCGAGCGCAAAAAAAGCGCCGTGGCCGAGGCTCAAAATTCCGCAATAGCCCCAGACCAGATCCAGGGCCAGGGCCAGCATGGCAAAGCACAGATATTTGCCCAGCAATGTGACCACATAAGTGGGAACATGGAAAAATGAATCCGGTGGTACCACCAGGTTGAGAAGCGGCACAGCCACACCCAGTGCCAACATCACGATAAACAGCCAGCGGGTCGCCCGATCGTTGGCCAGCAATTGTTGCAAAATTGGTTTGTGTGTCATGGGATTAATCCGTTACGAATCGGCCCTTGAGCGCGAACAAACCGCGCGGGCGCCATTGAATGAACAGGATGATGAATACCAGCACGAATATCTTGCCGAGTACGGCACCCGCATAGGGTTCGAGAAATTTATTCACCACGCCCAATCCCATGGCAGCGAAAAAGGTTCCCAGTAGATTGCCCACGCCGCCGAATACCACCACCATGAAGGAATCGATAATAAATCCCTGACCCATATTGGGACCCACGTTGGTGATCTGACTCAGAGCCACTCCTGCCATACCAGCGATGCCGGATCCCAGGCCGAAGGTCAAGGCATCCACCCAGGAGGATTTGATACCCATGGAATTGGCCATGGCGCGATTCTGCGTAACAGCGCGCATCTGCAGTCCGAGCAGTGTTTTACGCAGCAGCAGTGCCAGCAGTCCCAGTACCAACAGACTGAACAAGATGATGTAGATGCGGTTATAGGTCAGCGACAGGGCACCGTTGACCTGATAGAAGCCGCTCATCCACTCAGGCGTGATTACCGGCACATTGTTGGAGTTGTAGGAGCGCACCAGTTGTTGCAAGAACAAACTGATACCAAAAGTCGCCAGCAGGGTTTCCAGCGGGCGGCCATACAGGTGGCGGATGACGGTGCGCTCTATGAGGATACCCACCCCGCCGGAAACCAGAAACGCCATGGGAATAGCGATGATGATGGAGGCTTCGATCCAGTTGGGAAAAATCTGCTGCACGGCAAATGTGGTGTAAGCGCCCAGCATGATCATTTCACCGTGGGCCATATTGATCACACCCATGACGCCGAAGGTAATGGCGAGCCCTATGGCAGCCAGCAGCAAAACGGAGCCCAGGCTGATGCCGAAAAAGAGGTTCTCGATGAACTTCATCACGCCCATACGGTTCTGGATTTTTTCAAATCCGGCTTCCGCTAGTTTGCCGATTTCAGGGCTGGCGTTGACGAAAGCACCTTCGCCGTCCCGCTCCGCCAGTTGCGCCAATACGGCGGCGGCTTCCGGGGCATAGGATTTCTCCAGGACGCCAATGGCCTGTTTGCGCCGAGTGTCGTCCTGCGATTGTATATCCACCAGGGCCAACGCCATGGCCATTTCCGATTTGACGGAAGGAACCGACTCTTTATCCAAAGCGGCGGCAATCAGATCGCGTAAATTGGTATCGGGACTTTTGATGAGATCGCGCGCCGATTGGCGACGCAACAGATGATCTTTCGCGCTCAGTTGCACCGATGCTACGGCGGTGCGCAGCTTTCCCCGCACACTGTTGTTGATGCGCACCTTGTCGAGCGAACGCGCATTCACCACACCCACCAGCTCGCCGGTGTCCACCCGCGTGATTTCCGTGCCGTCCGGTGAGTCTTTGCCAATGACAACTTTGTCATTGCCGTGAAGATAGAGATTGCCCTCCAGCATAGCTTTCAGCACAGGTAGTACGCGCTCGTCATTCAATGCCTGGAGTTTGTCTATGGCCTGTGACTTTTCTGCAAAACCGCCGGTGGCCAGTTCTTGTGTAATGGTCGCAAAATCATCGGCCCATGTTTTTGACAGCAGCAGGCTGATGCCAAAGGCCAGCACTATTTTCAGTAGAATTTTCATTTTGTTCTGCACTCAGGTTCAGTCGCATCCGGCGGCAACAACACAGCGGCTTCGAAAGAAGCCGCCGGAGTTTGTGCGGCGATCATTCCCATCGAGGAATTCGCTCCTGCGACGCCGGAGAATCTCTGCAATTCCCGCAGAGAGATTGCCAGTGTTCCGGTCTTCCCAGCAGAGCACCGGCTTATAAGAGCTGCACACATCCTTTTGCGCAGCGCCCCGTTCAGGAGGTCAGGTTGTCAAGAAAACTTAGTAGTTTTGGCCGGAGCATTTGCCGGTTTTGATATTGAAGTTGCCGCAGCTGATGGGCGGAGTCCAATCGGCAACCAGGTTGGCGGATTCCGGCAGGAAATCGGTCCATGCGTCGCCGATGACACCGCCGGGAGTTTTCCACACGATTTCAAACTGACCATCTTCCTGGATTTCGCCGATCAGCACAGGCTTGGTGAGATGATGGTTGGTGTTCATCACCGCAATGCCGCCGGTGAGGTTGGGAACAGTGATGCCGTACATGGCCTTACGAACTGCATCTACGTCAGTAGTGCCGGCTTTTTCCACCGCTTGAACCCACATTTTGAAACCGATGTAAGTCGCTTCCATAGGGTCGTTGGTGGGACGCTTTTTATCTTTGATGAATTTGTGCCATTTTTCGATGAAGGCGTCGTTCTCGGGTGACTTGGCGCTCATGAAGTAGTTCCAAGCAGCCAAGTGACCCACCAGCGGTTTGGTATCAAAGCCGGAAAGTTCTTCTTCACCTACGGAGAAAGCGACAACCGGAATGTCTTCTGCAGAGATACCAGCGTTGGCCAGTTCTTTATAGAAAGGGACGTTGGCGTCACCGTTGATGGTGGAAACCACAGCAGTCTTTTTACCGGCGGAACCGAATTTTTTGATTTCCGCTACACGGGTTTGCCAGTCGGAATGACCGAATGGGGTGTAGTTGATGGAAATATCTTCTTTTTTCACGCCTTTACTGAGCAAGTACTGCTCGAGGATTTTGTTGGTGGTGCGCGGATAAACGTAGTCGGTACCTTCCAGCACCCAGCGTTTTACACCTTCTGCACTCATCAGGTAATCAACAGCGGGTATTGCTTGCTGGTTGGGAGCAGCACCTGTGTAGAAAACATTTTTGGAAGATTCTTCACCTTCGTACTGCACAGGGTAGAACAGCAGGCCGTTGAGCTCTTCGATCACCGGCAGAACCGATTTGCGTGATACGGACGTCCAGCAGCCGAAAATGACGGAGACTTTGTCTTTTGACAGCAGTTGCTTGGCGCGTTCGGCGAACAGCGGCCAGTTGGAAGCCGGGTCTACGACTACGGCTTCCAGCTTTTTACCCAGAACACCTCCGGCCTTGTTTTGCTCCTCGATCATCATGAGGACTGTATCTTTCAGTGTGGTTTCACTGATGGCCATGGTGCCGGACAGGGAGTGAAGTACGCCGACTTTGATGGTTTCGGCAGCATGCGAAATAGCGGCACCTGTCGCCAGGGCTGCAACCCCAATTGCCAAACTGGTTTTTTTCACCAGCTTTTTAATATTGGAACTCATAACGGTCTCCTTCGACTTTTATGCAGAGCGCTTGTGCTGTGTGTAATTGAATACACGTTGGCGTTGTCGACGAAAATTTCTCAGGCCATGGTTGCTTGCCATGACCCGTAGCGGATTTTTCACAACAACGAATTCGTTTACCGTGGCGGTCTATACGGATAATTTCGTATTGCGTCACGGAAAATCGCGAAGCAGGCTGAGCAGATTTGGTGCCAATTCTCGGGGAGGGAATTTCCTCGCTATTTGTATACAAGTAAGTCTTTGTAATTCAAAAGCTTTTGTTGGGGGCTGAGAAAACAGGGAGCCGTCGGGTCGACAAATGGATTGCGCCAAGTTCATTCTTAGCGCAATCAACGGCACCATAAGTGTGCTTTGAGAATAATTTGGTGCATTGGGGGGAGTGAAGACGGTTGGCTGGGGAAAAGACGCACTTTACTCGTGCATGTCAGTGACTTTTTCGTTTTTGTGTCACGTATTATCCGGACGGAAAGCTAAAACGAGCACCAGAAGGTGCAACCTTCTGGTGCAATTGGCGAAATGTGGGGATGGCTTCAGATTGTCATGCCCAAGCCGAGCAGGATTAAAACGGCACCGGCAATGCGTGCCACCAGGCCCTGGGCCCACGTACGAATTTGCGTGCCCGCCAAGAGTGCGGCTCCCAGCACCAGCAGACTGCTCAGGATCAGCGCGGCCGCAAAGGTCGCAGCGTTGGCGGGCAACTCGGTTCCGTGTACAAAGCCGTGGATGGCGGCTGTGGCGGCCACTGCCAGTGCACGCAGGGCCAGGGGGCCGCGGATCGCGCAGGCCATGAGTGCGCCCAGGACCACCAGGGTCGCAATGATGCCGGCCTCCAAGGTCACATGGGTAAACTGCATACCGACGACCATGGCCAGGGCCAGCACCAGGGCGAATCCGGCCGTGAATCCGAGTTTGCCCCGGGTCTCACTCTGCGCCAGCCACAGGCCCGTGGCCACCAGGGCGAGCATATGGTCCAGGCCAGTCAACGGGTGGAGGAATCCTGCACTCCAGTTGTGCAAACCATGATCCCCCACGTGTGCCAAGGTCACCGCGGGAAACATGACGAGGGCAAATGCGATCAGTTTTTTCATTGGTGTTTCTCTCAGTTAAGTGGTGGTTTTCGGCGTGAGCATGCCCTGTTTTTCGATAAACGCGACGATTTCCGCCACGCCTGTGCCATCTTTCAAATTGGAAAAAATAAATGGCTTGTCACCGCGCATTTTGCGCGCGTCTCGGTCCATCACCGAAAGATCCGCGCCGACGTATGGGGCGATATCAATTTTGTTGATGATCAACAGATCGGATTTGGTAATGCCAGGGCCGCCTTTGCGGGGAATTTTGTC